>Ga0335072_10000554_pt1 | contig 70735 bp, 64 predicted proteins | sample Lox_Sample_21_FD_206725 | JGI IMG/M metagenome (GOLD analysis project Ga0335072, IMG submission 206725) | Soil microbial communities from Loxahatchee National Wildlife Refuge, Florida, United States - Lox_Sample_2.1 | ecosystem: Environmental > Terrestrial > Soil > Wetlands | place: USA...
CTGGAATCAATAACTTCCCGGGGGGTAAACCCCCTAAATTTGCGATTTTTTGAGGAGGCAAGACCCCAGGGTCATCGACATGCCGACTGCGCTGACCTGCCAACCCATGGAGCGAAACCCGCGATCCGGATGCCTGCTTTCGCCTGTGAACTCTTTCGCCAACAGAAGGGGGGGTACCCGGGGGTTCCCGAACCTGGAATCAACAACTTCCCGGGGGGTGAACCCCCTTCCCAAACCCTTTTTCGAAGGGACACAGAAAAGGCTCCAACCACCCGGCGGACCCGGACCACTCACTCCCGTTTCCGGGAACCGGGCTGGCTATTCCCTATTCCCTACTGGCTATTCCCTGCCTTTTCGGGCCGCAGCAGCGGAAACAGGATCACATCCCGGATCGATCGCGCCCCGGTCAGGATCATGGTCAGCCGGTCGATGCCAATGCCCTCGCCGGCGGTTGGAGGCAGCCCGTAGGCCAGCGCACGAACGTAGTCGAGGTCCATCTGGTGCGCTTCTTCGTCGCCACGCTCGTGCTGGGCCAGCTGTTCCTTAAACCGGCGAAACTGTTCTTCGGGGTCGTTCAGCTCGGAGAAGGCGTTCCCGAGTTCGAAGCCGCCAATGTAGAACTCGAAGCGCTCGACCCAGTCGGGCTCGTCGGGCTTTTGCTTGGAAAGAGGGGATACCTCGGTTGGAAATTCGTAGATGATGGTCGGCTGAATGAGCTGTTTTTCGGCCAAAACTTCAAATACAGTCGCATAGGCCTTGCCGCCGAATGAATTCAGAACCTCTTTGAGTAGCTCGCTCTTTAGGTCGAGTTCGAGCGCATGTTTAGTGAGTTCCCGGCCTCGTTGATCCTCAAGGTCTGTGCCAATCTGGAGGGCCATCTGAACCGACAGATTCTCTTCGGACCTGCCGAGCCTCAATCGAATCAAGTTCACGATCGAATCGCGATCACTCAGAATCATCCGATGGTTCTTTTCGAAGAACCTCTGTAGGGCAGACACAAATGGCCTGAACGTATGAATGTTTGCAAGATCCGATAAACCCGGTACATCTATTTCGTCTGGCCACCATTTGATAATCGCTTCCCGCATGGTCAGCGTTTCCCATTTCGCGAGATTGATTTCGTAACCGTTGAAGTTACAAAGTAAACTCCCGTTCACTTCCTTCGCGACGTATGCGATCAGCTCCTGCGTCAGCGCGATCAGGTCCCGATAATTCGCGTAGGCCTGGTAAAACTCCAGCATCGTGAACTCGGGATTGTGCTGCGTCGAGATCCCCTCGTTGCGGAAGTTGCGGTTGATCTCGTACACGCGATCGAATCCGCCCACCACCAGCCGCTTCAGATACAGCTCCGGCGCGATGCGCAGAAAGAGGTCGATGTCGAGCGCGTTGTGATGCGTGGTGAACGGCTTCGCCGCCGCCCCGCCCGCGATGGGCTGCATCATCGGTGTCTCGACTTCGATGTACCCGCGCCCATCGAAGAACCGCCGGATCGCCCGCAGCACCGCCGCCCGTTTCACGAACACGTCGCGGACATGAATCTCGGGGGTCCGGCTCGGTTCCTTCTGCGGCTCGGTCGCCGCCTCCGCCACGCCCTCGGCCGGCGCAGCATCCGGAGCCTCGTTCAGCACCCCGTTCATGAACAGGTCGACATACCGCTGCCGATACCGCAGCTCAATGTCGCTCAGCCCGTGGTACTTCTCGGGCAGCGCCAGCAGCGCCTTGGCGAGGAAGGTGATCGTCTCGACGTGGATCGTCAGCTCATGGGTCCGCGTGCGGAACAGGTAGCCCGTCACGCCGATGTGATCGCCCAGATCGAGCAGCTTGTACAGCTCGAAGGCCCGATCGCCCACTGCGTCCTTGCGCACGTAGATCTGCAGCCGCGCGCCGTCCTGCTGCAGGGTGGCAAAGCCGGCCTTGCCCTGCTGGCGGATGGCCATGATGCGGCCCGCGATCGCCAGCGGCACCCGCGTCGCCTCAAACTGCTCGCCGATCCAGGCATCGTACTGCGTACGGATCGCCGGGATCGGCTTCAGCGGATGGTCCGCCGGCGGCGCGAAGGTGTTGGGATACGCCTCCTGACCCAGACCCGCGATCAGCTTCAGCTTCTCCTGGCGAAGCTGGTAGAGGCTGCGCTCAAACTCGGACTCGAATACGTCGTGGTTCATGCTTCGTTCGAGTATAACTTTCGTCCGCGCTGCGACTTGCCCTCGCCGCGAACCGGTGGCCGGCGGGTGTATAACAAGGCGGGAAGTGAGCCCTTTCGATGCCTGACGCCTCTGAGCCAAAGTCCGCCGCCCGCAAGGGCTCAGGCGCCGTCAGGACCATCGTTCGCGCGGAACGACTGACGCAGATCGCCTTCATCCTGCCCGCAGCCGTGCTGGTCGGCTGGCTGCTCGGCGCGGGACTCGACAAGTGGCTGCGCCAGCACTGGATCTACCTCGTCGGCATCATCCTTGGCTGCGTCGCCGGATTCATCCAGATCTTCCGCCTCGTCCTTGGTCAGGAGAAGGCGATGGAGAAAGAGGATCATTGAGCCAGGCCAACGATCCCGTCCCGGGCCTCGCTGCGATGACCGACGACGATCTCCGGGAGATGCTGCGCCGCGCGCAGCGAACCGTCCTGATCCTTGCCCTCCTCCTGTTCCTGGTCTTCACCTTCACCCTGGGCTGGCAGTCGGGCCTGCTGGAGCTGGCCGGCGCGCTCATTTCATGGACCGGGATCCGCGAATGGCGCAACCTTGCCCTGCTGGTCTTCGCCAGGCTCGACCATCAGCAACCGGCCCGGCCCACGGGCCGCACTTTGGTCATGTTTTTTCTCCGCCTCGGCATGGTTGCGGCGATTCTGTATGTTAGTCTAAGGTGTTTGCACGGTAGTGTTTACGCTCTGATCGCGGGCATCGGACTGGCCGTCGTTGCCCTTTCCATCGAGGCTCTTCGCCTCCTTCGCCAATAGAAGAATCGCATGCTCGCCTGGATCAACTTCATTACCCGTCTGCTGAACCACTGGTTCGGCGCGCCTCTCGATGCGCTGCTTATCAGGCTGGGCATTCATCCCATCCATCCCGGCCGCCCGATTAACAACACGCTCACCCTCGAGCTCATCGTCTTCACCGGACTTGTGCTGTTCTTTCTCCTGGTGCGCTCGCGGCTCAGCGTCGAGAAGCCCGGCAACGCGCAGCATCTGGCCGAGATGATCCACGAGTTCGTCAACGGCCAGGCCGAGCAGGTCATGGGTCATGGATACGAGCGGCATCTGCCGGTTCTGACTGGCCTTCTGCTCTTCATCCTGCTCTGCAACTGCTTCGGGCTCTTCCCCGGCATCGACACACCGACCGCCAATCCCTCGGTTCCGCTCGGCCTCGCCCTGTTCACCTTCGCTTACTACAACTGGAACGGCCTTCGCGCCCAGGGTCCGATTGGCTACATCAAGCACTTTATGGGGCCGGTCTGGTGGATCGCGCCCCTGATGTTCCCCATCGAGATCATCTCGCACCTCGCGCGCATCATGTCGCTCACCGTTCGTCTCTACGCGAACATGTTCGCCAGCGATCTGCTGACCGTGGTCTTCTTTTCGCTGGTTCCCCCGGCCATTCCGATTATCTTTCTGGGGCTGCACTTCGGCGTCGCGCTGATTCAGGCCTACATTTTCATGCTGCTCACCACCATTTACCTGGCGGAAGCGACTGCGCATCCGGAACACTAAAGAGATTTCCTGCCGGAGCGTGCTTCCACTCCGGCAACGAAAACGCCGTTCAGCGTGAGGGGGCCAGCACGGTGAGCCTCAACCACCCACTGGCGGCAATCTTACGGAAGCAGGAGAAACACGATGCGGAAACTGCAATATCTCTTCATGTCGCTGGCCGCGCTGTTCATGGCGTCCCCGGCGTTCGCACAGGCTCCCGCCGGAGGAAGCGGAGCGCCCAGCTGGGTTCCGATCGGCGCCGGCATCGGTATGGCTATCGCCTCCGGTCTCTGCGGTCTGGGACAGGGACGCGCCACGGCTTCGGCCACCGAAGCTCTGGCTCGCAATCCTGGCGCTCGCGCCGGTATTCTGACGATGCTGCTGCTGGGTCTGGCGTTTATGGAATCGCTGGCGCTCTTCACGCTGCTCATCGTTTTCGCAGTCGTGAAATAGGCTCTTTCGCCTGAAGACAAAAACTCCCTGCCCTGGCAGGGAGTTTTCGTTTGGACCGAGCCTTACTGCTGGAGAGTCTTAAGGTAGCTCGTCAGGTTCGCAAGTCTCTGATGCTCCTGCATCTCGGGCGACGGGTTACCGCGATCCAGGGAACGCAGGGCCGGACCCCAGATCGGCATGTCTTTCGTGCCGTGGGCAGGATTTTCCATCCCGAACTGCAGAACGCTGTAAACATGAGCCTCGGGGAATTTCCCCCCGTTGTCTTTGGCCAACTGCGCCAGGTTGGTCGGAGCGGTCTTCAGAGCCGCTGCCGCGGGTCCGCTCCCCTTGCCATCTGCTCCGTGGCAGACAGCGCAATAGGTGGTATACATCTGTTTCCCGGAGGCAGCCGAGGTCGGCGTCACCGGAACCTGTTTGATGACAGTTCCTGTCTGGGCTATTCCGAAAGCGGCGGTGGCCAGCAGCCCCGCCACGAATACGACGTGGATTCGATTCGGCATAAACCCTCCTTTCCGGGATTTAATGCTGCTCTTTTGGATGAAGGACTGTATGTGATGCCGGGCACAGGAAGGCGCTGGAAGCGTGGCACTTCCGTAGCAGAATCCGTGCCGGAAACAGACACGATTTCGTAAAGTCCTGTGACGGTCAGCACAGTTTTTCCACCTCCGATGACCTGGGGAGCGGCGAAGAGTGCTTGATATTTTTCACGACCTGTGTCAAGAATGAAGGACCATCTTCGTCTTATCGTGAGATGAAGAGCCGCATATCCAGCCTTCCCTGTCCGCAAGGCGAATGAGTTTCGCGGCAACCTTCCCAGTCGAAGACCCCCAGGTGAGAAACGCCAGGTGAGCGCATCGCTGACGCTTCGTGTCGGCACGCTCTGGCCTCGCTGCATCCCGGAGTCCAGCCCGCGAGCAGCGCACTGCATTTTGGAGGTCGTACATGAGGGCAATCTCAGGCAGTCTGAAACTGGCCGTGAGCCTATGGATCGCTGCGCTCTCTCTGCAGGCGCAGACCTTTCGCGGCGGCATCAATGGCACGGTCAGCGATCCGTCAGGGGCGGTGCTTCCGGGCGCCAGCGTCGAGGCAATGAACTCCGCAACCGAGGTTTCTTACAAGTCGATCACCTCGAGTGGAGGCGAGTTTCAATTCCAGGACCTTCCCCTGGGCAGCTATCTCATCACCGTCACGGCAACCGGGTTCAAGGTGGAGAAGATTGCGAACGTGCCGGTATCCGCGGGCACGATCTACACGCTGCCGGTGAAACTCAGCATCACCTCGGCAGCGCAGACGGTTGAAGTCTCCGCGAGCGAACTGGCGCTGGACACAACATCGACCACGCAGACCACGGTGATCGGCAGCATGCCACTGCAGGACACGCCGCTCAACGGACGCGACTTCACGCAGCTGATCATCCTTTCCCCGGGATTTGCAAACTCGGGCGCCGGCGGCTATGGCTCACTGAACGGAACACGTGCCAATCAGATCAACTGGCAGATCGACGGTATTGACAACAACGATCTGTGGCACAACATTCCCGCCGTCAACCAGGGCGGCGTCTCGGGAATCGCGGGCATCGTGCTGCCTATCGACGCGGTGGATCAGTTCTCGACGCAAACCCAGGCGGCGCCGGAATCCGGCCGCAATCCCGGCGGCAGCGTCAACCTGTCGCTGAAATCGGGCACGAACACGCTGCACGGAAGCCTTTACTACTACGACCGCAACGAGGTCTTCGGCGCCACCAATCCCTTCACGGCACCCGTGAAGCAGGAAGTTCGCAATTACAACTACGGGTACTCGGCTGGCGGCCCGCTGATCAAGGACAAGCTGTTCTGGTTTACCACCTTTGAGCATCAGCGCTTCACTATTGGGGTTCCCGATCAATCGACCCAGCCTTCCGCGGCCTGGCAGGCGGCTGCGGAGACGGTTCTCAGCAACAATGGCACGGCGGTAAATCCGGTTTCTGCAAATCTCCTCAAGACGCTGTGGCCTTCCAGCGCAACCGGCAACCTGGCAGCGGACGGCAGCGGCATTACGCAGAAAGACTTCACCAGTACGGATCCGGAATACGGCTACAGCTACAACGGCCTGGCCAAGATCGATTACACGATCAACGAGAAGAACAGCCTCTCAGCTCACTGGTTTGCCGGGCAGGGCAATCAGGTCGCTCCGGTCGGCTCTTCCCTGTTGTGGTACTACGAGGTCGCTCCCATCCACGTGCAGAATTACTCGCTGGTTTACAACCACGTATTCTCGCCATCGATCAGCAACCAGCTACTGGCCGGCGTGAACTACTTCAACCAGGTCTTCAACGATTTCAATAACAGCTTCGACGCCGCGAGCCTCGGCCTCGTCACGGGCTCGGGCCTCAAGGGCTCCCCCAATCTTCAGATCACCGGTTTCGATCCGGTGGGTGAGACGCCGCCCGAGGGTCGAAACGACATCACCGGCCACCTGACCGAGGATCTCGCCTGGACGATCGGCAAGCATCAGTTCAAGTTCGGCGGTGAGTTCCGTCAGGCTCAGCTCGACGAGTTCTATCACCGCCACGCACTGGGCAGCTTCACTTTTGATGGCTCGGGCGGACCCGGCGCGTCGGGCGACAGCTGGGGCGGAATCGCCGGCTATGGTGCGACGAATGGTCCTCTCGTCAACTCACTGGCAGATTTCCTCGCCGGCGATGTGCACACTTCTTCGATCGCCCTCGGCGATCCCGACCGCCAGGTCTTCGTCAACACTTACGACGTCTTCGGTCAGGATTCCTGGCAGCTGACGTCGAAACTGAACCTCAACTACGGTCTCCGCTGGGACTATGAAGGACCGCTGCACGATTCGGCGAAGGATCTTTCTGTGTTCCGGCCGGATCTGGGTGGTGTCGTCTTCCAGGGCGCTCAGATCAGTTCGCTCTACGATCCGACGTACCTGAACTTCAGTCCGCGACTTGGGCTCTCCTACCAGGCATCACTCAAAACGGTCATCCGCGCCGGCGCGGGTCTCTACTTCGATACGCCGAACCTTAATCCATTCCTCGACAATCGTCCCGGCAATGGCGCTCCCAACGGCGTGGAGGGCAATCCGGGCGGTCCGGATCCGGTGACCACGGCAACCGCGAGCGCATATACGCTCCAGGCCGGCGTCGATCCCTTCACCTCGTCGACTCCCGCCAACAGTGTGTACTCAATCGCGCAGAACTTTGTCCCTTCGCACAATATGAACTACAACCTGCAGATCGAGCGTACGCTCGCCAACAACGTGGTCGCGCAGGTCGGCTACGTCGGCAGCGAGGGCCGCCATCTGCTTTCGATCCTGGATATCAACCAGGCGGCGCCAGGAATCTACGCGACCGAGGCACAGCAGGATGCGACCCGCCCCTTCCACGCCCAGTTCCCCGGGTACACCTTCATCAACGAAGTGCGCAGCATCGGAACCTCGAATTACAACGCCCTGCAGGCTACGCTGCGCGTCTCCAACCAGCACGGGTTGACCGCGCAGGCGGCTTACACGTGGTCACACAGCCTGGATGAGGTCACGGCTTACCGCGGCGCTCTGCCCCAGGACAGCACCAACTTCAAGGGCGACTACGGAAACAGCGATTTCAACATGCACAACATCGTCGTCGGCCTCATCTCCTACGACATTCCTGGCGGCTCCAAGTGGAAAGGTCTCACCAATGGCTGGGAGCTGAACAGTCTGATGACCTTCCACGGCGGCTTGCCCTTCTCGGTGTACAGCTCCAGTGACACCTCGGGCACCGATGACGGCAATCAGCGCGCCGACATCGTCGCCGGCGTCGACCCTTATGCGGGCGGCCGCCAGAACAAGGTTGGAGGAGTGTGGCTGAATCAGAATGCATTCGTGGATGCCGCCCCGGGCACGTGGGGCGATTCCCGCCGCAACGCCTATTACGGGCCGGGCTACAACGACGTGGATTTCTCCGTCTTTAAGAACAACCACATCGGTGAGCGAATCTCCACCCAGTTCCGGGTTGAGATGTTCAATCTCTTCAACCGCACCAACTACGCGCCGCCTCTCACGGGCAATTTCAACCCGTCCTACACCTACGACAACACGCTGACGCTGTTCACCACGATCGGCAGCTTCAACGGCGCTCCGGGCATCGGCGCAGGGGAACCTTTCAACACCCAGCTGGCGCTCAAGATTTTGTTTTAGCCTCCCTGAAGCCCGTGGTTCTTGTCTCCGGCCACGGGCTCTTTTTTTGAGGCATGGCGGTGCGGTCAGATTCCGCGGATCGCAGGGAGACAAGAGAAGGACACCAGGAATTATGGGACTAACCCGACGTCAGTTTCTGACGGGTGTCGGACAGGCGGGCGGCTTCAGCGCTGCCTTCGTCATGATGCAGTCCCTGGGTCTGTTGGCGATTCCCGAAGCCACGGCCGAATCGGGTACGCTTCGTGTGATGGACGGAAAAGGCGCCAGGGTGGTCATCCTCGGAGCGGGGATCGCAGGTCTGGTAGCGGCCTGGGAACTGGGCAAAGCAGGATATCGATGTACGGTGCTGGAGGCCCGGGAGCGTTGCGGGGGGCGCAACTGGACGATTCGCGGGGGCAGCCAGATCGAATTTACTTCCGGCATGCGCCAGTCCTGCACGTTCGACGAAGGCAACTATTTCAACGCCGGTCCAGCCCGCCTTCCTTCCATCCATCGCACCATGCTGGGGTACTGCCGGGAGCTGGGTGTCGGGCTCGAGGTGGAAGTCAACTCCTCGCGCGGCGCGCTTATGCAATCCGACCAGCTGAACGGCGGGGCGCCCGTCACGGAGCGCCGGGTCGTCAACGATACGCGCGGACACGTTTCAGAACTGCTCGCCAAATGCATCCGCAGAGGCGCTCTTGACCAGGAGATCAGCGCAGAAGATCGCGAGCGCATGATGGAGTTTCTCCGCCAGTATGGCGATCTGCAGCCCGATCTGCTCTTCAAAGGCAGCGAGCGGTCCGGCTACAGGGTTCCGCCCGGAGCGGGCAGGGCCACGCCTGAGGCGATCGATCCGCTGCCCATGCACGCGCTGCTGGACGCCGATCTTTGGCAGGGCATGATGGCCGAAGAGGTCATCGACTGGCAGCCGACCATGTTCCAGCCGGTCGGCGGCATGGACCGGATCCCTGCCGCGTTCGAGAAGAAGCTGGGAAGCGTCGTCCGTTCCGGCGCCGTGGTCCGCAGCATCCGCCAGTCTTCCCACGGCGTCACGGTCGTCTACCACGATCGCGCCCACGGCGCCGATCACACCGTCAGCGCGGACTACTGCATCTGTGCGCTGCCGCTGACGATTGTTCGCACCCTCGACGCCGATTTCAGCCCCGCCGTGCGCACAGCCATCAACGCTACCAGTTACGATTCGGCCTATAAGATCGCCTGGGAAGCGCCGCGCTTTTGGGAAAAAGAGGACGGCATCTACGGAGGGCTGTCCTATTTGCAGCAGACGGTAAACGTGGTCTGGTACCCCAGCGCGCGGATGTTCTCTGACCGCGGCGTCATCGTGGGCGGCTACTCCGTTGAGAACGGAACGCCATTTGGCAAACTGCCCGATGTGAACGCCAAGCTGCAGGCCTCGCGGGCGGCCATCGATCGTCTGCATCCCGGGCACGGAAAGGATCTGTCAAAGCCGATCTACATCAGCTGGGGACAGATTCCCTACAACCTCGGCTCGTGGATCAGCGGAGAGGGTCACGCCGGTCCGGGCTCGCTGGATGTCCTGCTGGTCCCCGACCGCCGCGTCTACTTTGCGGGCGATCACACCAGCCACCTGGTCGGCTGGCAGGAAGGCGCGGCTTTGTCGGCCTACCGGGTCATCAACCAGCTGGGCCCTCGGATCGAGAATGGAGGAAATCTTGCTTAACCGGGCATTCATTGGACTGCTGGCTTTGTTCATCGCCTGCACTGCGGCGACGGCCCTCGCGCAGGAGAAGATCACCCGTATCCCGCTGCCCAACTCAACCTTCCCCATCTCGCAGGGGGTTTGGGTTGGCGACATGCTGTATCTGAGCGGTATGCTGGATTCTTCGGTGGCCAAAGGCCAGCCCGGCGACACCGAGACGCAGACCGTGCATACACTCGACAACATCAGGAAGGCCCTCGAGGAGCAGCACCTGAGCCTGGGGGACGTGGTTCTGATGCATGTTTACCTGGCTGGCGACCCCGCCCAAAACAACAGGATGGACTTTTCTGGCTTCATGAAGGCATACTCGCAGTATTTCGGTACGAAGGACCAGCCCAACAAGCCGGCGCGCAGTGCCATGCAGGTGGAGGCGCTGGCCTTGCCGGGCGCCCTGGTCGAGATCGAAGTGACTGCTGTCCACGGGTCGGGGCTGTTGCGTGCATATTCCGGAAAGTGATCGGGCCTATCTTCAGTCAGGAGGAGCAGGGTGAACACGAACCTTTCGCGCCGTAGCTTTTTTGGTTTAGCCGCTGCCGCAACGGCGGCCGCCGCCGTGCCCATTCTCACCGAGCCCCAGCTGGCGCGCGCGCAGCGTGCCCGTATGCCTCGCGAATTTCCGCCCGGAGCGGTGCGCATTGACGCCAACGAGAACCCGCTGGGGCCGTGCAGTGGCGCCTGCGCGGTGATGAGCAGCCTGCTGCCGGAAGGCGGACGCTACGACGACGAACTCACCGTCAAACTGATCGAAACCTTCAGCACGATCGAGGGCCTGACGCCGGAATACATCCGCGCCTACGCAGGATCGAGTGAGCCGCTGCACTACACCGTCATGGCGTTCACCTCGAAGGATCGCAGTCTGGTCATCGCCGATCCCAGCTACGAGGCCGCCATGTACGCCGCCAAGGCCAACGGGGCCAGCATCGTGAAGGTGCCCCTCGCCGGGGACTATGGGCACGATACCAAAGCAATGATCGCCGCGGATCCCAACGCAGGCGTCTTCTACATCTGCAATCCGAACAATCCAACCGGGACCATTACGAGCCGCGCGGACATCGAATACGCTCTGGCCAATAAGCCGAAGGGCTCGATCCTGCTGGTGGATGAAGCCTACATCCACTTCTCGGATGGGACGCCCTCGCTCGACCTGGTGAAAGCGGACAAGGAGCTGGTCGTGCTGCGCACTTTCTCCAAGATTTACGGTATGGCGGGGCTGCGGTGCGGCTTTGCCATTGCGCGGCCCGATCTGCTGGCCAGACTCCAGCCTTACGGCACGAACTTCCTGCCCATCCTCGGCGTGGCGGCAGCAACGAGCAGCCTGCAGGTTCCAGAGCTGGTCCCGGAACGGCGCAAGATCAACACCGACATCCGCAACGAGACTTTCTCGTGGCTGACCGCGAACAACTACAAGTTTATTCCGTCGCAGACGAACTGCTTCATGCTCGACGCCGGCCGTCCCGGCAAAGAGGTCATCGAGGCCATGGCGGCGAAGAACGTGTTCATCGGCAGGACCTGGCCGGTGTGGCCGAACCACGTCCGCATCACGGTGGGGACCCGGAGCGAGATGGCGAAATTCCAGGAAGCCTGGAAGCAGGTGATGAGCGCGCCCGCTTCAGCATCGCGACCGATTCGCAAGGCGCCGTCGACGCTGGCGCTCGGGATGCGGGATTTGCCCGCGGGAATACGGCAGCAGGACCACCAATCCAACAGTTAAATGGGTGAGCCATCGCGGAAGCCCCTTCCCGGGTGGGAGGGGGCTTTCTATTTGCGGGCGATCTCGCGAAGACGGAGGCTCGGACGGACGGGAGGCGGTTTCCTCCGTTGCCGGCACTGCGGCGTTCGGCGCGCGGCGTGTCTATCCGAGATAGACCTCGTCCGTAACATGTTCGAGCCACTCTACGGTCTTGCCGTTGAGTTTCTCCTGAATGGCGATGTGCGTGAGCGCCGTGGTGGGCGTCGCACCATGCCAGTGTTTTTCACCTGGCGCGAACCAGACGATATCGCCGGGATGAATCTCTTCGATTGCACCGCCCCAGCGCTGCGCGCGGCCACAACCCGAGGTGACGATCAGAGTCTGGCCGAGGGGATGCGTGTGCCATGCTGTGCGTGCGCCGGGCTCGAAGGTGACATGCGCGCCGACGACGCGCGCCGGGTCGGGTGCATCGAAGAGCGGATCGACGCGGACCGTGCCGGTGAAGTAGTCGGCGGGACCGGGACGCGAGGGCTGGGAACCGCTGCGGATGATCTCCATGGGTTGGCCACTCCTGAACGGCGAGCAGTGCACTGCTGCGTATGCTTCAGGATAACGGTGATGAGAGCCATTGGTAAGCTGGGTGGGTTGGGAGGGCAGCATGTCGAGCGGAGCGCGAGTTGCGGTGGTGACGGGAGGGGCGCAGGGGATCGGGCGGCAGGCAGCGGAGTTGCTGGCAGAGCGCGGATATCGGATCGCAATCATCGATCTGCGCGAGCCCGAGGCGACCGTGGCGGCGCTGGAAGCGCGCGATGCGGACGCGTTTGGCTTTGCGGGGAACATCACTCAGGAGCATGTGGTTGAGGAATTCGCCCGAGCCGTGCTGGAGCGCCTTGGGCGGGTCGATGTGCTGGTGAACAATGCGGGGATCAGTTTGATTCGCGCGGCGGAGGAGACAACGGCGAAGGAGTATCGGCGGGTGATGGAGGTCAACCTGGTAGCGCCGTTTCTGCTGGCGCGGGTGTTTGGACAGAAGATGCTCGAAGCGCGCAGCGGGTCGATCGTGAATGTGGCGTCGATTGCGGGGCTGGTAGCGGTAGCGGATCGCGCGGCGTACAACGCGTCGAAGCACGGGCTGGTGGGGCTGACGCGCACACTGGCGGCGGAGTGGGGCGGGCGCGGGGTTCGGGTGAATGCGGTGTGTCCGGGATGGGTGAAGACGGAGATGGACGTGGCGGACCAGAAGGGCGGAGGCTACACCGACGCCGACATCACCCAACGGGTGCCGATGGGGCGGTTTGCCACGCCGCAGGATGTGGCGCGGGCAATTGCGTTTCTGGCCGATGAGCGGGAGAGCGGATTTGTGAACGGGGCGACGCTCACCGTGGATGGCGGATGGAGCTCGGATGGAAGCTGGGAGTCAGTACGCATGAAGAAGCGGGGATGAGCGAAAGCGGGGGAACTGCGGCGGTGGCTGGTTCCTATCGCTCATGGCGCGCAGTAGGCCGCGGTGCCGGCGTCGGACACATAGTGAACAGGAGTATTGGCGGGGATCACGAATTCGCTTTCGCCATAGCGGACGAAGTCGCCCGTGTCGTCGTTGCGCGCCCAGTCGAAGGTGTAGCCGAGGTCCGTCCATGGATACGGGTTGTTGGTGGCGAAGGACGCGTAGTAGTTTCTCAGGAGCCATTCCTGCTGCTGGCCGCTCATGGATGGATCGCCGGGGGCGGGAAGATGGGGAACGCCACAGGTGCCCGAATCGAGCGAGGAACCGTCGCAGGGGCGGAACATTTTGTCGTTGTCCTTCGGGTCGACCGTCAGTTCCACAAAGATGTCATTGGGATCATTCGGAGGCAGGCCGAGGCGTTGTCTGAGGCGCAGGGCGAGCTGATCAGCGTCGGAACCGTGGGTACGAACCCACTCCTGGCAGAAGGCTTTCAGATAGGGAACCTCCGTGACCCACAGGTCGGCGGGGATCGAAACGGGGTCTGACTTTTTGTATGACGCAAGATAGGTGGACTTCGTCCAGGTCACGACGCTGACAGGATGGTCAAACTTAAAACGCTCCAGGGACGTGGAGACGAATCGGGGGCGAGGATGGCTGGCTTGGGCGACCGCCTGCTGGTAGTCGTCGCTGGAGTCGCCGGTGTCGTCCTGCGCGGCTGACGGTCGCGCCAGGCCGGTGATGAAGATCGCCGCGAAGGAGAGGAAGATGGCGGCAATTGCGACGGGAAGAATTTCGCTTGCGATTCTTTCTCTCCAGAGATGCCTGTGCATGGTTCGCCTCCTCCTCAGGTTCGCCGGGATCTACTTTCCTGCAGCGGGAACTGCAGCACCCCCGGTGGCACCGGGCTTCGCAGCGGGTTGACTGCTCTGGGAATCGGGCTTGAGGGGGTCCTTGTTCTGTTCTCCCTTGCTGGTCTGGAAGAGTGTGTCGAAGACTTCGCCAAGCTTGGTCGTCGCTGCCTCAGAGAACATGCCGGCAAGGGCAGCGGCTGCCACCAGTCCGTATGGATTCAGGTCCGTGGCCTTCACTCCTGAACTGGTAGCCACGGTGATGAGTCCCCCGCGCAGGGCGGCATAAAGGACCATGGCGAGGCCCGCCCCGACAAAGGGCAGGAAGGCGTACCACCAAACCCAGCTGCTCTTGAGCGTGCGGTTGCCCGCGAAGGCGGAGAACGATTGGGCCATGTGGAGAAAGCTGCCCAAAGCGCCGGCGAGCAGAACCAGGCAGAGCAGATCGATTTCGCGGTTGAAGTGCATTCTGATGCGCGTATCCACGGTTGCGGAGGTCGCCTGAGTGAGCTTACCGTTCGCGACGTCCAGGGCTTGCTGCGCCTGGGTATTATCCGCCGTCAGTTTCCTGAGCAAGGCATCCGATGCCTGCTGGCGGGCCGAACCGGCGGGGGTTGTATCCGGGGAAGCGCCCGCGGTTTTGCTGGCTGCGGCTCCGCCATTGTTCGTTGGATTCGAGTTTGTTGAGCCGCTTACGGTAGCAAGCGCGTTCTGCAGGGCCAGTGTGCTTTTATCGAGGTTCGATTGCGCGGTTGCCTGATCGGCCTTGAGCAAATCGATGTTGGGGATCTCGCCGGGCCACAGTTCGATCATGAGATACACCACACTGAAGACCAGGAAGAGATAGGCGGCCAGCAGGACGGGACCCAGGCCGCGCCAGGGTTCGGGGGTAAGCGTGACTTTGGCGTCGGCGTGAATGCCCAGTTGTTTACTGGTCGCGGTGACGGTGAGCGTGCCGTCGTCGGGAATCGGATCGGGCGCGGTGTACACGGCACCGGTCATGGTTCCCACCTGAGGAGAGAAAGTCCAGGTGACTTCGTAGCCGGTGGGGGCGATGGCTTCGAACTGCTGCGGCTGGCCGGCGTGCAGGCAGACCGTTGCCGGCACGATGGAAATCGCATTGGGCGTGAGCGCAAGGGTGACGCTGGCCGTATCGATCGACGACGTGGCGGTGATGGCGACAGTCTGGGACGTCTGGACGATGGAAGGTGCGATGTAGGTTGCTGACGGAGCCGCCGTCGGGTTGCCACCGGTTGGCGGGACGGTGACCAGGCTGCCCAGAGGCGGCGTTAGCGTCCAAATGACGCTGACGGGCTTACTCGAGTCGTCGGTCGCCTGCAACGTGAGGGCCTGACCGGCGATCAGTAAAGCCGACGAAGGGGTGATGTTGAGGTTGGCCATGCTCGTCTCCTTGCCCACGACGAGGGAGTTGCTGAAGTGGAGTTACACGGTCAGCAAGCGAAGCGAATCCCGATCGCAGACCAGGTTGCCACACCGAGATCTGCAACCAGAGTGACACGACTCAGAGCCAGGGAAAAAAGGGAAACACTTCTCGAATGAGCTGTGGTGAGGAGGCTAAACCGCGTTCCCAGGATAAGTCAAGGGACTTATGTTGGCTGCCCCCGAGTTAGAGCTGGGGAAACATGGTGACTGCAGTTATCGGGATGCTGTGATGGCGGGAGGATTCGATGGCAGGGGTGAGCTGATGTAGTAGGTTTGGGCTGCAGCACGGGCGGCAGAAAGAACCTGGCCGGGAACGATGCCGAGGACCAGGGTTGTGGCTGCGGTGAGGAACACCGCGAACAGCAGCGGGAAGGAAGGACGCGCGACTGCGGTGATGGGAGCGGCTCCGGTCGGTTCCGAATAGATTGCGGCGACTACGCGGAGATAGTAGAAGGCGGCGATGCCGCTGTTGATGAGGCCGATGATCGTCAGCCAGACCATTCCTGAATGGAGGGCGGCGGAGAAAACGTAGAACTTGCCAAAGAAGCCGCCGGTGAAAGGAATACCGATCAGCGAGATGAGGAAGAAGGCCATGGAGCCGGCGAGCAGGGGTGACGCGTAGGCGAGACCGCGGTAGTCGTCGATCAGGGTGAGGTGATCGTCGTAGCCCCCGGTGTGGCTGATGATGGCGAAGACACCGACGTTCATCGCGGCATAGGAAACCGCGTAGAAGCTGGCGGCGGCGATGCCGTCGGGCGAGAGAGCGGTGAAGGCGACCAGGATGTACCCGGCGTGCGCGATCGAGGAGTAGGCCAGCATCCGCTTGACGTTGCGCTGGCGAAGGGCGCCGAGATTCCCAATGCACATGGAGAGCACGGCGAGCCACCAGAGGATGGGGACCCAGTGATCGTGCAGCGCGGGCAGGGCGCCGTAAGCAATGCGGAGCAGGACGGCGAAGGCGGCGGCTTTGGGGCCGGTGGACATGAGGGCGACCACAGGCGAAGGGGCTCCTTCGTAAACGTCGGGAGTCCAGACATGGAAGGGCGCGGCAGAGACTTTGAAGCCGAGGCCGATGATGATCATCGCGAGGCCGATGGTGAGCAGGGCTGGCGTGTGCGGGCCGGTGATTGGGTTCGCGATGGCGGCGGCGATGTCCGCGATGCGGGTGGTACCCGTAGCTCCGAAGATCAGGGCGATGCCGTAGAGGAAGAAAGAAGTGGCGAAAGATCCGAGGAGGAAGTACTTGAGCGCGGACTCGGGGCTCTTGCCGGTTTTGCGGCGGTAGCCCGCCATGATGTAGGTGGAGATGGAGGAGATTTCGAGGGCAATGAAGACGAGCAGGAGTTCGGTGGCGCTCGACATGAGCATCATGCCAATAGCGCCGAACTGAATCAGGGCGAAAAGTTCACCGAGGCCTTCGGTTTCGGGGGTGACGGCGTCGAGGACGATGAGGAGGGTGGCGAGAACGATGCCGGCGATGAGGACGTGGAAGAAAACGCTGAAGGCGTCCGTCTGGACGACGCCGTAGTACGCCGTGCCTGGAGGCAACTGTGCCTGCCAGAAGCTGGCGGCAAGAGCCGCGAGAGTGGCCAGCACCGCGAGCCAGCCGAGGGATTTGCGGTTCGAGGTTTTGGGCATGACCGCGTCGGCGAGCATGACGATAATGCCGCCGAGGGTGAGGAGGACTTCAGGAGCGATACGCGCGACATCGGTGACGGGGTTCATTGCGCACCTCCGGAGCCGGGTAGGTGGATCACGCTGGCTACCGGACTGGAGGGGGTTTGGATGGTGGGCGTGGGGCCGGAGAGCGGGGCCATCGCAGGCTCGATAGCTTTGATCCACCACGGCGAGAGAACGCCCATGGCGAGCATGAGGATGGCCATGGGCCAGAGGGTAACGTGCTCGCGAAACAGGAGGTCGGGCGCGGGACGATTGACGACCAGAGAGGATTCCTTGCCGTAGAAGATGCGCTGCACGGCCCAGAGCATGTAGGAGGCGCTGAGGATGACGCCGAGGGCCGCGGCACCAACCCAGTACGGATGCGAGGCAAAGGAGCCGCTGAGAACGAGGAACTCGCCCACGAAGCCGTTGAAGAGGGGCAGTCCGATGAGCGCGAGCGAGGTGATGACGAAGAGGGTGGCGAGCCAGGGCAGGCGGCTGGCGAGTCCGCCATAGAGGGTCATGTCGTAGGTGCCGTAGCGCTCGTGGAGGGTGCTGACGAGGACGAGGAGCGCGCCCCCGGTGAGTCCTTCATTGAGGGTCTGGTAGACGGCGCCGTTGAGTCCTGCGAGGGCAAAGCAGAAGATGCCGAGGGTGCAGAAGCTGAGGTTGCCGAGGATGGAATAGGCGACGAGGCGTTTCATGTCGGTTTGGGCGAGGGCGACGAGGGCGCCGTAAAGAACACCAACGACGGCGAGGACAATCATGAGGGGCGCGATGGCGCGGGCCTGGGCGGGAAACAGTCCAAGATTGAACCGGAAGATCGAGTAGAGGCCGAGCTTGCCGGCAACCACCATGGCCATGGCAACGGGCGCTTCATGGATCACGTCCGCCAGCCAGCCGTGCAGCGGGAAGACGGGAACTTTGACGGCGAAGGCGACGAGGAAGGCGAGCGAGAGCCAGAAGAGAGCCTGCGGCGTGAGCCCGAGAGCGCCAGTTGCGAGTTGGCGCTGCAGCTGAACGAAGTCGAAGGTGCCGGATTTCACGTAGAGGTAGAGGATGGCGACGAGGAAAAGCGCACTGGGAATGAATGTATAGAGGAAGAACTTGATGGCTGCCTGGCGGCCGCGGTTGGGGCCGAACAGCGCGATGAGGATCGCCATGGGGACGAGCGAAAGCTCCCAGAAGCCGTAGTAGAGGAAGAGATCGAGCGCGACGAAGACGCCGATCATCGCCGTCTGCTGGATGAGGAAGAGAAAGTAGAACTCCTTGGTACGGTTCTGAATGGCGCGCCAGGAGACGAGGACGCCAATGGGGGCGAGGAAGGTGGCGAGCAGCACGAGCCAAAGAGAGAGGCCATCGACGCCGAGGTGATAGCGAATGGCTGGAGAGCTGATCCAGGGCTGGTTTTCCTGGAACTGGAAGCCGTGACTGGAGTAGTCGAAGTGGACCGGAAGGTGGAGCGAGAGGACGAAGGTGACAAGCGTGACGAGGAGCGTGAAGGCCGGGACAGCGCGGCCTTTGCGGGGCAGAAACGCGACCACGATGGCGCCCGCGGTGGGCACGAAGGCGATCAGCGAGAGGATGTGGTCAGTCAGCACGATTAAGTCTTTCGTCCTTCATCGCAGCGAGAAATGGGGGAAGAATCCGAAATAGGAAATAGCGAGCAGGACGGCGGCGAACAAGGCGAGCCATCCCGCATAGGAGCGAATATTGCCGGATTGAATGCGTGCGACGAGGGCGCCAAAGCCCTGCGCGGTGTAGCCGGCGGTCAGCGTGCCGCCATCGATGACGGCGCGATCGATCAGAACTCCCAAAAGCCAGCGCGCAATGAAGAGCACCGGCGCAACGATGAGGGCGCCGTAGATTTCGTCGATCCAGTACTTGTTCCTGACCAGTGAGTAAACGGCATGGAGCTGTTGGGCGAGACGCGCCGGTAATGCGGGCTTCGCGCAGTAAAGGATATAGGCGAAGAGCCAGCCGAGAAGGGCGACAACGGTTGAGACAGCGGCGAGCGTGAGCTCGAGGGATTTGCTGCCGGCCGGCGAAGCGTGCGGTGTATTGGCGGCGCCGGTGGCGAGCGCGACCGAGGTCTGCTCGTAGGACATGTGGACGGTCTTGACCGCGGGCTCGAGGAAGTGCGCGAACCAGTTGTTGCCGCCGAAGCCTTCAGGCCATCCCATGAAACCGCCGACGACGGAGAGGACGGCGAGGATGACAAGGGGGACGAGCATGACCCAGGGGCTTTCGTGGACAGGGTGCGCGTGCGGGTCGGCTTCGAGGGTGAGTTTCGCATCGGAGCGGGCGTGGACAGGAGCGCCTCGCTCTTCTTCGTGGGCAGCATCGGAGGTGCGGCGTTCGCCGAAGAAGGTCAGGTACCAGAGCCGGAACATATAGAAGGAAGTGAGACCGGCGGTGAGCAGCCCGACAGCCCAGAAGATTTTGCCACCGTTGGGCGAAAGGAAGGTCTGGTAGAGGATCTCGTCTTTGCTGACGAAGCCCGCGAACGGGGGGATGCCGGAGATGGCGAGGACCGCGGCTGTCATGGTCCAGAAGGTAACGGGGATTTTTTTGCGGAGCCCGCCCATGGCGCGCATGTCCTGCTCGCCGGACAGGGCGTGAATAACAGAGCCGGCGGCGAGGAAGAGCAGCGCTTTGAAGAAGGCGTGGGTGACGAGGTGGAAGATGCCGGCCGAGTACGCCGCGACACCGCAGCCGAGGAACATGTATCCGAGCTGCGAGATCGTGGAGTAGGCGAGGACGCGCTTGATGTCGGTCTGCAGGATGCCAATGGTGGCAGCGAAGAATGCGGTCGCGACGCCGATGGTGGCGACGACCGCAAGCGCGAGAGGCGACCGGTCGAAGATGACGTGGGTGCGGGCGATCATGTACACGCCGGCGGTGACCATGGTGGCGGCGTGGATGAGGGCGGAGACAGGAGTCGGGCCCTCCATCGCGTCGGGGAGCCAGACGTAGAGGGGGATTTGGGCGGATTTGCCGATCGCGCCGAGGACGAGGAAGAGCGCGATAGCGGTGAGGAATCCGCTCTGCCATTCCGGATGGGCGGCGATCTGGGTAAAGACGTCGCCGAAGCTGAGCGAGCCGAAGTGGGCGATGAGGAGGAACATGGCGATGAGGAAGCCGAAGTCGCCGATGCGGTTTACGATGAAGGCTTTTTTGCCGGCGTTGGCGGCCGAATCGCGCGTAAACCAGAAGCCGATGAGCAGGTAAGAAGTCAGGCCCACCCCTTCCCATCCGACGAACATGAGCAGGAAATTCTCCGCCAGCACGAGGGTGAGCATGAAAAAGAGGAAGAGGTTCATGTAGGCGAAGAATCGCCAGTAGCCCTCTTCTTCCGCCATGTAGCCGACCGAGTAGAGGTGGATCAGAAAGCCGACCCCGGTAATCACGCACAGCATGACGAGGGTGAGTTGATCGAGCTGGAAGGCGAAGTCGGCGTGAAAAGAGCCCGCAACAATCCAGGCACCGTGGCTTTCGAGGTAAGGCAGGGTGAGGGAGCCGAAGTTTGTAACAATGGCTGCGACTTGTATGGCCGGGACGAGCGAACAAATAAGGGCGACGGCGGTGACGAGGGCCTTCGGGAATTTACGGCCGAGCAGACCATTCACCAGAAATCCGGCGAAGGGGACGAGCGGGATGAGCCAGAGGTGAAGGTCCGGGGTCATAGTTTGCTCATAGTTTCATCAGGTCGATCTGGTCGACGTTGAGGGTGTTGCGAGCGCGGAAGATGGCGATGATGATGGCCAGTCCGACAGCGGCTTCGGCGGCAGCGACGACCATGACGAAGAAGACGAAGATCTGGCCGTTGACCTGGAGATGACCGCTGATCTGACTCCACTGGCGGGAGAAGGCGATAAAGGCCAGGTTGACGGCGTTGAGCATGAGCTCAATCGACATAAAGACGGAAATGATGTTGCGCTTGATGAGAAAGGCGGCGACTCCGATGGAGAACAGGACGGCGCTCAGGACGAGGTAGTACGCGATCGGAACCACGGCTTAGTGCTCCTTCCTCGCCAGAGCGACGGCGCCGAGAATGGCGACGAGGATGAGGACGGAGGTGACCTCGAAGGGCAGCAACAGATTCCTGAAGAGCACCCGGCTGAGGTCGCCGGTGGTGGCGAGGTAGTCGCCGATGCGCGCCTGGCCGAAGTCGCCGCGACGCGAGATGAAGATGTAGGCGAGCAGGCCGAGGAGAGCGGCGGCTCCGGGAAAGCCGGCGATGTAGGCGAGCTTGCTGCCGTGGGTGCGCTCTTCCCTGCCCGCGTTGAGCAGCATGATAACGAAGGTGAAGAGGACCATGATGGCGCCGGAGTAGACGATGACCTGGGCGGCGGCGAGGAATTCTGCGCCGAGAAGCAGGTAGAGGACAGCGAGCGAGCTCATGACGACGATGAGCGAGAGCGCGCTGTTGATGGGGTGGCGCTGGAACAGGAGATTGAGCGCTCCTGCCACGCACAGTCCCGCGAAGATGATGAAGAGAGCCAGATGCATCGTTTTGACTTGTCCGCAAATTGCGGGGTACGACGGGCCGGCCGGAAACGAGAATTGTATTACTGCAGCGGCAGCCGGAGGCCGATGCAGAAGCTGGTAACAACAATGTTGGCGACGGCTACGGGCACGAGGAATTTCCAGCCGAAGCCCATGAGCTGGTCATAGCGGAAGCGAGGCAGCGTGCCACGCACCCAGATATAGAGAAAGAGAAAACCGAAGACCTTGACGACGAACCAGAAGATGGAGAAGAACGCAGTCGCGATCGGTCCGGAGCCGAAGTGGAAGTAGCTGCCGAAGGGACTGGTCCAGCCGCCGAAGAAGAGCAGGGTGGCGACGCAGCCGACGGTGATCATGTTGCCATACTCAGCCATGAAGAACATGGCGAACTTCATCGAACTGTATTCGGTGTGGTAGCCGGCAGTCAGCTCGGATTCGGCTTCGGGAAGATCGAAGGGCGAACGATTCGTTTCCGCATAGGCGGCCATCAGGTAAATGAAGAAGGCAACGAACTGGAATCCGCCGAAGAAGTTCCAGGAGAGCAGACCATGGGGGGCCTGAACGCCGACGATATCGCGAAGGCGCAGGGACCCCGCGCGGAGCACGACGCCGACCAGCGAAAGGCCGAGGGCGAGCTCATAACTGATGACCTGGGCGGAGGCGCGAAGGGCGCCGAGCAGCGAATATTTGTTGTTCGATGACCAGCCGGAGAGCGCGATGCCATAAACGCCGATCGAGGTGATGCCGAGGAGAATCAGGAGACCGATGTTGTTATCGGAGATCTGGAAAAACTGCATGCCGTGCCAGCGAAGATCGGCGCCGTCGGCTCCAAAAGGAATCACCGAGATCGACAGCAGCGAGCAGCTGAGCGCGATGACGGGCGCGAGGATGTACAGCGGACGGTAAACCGCCTCGGGAATCAGGTCTTCTTTCAGGAACAGCTTGGCGCCATCCACCAGCGGCTGCAGCAGGCCGAAGGGGCCGACGCGGCTCGGTCCCCAGCGATTCTGAATGCGGCCGACCAGCTTGCGTTCGAGCAGCACCGTATAGGCCACGCACATGAGAAAAATCACCACCACCACGATGACCTTGGCGAGCGAGAACAGCACGAACGGAATGAGGCTTGTATCCATTGGCTCTTTCTTTAGTCCGCGGCGGTTTCGACGGGTTTGTGGGATTCGAGCACGGAGTGCAGAGTCTTGCTGTACAGGCCGAGCGATCCGGAGGTAAAGAGTGTGTCGTTGGAAGGCAGGACGAGATCGGGGCGCGGGGCAAGATTCTCGATCTGGACGAGCGCAGGGTTGAGATGCTGGTCGTTGCCCGCGAGCAGGTCGAGACGGGAGATATCGTACGAAGGAACGAGGCGCTGGATTTCGTCGAAGATGGCGAAGGGATCGAAGGGACTGAGTTTGGGCTCGAGATGATGCGCGGCGAGCCAGACGCCGTGACGATCGGCCTCGCCGGATTGCGCACCGCGAGCCTGGCCCATATCGGCGCGAACGGAGCGGGGCGAAAACGGCACGAGGTATTTGACATCGGCGCCCATGGCAGCAGCGATGCGGACGACAAGCTCGAAGTCGCTGCGGACGCCGGCGCGGTCGGCGGCTTTCTTGACAAGCTGAACGTCGCCGAAGGTGTTGGTGGCGGTGCCGCTCTTCTCGTAGAGATTGGCGGCGGGGAGGATGACGTCCGCGAACTGCGCGGTCTCGGTAAGAAACATGTCCTGCACAACGATGAATGTATTGTGGAGGGCATCGCTGTGACGGGCAAAGCGGGCAACAGGATTGGAGCCAACAATATATAAGGCAGCAAGCGAGCCGGCTTCGGCAGCGTCGAACATCTGAAGGAGATTGAGGCCTGGCGCCCTGGGGAGGCTGGGGTATTCGGCGGCGAAGTGTGCCGAGGCGGTGACGGGGACGTAGCCGGGGAGCAGATCGGGATAGAGGCCCATATCGGCTGCACCGCGGGAGTTGACATAGTCGCCGAGGCAGGCGAACCGCACGTTGGGAAGCGAGGCGCCCCAGGCGATGAGAGCTTCGACATCGTGGCCGCGGAACTCGGAGCCGAAGACGATGACGAGCGATTCTTCTTTGCGGAGTGCGTCGCGGAAGGCGACGGCGTTTGGATCGTCGTCGAGTGGAGCGGCGGTGCCGCTGAGCCAGGCGACCAGGCCGGTGTAGCCGTCTTCCGGGATTTCGAGGAAAGCGGTGGCCTGGCGGCGGAGCTTGATGGAGTTGTGATTCGCGACGTAGAGCCGGGCCTGGTTATGGCGGACGTTGGTGCGAATCTGCCAGGCAAGGCCGGGGTGCTGCTCCGTGGGATCGTTGCCAAGGAGAAGGATGGCTTTGGCGTTGGCGACGTCACGGAGCGAGGCTTCAGACTTGCCACTCATAGCCGCTGCAAAGCCTGGATAGTCGGCGGTGCGGTGGTGGTCAATATTGTTGGTGCCGAGGATGGTGCGGGCGAATTTCTGCAGCAGGTACGACTCTTCGTTGGTGGTGCGATTGGAGCCGATGACGCCGATGGCGGATCCACCCTTGCTGTCGCGAATCTCGCGCAGCTTGTTGCCCGCGAATTCGATGGCTTCTTCCCAGGTGACTTCTTCGAGGCGTCCACCGGACTTGCGGATCATGGGTTTCGTCAGGCGATTATCGCGGTTCGCGAAGTCGAATGCGTAACGGCCTTTGATACATAAAAAGTCGCCGTTGATACCGGACTTATCGCGATTGTCGCCACGCACGATCTCCATGCCATCGTTGGAGCGGCGCACGCCGAGAGTGGTCTTGCAGCCGTCGGCACAGTGGGTGCAGACCGTGCCAACGTGAGACATCTCCCAGGGGCGGGTCTTGTAGCGGTAGGCTCCGGAGGTGAGCGCGCCCACCGGGCAGATGTCGATGCACATACCGCACTCTTCACACTCAAGGTGATCCTGACGGTTAGGAGCGATGACCGAGCCCGCACCGCGATTCTGGACGCCGAGAGCCCACACATCCATGCCTTCGCCGCAGACGCGGACACAGCGATAGCAGAGGATGCAGCGGGGGCGATCGAAGAAGACGACGGGCGACCACTGCTGTTCCTCGCGATGCTGTTTGATCTCGACGAATTTGGATTCATGCGCGCCGTATTTGAAGGTCATGTCCTGCAGCTCGCACTCTCCGCCGGCGTCGCAGACGGGACAGTCGAGGGGATGGTTACCGAGGAGCAATTCGATGGTGGCTTTGCGCGCCTGGGCGATCTCCGGGCTTTCCGTGGTGACGATCATGCCTTCGGCGACCGGCGTGGTGCACGCGGTCTGGAGCTTGGGAACTTTTTCAAGGCGCACGACGCACATGCGGCACGCGGCCTGGAGAGAGAGGCCGGGGTAATAGCAGAAGGCAGGAATCTCGATGCCGTGGGCGCGACAGGCTTCAATGAGGAGCGTGCCCGCGGGAGCGGTGAGCTTCTTGCCGTCGACGGTAAAGGTTACGTCAGCCATTCGGATCCTTCAGACCAGCGCGGGCTCGGGTTCAGCTGCGTAGTGCTTCGGACAGCCTTTGCCGTCCAGGTGATCCTCAAACTCTTTGCGAAACTTCTTAACGAAAGCGATAGTGGGCATGGCGGCTGCGTCGCCGAGCGGGCAGAAGGTGCGGCCCAGCATGTTTTCGGCGAGGTAGCGGATGTTCTCGATGTCCTGATCGACGCCGCCACCATTATGTAACCGTGTGAGTGACTTTTCCAGCCAATCGGTGCCCTCGCGGCAGGGGATGCACCAGCCGCAGCTCTCATGGCGATAGAACTTCATAGTGCGGAGAGCGAATTCGACCATGCATGTGGTTTCGTCGAGGACGACGACGCCGCCGGAGCCGAGCATGGAGCCAGCTTTGCCGACCTGGTCGAAGTCCATGCCAATGTCGATTTCGTCGACGGTGAGGGCGGGCGTTGAGGATCCGCCGGGAACGACGGCTTTGAGTTTCCTGCCGTTAGGAATGCCGCCGCCGACCTCATAGATCATTTTTTTGAGGTTGTATCCCATGGGCAGTTCGTAGACGCCGGGCTTGTTCAGGTGGCCGGAGAGGCAAAAGAGGCGCGTCCCACCGTTGCGCTCGGTCCCGAGTTTGGCGTAATCGGCGGCGCCGATGCGAAAGATGTGTGGCACGGTGGCGATGGTCTCGGCGTTGTTGATGATGGTGGGCCCGCCGTAGAGGCCGACCACCGCGGGGAAGGGCGGACGGATGCGGGGAATGCCCCGCTTGCCTTCCAGCGATTCCATGAGCGCGGATTCTTCGCCGACCTCGTAGGCACCGGCACCCGTCTGAGTGACGATGTCAAAGTCGATGCCGGAGCCGAAGATGTTCTTGCCGAGGAAGCCTTTGGTATAGGCCTGGGCGACAGCACGCTCCATAATTTGTAACAGATACCGGTACTCACCACGGAGATAGATGAAGCCCATGCGGGCCTGGATGGAAAGGCCGGCGATGATGACGCCTTCGATGACGGAGTGGGGGTCGTGTTCGAAGATCAGGCGGTCTTTGCAGGTGCCGGGCTCGGATTCGTCGCCGTTGACCAGGACATACTTGGGCTTGCTGGACTGCTTCGGCACGAAGGACCACTTGAGGCCGGTAGGAAAGCCTGCGCCGCCGCGGCCGCGCAGATTCGAGGCTTTCATCTCGTTGATGATGCCCTCCGCGCCGAGAGCCAGAGCCTTGCGCACGGACTCGTATCCGGCCAGCTCAATGTAACGGTCGATCTCGGTTGCACCTTTGCCGAAGCGGCAGGAGACGAGGGGGACGCAGTCAGGATGGGTGGAAAGCGTCGCCACTAGCGTGCACTCCCGTCTCTGGATTTGACGCGGTAATCGTCGAGAACCTTGTCGATGGACTCGGGGGTGAGGTTCTCGTGGAAGTCGTAATTGACCTGCGCCGCAGGAGCCCAGGAGCATGCGCCAATGCACTCGACCTCTTCCAGGGAAAAAACACCGTCGGAGGTGACGCCTTTGTTCGGGATGCCGAGCTTCTTTTTGCAGTGGTCGAGGATCTCGTTGCCGCCGCGCAGCATGCAGCTGATGTTAGTGCAGACCTGCACGTGGAATTTGCCGGCGGGTTGGGTGCGCAGCAGCGAGTAGTAGCTGATGACATTGCGGACGTCGAGTTCGGAGATGCCGATGCGCTCGGCGATCTCGGCGATGACGGGCTCGGAGAGGTAGCCGACTTCATCCTGAGCGTAGAGGAGCATGGGGACGAGAGCGGAGCGCTTCACCGGGTAGAGCGTGACAAGCTTGTCGAAGCGGGCAGCGAGGGCCGGGGAAAAGAGGGTGGTAGTCATGGGCAACTTCCCTTCCCTTCCGCCGTCACGAAAGCGATGAAGTCGATGGCGGCGTGGTCCAGATCGCGGGAGACGCCGTTGATGGCAAGAGTGCCGCCGGGCTCGATGATGAAGCTGCCGGTCAGGGGAGCGGAGGAAGCGCTGTGCCGGTTCCAGCCGACGAGGCTGGATTCGGGGGTGAAGGTGAGGTCGAGCTGGGCGGCGCCGGAGGTGACGGTGACGGTGTTTTCGCGCGAAATGACGCGGACGTCGCCGGCATGGAGACTCGCCGCGGCGGCGTAGGAACGCAGCATGGAGACGAATGAGAGCCAAAGCTCCGAGTGGACGCCGGTGCGTTCAGTCAAAGTTTCCATGGACCAGTCCAATGACCATCTTTTCAGCGATCTCGGATGAAGGAGCCTGAGCGGATCGATCCACCTCATCGCCCGGCGCTTTCCGGTAGATCGTGATCTTCCCCCGTTCGTAGTCGAGCGAGTATTCCAGCGTCGATCGGGTCTCGCCTTTCAGGAGGATCGTGATGCGGTTGTTCTCCGTATCCATCTCCAGTTCACACGCGGTAGCGCCGAATCGGACGCTGAGACTGCGGTCGGGCGAGAGGACCACCGGGCCGGCAAAGCCGGAGAATCCGTAGCTTCCGAATGCGTCCTCGGCTTTGTGCATCTCCTTGCCCAACTGCACCTGGATGCTCTTAAAAAGTTCGAGCAGCTTCTGCGCACGGTTCTGCTCGGCAGCCACACGCCTGGCTTCGCTGTCCAGCTTCTCTTTGTATTCGGCCGCGAGTTTTGTGTAGTCAGCCACGTTGAGTTTCCGCCCCCCTGGTCCGGGCCTCCACCTTCAAGGCCATAAACGTTCTGTAGGTGCGCATCATCGGTCGATTTCTCCCAGAACAATGTCGATGGAGCCGATGACCGCAACGACGTCGGCGATCAGGCGGCCGACGCACATAGTTTCAAGAGCCTGGAGGGTGGCGAAGGACGGGTTGCGCATGTGGACGCGGTACGGCTTCGCGGTGCCGTCGGAGACCGCGTAGTAGCCCATCTCGCCGCGTGGCGATTCGACGGCCTGGTAAACCTCGCCGGCGGGAACCTGGAAACCCTCGGTCACGATTTTGAAGTGATAGATAAGCGCTTCCATCTGCGTCTTCATCTTCTCGCGATCGGGGAGAACGACGTGCGGGGCATCGGCTTTGATAGGGCCTTCGGGCATGCCATCGAGGGCCTGCTGGCAGATCTTCACCGACTCGCGCATTTCCTTCAGGCGGACGAGGTAGCGGGCCCAGACGTCGCCCTCGGTGGAGATGGGGACTTCGAATTTGAACTTTTCGTAGCCGGTGTACGGCATATCGCGGCGGAGATCCCAGTCGATGCCGGTCGAACGGGCCGGCGGGCCGGTGACGCCGAGGGCAACGGCGTCTGCGGGGCTGAGGTAGCCGACGCCTTTGAGGCGATTGATGAAGATGGGATTCCCGGTGAGCAGGTTCTCGTACTCGTCGATCTTCTCCGGCAGGATTTTGATGAGCGCCTGGACCGAGTCGAAGAAGTCCAGCGGCGGATCGAGTGCGAGACCTCCGATGCGAAAGTAGGAGGTCATCATGCGCTGGCCGGAGACGTGTTCGAAGATGCGGAGGATCTCTTCACGCTCGCGGAAGGTATAGAGGAAAACGGTGAGCGCGCCGATGTCCATCGCATGCGTGCCGAGCCAGACCAGATGCGAATTGAGGCGGGTGAGCTCATTGAGCAGGACGCGCATCCACTGCGCCCGCTCGGGAATTTCCAGCTGCAGCAGCTTCTCGCCCGCCAGGCAAAACGCAAGGTTGTTCGTCATCGGGCAGAGATAGTCGATGCGATCGGTGAGCGGAACCACCTGCTGCCAGAATTTGGCCTCGCAGGTTTTCTCGATGCCGGTGTGAAGGTAGCCGATGTCGGGAACGAGCTTCACGACGGTCTCGCCATCGATTTCAAGAACAACCCGAAGGACGCCGTGCGTGGAGGGGTGCTGCGGCCCCATGTTGAGGACCATGGTGCGGTCCTTCGGTCCTTCTTCCGGGCGGGGCCGGACGAGGGTGGCGGTCTCGACGAAGCCGGGAATTTCGGGCGCGTGGGGGTTGTTGAGCTCGTCGGCCATCAGCGGTAGCCCTCCACGGGATAGTCCTTGCGCAGCGGGTGGCCTTCCCACTCTTCGGGCATCATGATGCGGCGGAGTCCGGGATGGCCGTTGAAGCGGATGCCAAAGAGATCCCAGACTTCGCGTTCGTAGTAGTTGGCCGAAGGCCAGACGGGCGTGATGCTGTCGATGGAGGGGTCAAGAGAGCCGACCATCGCATGCAGGCGGACGCGCTCCTTCAGCGTGTGCGACAGGATGTGGTAGGTGACCTGAAAGCGCGGATCAGCGGGATACCAGTCAACGCAGGTGACGTCTTCGAGGAAGTTGTAGCCGGCGGTCTGGAGCGTGCGGCAGGCGGCGCGGATCTGATCGGCATCAATGACGAGGGTCAGTTCGCCGCGATCGAATCTGGCATCGGTCATGGCGTCGGGATGCGCAGCGCGAAGGGCCTGGATGGCCACATTCTGCGCAAGGCCCTCAAAGACAGCCTGTCGATTGAGCAGCGCTTCTCCCATGACTCCTTCTGACGATGGTTGAGGGTTTGGGGTCAGAAGCCGACCCTGCTGTTAAAGGTCCGCCTTGTCGGAAGCCCAGTCGAGGATGCCCTTCTTCCAGACGTAGAAGATGCCGATGACGACGAATCCGAGATAGACGATCATTTCCCAGAATCCGAAAAGGCGAGATCCGGTGATATGCGGCAGCTGTTTGTAGATGACGGCCCAGGGAATCATGAAGACGGCTTCCACGTCGAACAGGATGAAGAGCATCGCCACCATATAGAAGCGCACGGAAAATCGTCCGCGCGCGTCGCCTTCGGCAGGGATGCCGCATTCGTAGGCTTCGAGCTTGTCTTTGAGATTGCGATGGCGTCCGATGAACCAGCTCATGCCGACCATGCCGACGGAGAGGGCGCCCACAACCACAATCTGCATCAGCAGGGGAAGGTAATTCCAGATGTAGGGGTGGTTTTGCAAGGCCGTTCTCCTGAACAACGACAACCGAGCGGAGGGAATGGGGAACTGCCGCTGCCTCCATTTCGAGACTAGTTCCACGGTTGTCAAGAGTCAAGTTACGGAGGGACAGCAGGAAAGAAATCAACAAGGAGAGCTAACCATTGCGGAGATCGGCCGCAGAGTGCCGACCATGACGTGCCGAGTGTGGTGGCGTGCAGGCATTCGAACGCGAAGCGCAAATCGGAAGTCGCTGGGTTCCTCCCGGTAAACAAGGGGACAATTCCGCGCGAGCGATCGGGGACCCTGGAGATCGATGGGGAGAGGCTTGGTGTATCTCAGCCTGCCTCAAAAATGCGGCGATGGGGTACCCCCCGAGATGGGGTCTCAGCATCTACTTTGTTTTCAATTTGCGCAGGGTACCAGGTTTCAGGTATTACCCCGCTCGTACCGTCCTCCGAGACAAGACAGGTCCGCCCTCGAACGGGGACATCAGCCTACGGGAGTCCGAATTGCCAAAGAGCGGAATGAAGGCAGAAACGCCAATGGGGATTTCCGCCTGGGCGGACAATCCCCACTATCGACAGGCTGCAGCCTGGTTAGAGCCGATGGCAAGAGGAAACAGCGAAGAGCACAGTACGCAGGTCATCGACTAGACCGTTTTGGGACCGGCCTGGCGGACGTTGTCGGGAACGTGGAACCTCTTGAAGTTCTCGACGAACTTCGAGGCCAGCAGCTTGGCCTGCGCGTCATAGGCATTCTTGTCGGCCCAGGCATTGCGGGGGTTGAGCAATTCCGACGGCACGCCGGGACAGGCGGTGGGGATGCTGAGGCCGAAGGCCGGCTCGGTCATGTACTCCGCGTTGGCGAGACGACCGTCGAGAGCTGCGTGAACGATGGCGCGGGTGTGCGGCAGGCTCATGCGCTTCCCTACTCCGAAGGCGCCGCCGGTCCAGCCGGTGTTCACGAGCCAGCACTGAGCATGGTGCTCGTGCAGGCGGCGGCCGAGCATCTCGGCGTAGACGCCCGGAGCGAGCGGAAGAAACGGCGATCCGAAGCAAGTGGAGAATTCAGGCACCGGTTCGCTGCCCAGGCCGGCCTCGGTTCCGGCGAGCTTGGCGGTATAGCCGGAGAGGAAGTGGTACATGGCCTGATCGGGCGTGAGTCTGGCGATGGGAGGAAGAACGCCGAAAGCGTCCGCGGCGAGGAAGAGGACGTTGCGCGGATGGCCGCCCAGGCCAGGGATGACGGCGTTGGCGATGAAGTCGACGGGATAGGCGGCGCGTGTGTTCTCGGTGTAGCGAATATCAGAGTAATCGGGCTCGCCGGTACGCGGATCGAGGACGACGTTTTCGAGCACGGAGCCAAAGCGGATGGCGTTGTAAATCTGCGGCTCCTTTTCCAGCGTGAGGTCGACACATTTGGCGTAACAGCCGCCTTCGAAATTGAAGACGCCATCGGGGCTCCAGCCATGTTCGTCGTCGCCGATCAGGCGGCGGTCGGGATCGGCGGAGAGGGTGGTTTTGCCGGTGCCCGAGAGTCCGAAGAAGAGGGCGGTGGTACCGTCGGCGCCCATATTGGCGGAGCAGTGCATGGGGAAAACGTTGCGCGGCGGGAGGATGTAATTCATGACGCCGAAGATGGATTTCTTCATTTCGCCGGCATACTTTGTGCCGCCGATGAGGATGATCCTGCGGGTGAAGTCGGCAAGGATGAAGGTCGAGGAGCGGACGCCATCGCGTTCGGGGATGGCTTCGAATTCCGGAGCGGCGATGACGATGAACTCCGGTTGATGGCTGGCGAGTTCGGCAGGCTCGGGGCGGACGAAGAGCTGCTTCACGAAGAGCGCGTGCCAGGCGTATTCGCAAATGACCTGAATGGGCCGGCGCCACGCCGGGTCGGCTCCGGCAGCGAGGTCCATGATGAAGAGGTCGCGCTCGGCCATATGGCGGATGACGCGCTGGAGCAGGGCTTCGAACTTTTCCGGAGGGAACGGCTGATTGACCTTGCCCCAGTGGATGCGGGAGCGGGTTTCGTCGTCCTCGACGGTGAATTTGTCGCGCGGAGAACGGCCGGTCCGGGCGCCGGTCATGGCGACCAGGGCCCCGTTGGAAGCCAGGCGGCCTTCGCCGCGGGCGATGGCCGTTTCGACCAGCTGAGGAGTGGAGAGGTTGCGGTGCGCGTGCAGGCCTTCGGAAAGGCGTTTGAGATCCTGCAGAGTGGCCGTCGCTCCCATAGATGGAGAAGCCTCCGTGGGTCAGAAGGAACAAATTATTGTCCCATCCGGGGCATGGCTTGCAAAGGGGAAAGTCTGTCGCGCGACAGGACGATACCTCAGATGGGAAACTATCATCGATGGCACCATGCCCACTCCGTACGAGAGCGCACAGCTGAACCTCAAGCTTTTCGAATTGCGTCGCGAGCCGGTTCTGCGCGAGGCGCGAGCGTGGTTCTTGCTGGAGTTCAATCCGCAGAGTGGCGAAGAACTGCTGGTGCAAATGCGGGGAGAACGAAATGTGTCATTCCGCATGGTGGTGGGCTACTGGGATATGGCGGCTTCGCTGGTGACGAGCGGCGCCATCGATGGCGATGCGTTTCGGGCGGCGCACGGCGAGATCTTTGGGATGTTCAGCAAGATTTATCCATTTCTGCAGGAATTCCGCAAAGCGTGCGGCGAGCCGGGATTCGCCACGCACATTGAAGCGGTGGTGCTGGCAGCACCGGATGGGGCGGCCATTCTGGAGCGGCGGCGCGCGGGACTGCTGGCGGCAGCAAGGGCGCGAGAGGCGAAAAGCAAAGCAGGTGGCTGAACCGGGCTGCGGTTCGGCGGCTGTCAGACCTGAGGCTGGGCGTCGTCGAGGGGGACGAGGTAGGGCAGATTATGCGTATGCCCGGCCTCATGCAGGACGGCATCGACCTGAGCCAGGACCTCGTCGATGGTCATGGTGTACATCTCGCGACCGTTGTCGTAGCCGGATTCAATGGCTTTCTTCAGGTAGCGGCCTGCGGCCTGGGCAGCGAGGGTATCGGTAATGACGTGGCCGGTGCGCTTTTTCTGCTCGACCCAGGCGAGGCAGGGCATGGCGATCCAAACCGGCCGGCCGTTGACGTCAAAACGGACATCGACGGCGTCAGCATGGCGGGTAGCAATCGCGACGATATTCGCCTTCCATCGGCAGTGGAGATCTTCGCCGGTCCAGCGGTCCGTGGAGTGGAAATCTTCGTACATGCTCTTTCAGCGTAGAGCATTTTGGGGTCGGGCGCATCCCGGTTCGGCCCACGGAGGACGCGGAAGTCACGGGGCGGCGATAAGTCGTTTGGGGTTAACCAGAAGATAAATCCGGGAAAGTGCAAAAAGAAAACAAATCCTGAGAGGGTTTGTGCGTCCAATGTATGTCCTGAGCCATGATCGAAACCGGGACCAGTCCTGATCCGAGGAGTTTTACCCGTGACCCGTCCAGCGCAAATCCCCAAACTACGGCGATTCGAGGAGCGGCTTCGCCATCAACAGCAGCAACTGGAACGCAGCATGCTGAGCGCGGCGAAAGAAGGCCGCAGGACAGTGGCCGAAGACACCCTGGACGTCGCCGACCAGGCCGTATTGTCGTATCAGAAAGAGCTGATCTTTACGCAGGGGACGGAGGGCCACAGCCAGATGTCGCTGGTGCGGCTGGCGCTGGAGCGCCTGCACGAGGGGTCCTTCGGCGACTGTCTCCACTGCGGCCAACCGATCGGAGAGAAGCGGCTGGAGGCGCTGCCGTGGACACCCTACTGCATTGCGTGCCAGGAAAAGGTAGAGAACGGCGAAATTGACGGCGTGGTGCGCGCGGCCTAAGCGGCAGAACGCCGGGTATGTGCGCCTGCTACCGGGTCCAGCGGAGGCGAATCAGGGTCACCGGGCGTCGGCAAGGGATAGGCTGACGCGTGGTAAACTGTGGAGCATCTAACGCGAATGCGCGCTATGGTGTGCGTTCGCGACTCCCGCCCAAAGGAATCCGGGAAATTCGGTGGATACACAGACCCGTCACGCGCTGAAACAGGACAAATTCGTCAACGTCACCACCTCCGGTCTGGAATGGGTCGGAGAGCACCGCAGCAACGTGATCGCCTGGGCAGTCGGCGTTCTGGTGGCGGTGGCGATTGTGGTGGCCAGCATTGTCGTGTACGAGAAGCGCGACGCGGCGGCAGACCAGATGCTCGGCCAGGCGATGGACATCTATGAGACGCCCCTGACGCAGCCGAATCAGCCGGCGGAGCCGGGCAGCAAGACCTATGCGACGGCGGCGGACCGGGCCAAGGCCGCGTATCCTCTCTTCCGCCAGGCCGCGGATCAGTACGGCTGGTTGTCGGCGGGACAGATGGCGCGCTATTTTGCCGGGTTGACGGAGCTGGATCTGGGACAGAAGCCGGCGGCGGAGACAGATCTGGAGAAGGCGACCCATGCCAGCAGCAGCAATCTGGCCGCGTTGGCGAAAATCGCGCTGGCGAATCTTTATGTGCAGACGGGCCGGAACTCGCAGGCGGTGACGGTGCTTGAGGACGTGATCGCGCACCCAACGACGACGGTGCCGAAGTCCGCAGCGCAACTGCAGCTGGCACAGCTCTACGAGACGACGCAGCCGGCCGAGGCGCGTCGACTCTACGCTCAGATCAAGGACCAGGATAAGCAGACGGATGCCGGACAAATCGCGGCGCAGAAGCTACAGACGCTGAAGTAGCTGGAAGCTGGAACGCTGTGCGGAGGCCTCGCTGATGGCGAGGCTTTTGTTTTTTCTGCGGTTCACCTGCGGGTCGACGGGGAAGGCACCCCATCGCTCCAGGCCCGGCAGGGTGACACGGGAAGCGGTGCGAGGCACGCGAGCGATGGCTCTGAAAACCGCACTCCATGCGGATTTAGTTCCATCCGCGAACGCCCGTACGAAACCGGAATCGCTCTCAGGCCGACTTCTGCTTGTCGTGTTCGACAACTTCCAGGTCGGCGCCACGGACGAGCTTTTCTTCTTTCGAAGAAGTATCGCCGAGGAGCACAACGTAGACATCGTCGAGGGAGGTGAGCTTTTTCTCCACCGTCCCGACCAGCGGCTTGCCCTTGATGCGGACGTGCTGTCCATTTTTAAAGTTCATGGTGCAAAGGTAGGCGTTCGCGAGGGTGGTTCACCATCCCAAGAAGGGGGAAAACGGGGGCCAAAACAGTAACCGAAAGACCGAAACGAAGGTGATTTAATTCTGTGCCCGGAGAGTTTCGGAGCCGTTACAGAGGCTGTGGAAAGTGTAGTTCGAGGATCTTCGCCTATTGTTTGCTCCATCGGTCGACGAGCCGGAGTTGGCACGGAGCAAGCCCCTCTTTCGGGGATGCGGCACTTTCGAGCCGACGCAGCCTGGTGCAAAGGAGCCATCAGTTGACCGGGACCCCAGGGTTGGTCTATCGTCTTCCCCTAAAGGATTTATGGGAAAAAGGGACGAGCCGGGCGATTTGATTCAGGGAACGCTGGAGATGCTTGTTTTGAAGGCGCTGGCGCGGGGTCCCCTGCACGGATATGGGGTGGCGGAATGGATTGAGCAGACATCGCAGCAGGCCCTGAAGGTGGAGGAGGGAGCTTTGTATCCAGCGCTGCACCGTCTGGAGCTGCGGGGATTGCTGAAGGCAGAGTGGGGGGCCTCAGAGAATAATCGGCGGGCGAAATTCTACCGGGTGACGGCGGAGGGCAGGAAGCGGCTGGAAGCGGAATCGCAGCGGTGGGCGCGGCTGTCGGCGGCCGTGGGGTTTGTGATGCAGGCGTCGTGAGGTAGGGAGATGCGCGAGGGCTGGCATGAATTTCTGCTGCGAACAAAGGCATTGCTGCGCCGGCGGCGGCTGCATCGGGAGATGGCAGAGGAACTCGCCTTTCATCAGGAAATGCTGCGGGCCAGGTACGCGCGTGAAGGCATGAGGGAAACGGAGATGGAGACTGAGGTGCGGCGGCGGTTCGGAAATGCGGCACGGTGGCAGGAACGGCTGCGGGAACTGTGGCAGTTGCGGTGGATAGAAAACTTCCTGCGCGATGTGCGCTTCGCTATGCGGCTGCTGATGAAGTCGCCGGGATTCACAGCGGTGGCTCTGCTGACGCTGGCGCTGGGAGTGGGCGCGAACACGACGGTCTTCTCGATGATCAACGGTCTGCTGCTGCGGCCGCTGCCGGTACCGGAGAGTGATCGACTGGCGGTGGTGGGAATCACGGGACACGGGCCTCAAACTGCATACAGCTTCCCGGAGCCGCTGTTCCGTGGACTGGAGCGGCGACACGATGTGTTTTCGACGGTGTTTGCCTTCAGCCATGCAGACCTGCAGGTGCTCGCGCGTGACGGTAATGAAAAGGTGGTCGGCCAGTTCGTGAGCGGGGGTTTCTTTCCGGCTCTGGAAACGGCTCCACTGCTGGGACGGACGTTGACGGAGGCAGATGACCGGAGAGGTGGGAATCCGGCGGGATTCGGAGCGGTGATCAGCGAAGATTTCTGGCGGAACTGGTTTGGCAAAGATCCCGCGGTGGTGGGGCGGAAGCTGACGATCGATCAGGCGGTGTTCACGGTGGTGGGGGTGATGCCCGAGCGCTTTGTGGGTGCCGATCCGCTGGATCGACCCTCAGTCTGGATTCCGCTGGCCACTGAACCGATCCTGAACGGCCAGCGCAACATGACGGACTCCGGGATACACGGCTGGTGGCTGCGGGTGATGGGCAGGATGGGTCCGGGCATCCGCCTGGAGCAGGCAAATGCAGCGGTGGCGGCGGCGACAGCCGCGGTGGTCGATGAGAATGCGGGAGATCCGGAGTGGGCAGCAGCGCAGCTGAAGCAGCATCTCGAATTCACCGTGGAACGGGGGTCGGCTGGTTTTACTTATTTGCGGCTGCAATTCCGCAAGCCGCTGGTGGCGGTATTTGCCATGTGCTGCGGGATTCTGCTGCTGGCGTGCCTGAATCTGACGAGCCTGCTGATGGCGCGGGGAGCGGCGCGGGAGCGCGAACTGGCGACGCGGCTGGCGGTGGGGGCTTCGCGTGGAAGGCTGACGCAGCAGCTGTTGACGGAAAGCCTGCTGATCGCGGCAGGAGGAACGACGCTGGGGCTGGCCGCGGCTCCGCAGCTGAGCCATGCGCTGGGGGCGATGCTTCTGAGCGGGCCGCGGGAGTCGCACCTGGACAGCTCTCTCGACGTGCGGGTGTTCGCCTTCGCTGCGCTGATTGCAGTGACGGCGACGCTGGTGATCGGGCTGGCCCCGGCTCTGCGGGCGACCTCGCGTGAGCTGAACGAGCAAATCAAGAGCGGGCAACACGCGGTTCGGCAGCAGGAACGCCACCGCTGGCTGCCGCAGATATTGATGTCGGTGGAGGTGGCTCTGGCGCTGGTGCTGGTGGTGGGAGCGGGGCTGCTGGCATCGAGTCTGGTGCGACTCTACCGATCCGGTGCTGGATTCGATCCGCGCGGGGTGGAGAACATTGGTTTTTCCATGGATAAGGCCGGCCTCAGTCACGAGCAGCTGATGGAGTTTTACCAGGAGGCGGGTGCCGGACTGCGGCAGGCGCCGAGAGTGACGGCCGTGAGTTTTGCCCGCGTGGTGCCGATGACGGGCCTGACCTGGGATAACGACATGTTCGCGGCCGGTCAGCATCCGGGCACGGACGTGCACGTCAACAGCGTGTCGCCGGGCTATTTCGTGGCGATGCGTATTCCTGTGCTGGAGGGGCGGGACTTCCGGTGGAATGAGACGGCTGCGGAAGGCATGAAGATCGTGCTGAACGAGAAAGCGGCGCGAGCTCTGTTCCCGAAGGGCAGCGCTATGGGGCGCACCGTAAACGTGAACGAGGGGAGGAAGAAGGCTCCGATTCCTTGTGAGGTTATCGGGATCGTGGGCGACGCGAAATACGAGGATCTGCGCTCGGACCCGCCGCCCACCGGATATATGGCGATGACGCAGGAAAGCACCGATCAGTATTCGCCCTCGTTCAACGCTGTGGTGCGAACGGGCGGCGATGCGGGATCAGTGGGGAGCGCGGCGCGGCGGCTGGCGCGGCAGCTGGCCCCCGGAGTTCCGGCACCCGTCATGACCTCGATGACGACGATCATTGACGATTCGCTGAGCGCGGAGCGGATGATGGCGATGTTGTCGGTGTTCTTTGCGGCGTGTGCGCTGCTGGTGACGGCCATTGGGCTGTATGGAACGCTGGCGTACGCGACGGCGCGGCGGACGAGCGAAATCGGCATCCGGATGGCATTGGGCGCACAACGGGCGCAGGTGGTGGGGCTGGTGTGCGGACAGAATGCCCTGGTGGCAGTGCTGGGCACAGTGGCAGGATTGATGGCGGCTCTGCTGGCGTCGAAGGCGCTGAGCAGCTTTCTCTACGGCACGGGTACGAGGGATCCGTGGGTGCTGGCCGGGTCGATAGCAGCGCTGGCGATTATTGCAAGCGCAGCTTCCCTGTTGCCGGCGCTGCGTGCATCCCGGATTAGTCCAATGATGGCGATCCGCTGCGACTGAGGACGAGCGGGAGAGTTTGCGCCTGCGCCAGGTGGTCAATCAGCACCCGAGGGCGTCCCATCACCACGCATGATGCGAATCACAGGCTGTGACCGCGTTCCCCTGCGCAGCCTGTGGAATGAGGCGTTAGTTATCGCAGGGCCGAATCCGCGAAGCTTGCCTGGCGCGAGCCCGATGAAGAGGTGAAAGAGGTTTACGCCAAAGGGCGCGAGACGTCAGTGACTGCGGACACTGTTTTCGACCCTGCTGGTATGCTGGCAGCATTCTGACTTGTGCCAGTGATGAAACTCCGGGGAGCACCCTCGCTGCATGGAAGCTTTAGTCGAGCTGGATAACGTCTCAAAATCCTACGAAGAGAAAGCGGCCGTTCACGATCTGAGTCTGAAGATCGAAGCGGGCAGCATGTTCGGGCTTCTGGGGCCGAACGGCGCGGGCAAGACCTCGACGATCCGCATGATGATCGGGATTACGCTCCCGGATGCGGGAAAGGTGACGCTGTTCGGCAAGCCCTTTGGCAACGCAGCGCTGAAGCGGGTGGGTTACCTGCCCGAAGAGCGCGGCCTGTACAAGAAGATGAAGGTCATCGATCAGCTGGTGTTTCTGGCTGAGCTGCGCGGGCTGGGGGCGCTGGAAGCGAAACGGCGGGCCAAACAGTGGTGCGAGAAGCTGCAGATTGCGGATTCGATCGACAAGAAAACCGAGGAGCTTTCCAAGGGAATGCAGCAGAAGATCCAGTTCATCGCGACCCTGCTGCACGACCCGGAACTGATCATCATGGATGAGCCATTTTCCGGGCTCGATCCGGTGAATGCGATGCTGCTGCAGGACACGCTGCTGGAGCTGAAGAAGAATGGCAATGCGGTGCTGTTCTCCACGCACCGCATGGACCAGGTGGAAAAGCTGTGCGACTCGATCTGCCTGATCAATCGCGGCGAAGCGGTTTTGGCGGGCGGCATGCGCGAAGTGAAATCGCGCTACGAGCGCAACCGGGTAATCGTGCAGTTTGAAGGCAACGATGCGTTCCTGCAGCATCCGGCGATTGCCGAGTCGAAGAGTTACGCGGGACACGCGGAAATCAAGCTGAAGCCGCACGCCGACGCGCAGGATCTGCTGAAGACGGCAGCGGCCACAGCGATTATCACGAAGTTTGAGCTGGTGGAACCGTCGCTGGAGGAAATCTTCATCGAGACGGTCGGAGGGCGCGCCGATGCCTGACGGACTGCTGCGGAACACGCTGCTGATTGCGAAGCGCGAATACCTGGAGCGGGTGCGGAGCCGGGTCTTTCGGATTACGACGCTGCTGGTGCCTCTGGCCATGGGCGGACTGGCGCTGCTGGGCGGACTGAGCGGACGCAAGCTGGAAGGCGTACAGAACCTGGCCATCCTGTCGAACGATGCGGAGCTGGCGCAGCAGGTGAAGGTGGCTCTCTACGATGGGACCTTCGCGCCAAAACTCGTGGAGGTCTATGCCCCGGCCGGCAGTGCAGATCTGGCACAGGTGAGAGGTCAGGTGGCTTCGCATCAGATCGGTGGATACCTGACCGTGGAAACCGTGCAGGGCGAAGCGGAACCGGAAGTGACCTGGATCTCGGGCGCGTCGATCAATCTTGTGGGCAAAGCACAGATGGAATCGGCAGTGCGCTCGGCGCTCATCCGCAAGCAACTGGCGGCGCGGGGAGTGCCGGAGGACGAAGTGAGCGGCCTGATGAAAGAGGTTCAGCTGGACACAAAACAGCTGAAAAATGGCGCGGTCGTGAAGTCCGATTCGGAGCGCAGCTTTCTCGGGGCATATGTTCTGATCCTGGTCCTCTACGCGTCGGTCCTGATCTATGGAATCAACGTGGCGCGATCGGTCGTGGAGGAGAAGACGTCGCGGATTTTCGAAGTGCTGCTGTCGACGGCGTCGTCCGATTCGCTGATGCTGGGGAAGCTGCTGGGGGTGGGCGCAGTGGGCCTGACACAAATGGGAATCTGGGTGGGACTGGTGGTCTTCTACGCCGGTTCGGCGATGGCGGCCACCCAGGGAATTCATGGACTGGGTTCGCTGGGCATCACCCGAGCTGAACTGGGCTTCTTCGGAATTTTCTTTGTGGGAGGATTCTTCCTCTATAGCGCGCTGGCAGCGGCGCTGGGATCGAGCGTCAGCGGGGAGCAGGAGGTGCAGCAGTTCAGCTTCATCCTGATTTCACCGCTGGTGGTGAGTGTGGTGCTGCTGCCGTATGTGCTGGGGAACCCAAACTCGACCGGGGCTGTGATCCTGTCGCTGCTGCCTCCCTTTACGCCCATCATTATGTATATGCGGATCTGCACTCAGATGCCTCCTGCCTGGCAGGTATGGCTGTCGGTGGCGCTGCTGGCGGCTGCAGTGTGGGGGATGGTGTGGCTGGCGGCGCGGATTTACCGGGTCGGCGTGCTGATGTATGGCAAGCGCGCCACCCTGCCGGAAATGCTGCGGTGGCTGCGGTACAGCTAGGGCCGGGCGCGGGTTGCGATCAGGGGACCGGGTCGCGCGTACCCATAGGGACGGAGCGCCGACAGGAGCGGACACGGCGGAAGCTGAGCGCGATCCCTTTCGCGATCCCGTACTTTTGAACCGCTTCCACGGCGTAGCGGGAGCAGGTAGGCTGATAGCGGCAGTGGATCCAGCGGCCGGTGATCGGATGCACGTAGTGCTGGTATCCGGCAACGGCTGCAGTGAAGAGCCCTACGCTGACCTGGCGAGAGGGCGGCCGGAGAGAGTCGGCGATGCCGAGGGCGGCGACGATCAACAACAGGACGAGCCACGCTGCCGGGTTCCGAAGAGCTTTGCCCACGGTGTTCTGCCTGTTCAGGCTCCGCAACTGGGGCACTTAACGGCTGCCTGCAGGCGCTTGTTGCCGCAGTTGGGACAGACGATCAGATTGCCCTGCGGCCTCGCCAGGAGGTAGACGATGAGGCCGACGATGCCGGTGAAGAGCACCAGCAGCATCCAGAGAACGCCGTTATCGAGGCCGCGCGCCTTGGCGTCGCGAGCCACCCACACCAGGATGGCGATGTTGACGGCGATGATGGCCAGGAAGATAAAGATGAAAAAGGAGCCGCAGATGCCGCAGCTGGCGGCGCCGGCAGCCGCCGATGCGTCGTCACTCTGAGCCATTGCGGGAATGGCGGAAAGGATAATTCCGGAACCAGGAAGGGACAGGAGCTTCCTCATGGGCACTCTTTTCGGTGTTCAGTAGTGGGGAGGAAGTCATTTTGCTTCAGGCAGCGGGGCAGAGGCAACACAAAAAACAGAGTAGGAACGCACGGGCACCGGAACCATGCGAAGGGCCTCCAATGCATCGGGCGGTTCAGGCGCCGCGCAGGGTGCGTTTTTTCGAAGTATTGGAGAAGGGTCCGGCGGCGCTGGAAGCACCGGGATTGGGGAAGGTTGTGATCGATCCCGCTGCGCTGGCGTCGTTCCCAGGCCCCTGGGGCGGCCGATCGACCATGCGGGGGCGCAGGTTCGTTGGCAGAAAGATGCTGAAGACGGTGCCGTGGCGCTCGCTATGGACGGAGGAGCGCAATTGGATTTCGCCGCCGTAGCGCTGGATGATCGACCGAGTCACCCACAAGCCGAGGCCAGTTCCTCGCTGGCCTTTGGTGGTGAAGAAGGGCTCGCCGAGGCGGTGCTGCACCTCAGGAGGGATGCCGCTGCCATTGTCCCCGATGGAAACACGGATGCCGCGAACGCCGGGATCGGTCCAGCTGGGAGTACTGCGAACCCGGAGACGAAGACGGCCGTTCGGCGATGAGGCTTCGACGGCGTTAGTAACCAGATTGGAGAGGACCTGGCGCATTTCGCCGGGATAGACGATCGCCGCTTCTCTGCAGGTGTACTGGCGTTCGACGCGGATGTTCTTCTCCACCAGGCGGCGGTTATAAAGCGAAAGTACTTCCTCCAGAAGCTCCTCGAGGCGGACGGGCACCGGGTGCACGGTTTCACGAGAGAACTTCAGCGTCTGGCGACTGATCTGGGCGACGCGTTCCATCTCCCGCTGGGCCAGCGCCAGGTAATTGACGACATTCGTGGACAAATCCTTTTCCTCGCTCAGCAGGAAGAGCAGGTTCATCACGGATTCCAGCGGGTTATTGATCTCGTGAGCAATGGAGGCAGCGAGGCGGCCGAGGGTAATGAGCTTTTGATTTTCGCGCAGCATGATGGCGGAACGGTCGAGTTCATGCTGGGCATTGTTCTGAAGAATGGCGGATTCGCGCACCTTGAGAGCCCGAGCGATGGCCGAGGGCAAGCGCTCCATTTCGCCGGACTGGAGAATCTCGGTAGCGCCGTCGCGAAGGATGCGGATGGCCTCAGGCTGGCCAACCCGGCCGCCGGCCAACAGGACTGGAATCGGCGGATCGGCGGCACGGGCACGTTCCATGACCTCGCGCACCTCGATGTCCGTGAGGCCTTCAGGGCCGGCGATGATCAGGTCGGTAGTACCGCGGCGCAGTTCATCCAGAAACTCGCGGCGGTTCTCGGCGAACTCGATGGCGAGGTTGAGACCGGCATGACGGGCTGCCGCACGTACGGCATGGTGCGAGAGCGCCGCACAACGCAGCATCAGCAGTGCCGGGATGGAGTGGCCGGTCATAGCTACACGATCCATACGGAAATTGCCGCCGAGTCCTGTCGTAGCGTTCGGCCTCGCACTCGAGCTTCTAACGGGAAGCCTTTCAGCCTCCACCAATTCCATCCGAGCCTCCTGTATTCACCCTGCGGTCGCTCGCCTGGCAGGGACCTGGCCGTTGAACAGAGCAAAAAGAGCCAGGCAGAAGTTGGCGTTCCTCGGGGCCCATCGTTTCCTGCACAAAAAATTCGATGGCTGGAGCCTGGGGAGTGTTGCTTCTCCTGGATCAGGCTGGCCCTCTGAAAATGTGGAATTTGCGGGACGCAGCCGGAACGTACCCGTACGGGACGCAGCCGGAACGTACCCGTATTCGAGATGCGGGCTCGTCGTCACAAGCTCGTTGACAGAGGCGGTCCTCGGTCGCATTCTTCCATAGACGACTATAGGAGGCGGGACGATCGCGAAATGAAGCACAACTGGGACAACCTGCAGGGAGCCCTGGACCTGCTCGTACTGAGGACGCTGGAACGGGGGCCGATGCATGGATGGGGAATCACCCTGCACATCGAGCGAGTTTCGGAAGAGGCTCTGCGGGTGGAGGAGGGCTCGCTCTATCCGGCTCTGCACCGGATGGCGCAGGCGGGATGGATTGCGGCGGAGTGGGGCCAGAGCGAAAACAACCGGCGGGCGAGGTTCTACCGGCTGACGGCGGCAGGGCGAAAGCAGCTGGCGCAGGAGCGCGAAAAGTGGGAGAAGGTGACCGGGGGTGTCGCGCTGGTGCTGCGTTTTGGGCAGACACAGGGTCAGGAGGGCTGAGATGGGGTGGGTGCGGCGGTTGGGGGGCCTGCTGGGGGTGAAGGAACTGGATCAGGAATACGAGGAAGAACTGCGGTTCCATCTGGACATGCGGGAAGAGCGCAACCGCGCGGCGGGCATGGCGCCGGAGCGGGCGAGGAGGGCGGCGCGGATCCGGTTTGGCAATCCGACCGTGCTGGGGGAGCGAATGCGGGAATTCGACGTGATGCTGTTTCCGCAAACCGTGGTGCAGGATGTGCGGTTTGGACTGCGCTTGTTGCGGCGCAATCCTGGATTCACATTTGTGGCGATTTTTGCACTTGCGGTCGGGATTGGACTGAACACGACGGCGTTCACGGCCTACCAGGCTTTCTTCGCGCGGCAAATTGACGCGAGCGATGCCGGATCGATGGTGAATCTGGCTGTGGTGGAGCACAGCGGAGGGACGAACCCGAACTTCAGCTATCCGGATTACGAGGCGTTTCGCGACCAACTCCACGGCTTCAGTGGGGTGGTTGCAGTGACCCAGCCGGAGTACCCGACGTTGACAGCGCAAGGCGGAGTGGAGATTCACTCCGGCGAAGGAGCGGGATGGCTGATGGGCAAGCTGGGCCTGGTGCCTACAATCGGCACCACGGAAAAAGCCATGACCCTGGCGGTGAGCGAGAACTACTTTTCCGTGCTGGGGGTGACGGCTCTGCGGGGGCGGCTATTTCAGGCCAGCGATGCGGCGGAGCTGGAGAAGGCGCCGGCGGTGGTGATCAGCGAGAACTTCTGGCACCAGCGATTTCTGAGCGATCCGGCGATTCTGGGCAAGACGGTACGGCTCAACGGAGCGGCGTTCACGGTGATGGGGATTGCGCCGCACAACTTTGTGGGGACGTTTGTCGCTGCGCCGGCGGTTTGGCTGCCGTTGCCGCTGGAGCCGCTGGTGAACCGCGGAAGCAGCCTTCTCACGGATCGCGAACAGGAATCCTGCCGACTGCACGCGCGGCTGGCTCCGGGGGTCACGGTGCGCGAGGCAGAGACCGAGATGACGCTGGTGGCGAATCAACTGGGCGCGCTGCACGAAGCACACACCAACCGCGCGCAGCCCGTAAGGGTGCTGGTATGGCCGGGATCGCCGTTTCCCATCCCGATCGGGCAGAACCACGGGATCCGGCTGTCGATCTTATTCGTGATGGTGGCGGTGGGTCTGGTTCTGGTAGTCGCGTGCGCAAATGTGGCGAGCCTGCAGGTGGCGCGCGCCGCGGCACGGCAAAATGAACTGGGGATGCGGCTGTCGCTGGGAGCGAGCCGAGGGCGGATCGTTCGACAGCTGCTGACAGAGAGCGCGCTGCTGGGAGCAAGCGCGGGGATCCTGGCTTTCTGTTTCAGCTGGGCGCTGCTGCAGGTGGCTGTGGTGATGGTGGCTAACGCGTTTCCGGACCAATACGGGACTTTCGTTTTTCACGTAACGCCGGATTTCTCCATTTTCGCTTTTGTCACGATGATTTCGTTGTCGGCAGGGTTTCTGTTTGGGTTGGCGCCGGCGCTGGAGAGTTCGCGGTCGGCGGTGGCCACGGCCGCAAAAGCGAACGCAGCCACATCGCCGAAACGCGGGCGGGGGGTACGGCATCTGCTGATCGGCACCCAGGTGGCGGTTTCGGCGGTGCTGGTGATCGCAGGCAGCCTGCTGATCCACAGCGCCCTGCGCGCGGCAGCGATGGCAACGGGCTATGACGACCAGCATACGATCAGCCTGCGTCTGATGTTTCCGGGAACTCCGGAGTACACGCCCGATCACAAGGAAGCACTGGTGCGGGAGCTACTCGATCGCATTGCCGCGACGCCGGGAGTAGTGGAGGTAACCCGGGGGCGGGCGCCTGACGATGGAGATCTCGCCTGGGCCGGAGTGTCGACGAATGGCGAGCCGGCGTCTCCGCACAATGTAAACACGTATGTGTACTACGAGTGGATCGAGCCGAATTACTTCTCGACCCTGGGGATTCCGCTGGTCGAGGGACGAGCGATGCGGGCCCGGAGTGGACAGCCGGAACCGTCGATTGTACTGAGCGAGACGGCGGCGCGGCAGATCTTCGGGACGCAGAATCCATTAGGGAAGACGCTGCGGCTGGGGGTCAACGGATTCTACCAGGATCGCAACCATCTCTTGCCGGACGGGCCGGTGTGGCGGGTGATCGGCGTGGCACGCGACACACGGGGAATGCTGCTTGACGGCGGCGACACGGCGATGGCGTATTTGCCACGGCCGCGGGATCAGGCGCAGGAGTATCCGATCCTGATTCATACCATGGGGGATCCGCAGCTGACGATCAACGCCCTGGCTGGGATCGTGACGGGCGTGGACGGCAATCTGGCGGGTCAGGCACTAACCCTGGAGGCAATGCTGCGGCAGACGGAACCGTTTCTGTTTTCGTCGCTGGCAGCAGCGGTCGCAATGACGACAGGACTGCTGGGGTTGCTGCTGGCAACGATCGGAATCTACGGCACCGTGAGCTACATGGTGGTGTTGCGGACGCGGGAGGTGGGCATTCGGATGGCGCTGGGCGCAAAGCGGGGCGACGTGCTGGGGCTGATCCTGCGCGAGAGCAGCGGGCCTGTGTTGACCGGACTGACAGCGGGGGTGGTGCTGGCAGGCGGGGCCGCGTATCTGCTGCGGCACATGTTGTATGGCGTTCACACGCTCGATCCGGTGTCGTTTGGGGGAGTCACGGGACTCTTTCTCGCGGTCGCGCTGGTGGCATCGCTGGTGCCATCGCGAAGAGCGGTGCGAATTGAGCCGGTGGTCGCGCTGCGTTACGAGTGAGGAAACGGGAGCCGGGAGCCTGAAATGCAGCCGGGACGGAGCAGTTGGGAGCAATTCCGACACGCCGGAGAGATTTTTGGCAACGCGGAGCAGGTATCCTGATCTAAACAGAAGTACTTCGATGAGTTCAGCAACCATGAATATGAGGGTTTTTGGCCCCCTGGTGGGAGCGGCGCTGTTGCTGCAGGGACTGCCTGCTCTGGCTCAGAGCTATGGCGCCAGTTCGGCGGCGAACCCGTATGTGGGCAGCGTCCAGGCTGTGCCGTACTCGGCCCAGCCGAAAGCGCTGTCGATGGACGATGCCATCAAACTCGGGATCGAAAACAACCTGGCGCTGACGCTGGCGCGCGAACAGCAGAAGATCGCCGACGCAGAAAAGCTGGAATTGGTGACGGTGCTGCTGCCCGATATCACGCTGCATGGCGAGACAGGCGTCCACCAGTACAACCTGGAGGCGGAGGGGTTCCATCCGGCTTCGCTGGGGGAATTCGCGGCGCATCTGCCGCCAGGAGCGGGCGGATCGTCGTTTCCCCTGGTCACGAAAGTGGACACCACGATCGGCCAGGTGAACTTCTCGCAGGCACTGTTCAACTGGGCGGGCTACGACGTGTGGCGCGCTTCGCAGGCGTTCACAAAAGCCGCTTACTACAACGCGCAGTCATCGCGCGGGCTGGTGGTGCTGAACGTGGGCAACACCTACCTGCAGGCTCTGGCGACCCAGGCGCAGCTGGACTACGCGCGGGCGCTGCTGAAGACGGATGAGACGGCCTTCAACCAGGCCCACGAAGAGCATCTGGCGGGGGTGGTCGCGAACCTGGACGAGCTGCGGGCGAAGGTGCAGATGCAGAGCCAGCAGCAGGCGGTGATCGCAGCGGAAGATAACTTCGAGAAGGCGAAAATTGCACTGAATCGGGAGATCGGGTTGAGACCCGAGCAGGCGATCGTGCTGACCGAGTCGGCGCCATACGCCGAGCTGCACCCGATGGACCTGGTGGACGCGCGCGTGGAAGCCTATGCCAATCGCCAGGATTATCAGGCGCTGAAACAGGAATTGATCGTGGCGGAGCGGGAGCGAAGGGCGACGCGGCATGAGCGCTTCCCTACCCTGATTTTCGGGGGGAACTGGGGTGTAACGGGGATTACCGGCGGGGTGTATCACGAGACCTTCGCGGCGGTGGGCACGCTGAGCGTGCCGCTTTTCAAAGAGGCGGAGTTTCGCGGGGACCGCGACGTGGCCGAGGCGCAGCTGGAGGAGATCCAGTCCCGGCTGGAGGATCTGAAGCAGAAAATCGACCAGCAGCTGCGGGACAGCTTCCTGGATCTGCAAACCGCGACCGAGACGGTACAGGTGGCGAAGAGCAATGTGGATCTGGCAACGACGGCGCTGGATCAGACGCAGCAGCGGTTCACGGCGGGAGTGAGCGACAATCTGCCCGTGTCGGAGGCGCAGTCGACGCTGGCGGCGGCGCAAACGCAGTATGTCAACAGCGTCTATCAGCTGAATGAGGCGCGGCTTGGCCTGGCGCGGAACCTGGGGATTATTGACACACAGTATCGGACGTTCCTGCAGGGCGGGAATCCAGCCCAGGTGAAGAGCGATCAGGCGGTGGGTGAGCCGAAGAAAGAGTAGTCCAGCAGCCAGCCTTCAGCAGCCAGCAAATAGCAAATAGCAACCGGACGGGGGCAATTCTCGCTGGATTGCCGCAAGCATGGCGGCAACGTGCGATTCTTGATCCGTGGAATCGGTGGACGCGGTCTATCGCCGGCGGCTCTCGGAAAGCCAGGTGCATGTCGAGGGCGTACGCCGGTGGCACGTGGGTCTGGGCTATGCCAAGCTGGCCGACTTTCTCCTGGGAGTGGTGGCCGCGGCGGTTCTCATCCGCATCCATGGTCCGCTGATCCTGCTTGTCATTCCTCTCTTGACTCTTCTCGCGCTGGTGGTCGCGCACGATCGGGTGATCCGGCGGCTTGCGAAACTGGTGCGGGTGACGGAGTTTTATTCGCGGGCTCTGGCGCGTATCGAGGATCAGTGGGCCGGGACAGGCGAGACGGGCGATCGCTTCTTCGATCCGGCACACCCGTATGCGCGCGACCTGGATTTGTTCGGGAAGGGATCGCTGTTCGAGCTGCTGTGCACAGCGCGGACGCGCGCGGGTGAGGAGACGCTGGCGCGATGGCTTCTGGCTCCCGCTGCACCAGAGGAGGTCAACGCGCGCCAGACGGCGATAGCGGACATGAAGGACCGGCTCCGGTTGCGCGAGCAGCTCTTCCTGGCTGGCGAAGACGTACGGGCAGGCGTGCATCCGAAGGAACTTGCCGATTGGGGTGACGGCAAGCCGTTGCTGCAGTCGCGATGGCTGCCGTGGATGCTGGCAGGCCTGGCGGCGCTGTGGGTGGCGTCGATTGTGGTGTGGGTGCTGACCCGGGACTGGGACTTCGCGCTGCTGATGTCGCTCATCAATTACGCAGTGAGTTACTGGATTCAGCGAAGGGTGAGCGAATCGGCCAGGGGGGTAGAAGAAGCCGCGCGGGATTTGAAGGTGCTGGCAGAGGTCCTGGAGATCGTCGAGCGCGAGCCGTTCACGGCAGAGAGGCTGAAGGCTTTGCGGTCGCGACTCGACGCGCGCGATCTTCCTGCATCGAAGGCGGTGGCGAAGCTCGAACGCCTCTTCGACTGGCTGGAGGATCGGCGTAACGGGTTTGTGGCGATCTTCAATGTTTTTGTGTTCTATACGGCACAGCTGACGATGGCGGCGGAGCGATGGAGGGCGCGCTTTGGGCCGGCGATTCGCGGCTGGCTGGAAGCGACCGGAGAATTTGAGGCGCTGGCCGCTCTGGCGGGGTATACGTTCGAACATCCGGCCGATGTGATGCCGGAGATGTGCGACCAGCGCCCCTGCTTTGACGCGGAGGGCCTGGCGCATCCGCTGCTCTCCGTGGGCCGCGCGGTGAGGAACGATCTGAAGCTGGGTCGATCGCCGCAGCTGATCGTGATCAGCGGGCCGAACATGGCGGGCAAGAGCACGTTCCTGCGTGGGGTGGGACTGAATGCGGTGCTGGCGCAGTGCGGAGCGCCGGTGCGAGCAAAGCGGCTGCGCATGTCCCCTCTGACGGTAGGGGCTTCGATCTGTGTGCTCGATTCGCTGCAGGGCGGCGTGTCGCGCTTCTATGCAGAGATTCAGCGGCTGAAGGTGCTGTCGGATCTTGCGGCGGGAGCCGTGCCGCTGTTGTTCCTGCTGGACGAGCTGTTGTCGGGGACCAATTCGCACGATCGCTTCGAGGGCACGCAGCTGGTGGTGCGGGAACTGGTGCGGCGGGGGGCGATCGGGCTGGTGACGACGCACGATCTGGCGCTGACGGCGATTCCGGAGACGATGGATGGGGCGGCGACGAACTGCCACTTCGAGGACACCATCGAAGACGGACAGCTCAGGTTCGACTATCGGCTGCGGCCGGGGATTGTGCAGACGAGCAACGCGCTGAAGCTGATGGAGGCCGTGGGGCTCAAAGCGGGAAACAGGGAGTAGGGACCGCGGAGCAAGTGCGGCGGCGAGCGGCGATTGGCTTCAGCTGTGAGCAAAATCGAGATCGCCGGGGTGGTTACGGTTCGTCTGCGAGGGGTATTTCGTGGGCGAAGCCGACGTGGAGACGGACGATCTGTCCGGGCTGAGCCGTCACTCGAAAGATGGCGACGTTGCCGCGCATCTCTTTGGGCTGGGGATCGGAATCGACATACCAGCCTTCGGGAACCTGCTGGGCGACGACAAACAGAGCCGGTGCGGAGTGGACGTTCTGGAGCATATAGGTCTGCTCGGCGACGTTCACCAGGAAGTGCTGGCGGAGGCCATCGACCTCTTTGGCAGCTGCATGGCTGGAGCGCTGGACGCCCACACCGTCGAGATGACAGACATCGGCATCGGCTTGAAACTGGCCGGTTGATGCATCGAGGATCTGGCAATGGTCATCGACGAAGACCTGCCGGAAGAACGGGTCTTCCTTCGCAGGAGCCTGAGCACCCAGGGAAGGAGCTGCAGCGAGCGCGATCAGGAGGCCCACGCCCGATCCGAATGCTAACGAGTACCCCTTCGCAGTGATCATGCGCAGGAGTGTAGCACCGCGGCACGCAGATGGGTCGGCTATGTGACGGGCGATTCGGACGGCTGCCAGAGCTCGACGCGATTGCCTTCCGGATCGGTGATCCAGCCGAATTTGCCGTAGTCGGCGGATTCGCGTTTGGGATCGACCGGGACACCGGCAGCGGCGAGTTTTTCGAGGAGTGCGTCGAGGTCATCGACCTGGAAGTTCACCATGGCAGGCTGCGTGGTCGGGAAGTAGGTGCTGGTCTGGCCGAAGAAAGCGAAGGCGATCATGGCGCGTTCGTGTTCGGCCGGGATGGCGAAGGAGCCATGCTGCAGAGGCAGGCCCAGGTGCTTTTCATACCAGGCGTAAAGGGCTTTCGGGTCCTTCGCGCGGAGGAAGACTCCGCCGATTCCAGTGGCTTGGGGCATGTCAGTGGTCCTCGGATAGAAGTTTGGCCAGAGTTTTCGGGTGCTTCTCGTTACGTTTTTCTTCGCGTGAGGTATCGGGGAGAACGCGCTCGGGTTTAGGCTGGCCGACACGCTCACGGGCGTTGGCTTTGACCGCCTTGACGGCAGAGAAGACCCGCTTTTTCGCCCGCTTCTTCGGCATTTTGTGCGCGCAGCAGATACAAGTTTGCAACGGTGCGACTGGAGCCGGATTCTGCAGGGCGAAAAGGGAGCGCCGGAGCAATCGCAATGTGCCTACAAATTACCATCCCTCGCGTGACACGATGTGAAATACTTCCAGTGGAATCTTTTATTGGAGCTGTAGCCGATGGAAGAACGCGAATTTTTCGACGAGAAATCCGAGCAGAGGAAGCACACCCTGACCTGTCCGCATTGCGGTCAGGCGGGCGAGTACGAGGTGCGTTGGCTGGTGCGGACGCGAAAGGCGCAGCTGCCGAAGCATGCGGATGAGCGTGATCGGGCGCGCTTTGCCAAGGCGCAGTCGTACATGGTCCGGCAGGACGATCTGGTGGGCTGCAAGAACATCCGATGCCGGAAGCGGTTCGAAGTCACGAGCCTGCAGTCGGTAGCGTTCCTGCAGTCGGCGTAACCGAGCCGGTGGCCGGAGGCCTGTAGTCCGCAGCCGAAGGGTATGAGTCACGAAGGGATTCGCCTGGTCAGCGCGGAAGAGGCGCAAAGTGCGCCGGAACAGGAGTTGCCGCGCGAGGCCGTCACGCCCGCCAAAGTGCGCGTGCACCAATCCACAGGCGAAGGTCTTGAGATCGAGTGGAAGGATGGGCACCGCAGCCGGTGGAGCTTTGTCTGGCTCCGGAATGCCTGCCCGTGTGCGACGTGTCATGAGGAACGCGAGGCGCAGGGGCGGAAGCCGGGCGAGGCAAAAGCCAAGGCGGCCACGCTGCTGCCGATGTACGAAGCGCCGGCGCGGCCGAACTCATCCAGCCCGGCAGGCAACTACGCGATCAGCTTCCAGTGGAACGATGGGCACGGGAGCGGGATCTATTCCTGGGACTATTTGAGACGGCATTGCGGCTGTGAGGAGTGTGCGCAGGTGCAGCCCGTGGCGGGTGGCCCGTAGCCGGCAGCTCGATCAGGCAACGATCTACGCATGAACGGCTGCCCGAACTTGCGCTTACTTCGCCTGGACATCGAGAGCGGCGGAGACCCGGGAGTAGAAGCCGGCGAGGTCTTCGCTGGGTCCCATGGTGAGGCGGCGAAAGACTTTGAGCAGCGGGTAGACGTGGGAGCCGCGGACGTCGAGGGCGGGCATGGCCATCTCTGATCCGGCGTCGGATCGACCGGAGTTGAGCTGGCCAGGATAGACGGCCATGATCCATTCGGCGGGGTACTTCAGGCGGAAGACCTGACCGTAATACGCGCCCCAGATGCGAGTCTCCTCTTCCATCCGGTCATCCGCCACGGGCGTGCGGGCAGCAAGGACGGTTTCCAGCCGCTGGATCGACTCCGGCGTGGAGTCGAGGGCCATGCCGTGATCGGCGTCGGCCAGGCGGACGGCTTCGCGGGCATAGGCTTCCATCATCGCGTTGAGCGAGTCGAAGGATTGTTGATTGAGCGGAGCGGACATCCGTACCAGAGTACAGGGTGCCGCGTGCTGCGGGGTTCGCAGCGGGGACAGATGGCGGGTCGCTCATGTATCCTGGATGCTTGCGACACAGTTTGCAGGTGTTGTTCCGGAAGTGCTGGAGGAATGGCCGGTTGATGAGGAAGTGGAGTCTGCGTATTGGGGTGGCGGCGATGGCTGCCGCGTTGAGCCTGGTGGGAATGCGGGCCGAGGGACAGGTGGTAAGCCCGCCGCCGAATCCGCAGCTGCCGCCGCCGGCGCCGCTGGCCGGCGTGAAATACAACTACCCGTGGGAACTCTACGGCGGCTTCGCGTACTCGCACTTCGACGCGGGACCGCAGACCTTCCAGGGCGCGAACCTGGGCGGGTTTGACGCGCGGGCGATTCGCGAGCTGAGCACCCGTTGGGGCGTAGGCGTGAACGTGCGCGGGTACTACGGGACGAGCGGGACGACTCCCAACTGCGGAAGCTGCAGCGGAAGCGGGCCCAATGCGGGGCCGATCACCGGACCCTTCGTGAGCGAGCACCTGTTCCTGGCCGGACCGGAGTACCGGCTGAAGTACAACGAACACGCCGCGATGATGCTGCACGCCTTCGTGGGGGGCGCCTACGGATACTTCACGGGCGGACTGAATGGAGTGCCGCCACAGAACGTGGGGTTCTTCTCGAACCAGATGGCGTTCGGGGGCGCGTTCGGCGGGTCGATCGATCTGAACCGATCGCCGCGGCTGGTGTTCCGGATCGCACCGGATGCGACGCTGACGAACTTCGGCAGCGCGGGGCTGAAGGAGCAGTTCGCGATCTCGGTGGGCATCGTGTACCGGATGGGGCACCCGTTCAGGAAGTAGCCGGGAGCGGGAGCCGGGAAATTGGACGCTGCGGGGGTCGGAGGGGTCCACGGTCACGTGGAATCAGGGACATCCGGAGGGGTTAACTCTGGAGATAATGAATATTTGATTTACTAACTCTTCTGCTGCCTGTTCCCGTCTCGTCGCCGGATCCGGATGGGGCGAGCGATCGCGGCCGGTTGGCTGAACTGGGCCTGGCAGGTCCGGAGTTTTTTCGAAAATCCGAGTTTAACCCCCTCGCCTTGACGCAGAATCAGTGACATGCGGAGGGGTACCCGGGGGGATAACGACTTCGTCAATCCTCTCGATTGCGACGGGATTTCTGCCGCGAATTTCCATCTACTTCCCCGAAAATGCAAAGGCCCTGTCGCTACGGACAGAGCCTTCCATTGTTTTTATGTTGAGCCGCGACGGGATCGCGAGCAAGGAGAATCGGCGGGTGCCGCGGTACGAAGGTCATGGCCCGGGGGGCGCGCAGCCGTTTGGTTTAAGCAGATGCTTTATCCGAAAGTTGCAGAGGCGATGGGAATGCAGCCGTGGTAAGAAAAGGAGGCCGGAGGTCATGGAATGGGCTGGACGGTGCAGGTGCCCACGGGGCGACGCGAGTATGGGCTGGGAACGGGGCAAAAGACCGGGTATCTGATTCTGGCGGTCGTGTTCCTGGGTGTGGGCGCTTCCATTTTCATCCAGCGTTCAGGGAGGATCGACGCTCTTACGGCGGTCGCGATTGGGGTGCTGGGTTTGGGTTTGTACCTGGCCCTGGTGGCACTGCGCTCGCAACTCGTCGTCGACGGGAACCGCGTGGAGGTTCGGGGTGCGGTGCGAACGCGGGAGTTCGACCTGAGTCAGGTAGAAGGGTACCGAACCTTCAAGAGCCGGTATGGGTCGTACCGGGTGATTTGCCTGAGGGAGGGAGGGGGAACGATCTCGCTGCAGAACTTTGGGAGGGGCCAGGCGTTGCAGCAGTGGCTGGCCGAGCTGAAGGACCTGGATGCTGAGGACCGAGCGCAGCTGCTGGAGAAGATCGATCAGGACCAGGGGTTGGGAGCCACTCCGGAGCAGCGGCGCGGCGCGCTGACGAGTGCGAAGCGACTGAGTGTCGGGCTTTTTGCAGTGGATGTTCTGGCGGCGGCGACCCTGCTTCTGGGTCCGGAGCCGTATCGGATCATGGCGATGACAGTGGTGGCTATGGGGCCGGTGGCGGCTGCCTACCTCGTGTACAAGCAGCCGCTGTTGTACGCGATCCTGCGGGGAAAGTCGGATCCACGCGCGGACGTGAGCCTGGTTCTGATCATCTCGGGGTTCGGCCTGCTGATGATGGGGATGCGAGTCAACTTTATCTCCATGGGTCAGCTGATGCCTTTCATCGCGGTGGGAACTCTGGCGTCGATCGCGATGTTCTTTGCGGCCGCGCGGAAGAATCCGCGGTTGGCCGGAACGCTGCTGGGGTTATGTATTCTGAGCGCGTTCTACGGATGGGGACTGGCAGCGACGGCGGATATTGTGGCGGATCGTTCGGTGGCACAGACATATTCGGCGCGAGTGGTGGGGGGGCACGTGTCGCACGGAAGAAGCACGAGCTACTATCTGGAACTCGGACCGTGGGGTCCGAATGCGGTCGCAACGCAGATGACGGTGAACCGCGGTACGTACTATGCGACGCAGCGCGGGGATGTGATTTGCCTGGGACTGCACGCGGGTGCGCTGCATGCGCCGTGGTACGAGAGGGTGGCGTGCGGGGAATGAAGAACGGGAGAGGGGGTTTGCGATTCCGCGCGAAGCAGGGCCGGATCCGCGAGAGTGGCGCGATACAGGTTCGGCGCTAAGAGTTATCCCGGCGGTCGATTTTTTCTATTAATTCTGCAGGTGTGGAATTTGCAGCGCCATCGGCAGCCTGCGTGCTGCGCTTCTGCAAACGAATGAATCGCAAGAGCCTGGGAGATAAGTGCATTTCCACTATTGATTAGAAAACAACTGGTTGCGATGAGGCCTGCATCCTTTCCGGGGAGAAGGAGGAATGGGTGATGGATAACAGGCTACGACAACTTCCCGGAACGCGAACGATAGTTCTCGGCACGGCGACCTTGGCGTTGCTATGGCTCCCAGGTCCCGCGCACAGTCAATCGGCGGCCATGCAGCAACAGGCCACACAGCAATCTGCGGTGACACAAGACCGGCAGAGTGCTCCAGCTGACGACATCACGCGCAGAGACCTGGCGCGATTCGATCAATTCCTCGACAGCCACCGCGAGATCGCCGAACAGTTGCGGAGAACGCCTTCGCTGATCGACGACCCACAGTACCTGCAAGGTCATCCGGATCTCAGCGCGTATCTGCAGGACCACCCCGGCGTGAAGCAGGAGATCAGCCAGCAGCCGGGAACCTTCATGCAGCTGGAGGATCGCTACGACCATGATCGGGGTCTGCGCGATCGTGACGCGAGCGGACAGGATCAGAATGCCTTCGGGCAGGATCGCGATCGCGACGCGCACGGGCAGAATAGCGACGCCGATCACCGGGACGGGATGAATCGGGACGCGATGTATTTTGAACGGTTCCTCGACGATCATCGCGAGATTGGCGAACAGGTTCGCAAAGACCCATCGCTGCTCGACAATCGGGACTTTGTAAAGAACCATCCGGCTCTGGACAGTTATCTCCGGGATAACCCGGGAGTGCGCGATCAGATCCGGCAGAACCCGGGGGCCTTCCTGCAACAATCCGAGCTCGATAACCGTGACTGGAATATGCGCGATCACGATGGCGGACTGAATGTTCGGGATCGTGACACCGGCACACCGGATCGCGACGCCGACCGCCGGGAAGCGATGAACTTTGACCGATTCCTGGACGATCATCGCGAAATCGGCGAACAGGTTCGCAAGAATCCGTCGCTGTTAGACAATCGGGATTTTGTGAAAGACCATCCGGCACTGCAGAGTTATCTCCAGGACAACGCGGGAGTGCGGGACCAGATCCGGCAGAACCCAGGCGCCTTCATGCAGCAGGCCGATCTCGAGAATCGCAACTGGAACGGGCGGGATCGGGATGCGATGCAGGATCGCATGGCAGACTTCAGAGGATTTCTGGGTAGCCATCCGGATATTCAGAAAGACATGGCGAGAGATCCTTCCTGCGTGAAAGACCCGCGGTATGTGCAGGAGCATGCCGAGTTGAATGTCTACCTGAATGCTCATCCGGACGTGCGGGACGGATTGATGGCCAATCCGGACAGCTTCGTCCACGGAACACCGGCTTACGGCAACGGCAGTGCGTCGGGCACCGCGTCGGGCAATCTGAACGGGGCAGGCGTGAACAGCCGCACTACGGGCACGGCCGGATCCTCGACAGGAGCCGCAACGACAGGAACGGCGACCAGCACCACAACCGGTACGTCAACGAATGCGGCGACGAGCACGACTCATCCGAAGCCGCAGTAATGCGACACGCAGTGCGAGGCGGGAAGGCCAGTTCGACGACGGCCTTCCCCTTCGCCCCTGGAAGGGCTCGGTTCAGTTCGCCCTGGCAGGGTCGTTGAGTGCTGGCTGGTGGAGCCTTGCAGCGAAACGGAGGGGTCATGAACATCAGGCGTGCGCTTGTTCTTTTACTGGTTCTCGCAACTGTTGGCCCGTTGAGTGCGCATGACAAGAAGAAGGATGCCGAGCGGGGCATTCTGGAAAAAATGGAAGCGGTGCCGTGCGGCGCAAAGCAGACGGGGCTGGCGGGGATCGGGGCTCTGTGGGGATCGGCCGGCATCACGCACATTAACTCGAAGGAAAAACTGTGCCCGCAGTATTTGCTGCGCAGCGACGAGATGGATTATGAAATCCGGCCGATGGATCTGAAACACGCCACGATTTTGCCAATTGGGCAGGAAGGCGAGTTCAGGATCAAGAAGAACGAGATGATCCTGAAGATGACGGAGGGCTCGGATCAGAAGGCACGGAGTTATGAAGTAGTGGAAATGGATCCGGCCAGTCCGGAGAGCGGATCGAAATCGGCGAGCGCTTCTTCGGGAACGAATTTTTGAGGTGGAGGGGCGGCAATGGTTGGTCAGGCTATTGATCACCCCTTCGCCGTGGAATCAAACGCAGGTCCATCGATTCGCGTCTGAACTGATGGTTACGCGCAACAGCAGCGCGCAACGAATTCGGAAAGCTCGCTCAGGATGACGGGGCGTGGGTGCAGGAGGAGCGGGTGCTCCTCCCGTGGGTGTTAAGCGCCCAAGGACGACATGTCGATGGTGAAGCGGTATTTCACGTCAGCCTTCACGACGCGCTCAAAGGCTTCGTTGATCTGCTGAATTTTGATGACCTCGACGTCTGCGGTAATTCCCTTCTCGGCGCAATAGTCGAGCATCTCCTGGGTTTCGCGCATGCCACCGATGATGGAGCCGGACCAGCTGCGGCGTTTGAAGATGAGATGGCCGGGGAAGATGACGGGCGGCTTGTCGGGCAGACCGACCTGGGCGTAGGTGGCGTCGCGCCTGAGAGCTTCGAGGTAGGGGTTGATGTCGTGTGGAGCGGAGACGGTGTCGATGATGAAGTCGAAGGAATTGGCCTGCTTCTTCATCGCGGTGGCGTCTTTGGAGATGACGACCTCATCGGCACCGAGGCGTTTGGCGTCGGCAACTTTGGATTCAGAGGTGGTGAACTGAACGACGTGCGCGCCGAAGGCGTGGGCGAACTTAAGGGCCATGTGGCCGAGACCGCCGAGGCCGACGACGCCGACTTTCTTGTTGGGACCGACCTTCCAGTGGCGGAGCGGCGAGTAGACGGTGATGCCGGCGCAGAGGAGCGGGGCGACACCGGCGGGGTTCAGCTTCGATGAGACGCGGTGGACGAAGTGCTCGTCGGAAATGATGTTGTTGGAGTAGCCGCCCTGGGTGAGGTCGCCGTACTTGTCCTTCTGGCCGTAGGTGAGGGTGATACCGCCTTCGCAGTACTGTTCCTCGCCCGCCAGGCAACTGGGGCAGGTCCGGTCAGAATCGACGATGACACCGACGCCGACGAGGTCGCCGGGCTTGAACTTTTTCACGGCGGAGCCAACGGCTTTCACGGTGCCGACGATTTCGTGGCCGGGAACCATGGGGTAGACGGCGTTGCCCCATTCATTGCGGGCGGAGTGGATGTCGGAGTGGCAGACGCCGCACCACTGGATGTCGACGTGAACGTCGTGGTCGTGGAGCTCGCGGCGGGTGAATTTGAAGGGGGTGAGCGGAGTGGTGGCGGCTTGCGCCGCGTAGCCGTGGGACTGGGTCATGAATAATAGCTCCTTGCTGATGAATATGCGGGAGAGGCGGCGGGGGATTCAGGCCGCATTTCGGTCTGCGGGATTAGCTTATCGCGCTGGCTGAGCGTCCAGGTCTTCAGGGCTGTTCGACAGGCGCGTTGAGGACGGGGTGGTCGAGGCCGCGGAGGTGGCGGTCGGGCTGGCCTTCGAGGTCGAAGACGACAACCTGGTTCGATCCAGGATGGAGCCAGGGTCGGGGCAGGTAGAGGGCTTTTTGCGGTCCGATGTGCCAAAAGCGGCCGAGGGGTTTTCCGTTGATCCAGACTTCTCCTTTGCCGAGGGAGCTGGTGTCGAGGAAGGTGTCGGCGGGGTGATCGACGGTGAAGGTGGCGGTATAGAAGCAGGGGCCGGTGCAGGGGCGGCTCGTGAAGGGGAGCGAGTCGGGGTCGAGCATGGGAAGCGAGACGTTGTCCCAGCCGGTGAGAGGTTTGCCGGCGAGGGTGACGCCGTTGAGGAGGCCGACGCGCTCGCCGGGAAGCGCGGGGCCAAAGTTCACGCGGCCGGTGTTCTCGACGAGGATGTCGAGGTCGGCGTGGGCGGCTTCGATGTCGAGAGGGAGTGAGTTCTGGTTGAGGCGGCGATCGATGGTGCCTGTGAGTTTGCCATCGATGTAGACCTGGGCGTAGTCGTGGACGGCGCCGATGGCGAGCTGTCCAGTAACGGGGCCGGTAATGACGGTGCGGTAGAGGATATAGCCGTAGGCCTGATCCATCTGCTCCATGGTGAGGGGCTGGTCGGAGTGGACGAGGGCGGGGAGGTTGTCCCAGAGCGATGCGGCACGGTCGAGGGTGATGGTGGGAAGCGTGATCACGGGAGGCGGAGGCGGGACAGGCGGCAGGGTTTTGCCGGTGACGCGGGCGATGACCTCGCGGAAGGCGTCGTACTTCGGCGTGGGGTGGCCGCTTTCGTCGAGCGCGGCGTCGTAATCGTAGCTGGTAACGTCGGGCTCATAGTCACCATGCTGCGAATTGGCGCCGTTCATCCAGCCGAAGCTGGTACCGCCGTGGAACATGTAGAGGCTGATGGAGTCGCCCTGGCGAAGGGTCCAGTCGAGATCGGCGGCTTGTTGTTGGGTGTTGGTGTGGGCGTGAGGCGCGCCCCAGTGATCGAACCAGCCGTCCCAGTACTCGCTGTTGAATCGGGGGCCGTCAGGGCGGAGTTTCTTCAGAGTGGCGAAGCCTCGCTGGGATTCGCCCGGGCCGAAGTTAATGGCGGCGGGAAGTTCGGGGAGGCCGCCGCGGGGGATGAGTTCGGGGCCGTCGGCGGTGTAGAGCTGGGCCTGGGTAAATCCGGCGTCGACGAGGTCGTGGTGAATGTCTTCCATGTAGGCGTGGTCGTCGCCGTACGAGCCGTATTCATTTTCGACCTGGACGAGGATGATGGGGCCGCCGTTGCCGATCTGGAGGGGCGCGACTTCTTTGCCGAGGCGGAGGAGCCAGGTGCGCGCGGCGGAGAGGAATTGCGGGTCGGTGGAGCGGACGACCAGGTTGGGATCTTTGAGGAGCCAGGCGGGAAAGCCGCCGAACTCCCACTCAGCGCAGGAGTAGGGACCGGGGCGAAGGATGACGTAGAGACCTTCCTGTTGGGCTTCGCGGATGAACTCGGCGATGTCGAGGTTGCCGGAGAAGTCGTAGACGCCGGGGCGCGGCTCGTGGGCATTCCAGAAGACATAGGTGGTAACGGAGTTCAGTCCCATGGCTTTGGCCATGCGGAGGCGATCGCGCCAGTAGGCACGCGGAATGCGGGCGTAGTGCATTTCGCCGGAGATGACCTGGAAGGGCTTGCCATTGAGAAGGAACTGGCCATCGGCGGCGCGGAAGGAGGGTTGCTGGGTTCGCGCTGGACGCAGGCCGATGAGGGCGAGAAGAATCAGAGCCGAGGCGAGAAGGGCGAGGCGAAGCAGAGAGGATTTGCGAGACATCATTTCATCGACCGTTACGGATTGTAGTGTGCGAGCCACTGAGTGAGCTCTTGCATGAGATTGAGGCGCTGCTCCCACAGGAAGGGGAAGTGCGGCGAGCCAGGATAGGTGACCATGCGGACGGTTTTGCCGCGAGCGGCGAGGACCTGAAAGTACTCATAGCCCTGGAAGGTGGGGACGCGATGGTCGGCTTCGCCATGGAGGATGAGCAAAGGAGTGGTGACGTTGTTGGCGAAGTAGACGGCGGAGAACTGGCGGAAGGCCTCGGGTGATTCGTCGGTCCAGCGCTGATCGTAGTCGATTTGCTGGACGTCGCTGGTCCAGAGGAAGGGCTCCCAGTCCGTAATGCCGGCACCTTCGATGGCGGCTTTGTAGCGATGGGTCTGGGTGACGGTCCAGGAGGTCATGAAGCCGCCCGCACTCCAGCCGAAGATGGCGAGGTGGTTGGAATCAGCCCAGCCCTGGGCGATGGCGTAGTCGGTGGCGCTGTCGACGTCGTGGTAGGCGCGGTCGCCGAAGTGCTGGTAGATCGCCGCGAGGAAGTCGGCGCCGTAGCCGGTGGAGCCGCGGTATTGAGGCTGAAGGACGACGTAGCCGAGCCCGGCGATCATGCGCGAGAGCGGATCGAGCGAAAGCTCGTCGTTGGCTTCGGGACCGCCGTGCGGGAGGACGAGGAACTTATCCTTCTGGCCTTGGGCGTAGCCAGCAGGGAAGGTGGCAATGCCTTCCAGAGCGATGCCCTCTTTGCTTTTCCAGCGGACGACGCGGACCTGGCCGAGGTCGACGTCGGCGAGCTGGGCATCCCCTTCGGCCGTGATCTTGCGGAGGTGGTCCCCTTCCGGGACGGCAATGTTGCGGGCATGGGTGGGATCGGCGACGGTGAGGGCGATCTGGTTTGAGGAGCCGGCGTAGGGCGAAGCGACGGGCAAACTGGAGACGACGCCGTCGGGCCAGGTGTATTTCGGAGTAAGTTTGCCGTCGCGGAACTCGTCGACTTCCGAGCGGACGCCGTGATTGACCACGACCCACACGTGGCCGGAGACATCGCCGGCGAGGGAGACGGCGGTGGCGTCGAGGCTGGGAGTACGGTCTTCGGCGGCACCTCCGGCAGCGGGAACGGTGAACACGTGTTCGGGGGTAAGAACATCGGATTTTGTGGAGAGGACGGCAATCTCGGTACTGTTGTTCGCCCATGCGAGACCGGAGACGGAGTTGGGAATGTCGGTGACATGACGGGTTCCGGTGGCAGAACAAACGTCGACGGAACTACGGACATCGTGGTGGCCGAGACGGGGAAAAGCGGAGAGGACGGCGATGAACTGGCCGTCGGGGCTCCAGGCAATCGCGCCGGAAGCACCGGCATCAACGCCGCCGGAAATGTCTTTGAGGCTGGGACACCACCACTGGCCGGCGGTGCCATCGCTCTGCACGACGTAGATGCTGGACTGGTCGGGCTCCTGGAGATGGCGGACGTCGTCGAGCGGATCGAGCGGGCGCGGATCTGCGACGATGGCGAACTCGGTGCCCTGCGGGTTCGGCAGCGCAGAGTCGATGCCGCGAGGGAGAAGGACAACGGTGGCGGGAACAGCGGCGGCTTTGCCGTCGTGGAGGGGAAAGATGGCAAGCTGGCGGTCGTTATTCACCTTCCATGCGCCGTAGAGGCTGTGGCCATCGCGGGTAAAGCCCCTGGGAGAGAAGTCGTCGGGGAGGTCGAGCTTTGCGGAGTGCGACCCGTCGGGGGCGATGGTCCACCACTCCTGATGGGTGGGGCCTTTTTCTCCGCCGAAGGTGACGACATAGAGGATGGTGCCGTCGGGAGAAACGGCGTCGACCCCGGCACTGTGGAGGTGCGCCCAGTCCTGCGCGGTAAAAGCGTGTCTGGCGGAGGTGGTGCTTTGGGCGGAAGCGGCAGCGATGAGGAGGGCGAGAGCGGAAAGAACAACGGAAACGGAATAGCGTCGCATGGGTCGATCCTCGGAGAAACGATCAAAAACCTCGGAGTCAGAAAGCCAGGAGAACGCCGCGGAGGAGGGAGACAGCGGGATTGATGAGAAAGCTGATCACGGGTCCTCCCCAGATGAAGAGGACGAAGAGACCGATGATGCCGAGGGAGTCGTAGATACGGAGGGCTTTGTAGGGGAGAAAGTGACGAAAGACGTGGGAGCCATCGAGCGGAGGCAGCGGGATGAGATTGAAGACGGCAAGGAGAAGGTTGAGAAACATGGTGAGGTAGAAGAGGAGGGCGAGGGGATAGAGGATGGATGCCCGGAGGGCGGGATCGATGGCGCCGGAGGCGATCTGGTGAACGATGGCGCTGCCGATGGGGCTGGTATGGGAAAGGATGAGCAGGAGGAGGGTGGCTCCGAGGGCGGCCAGGACATTGCTGCCGGGTCCGGCGACGGTGGTCAGGATGTCGTCGCGGGTGACGTTTTTAAAGTTTGAAGGCGTGACCGGGGTGGGCTTGGCCCATCCAAAGAGCCAGCCGGGCCCGATGAGGAGCATGATGGCGGGCAGGATGATGGTGCCCCAGAGGTCAATGTGCTTGATGGGGTTCAGGGTCACGCGGCCGAGCATGCGCGCGGTGGGATCACCGAGGCGGTTGGCCATCCAGGCGTGGGCGGCCTCATGCAGGCTGAGGGAGAAGAGGAGCACCGCGAACTCGAAGATCGCGATGATGAGCTTGTTTGGATCCATCGGATGACGAGTTCGATGGTATCAGGAACGACGCAAAGAGCCGGTCAGCGGGTGATGCAGCGGCGAAGAGCCGGTCAGCGGGTGATGCGGGCCGGCGAAGAGCCGGTCAGCTAAAAACCGCCTAGCCTGCTGCATTCGCATGAACACTGCAGGCAGGCTACGGTACCAACCGCTCAGAACCCGATGCTCCGAAGGGAAACTTCGTTCACCGCTTCTTCGCTTCTTCAGTCGTTCGGGGGGAGTTCGGCACAGGGTTCGGCGGGGTCTTTTTCGCCGAGGCGGCGCGCTTCTTTTTTCGCCATGATTTTGCGGCCGGGAACGCCGCCGACGATGGAGTGGGGCTCGAGGTCGTGAGTGGCGACGGCCTGGGCGCCAAGAATCGAGTCCTCGCCGATGCGGACTCCCGGCATGACAAGCGAACGATACGTGATGCGGGCTCCGGGGCCGACTTCGGTGCGGCGTTGCTCGATGATGCAGGCCTCGACGGGATCGTGGGCATGGGAGAAGACGGCGGCGTACTCGGAGATGGAGGTGCCTTTGCGAATGATGAGCTCTCCGCGGTCGTCGAGGAGGACGTGGTTATGGATGATGACGTCGTCTTCGAGGATGAGGTTGTAGCCGAAGGTGAACTCGACGCCGTGGTAGATCTTCACGTTGCTGCCGATGCTTTTGAAGATGTGCTTGCCGAGCATGGAGCGGAGGCGGAAGCCGAGCCAGTGGTTGAGGGCGACGGGCGATCGGTCGAACATGCGCCAGAACCAGACGAGGGGCTTGATGGCGGCGTAGCGGTCGGCGTCGATGTCGCCGTAGTACTCGGGTTCGAGGGTCACGTTGGCGGGGTCGAGGGAGAGCTGGAGGACATTGAAGGGCAGCTCGGTGGCGAGGGTGAAGTTGAGGCGCCCGCCGTGGGGACGGCCGAGGAGAAGCTGGTGGAGATTGTCGCGGACGATTTCGGCGCGGAGGGCGACGCTGGAATGGCGGGAGAACTCGTCATCGAGGTAGTCGACCCAGCGGTTGAAGACTTCTTTGGCTTCGCGGGTGGGCTCAATCTCACGATATTGATAGCGGGGCATACGTCCTAGATTATCCGGCGCTGGGGCGGGTTGCAGAAGGAAGAACCCGTGGCGAACGGGACATTGCGGGGGCGGGCAGTCCTGGGGTACAGTGCGCACAAGTACCAGGGAAAGGAAAGTGACAATCATGGAAGAAACGCCCGAAGTGCCGGTGCAGAGGAGCTACTCGGGGCTGTTCATCGGGGCGCTGGCGATTGCGGTGATCTGTGCGATCGCGGGTTTGGTGTGGAGTTACACGCTGGCCGGGCGGCTGACGACGGCCGAGTCGCAGGTGAAATCGGCGCAACAGCAGAACGCGAAACTGGAGTCGGCGCTGGAGCAGACGAATGCGCGGCTGAAAGTGACGACCGAGACGCTGGGTCAGTCGCTGGGCATGACGCAGAAGCAGCTGGAGCAGAAGGCCCAGGACCTGCTGGCACGGCAACAGGCCGATGCAAAGCAACTAAAGGCGGCGCAGGCGCAGATCAGCTCGGTGTCGAACGATGTGACAGGCGTGAAGACGGATGTGGGCGGCGTGAAGACCGATCTGGGCAACACAAAGACGCAGCTCTCGAACGACGAAGCGGCGATGACCGCGATGAAGGGCGACATGGGCCTGCAGAGCGGGCTGATCGCGACGAATGCGAAGGAACTGGACATCCTGAAGCACAAGGGCGACCGGAACTATTACGAATTCACGATCGGCAAGAACCAGAAGCAGGCGGTGGCGACGGTGGCGCTGGAGCTGAAGAAGGCGGACCCGAAGCACAGCAAGTTCACGCTGGTGGTTTATGCCGACGATAAGGCGATCCAGAAGAAGGACCGCAACCTGGATGAGCCGATCCAGTTCTACACGGGCAAGGATCACCTGCTGTACGAGCTGGTGGTGAATGGCATCGACAAGAACCAGATCAAGGGATACATCGCAACGCCGAAGAACGCGCCGGTGCCGGTGACGACGTCGGGAGAATAGGGCCTGGGGGGGGCCTGAATCCTGGAAAGAGGGTGCCTCTCATCTGCCAAAACGGGCACATGCGGGCACGCGCAAGTTGTGTGCCGAGCGAGCGGGACCTAAGCCATGGCGCAGAGGGCGCAGGCGAGGAGAAGCAGCGCAATCACGAATCGTTTCATCGGTACACAACCCAAGGCAAGATTGGCCCGTTCAGGAATATCTTCGGCTGATTCGCGGGCGGATGCTGTAGCACGATGGTGGGAGCGAGGACGACGTTCGGTACGCTGCGTGGTGACTGGGGTGGGAGTCTGGCGCGGCGAGAGGCCGTTAGCGGTCAGCGGAAGGCTTATCGATCCCTTCGATGGCCGTCCAGTCTTCGTGAATACAATCGGTAGCGTGAGCGCGAGCAGGGACGGCGAGTTCAGCTTTGGGCAGCGAGTGGCGCTGGGAGTGGTTCCGAAGCTGACGGCGCTGCTGCTGGCGGCTGTGGGATCGACGCTGCGGTTCGAGGTGATTGCGGAGGAGGGAGTGACGCCCGCAACGCCTCCGGCGCGGGGGATATTTTGCTTCTGGCATCGGTGCACGCTTCCAGCGGGGTGGTATTTCAGGAGATTTCGCTGCTCGATCCTGATTAGTCAGAGCTTCGATGGGGAGCTGATTGCGCGGGCGCTGGGTTTGCTGGGCTACGGGAGCGTGCGCGGGTCGAGCTCGCGCGGAGGCGCGGCGGGCCTGATGGCGCTGCGCGAGGTGCTGGCGCGGGGCGAGCCGGTGGTATTCACGGCGGATGGACCGCGGGGGCCGATCTATCAGACGAAAATCGGGCCGGTAAAGCTGGCGGGCATGACGGGCGAGGCGATGGGCTGCTTCTATTTGTTGCCGGAGCGCGCGTGGGAGATGCAGTCGTGGGATCGATTCCTGGTGCCACTTCCCTTCTCTCGTGTGGTGGTGAGCTGGGCGCGTGCGGTCGAGGCTCCAGCGGCGGATGCGGACGCGGCGACGCTGGAAGCGAAACGGGTGGAGCTGAACGCGGCCCTGGAGCGGGCGCGGATGCGGGCGGAGGCGCATCTGGCGAAGTGAAGGAGACGAGGATCGTGAAGAGGCGTGGAGCAGAGTGGGAATCTGGCTGGCAGGGATGTATCTCGCGCTGGGATCAGGTCTCTTTGTTCTCACAGCGTCCTCGAAGCCGGATGATGGGATGGAGTGGATCCCATTCATGGTGCTGGGCGGGTCATGGTGGTACCGCATGCACCCGAGTCTGATGATCCCCGGCTATTTCGTGAACGCCGCCGTTCTTTATCTGACTGGATGGCTGATCGAGGCGCAATGGCGGCGAGTGCGTGCGGGGGGCTCCGTAAAATGATCGAGTGCTGGTATCGGATTTCGATTTCGATCTTCCTGAAGAACTGATTGCGCAGGAACCGGCGGCGGATCGCGCGGGTTCGCGGATGCTGACCCTGGACCGGGCAACGGGCGCGTGGGAGGATCGCTGGTTTCGTGAGCTGCCGGAGATGCTGCGGCCCGGCGATCTGCTGGTGCTGAACGACAGCCGGGTGATTCCGGCACGGCTGTTTGCGCATCGGACGGGACTGCACACGCAGGCGAACCATGCAGTGACGGGACGTGTGCAGGTGCTGCTGGCGGAGCAGCTTTCGGAGTGGGAGTGGAAGGCGCTGGTGCGGCCGGGACGGAAGGTGCTGACGGGGGAGCATTTGGAATTTCTACCTCAGCACGCCAAGACCGGGATTGCCGGGGACCCCGGTGAGTCGCAAGGCCAGGGCGCATTGCGGGCCGAGGTGACGGCTCACGGAGAGTTTGGGGAGAGGACGCTGCGCTTCGAGCCGGTGGCCGATTTTTTCGGGACGGTGGAGCGGTTGGGGCACATGCCGCTGCCCCCTTATATCCACCGCGAAGATCGGGCCGGAGATCGGGAGCGGTATCAGACGGTGTATGCAGGGGAGCGCGGATCGGTAGCGGCGCCGACGGCGGGGCTGCACTTCACACCGGAGATTCTGGCGGAGATTCGGGCGCGTGGCGCGGAGGTCGCGACGGTGACACTGCATGTGGGGCTGGGGACATTCCAGCCAGTGCGAGTGGAGCAGGTGGAGGAGGTGCGGCTTCATGCGGAGCGGTACACGATTTCCGAGCAGACGGCGGCGGCGCTGAATGCGGCGCGGCGCGATGGGCGGAGAGTGGTGGCGGCAGGGACCACGACGGTGCGGACTCTGGAGCACTGCGTGCTGTCGGGCGAGGAATTTGCGCCGCATTCGGGATCGACGAGCATTTTTATTGCGCCGGGTTTTGCGTTTCGCGTGGTTGGCGCGCTGCTGACGAATTTTCATTTGCCACAGTCGACGTTACTGATGCTGGTGAGCGCGTTCGCGGGGCGGGAGCGGGTACTTGGGGCATATCGGCATGCGGTGGGAGCCGGATATCGGTTCTTCTCGTATGGAGACTGCATGTTCCTTGCCTGACGTTCGAGGCGGGGTTTCGGCGTCGCCCCGATAGAATCAGACCAATCAGAAATGCCTGCATTCATGGCTACACAACCTCGAACCGTTCTGCTGGGTCCGCTGCTGAAAAGTGTTTCGCGCTCGTTTTATCTGACGCTGCGCGTGCTGCCGGCGGGGATGCGCGAACCGGTGGGGCTGGCGTATCTGCTGGCGCGCGCGGCCGACACGATTGCGGATACGTCCCTGCTTTCCCCGGAGCGGCGGCTGGAGTTCCTGCTGGCGTTTCGGGCGCAGGTCGAGGGCAATGGGGATGCTGAGGCTCTGGAGCGCCTTGCGGTTGAGGTGGCCGGGAAGCAGAGCGATTCCGATGAGAAGAAGCTGCTCGATTCGCTCGGACCGACGCTGGCGGTGCTGTGGCAACTGAAGGAAGCGGATCGGGCGGCGGTGCAGGAGATCGTTGCGACGATCACGCAGGGGATGGAGTTCGACCTGCGGAGGTTTCCGGATGAATCTTCGGGGCAGTTGGCGGCGCTGGGGGAGTATGCGGAGCTGGATGGCTATACGTATCTGGTCGCGGGGTGCGTGGGCGAATTCTGGACGAAGATGACGTGGGCGCATGCTGCGGGTCAGCTGGCGGGTGAGCCCGAGGCGATGCTGGAGCGAGGAATCCGATTCGGCAAGGCACTGCAGCTGACGAACATTCTGCGCGACTGCGGGAAAGATTTGCGGATCGGACGATGTTATTTGCCGGAGACGATTCTGGCGCGGTACGGGCTGGCGGCAGAGGATTTGTTGCAACCGGAGAATTCAGGACGGGCGCGGCCGCTGCTGTTCGAGCTGGTGCGGCGGGATCTGGATCACTACCGCGCGGCGATAGAGTACACGCTGGCGCTGCGGCCATCGTCGGTGCGGCTGCGCCTGGCCTGCCTGTGGCCGGTGCTGATCGGGCTGGAGACGATGGCATTGCTGGTGCGGAACGAGGTGTGGCTGGATCCAGCGAGGGGTTCAAAGGTCCGGCGCAGCGATGTTTATGGAATGATGGCGCGCTCGCTGCTGCTGGCGCGCAGCAATCGATGGTTGCGGCGGTGGATGAGCCAGTTGATCGGTCAAGTGGAAGCGGGGATGGAGATGTGATCGGACATCCCCGCCAGGTTTTCACCAGATCTTGCAGACCTTCGCGCTGACCATGGGCTGGCCGGCGTGGCAGCCGAAGGCCGTGGCGAATTGCGGGAGATCGGCAACGATGCCGTTGACGCGGTACTTGCCGGGCGAATGCGGGTTGGTGATGGCGCTGACGCGCAGATTCTCGGGACGCTCGTTCTCGCAGGCCCACTGCGCATAGCCGATGAAGAAGCGCTGATCGGGCGTGAAGCCGTCCTTGTTCTCGAGATGCATGCCGGCGGTTTGCTGCTGCCAGGCGAGATACGCGAGCAGCGTGCCGCCGAGGTCAGCGACGTCTTCGCCACTGGTGAGTTTTGAATTGATGTGGATGTCGTCGACGATGATGTAGTTCGCGTACTGGTCGCGCTGACAGTTGATACGGTCTTCGAAGCCCTTCGCATCGGCGGGCGTCCACCAGTCGCGGAGGTTGCCCTGGCCGTCGAACTGCCGGCCTTCATCGTCGAAGCCGTGGGTGAGCTCGTGGCCGATGGTGCCACCGGTATCGCCGTAATTGGGCGCGTCGTCCTCTTTGGGATCGTAGAGAGGCGGCTGGAGGACGCCGGCGGGGAAGTTGATGTCGTTCATCTGCGGATCGTAGTAGGCGTTGACGGTGGGCGGCGACATGAACCACTCGCTCTTGTCGACGGGCTTGCCGACTTTGTCCCAGTCGCGCTTCTCCTCGAAGGCGTTGGCGCGAAGGACGTTGCCAAAGTAGTCGTTGCGCTCGATGGTGAGCGAGGAGTAGTCGCGCCATTTATTGGGGTAGCCGATTTTGTTGTCGACCTCATGGAGCTTGGCGACGGCAGCCTGTTTGGTGGCGGGGCTCATCCAGTCGAGGTTCTGAATTTCCTGCTTCATGGCCTGCTCGATCTGCTGGGTCATGACCAGGACTTTCTGCTTCGTTTCGGGGGAGAAGTCACGGGCGACGAACTCCTGACCGAGGGCTTCGCCGAGAGAGCGGTCGACCTGGCCCTCGCAGCGCTTCCAGCGGGCGGGCATTTGAGGAACGCCGCGGAGATATTTGGAGTAGAAGTCGAAACGCGCATCTTCGAAGTTGCCGGAGAGGCTGGCGGAAGCGGCGTTGAGCGCGTGAACGCGGAGGTAAGCCTTCAGGTTGTCGAGCGGCTCGGTGGCGAGCTCGCTCTGGAGCGCGGCAAGGAACTTCGGCTGCGCGACGTCGACGTTGGAGAGGACGGAGTCGGGAACATGCTGGTCGCGGAGGTATGCGCTGAGGTCGAGCGCGGGGACGAGGGAGTCGACGGCGTCGATCTTCATGGGGTGATACGTGTTGTAGGGGTTGCGACGCTCCACCCGGGTGAGGGAGGCATTGGCGAGGGCGGTTTCGATCTTCATGACAGCGGCGGCATCCTGATCGGCCTGCGTCTGCGGCTCGCCGGCAAGGACGAGGAGATGCGCCAGGTAGGCGACGTAGTGCTGACGAATCTGCTGACTACGAGCGTCGGTCTTGGTGTAGTAGTCGCGATCGGGCAAGCCGAGGCCGCCGGCTTCGATGCCGACGATCATGGTGCCGGCGCTTTTCGGATCGGGTTCGGCGCCGGC
>Ga0335072_10000555_pt1 | contig 70694 bp, 65 predicted proteins | sample Lox_Sample_21_FD_206725 | JGI IMG/M metagenome (GOLD analysis project Ga0335072, IMG submission 206725) | Soil microbial communities from Loxahatchee National Wildlife Refuge, Florida, United States - Lox_Sample_2.1 | ecosystem: Environmental > Terrestrial > Soil > Wetlands | place: USA...
TCGCACGCCGGGGCCGCTCTCGGTTTCGGTCAGCGCATTTGGTGCGGTCCCGCACGGCGCCATGGTACGGCGCTCGACCGCCAAGGCCGGCGATTGCATCATGGTCACCGGCACGATCGGCGACTCTGCGCTCGGCGTGCGGCTGCGCAAGGATGATGGCCTTGGCCAAAGGTGGCGGCTGACGACGGCCATGCAAGCGCATCTCAAACAGCGCTATCTGCTGCCGCAACCGCGCAATGCGCTGGCGGAGGCGGTGCTGCATCACGCCTCCGCGGCAATGGACGTCTCGGACGGCTTGGTCGGCGATATCGCAAAGCTGTGCCGTGCGTCAGGCGTTGCCGCCGAGATCGACGTCGTGCGCGTACCATTTTCGGATGCGGTTCGGACGGCGGTCGCGGCCGATCCCGCCGCAATCGAGGCTGCGCTCACCGGCGGCGATGATTATGAAATCCTTCTTACCTTGGCGCCCGACAAGCTCGCCGGTTTCACCGCGGCGGCGAACAAAGCCGGTGTCGGGGCGACTGAGATCGGCCGCGTCACGGCCGGGCGGGGCGCGCGCTTCCTTCGCGACGGCAAGCCGCTCGCCTTCGCGCAAGCCTCCTACAGCCATTTCTAGTGCGGCTGCCTCGTGGCTATAATGGCCCCGGGAGAAATGCTCATGCACGACACGACGGCGATTGTCGCGCCACGGGATGCGGCACCGGTTTTGCCCGTTGCCGGGAAGAACTCCAATCCACGTTACGCCGAGCTATATCGGCGCTATCCGACGATCCACTATCTGCGCCGCGCGGCGCAGAAAAGGCTGCCGCATTTTGCCTTCGAATATGGCGACGGCGGCTCCGGCAAGGACGATGCCGGAATCAAGCGCAATTGGGCGGCGCTGGATGCGGTCGAACTGGTGCCGCGCTACGGCATCATGCCCTCGCTGCCGCCCTGCGAGATCGAACTGTTCGGACGCCGCTACGCGGCGCCGGTTGGCGTGGCGCCGATGGGCGGCCCGGCGATCGTCTGGCCGGGCGCCGACAAGCATCTCGCGCGCGCCGCGCAACGCGCGCGGGTGCCGTATGTGCTCGGCATGGCGGGCGGCGCCACGATCGAAGAGATCGCCGAGATTGCGCCGGACGTCTGCTGGTTCCAGCTTTACCGCGCCGCCAACAACGATCACGCCATCGGCTTCGATCTGCTGCGGCGGGCGGCAGCGACCGCGTGTCAGGCGCTGGTGCTGACGCTCGACGTACCGGTGCGCACCACGCGGGCGCGTGAAGTCGTCGTCGGTCTCGGCGGCGTCTTTCAGCCCGATCTGAAAATGCTGGCGCAGATGGCGCTGTCGCCGGGCTGGACCGCCGCGCTGATGAAGAACGGCATTCCGCGTTTCGCCAGCCTGCGCAATTATGCCGGCGCTAATCCGTCGATCAACGATGTGATCAGTTTCGCGCGGCGCGAAATGGGCGGCGCTTTCACCTGGGAGGAAGTCGCCAAGTACCGCGAGCGCTGGAAGAAGCCGCTGATCGTCAAAGGCATCCTGCATCCGCAGGACGCCGAGAAGGCGTTGTCGCTCGGCGTTGACGGTCTCATTGTCTCAAATCACGGCGGCCGACAGGTCGAAGCTCTGCCGGCGGCGATCGATGCGCTGCCCGCCATCGTCCGCCAAGTCGGCACGCGTGCGGCCGTCATGATGGATTCCGGCATCCGCAGCGGCGCCGACGTGGTGCGCGCTTATGCACTCGGCGCGGCGGCCGCGTTCGCCGGCAAGGCGTTCTTGTGGGGTCTCGGCGCGCTCGGCGAAGAGGGCCCTGGTCATGTGATCGATCTCCTGATCGAGGAGACCAAAGCCGTATTTGGCCAATTGGGCGCCAAGAAGCCCGATGATGTGCGCTCCGTCGTGATCCGGCACAATGGCGCGCTGCAATTTTAGGGAGGACGCAAATGGTAAAAGCAAAAGGCAAAGCCAAGAGCCACGCCGTTCGGTCGGCGAACCCGCGGTCGCGCGCCAAGCCGTCATCGCGCCGCCGGGTGACGGCGCGCGGCAAGCGCGTGCATAAGCCGGCGGCGAAGGCGAAACCGCGCAAGCAGGCGTTTGTGGTCAGCCATCATTCGCCGGATGCGTTTGAGGCCGGGTTGCGGCGTTACGCGCAGTATCGCGATCTCGGCATTGCCGCGGCAACCAATGGCTTGGCGCGCGCGCATGTGATCAAAATGGTGCCGCCCTGCGATCCCGCTGAAGTGTCCAAGCGGCATTATCACGACGTCGAATTTCAGCTGGTCTATGTACTCAAAGGCTGGATCAAGGGCGAATATGACGGCGCCGGCATCGTCACCATGCGCGAGGGCTCGTGCTGGCTGCAGCCGCCCAGGATCAGGCATGCCGTGCTCGATTATTCCGACGACTGCGAGCTTCTCGAAATCATCCTGCCGGCGGACTTCACGACGGTCGAGCTCGAATAGGCGGCGCGTCCGGGCGCCGCTAGGAGCGCCAAGAACGTCAAGAGCGCCGTGAACGGCGCTCGATTCACTCGGCGCGACGCCAGACCTCGTAGCCGATCTCGCGCGCGATCAGGCCGTCGCGGATGTGGAAATTGTGGATCAGACGCATCCGCACGCGCGTGCCGATAGGATAGGGGCAATTCTCGAACGCGTCGCCGACGATCCGGAAGCTGGCAAAGGAATCGTCAAAGACGCGATCCGGCGTCGCCCAGCGCTCGACGGGGGTGAATTCGAAATCCTCCACGCCGTTGAACACCCGAAGATACATTTTTTTGATCGTCTCGCGTCCCTTGTAGGTCACGAGCCGGGCCGGCGCTTCCCACTCGGCGTCGTCCGTGTAGAGACGAATGCACTCGTCGATCCGCTCGGGGTTCTCCTCCTGCAGGTGCATGGCGATCAAATCGAGGGCGTGGCGAACCTTTTCCTCTTGGGTCTGCGGCGCATGACGCCGAGCGATCAGGCTATCCACTGTCAGTCGCGATTTTTCCAGAAGCGTCGTCATCGCATCGTCCTCCTGCCATCGGTGTTTCACGGGCGGGCATGGTGATCCCGCCGTTCTTTTACTTCGCGTATTGCGGCTCCCGCGCAGAATTGGCCGCGCAGCCGGGACGACGCGGCTGAAAGCTCCGCCCAGCAATGCGCGCGAGAAGTTCCGAGGGATCGCCGGGCAGCGTGTCGCCGCGCCACGCCACATGCTGGTCCGGCCGGATGATCGCAAAGCGCGCGCCATAGCGGCTGCGCAGGCGGTCGTCTTGCGGCGCCAGGACTTTGAAAGGGATCCGTGTCTGGTCCGCTGCGGCTGCGAATCCCGCCGCGCTCGCCGGCTTCCCGTCAGTGATCAGGAGTGTGAACCAATCGCCGAAATGATCGTAGAGCGATGAACCGTCGGCCTGCCAAAGATGCGGTGCCAAGCAGCCCGGATGGGCCGAGGGCACGTACAGCATGAAATGATCCGCCGGGGGCTCACTGCCATCGGCGACGATGATCGGCGAATCCTCGTAGCGCATGCCGAGAACGATCCCGAGCGTTCGGAATTCGCGGACCTTCGTGGCCTCGATGATGTCGCCGACCTCGCGCCGTGTCGCTTCGCCGACAAGACCCGGTTCTTCCAGGCAGGGACGCACGAGCTGGTTTGCGGCAAGCCCGTAATTGAAGACCGCTTCGGCGATGGTTCGTTCGTGAACCTTGCGCCGCTCGGTCTCGTAGCTCGTGAGCAGTGTCTCGCCGCCCCAGCCGGCAAGGCGCGCCGCCATCTTCCAACCCAAGTCGACCGCGTCGCCGATGCCCATATTCATGCCGAAGCCGCCGAATGGCGGGTGCAGATGGCAGGCATCGCCGGCGAGAAATACGCGGCCACGCGAATAGCGGTCCGCGACCAGTCGATGGGCAAGCCAGAGGTCCGTGCCGACAATGTCGACGGCGAGGTCGCGCAGGCCGGTGGCGCGACGGATAAGATCGGCCCCGTCGACCCCCGCCGGATTGGTGTCGCCGTCGAGCTTGGTGGCCATGAAAAACCACAAGCCGTCTTCGTCCATCGGTCCGAGCAGGGAAGGGACGTCTTCGTTGACCATCCAATACATGATGGCCGGCCCGTGAATTTGCCGGGCGTCGAGGTCCGGCGCCTTGAAGATGATGCTGTAATTGCGCGAATAAGCCTGGTCGCCGACCATGGTCGCGCCAATGCCGTCGCGCACCGCACTGCGCGCGCCGTCCGCGCCGATCAGATAGGCGCTTTGAAGCTCGATGGCGCGAGCGCCCTGGATGTCCCGGACCCGCGAAACCACCCGATCTTCGGTCTGCTCGAACGATTCGAATACCGTCTCGAAGTGAACGACGACGCCAGGCAGCGCCTGTGCACAGCGCCGCAACACGTCCTCGAGCACATATTGCGGCACCCATTGCGCTTCTTCCGAATAAAGATTGCTGCGCTCCCGGCTGCCGTTCAGGGCGTTTTCGATGCGGGCCAGTGGCGGCCCGTTCATGCGTGTCGCAAACACGATGGTCGTCGGCCGGTCGGGCGAGATCGGCGAGGCCCGCCGCAGCGCATCGGCAATGCCCCAGCGTCGCAAATGTTCGCGGGTGCGGACATTGGTCGTCTTGGCGCGCGGACTATAGCCGACGCGATCGTTGCGCTCGATCACGGTGCAGCGCACGCCGCGCCGACCGAGCTCGATGGCCGCGGCGAGTCCGACCGGACCCGCGCCGACGATGAGCACATCCGTGTCGTGCGCGTGCGCCATCGCCGTCTCCTTCGCCGACCCGCGCTCAGGGCGTCGGCAGGCCGATCGAGGGAATGAGGTCCGGCAAATACGCGCCGCCGCGGATGGCTTGTTGCAGCGCCTTGAAGTCCGCGCCGGCCTGGAATTTTTCATAGACGCGCGCCGGATCGAAGAACGTCCCGATCGGGTTGGCGGCGAAATCGGGTGAATGGCGCATGAACTCCGCCGATTTCGCCCAGTCGCCGAAATTGTCGCTTTGCAGTTCGACGAAATTTCCCTCCGGATCCTTGTAATAGAGAGAAATCGTCAACCCATGATCCAGACAAAACGCCGGCTCGATACCGTGCCGGCGCAGGCGGTCGAATGACGTCATCAGATCAGCGAAACTGTCGTATTCGAAAGCGCAGTGATGCATGCCGTTATGGCGGACCTTTTCTCCGTCGTCGCTGAGGCCCGGTACCGCGAGAAAGGCGATCCGGTGATTGGCCGCGTCGTTCGTGGTCCATGCAGCTACACCGTCGCGGAAATTCACCTCGGCGCCGATGACCTGCCCATACCAAGAGATCATCTCGTCGAGACGGCTCGTCTTGATGGTGACGTGATGAAGCTTGGGTTTCAGCATCTGGGGTTTCCTCGATTCCGCCACGTCCCGGGCGGCGGGCTGTTGGTTTTCCCTAGTCCAGCCGGTGATAATGCGTAAGATAGCGCGGTGAAACATGCGATAGCTGGATGCTATTGCTGGCGCGGATCCGGTCGAAGGGCCGCGCGGATCCAAACAACAAACGCTGCGGGATCGCCGATGAAACTGCATCAGTTGCGCGACCTTGTCGCTATCGCCGATCATGGCAGTCTCCGCGCGGCGGCCCGCCATCTCGGAATGGCGCAGCCGACTTTGACGCGCAGTCTTTCGGAATTGGAACGCGAACTCGGCGCCCCTTTGTTCGAGCGCCGCTCGAAAGGCATGGCGGCGACTGCGCTCGGTCAAGCGTTCATCAGAAGATCGATTGCGATCCTCAACGACGTACGGCACGCAAGGGAAGAATTCGCGCAATTGCGCGGCAATGCCATCGGATCGGTCACGATCGGATTGTCCATCGTTGCGCATCTGCGCCTTCTCACCAAGGCGCTGCGGCCGTTTCGCCGCAGATATCCGCGGGTCCGGCTTCATGTCATCGAAGGTTTCTATCCGTCGCTCGAGCTCGGACTTCAGGACGGCACCGTCGATTTCTACATTGGGCCGGATCCCGATCTCATTTTGCCGCCGGGTCTGCACAAGGAGACCGTGCTGCCGGGGCGGCGCGCCGTGCTGGCGCGCGCGGGCCATCCGCTGGCGAAGGCGACGTCCCTCAAAGACCTGCTGGACGCCGAATGGATCACCACCTCGATCACGTCGAAGGCGGAAAATGAGCTGGGCGATTTGTTCAAGCGCTACGGCCTGCCGCCGCCGATTCTCGCTCTGCAATGCCAATCGGCGCTGACGCTGCTGACGAGTCTTGCCAATTCCGATCTGCTCGCGATGGCGCCGTCGCAATGGATAGAATCCGCTTTTGCCAGTCACATCCTGACCACCATCCGCGTTCGGGAGGAGATAACGGCGCCTTCGATTGTTCTTGTACAGCGCTCCGATGTTCCGTTGTCTCCGGCCGCAGGCCATTTGCTCGATCTGATGAGACGCGCGGCCGGGAATGTTGAAGCGCCACGGCCGAGCCGGTCGGCGACGGCCAGCCGCCGCCCAAGCAGGACGCGCCGACCGGCCGCCGCGGCAGCAGACGCGGCCGATAGCAATTGACTATCACGTGGGTTGTCGCGCCATCTTTCAGTGATTCCCCGCGGCGCTAAGGTCCGCGCCAAGAATAAAGCCTTGGCAGGAGGGAACGCGTGTTTGCAGTCTTTGACGGCCGACCGGGCCGTGCCGCAGCCCGTGTGCATTGTGCGGTCGCGATCGTACTCGGCGCGTTGCTGGCAACACTCGATATCGTGGCCGCATGCGCTCAGGATGTCGTCAAGGTCGGTATCGTCATTCCGATGACCGGACCGTTCGCCGCCATCGGACGCGAAGTCGCCGACGGCGCCAAGCTTTTTGTCGAACAGCACGGCGACATTGTTGCCGGCAAGAAACTCGAACTGATCATCCGCGACGATGGCGGCGTGCCGGAGAACGGCAAACGGATCGCCCAGGACCTCATCGTCATCGACAAGGTCAATTTTCTCGGTGCCGGCATAACTCCGAGTGCGCTTGCCATGGCGCCGATCGTAAGCGAGGCCAAAGTGCCGACGGTCGTGATGGTGTCGGGAACGTCGATCCTCACCGAGCGGTCGCCTTATTTTGTGCGCACCAGCTTCACGCTCAGCCAGCAATCCGGCGTCGTTGCCGATTGGGCGACGCGCAACGGAAGCCGGCGCGCCGTCGGCATCGTCACCGATTGGACACCCGGGACCGAGGCGAGCAAGACTTTCGAGCAGCATTTCGACAAGGGCGGCGGTCAGGTGCTCGACACGCTGCGGATACCGCTGGCCAATCCCGATTTCGCGCCGTTCCTGCAGCGGGCCCGCGATCTTTCGCCCGACACCTTATTCGTATCCATACCGGCTTTTCAGGCGGTCGCCTTGGCGCGGCAGTTTGCCGAACGCGGCCTCGACAAATCGGGAATCAAGTTGATCGGACCGGGCGACATCGTTGACGACGACGATCTGGCCGGCACCGGCGATGCGCTCATGGGTGTCGAGACCGCTGGCTTTTATTCCGCCGCGCATCCTTCACAGCTCAACAAGGCGTACGTCGCGGCCTATGCAAAAGCGACCGGACACCGCGCCAATCACATCTCGGTCGGCGGTTATGACGGCATGAACCTGATCTATCTTGCCCTGCAAAAGACCGGGGGCGACACCAACCCCGACCGCGTGATTGCCGCGATGAAAGGACTGTCGTGGGAGAGCCCGCGCGGACCGATCGCGATCGATCCGCGCACCCGGGACATCGTTCAGAACATTTATATGCGCCGGGTTGAAAAGCGCGACGGCGAACCCTGGGCCGTAGAATTCGCGACCTTCGACGCGGTCAAGGATCCGCTGAAGGAAGCAGGGACGCAATAGGTTGCGAGCGGCTCGGTTTCGCCGCGGTGGCGGTGAAATCGTTTGCGATATTTTCGAAGCTTAGGCGCGACGGTGCCGTCCCCGCCGCAACACGGTTTCAGGTGAGCCTTCCGACCGTTGTGACAATACTGAGCGACTTTGGCCGCCGTAACCCCGCCACGGTGCCGGCACTGTTGGATGAGGTGGCGATGGATCTGACACCGGCATGACATCGACTGCACGCGAAGCGAATGGCCGCGAATTGTGCGAGCGCCTGAGCGTCGCTTTCGCCAATCATATCGACCGCCGGGACTATCCGGCGGTGCTGGATTTGTTTGCCGAAGATGCAGTTCTCGACCGGATTGGGACCGTCATTCGAGGAAAGTCCGCGCTTGCCGCATGGCTCAAGTCCCGGCCGGACGATGTTGTGACCCGGCACATCTGCAGCAATTTCGATATCGTGCAAACCGGGCCGACGGCGGCGGAAGGCAGGACCTATTTCACCTTCTACAAGGCCGCCGCAACCGCGGATGTCGGCGAAATCGACGGCCCCGCCGCGGTCGGCGAATATCACGACTCTTTCATTTTGACCGCGCAGGGCTGGAAAATCCTGAAGCGTAAAATCATAGTGATCTTTCAGCGGCGCACCGCTTGAACATTGTCTATTATCGGAGATCGCCGGAAATCGGCGGGCGGGCGCCGGCTGGCGCGTCTGGTCGCGTCGAAACGCGCAAGTTCGTTTTGGAGGAGGCCCGTTGAATATGCCGACCGCACGCCGCAGCGACCTTGCCATTCTCGCCGAGCTCGAGCGCAAGGTTCTGTGGCTCGCGACCTGGACCATTCATCACGCCAATCACGTGCGCGAGAACACCGACGGCCTGAAGGTCGGCGGACACCAGGCTTCGTCCGCCTCGCTCGCCACCATCATGACCGCGCTGTACTTCCACACCCTGCGGCCGCAGGACCGCGTCGCGGTGAAGCCGCATGCCGGGCCGAATTTTCACGCCATTCAGTATCTGCTCGGCCGCCAGACTCAGGACAAGCTCGCCAATTTCCGCGGCTATAAAGGCGCGCAGTCGTATCCGTCGCGCACCAAGGATGCCGACGATGTCGATTTTTCCACGGGCTCGGTGGGCCTGGGCGTCTCGCAGACGCTGTTCTCGTCGCTGGTGCAGGATTACGTGCGCGCTCACGGCTGGGGGCTCGACCGGCCGGAAGGGCGCATGATCGCGCTCCTCGGCGACGCCGAGCTCGACGAGGGGAACATTTTCGAATCGATGCTCGAAGGCTGGAAGCAGGGACTGCGCAATTGCTGGTGGATCGTCGATTACAACCGGCAAAGCCTCGATGCCGTGGTCCGCGAGGGGCTGTGGGAGCGCTATCAGAATCTGTTCCGCAATTTCGGCTGGGACGTGGTCGTGCTCAAATACGGCGCGCTGCAACAAGCGGCGTTTCGCGAGCCGGGCGGCGAGACGCTGCGGCGATGGATCGATAACTGCCCGAACCAGCTCTATTCGGCGCTGGTGTTCCAGGGCGGCGCGGCTTGGCGCAAGCGGCTTCTCGACGAAATCGGCGATCAGGGCGCGGTGACGCGGCTCATTGAGACGCGCAGCGACGAGGAGCTGGCGCGGCTGATGAACAATCTCGGCGGCCACGATCTCGCCGCCATCATCGAGGCATTCGACAGCATTGATCACCACCGGCCAGTCTGTTTCATCGCTTATACGATCAAAGGTTTCGGCCTGCCGTTCGCCGGCCACAAGGATAATCACGCCGGCCTGATGACGCCGGCGCAGATGGAAACGTTCCGCGCCGCGATGAAGATCCGGTCCGGGCATGAATGGGATCGCTTCGAGGGATTGAGCTCGCCGGAAGCCGCGCTGCAGGCGTTTCTCGACGCCGTGCCTTTCGCCGCGGCCGGCGAGCGCAATCTGAAAGGCCCGCCCATCGAAGTGCCGGACCAATTGTCTGTCACGATTCAGCCGGAAATGGCGACGCAGACCGGCTTCGGCGCGCTGCTCAACGAAATCGCGCGCGGCACGACGCCGCTCGCCGCCCGCATCGTCACGACGTCGCCGGACGTGACCGTCTCGACCAATCTCGGGCCCTGGGTGAACCGCCGCGGCCTGTTCGCCCGCGAAGCCATGGCCGACACGTTCAAGAGCGAACACATTCCCTCGACCTTCAACTGGGAGTTTTCGCCCAAGGGCCAGCATATCGAGCTCGGCATCGCCGAAATGAATCTGTTCGGTGCGCTCTCGGCGCTCGGGCTGTCGCACGCGATCAATGGTGAACGGCTATTGCCGATCGGCACCCTCTACGATCCGTTCATCGCTCGCGGCCTCGATGGCTTGAACTATGCCTGTTACCAGGACGCGCGCTTCATTCTGGTGGCGACGCCGTCGGGATTGACCCTGGCGCCGGAAGGCGGCGCGCACCAGTCCATCGCCGAGCCGCTCATCGGCATGGCGCAGGACGGATTGGCCGCGTTCGAACCGGCCTTTGTCGATGAACTCGCCGTCATTCTGCGCTTTGCGCTCGACTATATTCAGCGCGACGGCGCCAAGGACCAAGCCGGTGAGGCTTCCGAGCGCGCATCAGAACCGACGTGGCTGCGCGACGAGACCGGCGGCTCGGTCTATCTGCGCCTGTCGACACGGCCGGTCGAACAAATCCAGCGCCAGATGACCCCCGAATTGCGCCAGGCGATCGTCGACGGCGCTTATTGGCTGCGCGAGCCCGGACCGAGTTGCCAGGTCATCGTGGCCTATGCCGGCGCGGTCGCGCCCGAGGCCATCCAGGCGGTCGGCCTCATGGCCGAAGATCGCCGCGACGTCGGCCTCCTTGCCGTCACTTCGGCGGACCGGCTCAATGCCGGCTGGACCGCGGCCTGGCGGGCGCGGGAGCGCGGCCTCGTCCATGCCCGTTCCCATGTCGAGCGGCTGCTGGCGAAAGCGCCGCGCGATTGCGGCATTGTCAGCGTCCTCGACGGCCATCCGGCGACGCTGGGCTGGCTGGGCTCGGTCCATGGCCACCGCGTCCGGGCGCTGGGCGTCGAGCATTTCGGCCAGACCGGCACCATTGCCGACCTCTACCGGCACTATGGCATCGACGCCAACGCCATTATTGCCGCGGCCCAAGCCATCGCCCCGGGGCGGCCGATCCGCTATCTCGGCGCGGCCTAGCCTTGGCGCGTGTCGTTGGCGCAGGTCGCTGGCGCCTGTCGTTGCCGGAAGGCCGCCATCCGCCTTTCCCGGACATGCGCTGATTGCCCACAAAAGCGGTCTGCGGCGAAGTTGCGCAGCAGGGGCATTTTTGGTAGGTCCGCGCCGATTTGCACCGCCTGCATGACCATTGTATGCGGGGCGCGCCTTCCTTGCGGGCCGCCTTAACGGCGTGCCCTCCACAACACCGGGGACCGTTCATGCAAACTCTGTGGCTCATCGTTCTTTGCGGCGCATTGGCCATCGCCTACGCCATCTGGGCCACCCGCTGGGTGATCTCGCAAGACGCCGGCAGCGAGCGCATGCAGGAAATCGCCGCGGCCGTACGCGAGGGCGCACAGGCCTATCTCAAGCGCCAATACAGCACCATCGGCGTCGTCGGCGTCGTCATTTTCCTGATCGTCGGCTATTTCCTCGGCTGGTACGTCGCCATCGGCTTCGCGGTTGGCGCCATCCTGTCCGGCGCCGCGGGCTTCATCGGGATGAACGTCTCGGTGCGCGCCAATGTGCGCACGGCGCAAGCGGCGATCGGCTCGCTGGCCGGCGGGCTTGAGCTCGCCTTCCGCGCCGGCGCCATCACCGGCCTTCTGGTCGCCGGCCTCGCGCTGCTCGGCGTCACGCTCTATTTTGGCTTCCTCATCGGCACGATGCATCTCGCCCCCAACAACCGCGAAGTCATCGACTCGCTGGTTGCGCTTGGCTTCGGCGCCTCGCTGATCTCGATCTTTGCCCGTCTCGGCGGCGGCATCTTCACCAAGGGCGCCGATGTCGGCGGCGATCTGGTCGGCAAGGTCGAAGCCGGGATCCCGGAAGACGATCCGCGCAATCCCGCTACCATCGCCGACAATGTCGGCGACAATGTCGGTGACTGCGCCGGCATGGCGGCCGATCTGTTCGAGACCTACGCGGTGACCACGGTCGCGACCATGGTTCTCGCCGCGATCTTCTTCGGCAGCGCCGGCGCCGATACGTTGTTGAAGATGATGACGCTGCCGCTCGCCATCGGCGGCATCTGCATCATCGCCTCGATCATCGGCACGTTTTTCGTCAAGCTCGGCACCAGCCAGTCGATTATGGGGGCGCTCTACAAGGGCATGATCGCAACCGCTATTCTCGCGATCATCGGCATTGCCGGTGTCATCTACGAGTTGATCGGCTTCGGTCCGCTGCCGGGGGATGTCCACTATTCCGGGCAGACGCTGTTCATCTGCGGCCTTGTCGGCCTCGCGGTCACCGGCCTGATCATCTGGATCACCGAATACTATACCGGCACCGATTATCGCCCGGTGCGTTCCATCGCGCAGGCCTCGGTGACCGGCCACGGCACCAACGTGATCCAAGGCCTTGCGGTGTCGCTCGAGGCGACGGCGCTGCCGGCGCTGGTGATCATTGCCGGCATTCTCGTGACCTATAATCTCGCCGGCCTGTTCGGCATCGCCATTGCCGTCACGACCATGCTGGCGCTGGCGGGCATCGTGGTGGCGCTCGACGCCTTCGGTCCGGTCACCGACAATGCCGGCGGCATTGCCGAAATGGCCGGTCTGCCGAAGGAAGTGCGCAAGTCGACCGATGCGCTCGACGCCGTCGGCAACACCACCAAGGCCGTCACCAAGGGCTATGCCATCGGCTCGGCCGGCCTTGGCGCGCTGGTGCTGTTTGCCGCCTACAACGAAGACCTCAAATTCTTCGTCGCGGGCGCGTCCAGCCATCCCTACTTCCAGGGTGTTGCGCCGGACTTCTCGCTCAACAATCCCTATGTGGTCGCCGGCCTGCTGTTCGGCGGCCTGTTGCCTTACCTGTTCGGCGCAATGGGCATGACCGCGGTGGGCCGCGCGGCGTCCTCGATCGTCGAGGAAGTGCGGCGGCAGTTCCGCGAGCGGCCGGGCATCATGCAGGGCCGCGACAAGCCGGATTACGGCCGTGCCGTCGACATGCTGACGCGCGCCGCGATCAAGGAGATGATTCTGCCGTCGCTATTGCCGGTGCTGTCGCCGATCGTCGTCTATTTCGTCATCTACTTCATCGCCGGCGGCGGCGCGCCGGGCAAGTCGGCGGCGTTCTCCGCGCTCGGCGCCATGCTGCTCGGCGTCATCGTCACCGGGCTGTTTGTCGCCATCTCGATGACATCGGGCGGCGGCGCATGGGACAATGCCAAAAAGTACATCGAGGACGGTCACTACGGCGGCAAGGGCTCCGATGCCCATAAGGCTGCCGTGACCGGGGATACCGTCGGCGACCCGTACAAGGACACGGCCGGTCCGGCGGTCAACCCGATGATCAAGATCACCAATATCGTTGCGTTGCTGCTGCTGGCGATCCTCGCGCACTAGGTCGCGCAGCCCATCCATCGCGCACACGCGTGCCGGGAGCCGGATGATCCGTTTCCCGGCACGTTGCTTTTTCGGATGGAAACGTGAGAGGCGCGACGGCGCGGAGAGCAGGGCGGATTAGGAGCGCGACCTGGGAGCGCGATCTAGGAGCCCTTGCCCTCGAGATTGTGGATCATCGTGGTGATCACGTTGAGGTCGTTGCCGCTGGTCGGCGTCGTGCGGCTGACGAAATCGAACACGTGGCCGTCCTTCATGCCGTATTCGGCGAGCCGCTGGACCTTGCGGTCCTTGTCGAAATAGACGGCGATGACACGTTGATCGGTCACCTCCGTCGGCATGAACATGATCGGACGGTCGCCGCGCTGGGAAATGTAATAGAACGCCTCGCCGCTGACAGTGGCGACCGTCGAGGGCGTGCCGAGCACGAGCAGTACTTGCTCCTGCGAGGCACCGAGCGGAATCTGCTCGAGCGCGCCTTCTGGCAGCACGTAGCCGCGCTGAAAGGTCTCGCGCGTGCAGGCCGAGAGGGCTAGCGCCGAAGCCAGTGTCAACATGGCCGCACGCGCCGTCAGCTTTGGCCGGGCTTTGCTCAAACGTCCCCGCATCCCAATCCCTGATTTTGGTCCTGGGATCTGCCCCTGAACCCGGTCGATGCTCGACCTAGCTTGCGCCCAACCGCCGTGTGCCGTACCCCCAAAGCCTAAGATTGGCAAATGCGCCGCTCCCAAGGCGGCGGCGAGGACGTTTCAGCCGGCCGGGTCAACCTCATGATCTTGCAGCTATTTCGCTCGAGCTCCCCCGGCCCCAACATCCGCGACCTCTATGGCGCGATCGTGGCGCAGGCCCGCAAGCCGGCGTTTTACCGCAGCTACGGGGTGCCCGACACGGTTGAGGGCCGCTTCGACCTGCTCGTGCTGCACCTCGTCCTGGTGCTCGGCCAAAGCGGCCCGCCGGCCGGGCAAGATGGACGGCAAGAAGACGGACGGCAAGCCGACGGCACGAGGCGGGCCATCGGACAAAAGCTGTTCGACGCGTTCTGCCGCGACCTCGACGACAACCTCCGCGAAATGGGGGTCGGCGATCTCGCCGTGCCGAAGCGAATGCGCGGTTTTGCCGAGGCCTTTTACGGACGCCAGGCCGCTTATCTCGCGGCCTTGGCGTCGCCGGAACCGCGCGAGCTTGAGAACGCGCTCGCGCGCAATATCTTTAGCGAAGCGAAAGCCGGCCATGAGCCTTGTGAACCGGTTCAGGCCGGAGCAGTGCGGCTGGCCGCTTATGTCCGCGCGGCGTTTTCGCAGTTTGAGGCGCGGGATCAGTTCGCGTCCGAACTCTGGCGCGGACAAGTCATCTTTCCCGAACCCGAGGCTGTTCCGGTGCCGACAACGGAGGCCGTTCAAAATGGCTGAGCAGAAATCCGGCTCTCCCTCGGGTCCGCCGCCGTGGCATGTCCCGGTGACGCTTGAGGACATTGCGGAAACCGGCGAGCACTTCGATCTGGAGGCCGATGCCGGCGTGCGCGCGGCGGTCGCCGGCGTTGCCGGTTTGCGCGATCTGCCGCGCTTGCAGGCGAGCTTTGACGTGACGCGTCGCGGCTCGGGCGGATTGCACGTCTTGGGCTCGGTGTCGGCGATGGTGGGGCAGACCTGCGTTGTGACACTCGAGCCGGTCGACAACGAGATTGAGGAGACGATTGATATCGCTTTCGTCCCGCGAGCGGCGGCGGCACCGTCCGCCGATGCGGAGCGGGAGAAGTCACAGACAAAAGATGTTAATTTGGATGACCCTGAGCCGCTGATTGGCGGCACGGTCGATCTTGGCGCGCTTGCCACCGAGTTCCTGATTCTCGGGCTTGACCCCTATCCACGCAAGCCGGGTGCGGTTTTCCAACCTCCGCAGGACGATAAACCGGATCCCAGCCCGTTCGCGGCTTTGGCCAAGCTCACCAATGGCGGCGAGTGACGCCGGAACCGTTCTCGACGGCTCTGGCCGGCGGTCAACCGGGCCCGGCGGGGCTGGTGGGGCTGGTGGGGCCTGTGCAAAGCCCTTATAACTCAGCGGCTTATTGGTGTGGCCATATCAAGGTCAATAAGCCCTGTAAAATCATGATATTGTTCATATTTCTTGAGTCGTCGGCTGGTTGGCCTGAACGGGCCGGTCGCGGCGAATAGATAAGATCGGGGGACGGAAGTGGTCAGTGAACCTAGTTGTGTCCGGGTCTTGGGCGGCTATTCTCGCGATCATTGCCGCGCGCCTATTTTTCTCCGGACCTAAGGCCAGGACCGCAAGGTCATCCGATGTCAGACAAGGTCCGCATTGCGGTCGATGCGATGGGGGGTGATCACGGCCCGGCTGTGGCTATTTCCGGCGCTGAACTGGCGCTTCGTCGTCATCCCGCCTGCGAATTCGTCCTGTTTGGTGATTCCGCGCTCATTGCGCCGTTGCTCGACGCGCGGCCGGCGGTCAAAGCGGTGTCGCGGCTGATCCATACCGACGTCGCGGTTCGCATGGAGGATAAGCCGAGCCAGGCCCTGCGCACCGGCCGTTGGAAATCCTCGATGTGGCTCGCCATCGACGCGGTCAAGAAGGGCGAAGCGGACGTGGCGGTGTCCGGCGGCAATACCGGCGCGCTGATGGCGATGTCGAAATTCCATCTCAAGATGCTGCCCGGTATCGAGCGACCGGCCATTGCCGCGATGTGGCCGACCTTGCGCGGCGAATCGATCGTACTCGACGTCGGCGCCTCGATCGGCGCGGATGCCGAACATCTGGTCGATCTCGCCGTCATGGGCTCGGCGACGGCGCGCATCCTGTTCGGCCTCGACCGGCCGACCGTCGGCCTTCTCAATATCGGCGTCGAGGAAGTGAAGGGCCTCGAGCAGGTTCGCGAAGCCGGACAAATTCTGCGCGAGGAGAATTTTCCGGAATTCGACTATCGGGGCTTTGTCGAAGGCGACGATATCGGCCAAGGCAAGGTCGATGTCGTGGTCACCGAAGGCTTCGCCGGCAATATCGCGCTGAAAGCGGCCGAAGGCACCGCGCGGCAGATCGGTCAATATTTGCGCGCCGCCATGGCCACTTCGCTGCGCGCCAAGATCGGCTATCTGTTCGCGCGTGGAGCGTTCGCACAGTTGCGCGAGCGCATGGATCCGCGCCGCGCCAACGGCGGCGTCTTTCTCGGACTCAACGGCATTGTCATCAAGAGCCATGGCGGGACCGATGCCGAGGGCTATGCCGCCGCGATCGAGGTCGGCTACGGCGTTGTGCGCGACGAACTATTGGCCAAGATCAGGACGGCGCTCGCGCGCCACGATAAGTCGCGGGATGGCAAATCGCAGGACGGCAATGCGCGGCTCGACGCGCCGCCGTCCGACCAATCGTCATCCGACACGTCGCCAGCCGGGAGCAGCCCAATTCAAAAAAGTCAGGTTCTCGAAAACAAAGCCGTGGAGAGCGGGGTTCTGCAGAGCCAAATCAATGGCAAGACCTTGGGCGGAGCCGCCTCGTGACAGTTACGCGATCGGTCATCCTCGGCTGTGGCAGCTACCTGCCGAGCCGTGTTCTCACCAACGAAGAATTGGCGGCCAAGGTCGACACGTCCGACGAATGGATTGTTCAGCGCACCGGCATTCATGAACGCCGGATCGCGGCGCCCGGCGAGCTGACATCGCAAATGGCGGCGCAAGCCGCGCGCCATGCGCTGGCGCATGCGCGTGTCGATGCACAATCCATCGATCTCATCGTGCTTGCGACCTCGACGCCGGACAACACCTTTCCGGCCAGCGCCGTCGCCGTGCAAGCCGAACTCGGCATCACCCATGGCGCCGCCTTCGATGTGCAGGCGGTCTGCTCGGGATTTGTCTACGCGCTCGCCACCGCCGACGGGTTGCTCAAATCGGGCGCCTTCAAGCGGGCCCTGGTGATCGGATCGGAAACTTTTTCCCGGATTCTCGACTGGACCGACCGCACCACCTGCGTCTTGTTCGGCGACGGCGCCGGCGCGGTCGTGCTCGACGCCCAGGACCAGCCGGGCACCCGCGAGGACCGCGGCCTGCTCACGATGCATCTGCGCTCGGACGGCCGGCACAAATCCAAGCTTTACGTCGACGGCGGCCCGTCTTCGACCGGGACCGTCGGCCATTTGCGCATGGAAGGCCGGGAGGTATTCAGGCACGCCGTGGCCATGATCACCGACGTGGTCGAGGATGCCTTCAAGGCGACCGGCTATGGGGCCGCGGACGTCGACTGGTTCATTCCGCACCAGGCCAACAAGAGAATCATCGACGGTTCGGCGCACAAACTAGGCATCGCACCGGAGAAAATCGTCACCACGGTGGATCGCCACGGCAACACATCGGCGGCCTCGATCCCGCTTGCACTCGCCGATGCCGTGGCCGATCGACGTGTCAAACGCGGCGATCTGATCCTGTTCGAGGCCATGGGTGGCGGCTTTACCTGGGGTGCGGCGCTGGCGCGCTGGTGAAGCGTGGATCGAGAGGCGCCAACGTCGTACTCACTTTGTGAGTTCGCATTAATGCCCCGTTGACCGTTCGGCAACAAGCTAATATCGTTGATAATTCAGTACGATATGGTCGAGGCTCAATCGAGCGCCGTGCATGGGGCTGGCGATGGCGGGAAAGACGGTCACACGTGCCGATCTGTGCGAGGCGGTCTATCAAAAGGTGGGACTGTCGCGCACGGAATCCGCTGCGCTTGTCGAACTGGTGCTCAAGGAAATCACCGACTGCCTTGAGCGCGGCGAGACGGTGAAACTATCGTCGTTCGGATCTTTCGTCGTGCGCAAGAAAGGCCAGCGCATCGGGCGAAATCCGAAGACCGGCAAGGAAGTGCCGATATCCCCGCGCCGCGTCATGGTGTTTAAGCCGTCCGCAATTCTCAAGCAGCGGATCAACGGGATTGAGACGGTCGGCGATGAGGCCGAGAGCGAGTCCGAGTAGCGTCGCCGCGGGCGTCACGAATTCGCCGGTGTTTTGTCGACATTGATATTCCGAAGCCGCCCGATGAAAGGCTGGTCGGGCGGTGTCTTTGAGCAAATCTTAGCGCAAGTCTTGGCGCAGGTCTTGGCGCAAGTCTTGGCACAGGTCTTGGCACAGGTCTTGGAGCAAGTTCTTGGAAAAGGCGCCAGACGCATTCCGTACCATCAGCGAGGTCGCCGACGAGATCGACGTGCCGCAGCATGTGCTGCGTTTTTGGGAGAGCCGGTTCCCGCAGATCCGGCCCATGAAGCGCGGCGGAGGCCGACGCTATTACCGGCCTGACGATGTCGATCTGTTGCGCGGCGTGCGCCATCTGCTCTACGGCGAGGGCTACACCATTCGCGGCGTGCAGCGCATCCTGCGCGAGCAGGGCGTGACCTTCGTGCAGACCGTGTGGAGCGTGAGCGTCGACCTGCCGCCGGATATCGATGACGAGGAGATCGATGAGGGCGGCGACGAGAACGTTGCCGAGACTGGTGCCGCGGCGCGCGCCGAGCCCAATCTGTTCGCCGCTGTCACCCCGCGCGCGCCGGAGCCCTCTGCCGCGCCGCGCGCCGAAGGGCGGCGCGAGCCGACAATCGTGCCGCCAATATCGCTCGGCGAGCCGTCGCCGCCGGTGCAGCCGGCACAACCGTCATCGGCGGAACCCGCTGAACCCCGTGCAGACGAGCCGCCCGGCCGCCGCGGCGTCACGGCACAGGACCGGCAAAAGCTCCAGGCGGCGCTCGACGAACTGGTCGCTTGCCGCCGGATGATCGAAACCGCGCTGACGAACGGCTGATGCGTCGCCTCACTGCGGCGCGAGCTTCGCGGCCTTGGCCACGTCCTTCATCTCGGCAAGCCGCGCATCGATATAGGCTTTGAACTCGTCAGGCGTGCCGCCGATCGAGTCGACGCCGAGCGCCTGCATCTGCGCCTTCACCACCGGATCGGCCAGGACCTTATTGGCCGCGGTGTTCAGCTTGTCGACGATCGCGCGCGGTGTCTTGGTCGGCGCCAACATGCCGAACCATGAGCTTGCTTGATAGCCCGGTACCGTCGCGGCGATCGTCGGCAATTGCGGCAGGATCGCGGAAGGCTTGGCCGTGCCGACGGCGATGCCCTTCAATTCGCCGCTCCGCACCCGCTCGAGGACGGTCGGCGCATTTTCGAACTGGAGATCAAGACGGCCCGCCATCAAATCGAGAATGGCCGGCGCCGCGCCATGATAGGGCACGTGGATGAGATCGACGCCGGCCATGGACGCAAAGCGCGCGGTGCTCAGATGCGTGATCGATCCGACGCCGGCGCTGCTGCCATAGCGCAGCTCGCCGGGTTTTGCTTTGGCCGTCGCAATGAGGTCTTTGACGGAGGCGATGGCCGACTCCTTGGGCACCACCAGGACAATCGGACTGTCGGCCAGCAGCACGATCGGCTCGAAATCCATCGCCGCGTCGTAGGGCATGTCCTTCTGGATATACGGATTGATCGTCAGCGACGGCGTCGCCGTCACCAGCGTATAGCCATCGGGCAGGGCTTTCGCGGCTTGCGCGAAACCGACCGTGCCGCCGGCGCCGCCGACATTGACCACGGCAATCTGCTGGCCCAACTCGCGGCCGAGATGTTCGGCGATGATGCGCGCCTGCGCGTCGGTGCTGCCCCCCGGCGCAAAGGGCACGATCAGTCTGATCGGATGAGTGGGGTAATCCGCTTGTGCCGCGGCCGCGCCGGTCAGGCCAATCGTCGCTGCCAGCAGGGCACCGGCAAATCTCGACATGGTGAATTGCCTTGAATGGGAATCAATGGCCGGAGCGGCGGGATTCGAACTCGCGACCCCAGTCCCCCAGGCCGCGGCGATGCACTGATTTACCACGCAAATTTTGCAAACGGTATTGGTTTTGGGCCAGGCGCCGTCAATTGGTTAGGAACGGTTTTGCAAACGGTTTGGCAGGTGCGGTTCTTCTCCGCATTCGGCGCACGGCTGCTCCTCATTCAAATGCGGACATCTCTCGTCGATCCTAAGATGTCGCGTTTGTGTCATCCAGGAAATGAAGAGGTCGCCAATTGAGCCGACTTGATCCTTCACCGTTGTGTGGCTCACCATATCTTTTGCAGTGTTAGGGGAGGCAAATTCCCAATGCAGCCAATCGTAAGGGTCTCTATTCTTCGATGCCCGCCGAATAGGTTTGGCGAAATGCGGCAAATGATGATCGAGGACGAGAAGGTGCTTCGTCCCGGCATCGAGATGATGCGCGGATTGCTTGCATTTTATGTTGGTGCAGACGAGACGACCTCGTCACTCACGAATGTAAGTCTATGGGTCGATTTGGACGCGGCGAAGCAGTTGGATCGCTACCAGCCGATGCTGGATGCGGGCCAACCATACGTCGCCAAAGGCGCAACGTTCGAGCGGCCGGTAATGAACTACATGACGCTTTGGCAGCTGCAACCTGCGTCAAAGAATTGAGCTTCTTTGCGATTTCTCTTCTTGGCAATTGGCAGACATGCCGCTCCGAACCGCGAATGTCCGCTTTCGAAAGCAAAGCTACTGCGTGCCCGCCAAATTGGCTTCCTTGATGACCTTGGCCCAGTGCACGGTTTCCGCCTTCACGTAGTCATTGAGTTGCTCCAGCGACTTATTCCCGAGCCCGATCATGCCTAGCTTTTCCAAGGGCGTGTTCATCTCCGGCGATTGGACAGCGGCGTTCACGTCCTTGTTCAGTTTTTCGAGGATCGGCCGCGGCGTGCCGCCCGTCGCGAGCAGCATCTGCCAGGCGACAGTGTTCGGCCAGGACGGCAGGCCGCTCTCGGAAATCGGCTTGATATCTGGCGCGGTCGGGAATGGCTTATCGCTGGTGATGCCGAGGACGCGGGCCTTGCCGGCCCTAATCTGCGGCAACATCGGCCCGAGGTCGACGAATAGTACGTCGATCTGACCTGAGATCAGCGCCATGGTGGACGGCGCGCTGCCCCGGTAGGGCACATGGGTCATCTTGATGCCGGTCAAGCTGCTAAACAGTTCGGCACAGAGATGATGGAACGTACCGACGCCACCGGAACCGTAGGTCAACGGCTTGCCCTCGGCGGACCTCTTCTTGGCGAGCGCCACCAGATCCGCCACGCTGTGCACTGGCAAGGCCGGATTGACTGTCAGCACGAATGGCACGCCGGCCACCAGCGACACCGGCACCAGGGTCTTCAAGGGCTCATAGGACAGATGCTTGAAGATGGTTGGGTTCATCGCCATGGTGCCGCTGGTGCCCTGCACCAGCGTATAGCCGTCCGGCGTCGCATTGGCTGCGGCGGTCGCGGCGATCGTCGTGCCGCCACCGGGCCGGTTCTCGATGACGAACGTGTAGCCGTACTTGTTCTCAAGAATCTGCGCATAAGCGCGCGCCAGCAAGTCGGTACCGCCGCCGGGAGCGAACGGCACCAGGATGGTGACGTTATGCGTTGGATAGTCTTCCGCGCGCACCTCGACGAGGTGCATCGCCATCAGTGCTGTCAGCGCCAGCACCATCACCCGCCATCGGCTCATGACCGTCCTCTCCCAGAGTTGCACGCCCGCGGTTCTGCCGCCGCCTTTGGCGACGGCAAGCTTAGCGGAGGCACGCACAGGGACTAAGCGCCTTAACATCGCAGCCGGCGGCGCAACGCGCTCTCACGGCGGGACGGGGATTTGCTTCTACGCCGAGCGTAACGTTTCAGGCGTTTGCAGGGGAGACTGGTGCGGTTCCGGACCAAAGCAGCCGAAAAAATTGCTGCTGTATTGGGGATTTGGTCGGAGCGGCGAGATTCGAACTCGCGACCCCCAGTCCCCCAGACTGGTGCGCTAACCGGGCTGCGCTACGCTCCGACGAAGAAAATGTCCGACAAATAGAGGCTTTTCCTGCACTTAGCGCGTTCGGCTCGAAACCTCAATAGGGGAGAACGAAGGCGGAAAACCCCGAAATCGACACATCGAGTCCCCGAAGAATCTCCGAGGTTTCTTCATGCTTTGTTCCGGAACCGGATCTCATAAGCTGTATCTCCGGCCATAAACACTCACAGCGAGCCCCCGATCATGGAAACCGCGGGACATCGCAAAGACCGAGGAGCGCCGGCACCAATATGCCTCATCAATTTCCCGACTCCCTTGTCCGTTTGGCGTGCTATTTTGCCGCTTGAGGGGAGATCATGATCAGCCGACGCGATCTGATTATCTGTTCTGCGATGACCTTGGCGGGGCCTGCCGCGGCGCAAGAGAAGCCGCGCTTATTCGTGCTTCCGAACGGGGTCAGCAGTGCCGTCCAAGGGGGGACAGCCAGCGCACCGAAGCGAGTGGATTTGGAAGGCTGGCTCGTTTGCAATGGCGCTTCGGTATATCGGAGCGCATATCCGGAGCTTTTCAGCAGCATTGGACAGGATAGCAGTTCTGGCGATGCATCGACATTCATGCTGCCAAATCTGCATGTCGAGTATCGCGACGGTCAGCCGGTAAAGGGAACGGCCATCTGCCCGTTTTCCAACTTTGGATCTCCGGCGGGAACAAAGATGCTGTTTGACCTGACCAGCAGTTCTTGACGAGCAGAGCATCCAGCTGACTGGTTCCGATCGTTGCGAAGCCGGCGGCCTGGTCGTCCAAGGCGCGGCACCGGCATTTGCACGATTCCCGGATCGGCGGCCCGCCGTATATCTATCCGGCGTCTAAACCGCAAAGCGCTCTTCGTATATTGCGCGTGTAGTTTACCTCCTCTTCATTGGGCCGACGCCGCTATTTACGCTGCGTGGCATATATTTTCCGGGACTGCCCGTTCTTAGTCTCCCCGTCATCGAAGCATCGCGGCGTGGGCGGCGACCCGCCCTGAAAGCGGTGCGCTTTGGCCGCGCAATCCGCCGCATTAGGGGAGAGACCATGATCAAGCACGATCACCGTTCGCAGATCTTCATTGCCGCTGTCACACTGGTTCTGGGCGCGGCGCTTCTGCCAGCATGCGCTTTTGCGCAGGCGCGCAATCCCGATGACGGCGGCCAGGTCGCTGTCGCACCGGGCGCCAAGCTCGACGGCGGCAGCAAGGCAACCACGACGCAGTCCTATTACGGCCGCAACGCCGATGACGGTGGCACCGGCCCGCAGCCGACGGCAGCGCAGGTCAGCGCCGCGACGCCGAAACCCAGCAGGACTTTGCGTATGCAGGTGGGAACACCGGCGCCGGCCCAATTGGGCCGCGGCGCCAATGACGGCGGTCCGACCAACTGAGCTTAAAGGGCTTCAGGTCTGCGCCGCGCCGCGCCGAGGCCAGCGCAAGACTTCAGCGTGCAGGACGGAAGGAGAGGGGTCGTGGCTCCGCCTTCCGTCTTTGTCTTTTTGCGCGCCTATCGCCGCCGTAATCGTTCCGTCATCCTTCCAAGCTAACGCGGGGCGCGCGGATTTGCGGCTTCGTGCCTCGACGACGTAGAGTGGCGTTCCTTTGCGGCTGCCTGACCCAACGGACCCATTTGCGGCGGACACCTTGAAGCGGCTCTATAGCGCAACCTTCAATTCGCTTCGGGGACTCATCGACGGCGTGATGACCGAAGCCGCCGTGCGCGAAGAGGTGGTTCTGCTGGTCATCGCGGTACCGGCCGGCTTTGTGCTGGCGCCGAGCGCGGCCTGGTATGTCGCCATGGTCGGCGCCGTCTTGCTGGTGCTCGCCGTCGAATTCCTCAATACCGCGGTTGAAAAGCTCTCCGACCACGTCACGCCGGAGCACCATTATGTCATCGGCCGGATCAAGGATTTTGGCTCGGCCGCGGTATTCTGCGCGCTCAGCTTCACCGGCCTCGTTTGGCTCACGGCGATCGCGCTGCGCGTTGGCCTGTTGTGACCGATGCGGTTTTGATCGGGCCGAGAATCGCCGCTGCGGTCGTAAAGACCGCGCCGAGCGCATAGGCCGCGGCATAGGCCGCCAGAAATCCGACCAGCCCCAGCTTTGCGGCAAAGGTGACGATGGTCGCGACGATCATCATCGCGACCGTGAGCGCGCCGGTCGTGGCGAGGCTGCGGAAATAGCCGGTGTGCTGCAGCAGCGCCTCCGCAACGATCTGTAAAACGCCGGCCAGCAGGAGCACGACGACGATGGGCGTGACCTGCGGCGGGACATTGGCCGCCGTATGCAGGAGGAAGCGGTACAGATCGCTTCCGCCGACGAGCAAAAGTCCGCCGGCCGCGAGCGCCGCGATTGCGCACAGGGCCGCGGCGAGCGCGGTCGTCGCAACCAGACGTTTGCCGTCACGCACATGAAACGCGCGCGTCTGGCCCGGTACGGCAAGATCACACACCGCGGCAAAGACGACGCAGGCGCCGCGGAAGATCTTGAATGCAGTGTCGAGAATGATCGGCGCCGGGCCGAGCCCGAACGCGACCGGCACGACGTAGTAAGGAAAGGTGACGACGAAAAGCTCGCTCAAAGCACCGGTCGAGCTCTTCCAGATTGCGTGCCAATTCGCAGTGAAGAAGGCGCGAAGCTCACGCGGAAAGCCGCGGACATGAAGCGCCAGCGCTCCGCGCCGAACCAGCCTGGCGGCTGCGGCGATGAACATCGCCGCCCACAGCAGGTTCGAGGCAACGAGGAATGCGGTCAGCGGCAGGCCGACCAGAACCGCTAGCAGCATCGCAATATTGACGGCGCGGCGAGACAATTCCAGCCGCTCGAAATAGACGAACAGATCGACGGCCATGCTGATGGTGCGCAGCGCCGACCACGACAGATTCAGCGCAACGAACGACAGAAACAGAGCAAGATCGAGCGCGCCATGCACGGTCGCGCCGGGACGCTGCAGCACAACCGCGAAACAGGCGAGCGCCGCGGCGAAACTCAGAAAGATGTAGAACAGAAACACCGCGCCGGCTTCGCGCGCGGCGCGATTGTTGTGCCTGCCGGCAAGATGCGGCGCGCGCAGGTTGACGAAGGCGATCTTGGCGAGGCCGAGATCGGCGATCCACAGCGAATAGCCCACCGCCGCAGTAAGGATGAAGATCGAAAAGCGCTCCGGATCGAGCACGCGCGCGAAGACGAACGTCTGCACGAAGCCCATGGCGATGGCGCCGGCCGCCGTCGCGCCGCGCAATGCGAGATAACGGAGCGAGATCAGCCGCCGGGCATGCGTCGGTTGCGGCGCCAGTTCCGGCGCCGGGTTTTCCGAACCTGGCTCGAGAGGAGCGTGCATGGTCTGGCTCCGCAAGGGCCGGTAAGCCACGACAATGACAAGAAATGGATAGCCCGATCTTAAACGGCGGGAGCTAACCAATCGTGAACCGGCACCGTGGTTTTGGGGCAGGAGCGCGACATGCAAGGAAGCAGGCCGGGATCAGCTACGCCGGCGCGGATGCTCCGGCGGCTGCGTGTGCGAGCCGGATCGGTCCGCGGATCATCAGCCCGACGGTCGCGATCGCACCGCAGGTATAGATCGCGGTGTAGATATTCAAAAACTGAACGATGTCGGAATGCGCCCATAGCGCGGCCGCGGCGCCGCCGGACAGAGCCGCAACCAGCGTAAAGGAAATGCGGGCGACATCCTTGAAGAATCCAGTATGCACCAGCACGCTGTGCGATACCATCTGTGCCAGATTGCCGAACAGGAGCATGATGACGACCGGCATCATCTGCGGCGGCATGACTGCCGCCGGGCCGAGCAGCAGAGCAAACAGCTTATTTCCGGCAAGCAGCAAGACGATCGAAGCTCCGACCGCCGGTATGCCGCAGAGCGCCGTCGCGAGCCATGTGGCGCGCACCATGGCCGGCCCGTCGCGCTCGGCCAGCGCGCTGGTCTGGCGCGGCACGAGCGAGTCGCAAGCGGCGCTGTAGAACTGATTGGCGCTGCGGTAGACCTTGAAGGTCGTGTCGAGAATGATGGTCGGTGCGCCGAGGCCGAAGGCCCACGGCACCAGGAAATAGGGAAAACTGTAGATATAGGTCTCGCTCGCGGCGTAGACGGCGCTGCTGACGAGCTGCCGCGCATTGCCGCGCAGGAAGGCGATGAAATTCGTCAGGCTGCCGCGGCCATGGCCGACCAAGACGTTGCGGCTGTGCAATTTCACCGCCGCGGCGAAGCTGACGACGAACCAGCCGGCATTGATTGCCAGAAGAAAGGCAATCACCGGAAGTCCGAACAGCAAGACGACCAAAGCCAGCGCATTAAAGCAGCGGCGCGAGGCTTCGAGCGTTTCAAAGAATACATATTCGTCGATGGCGATGCTGAAATAGCGCAATGCCACCCAGGGCAGGTTGATCGCGTTGAAGGCAAAGAACAGCGTCAGGTCGATGCCGTCGCCGAGCGAATATTTGAAATGCGACTCCAGGACGAGAAAGCAGACGAACGACGCCAGAACCGCAAGCGTGAAATAGAGAATGACAATGGCGGTGGCCTGGCCGGAGATTTCGCCGAACGGCTTGCTCTGCAGAAATCGCCCGCGCAGATTGACGAACAGCACTTTCACCATGCCGGCGTCGGTCAGATACAGCGTGTAGCCGAGCGCGGCGAAGAAGATGAACAGCGAAAACCGTTCCGGCGTCAGCACGCGGGCGAAGACGAAGGTCTGCAAAATCCCGGTGCCCAAAGTGCCGGCAGCGGTCGTCACACGCAGCAAGGTGTAGCGATAGGAGATGAGACGCTTCCCGCTCATGCAACGATCCGTTCGGGCGAGCCGCACCGGCGCCGCTGTCTCACGTCAGGCTTGTCCGGCTTCGAGCAGCTTGGCGATCGTCTGCGCCACTGACTGCGGCGAGAGCTGCCGCGCGATTTCGCGGCGTGCCGTCTCGCCCATGCGTCGCCGCAGATCCGGCTCGGCAGCGAGACGACGCAGCCAATTGGCGGCGTCGTCGACGTCGGGTTCGGCCCAGAGCTGGCCGTCGGCGATGAAGGCGCCGTCATAGGGGTCCTGCACCGGCACCATCGTATAGGCGACCGGCGCCGAATTGCCCGCGTTCATGAAGTCCATATTGCCGGACCAGCCGGTAGCGACGACAGGCTTGCCGAGTTGCATGGCTTCAGCCGGCACGAGGCCGAAACCTTCAGAGCGGTGCAGCGACAGCACGATATCGACTGCGTCCATCAGTCCAGACATGTCGGGCGGCGCCAGCATCACGTTCAGAAGCCGGATATTCGCGGCTCCCTCGATCGCGCGGTGCAACGCCTCGTGCGCGATCGGGGAGGCGCCGTGGTCGATCACCTTGACCAGCAGCAGACGATCGAGTGCATCGCCGAAGGCGCGGCGGAACGCGGCAATGGCCGCGAGCGGATTTTTGCGCGTGAAGGCCGAGCCCATGTGAAAGGCGGTGAGCACGATCAACACGTCTTCGGGCAGACCGAGACGCGCGCGCATATTCGGCGTCACCACCGGCGGCGGCAGCGGATGCGGCACGATGTGGACCGGCAGGTCGGTGCCCGAGACGACGGCGGCGCGCGCGAGCCCGCTCGGCACCCAGACCTCGTGCAGATAGCGAAGGCTCGGATACCAGGATTCCGGAATGCGCGGGAATTCCCAGGCCCAATAGCCGATGACGCGGCGGCCACGCACGCGGGCGCGCCCCAGCGCCCACAGCGCATGCGGCAGAAAGGGCGCGTTGTGGTGGACGACGAGCGTGCCGCCGGTTCCCGGAACGATCGGACGACGCGCCGGGCCCTCGATCTCTTTCTGGCCGAAGGTGGCACTGATGTCGAAGGCGGCCGGCTGCATGCCCGCGGCGTCAAGCGCATCGTAAGCAAGCCGCGCGCCTTCGCCGATGCCGCTCATGGTCGAGAACAGGCCGGCGATCGCGATCGGCATGCCGCCGCGCGCCGCGCGGTCGGGAACGGGGGCGACAATCCGGCCGACGCGGTTGATGATCTGCGAGCGCGTGTGCTGCGGCAGACGTTGCCACAGCCGGCGCAAGGGATGCCGCCGCGGCGGCTTGTGGCCGGTTTCGGCGCGCTCCGGAACCGCCGCTTCCGTTGCGCCCGGCGCGGAGCGGGACATTGGCCGGGAGATGGGTTGGGCCGGCGCGAGCATCGCTCGATGTCCTGTCGCCAATGAAGGAAAAGGCGCGGAACTATAGGGGGATCGGGCTAACCAAACGGTAAACCCGAAAGCCCGTGATTTGAGCTGATTTGCGCCGGAGTTCCCCGAGAAGGCGGATTTAAACCCCGCTGTGGACGGCGCCGCGCAAGGGCGCATCCGCAGGCGCCTTGTTGGGATCGATCAACTGTAAATACTGCTTGGCCATGGTGTCGAAACCATAGCTCGGCGAAAGCTGCGCAAGCTCTGTGCCCACCCGCGCCCGCACCGCGCCGTTCGTCAGCAGTTCGCAAATGCGTGCGCGCCACGCCGCCGGTTCGGCCAACGGCAGCAGCAGCGTCTTCGTCAGATAGGGCGACGGCGCGAACAGCTCCTGGAACGAGGGGATGTCGGTGCAAAGCAGCGGCACGCCGGCATGTACCGCCTCGATGGCGGCAAGGCTCAGTCCCTCATAGCGCGAGGGAAACAGCACGAGATCGACGGCGGAATAGAACAGCCCAATGCGATCATGGGGAACCGCAGGAATGATGCGGACGCGATCGGCGATGCCGGCGGCGGCGATTTGCGCGCGGACCGCGCTTTCGTCAGGTCCGATGCCGAGCAGAACAAGCTGTGCCTGCGGCAATTCGTGCTTGAGGTCCGTCATCAGGTCGAGGCTGAAGCCCTGGTTCTTCTGATGGCTGAGCCGGCCGATCTGGCCAAGAATGAAGCCGTCGGCGGGCAGACCGAGCTCGGCGCGCGCCTGCGCGCGGGGAAACAGCCGCGGCGCATTCTGGCCGTTCACGACCACGGCCAGCGGATCGTAGGCTTTGCTGCGCGCCCGAAAGCTATCGGCGACGCTGTTGCTGCATGCGATCATCCGCGTATAGACGCCGAGCGAAGCGACCAGCGCGTCGAGATTCATCAGCGTCTGGTTCGCCGACCAGAATGGGCCATGATAGGCCGAGACGCGATTGCGGACGCCGGCGATCCATCCCGCCAAACCGACAAGCAAATTCGACAGCGGCTGCAGCCCGAGCAGGACATCCACTTTCTCGCGCCGCAGTGCGGTCACTACGCGCCAGAACACGGTGAGGAGCGCAAAGGGCGTGCGCTTGGTGTGATAAAAGACCCGTGCGCCCGGCGGCAAATCGCCGTCCGAGCTGAACAGATACCACTCTTCGACGCGATGTCCCTGCTTGCGCATCGCCGCGGCGAGATTGCTCGCGAGGATCGACGTGCCGCCATTGTCGTGCGCCGTGCCGAGAAACACGATCAGTTTCGGCCGGCTTGTGTGTTGCGCGTTCATCATGGAGGACCTGAATTCTGTGGCACTGCTAGCACGCCGGGCTTAACAACTGGTGCCGCGCGGTAATTCCGGACGCGCCACACGGCTTTCTGCGTGGCCGCAACCAGCCCCCAAACGACGCCGAGCACGATGTAAAAGGCCCGCCAGTGGTCGGTGTCGCCCCACACGCCTTCGAGCACCAGGGCCACGAAGGCCGAATAGCTCGCCACCAGCAAGCTTTGCCACGGCGCACGCTGCCAGAGCGCGCAGAAGCCGATCCAAAGCGTCACCGCGATGAGCGTCATATAGGCGGTGCCGCCGATCCAGCCGTGATTGAGCATCGTGCCCAGAAATGTGTCGTGCGACACCCAATTGGTGGCGTGCGCGAAGCCCCAAGGACCCATGCCGAGCGGGTGATTGAACATCTCGTGAAAGCTGTCGATTTCGAGCTGAAAGCGCGATCTGTTGTCGGCATTGACGTCGTAATCCTGCAGCTGCGAGCGTTCCGCAATCATCTGGCCCACGGTGCCGATGGAGCTCAGCACCACCAGCAGTGCGACAAGGACGACGGCGCCGATTGCAACAAAGAAAACGATGCGACGGCGAATCCTGGCATCGTGCTGGGTGACGAAAAGCAGATAGATGATCAGCGCGGCGGCGAGCACGGTGCTGCCCCACGCGCCGCGCGAGAACGAGAGCAGCAGGCCGGTCAAAATGATCGCGGTCGCGACGACATTGCGGGCCTTGATCTTGCCGACAATGAAGCCTTCGAACAGCCACATCAGGGGCGCGATCAGAAAACCGCCGAAATCATTGGGCGTCTTGAAGCCGCCGGTAGCGCGGCTGGTGTCGAGCATGAAAATGTCAAAGCCCGGGATGAGCTGAAAATATGCGATCGTGCCGAGCGCGCAGGCGATGACCGCCGCGGTAATATAGGCCGCTTTCAAGGTCGCCATGCGCCGCACCGTGTCTTGTGAAAGGATGCAGGCGAACAGAACCGCCGTGAGACCGAGATAGAACGAGACGGCAAGGAAGCGAATCGAATCCTGATACTCGACGGTGATGACGGTGGCGTCAGGCTCGCCCGTCACCCGCATCCAGCCGGACAAGGCGATTTTCGCCAGGCCGATCGCGCCGCCCAGATCGCGAAAGAGCAGCAAGACGAGGAGTGGAAGTATGACGCGGCACATGGTGACGCGCGCCAGTACGCAGGCGAAGCCGAGCACAAAGGCCAGATATTCGTAGGGCGCGGGCTCAATGAAGACGAAGAAACTCGACACTACCGTGACGTAGAGCGTGACGTGCAGGAAACGGTCGGCGAGCGCGTTCGCCGGGGTGAAAGCAGGCGGCGTGAAAGCCAGGCTGCCCGCCAGCGCCGTCGGTGTTTCCGCGTGATCGATCGCGCTCAACAATCGTTCTCCGATGGACGCGGGGCTCATGCCGGCGCGGATGGTTAATGCGGCCTTAGCGGAATGAGGTCACGGATGCGCGGAAGTTTCCTTTTAACCTCTGCCAACATCGTAAACATTCAGCAAAAATTGCCTGCGCGGCCTCGGCGCGCTAGCACGTCGCACAAATGAGTACGGGGCCTGAGATTCTCAAGCTTGATTGGCGAAGTCTTCTCGTGGCGCTGGCGATCGGCGGCGGTGCGAATGCAGGCCTCGCGCGCGAGGCTGACGCAGCGGGCGGCGTGCCGCCGTGTCTTGAATGCGTTGCGCTTCGGCTCGAACGCCCGATCGTGGTGCGCGGGCCGTCGCGACACGAGCCGGATGCGCCGGTGAGCGTGATCAGGCTTCCCGACGGAAGCTTTCGCGGCTTTTCGTCCGGCGGCACGACCTTGGCGATGGATGGCGCAAATCCGATTGCCGCGTTGCAGGGGCCGGGGCGAACGGTTCTCGCGCCGGGACCGCCGAATAGCGGCGCCGATTGCGGGCGCTGGATCACCTCGATCCTCAACGGGCTCGGCAGCTTCTACGGATTGATTCACAACGAAACCCGCTGCGGCGACCCGCATGGCAGCTACAAGACGATGTCGATCGCCAAGTCCACCGATTACGGTCTGACCTGGAACGTGCTTGGAACGATCATTACGACCGATCAGCCGAATGCGCCGCATTCCGAAGGCGAGGGCGACTGCACCGGCATCGACGGTCACAACGGCTACTGGTACGCCTATTGTCTGCGGCGGCGCGACGGCAAGAACGTGGTGGCACGCGCGCCGATCGAAAATCCGGCGCCCGGCAAGTGGTTCAAATGGACGGAATCCGGCTGGAACGCGCCGGGTGTCGGCGGCACCGGCGCCGGCTTGAGCGGATCCGTCGGCATGAGCGCGGCCTATTGGAGCGGGCCCGATGTCGTATTGGTGCTGGGCGCGATGCACTCGTCGCTGCAGCTGTCCTTGTCCGAAGACAAAGTGCATTTTGGCGCCGTCGCCGACCCGGTCATTCTCTACGACGAATACAATTGGCAGCGTCCCGCGCCGACCGAGCTTTATGCTTATCCGAGCATGATCGCCGCCGATCGCGGCTTCAACGACATCGCCGACCATTTCTTCTTGGCTTATATGTACGTGCCGCCAAATGAAGGCTTCAGCCAGCGCTATTTGGTCCTGCAGGAAGGCAGGATCAGCGCGTCGGCGCGGCCGCAATCTCCGCAAGTGCGCACTGCGCTGTCGCGCTGGATCGATGCCGACGGCGGCACCTGGACGACCACGGGGCCAGCGATAGCGGATGGGCATTCATACACCTATGACAAAACCATCGGCTATCTGATGACAGCGGCACCGCAGCGCGGCGCGTCGGTCAAGCTCGACGAATGCTATTCCGATTTGAGCGGCATCGGCTTTTTGGCGGACACGGGTCACTGCGCGGCCGAAGGCAGCGAGCGGCGCCGGCCGGCCGGCTACGCATTTCGCGATGCCGAACCGGGCACGATCGCCTTGTTCGATTGCGTCTCGACGGCCGGCGAGGCGTTCGTCTCAAATCGCGGAGACTGTGAGAACAAAGGCAGCGGGGCAGTTCTACTGGGCTATGCGCTTCGCTGACACGCCTTAATCCTGCAAGACATCAGTAAGCGCCTTCGCTCTTGAACAGCGCCAGCGGCGTGCGCGCCAGAATATAGATGTCGAACAGGATCGACCAGTTCTCGATATAGTACAGGTCGTGCTCGACACGACGCTGGATCTTTTCCGTGCTGTCGGTCTCGCCGCGCCAGCCGTTGATCTGCGCCCAGCCGGTCATGCCGGGCTTGACGCGGTGGCGGGCGAAATAGCCGTCGACCGCTTCGTCATAAAGATGTTCCTGAGCCCTGGCGTGCACCGCATGCGGGCGCGGACCGACCAGCGACAGGTTGCCGGTGAAGACGACATTGAAGAGCTGTGGCAGCTCGTCGAGGCTTGTGCGGCGGATGAAGCGCCCGACGCGGGTGACGCGCGGATCATTCCTGGTGACGAGTTTCTTTGCTGCCGGATCGGCATGCTCGGCGTACATCGAACGGAATTTGTAGACATCGACGACTTCGTTGTTGAAGCCGTAGCGGCGTTGCTTGAACAGGACGGGACCCTTGCTGTCGAGCTTGATGGCGACTGCGACTGCGAGCATGACCGGCGACAGCGCGATCAGCGCCAGCGTGCCGACGACTTTGTCGAACAGCCATTTCATTACCACGTCCCAATCGGCGATCGGGCGGTCGAAAATGTCGAGGACGGGCAGATTGCCGATATAGGAATAGGAGCGGGGACGGAAACGCAGCTTGTTGGTGTGCGCGGAGAGCCGGATGTCGACCGGCAGCACCCAGAGCTTTTTCAGCATCTGCAGGATGCGGCTTTCCGCCGAGATCGGCAGCGAGAAGATCACGAGATCGACGCGGGTCGCCCGCGCGAATTCGACGAGATCATCGACCGTTCCGAGCTTTGGCACGCCCTCGCAGACCGGCGAGGAGCGGTCGTCGCCGCGGTCATCGAACACGCCGATGATGTGGACGTCGGAATCACGCTGGCCGGACATTGCGGAGATCAGCGCTTCGCCGCTCGACCCCGCGCCGACCACGACGGTACGGCGGTCGAGCCGGCCCTGACGGGTCCAGCGCCGCACCACGAGAAACAGCGCACGGCGGAAGCAAAGCAGGGCGATCAAACCGACAACGTAGTAGCTGCCGAGCCAGACGCGGGAGAACTGATCGCCGAGTTTGGCGAAGAACGATACGGTGATGGCGAGCAGAAACACCACCGACCATGCCGACGCGAGCCGCATATATTGCTTCTCGTGGCCGCGAAACGCCTGAATTTGATAGATGTCCGCGGCCTGGAAGACGAGCAGCGCCGCCACCGAAATGCCGGCGATAGCGCCGAAATAGTAACGGCTGAAGCCCTCGGTCGGCACCACGTAACAGAGATACAAAAGGAACCCGACGGTTGCGACGATGACCGCTTCGATCCCGCGCACGGCGCCGGCGACGACGATCGGCGAATAGGCCTGCTTGAAGTCCTCGGCGGCGACCTCCTGCGCCGCCGCCGACAGCACGCGCGGCGCCTTGGCGCCGGGCAGGTTGCCGGACATGGCTTTGACGGCCGCAGAAACAGTGGTGGAGTCGAACAGCGTCGTGGTGTGGGGGCTCGTCATGGTTAACGGATGCTCACGTTCAGCCGCGGAGCTGCGCCCATATCAACGCCGCAAAGGGTGCTGAAGCATAGTGAACGTTCTTCAAAATTTGGTTATGCCGACAATGCCGCGTCGCGGGAGGCAATGGCCTCGCGATAGGCGGCCAGATTGCACTCGACCATGGTGCTCAAGGAGAACTCGCTGCGCACGCGGATGCGCAGGCTTTCCGCAAGTTGCCGGATGTCTTCCGGCTTGGTCAGCGCCTCCGTGACCTCGGCGATAAGCGCGCCGACATCGTCGGCGGGAATCAGGTGCCCGGAATGCGGTCCGAATATTTCGTGCACGCCGCCCACATCGGTGGCGATGATCGGCATGCCGGCCGCCGCCGCCTCGAGCGCGACATAAGGCAGCGACTCCGCGCGTGACGGCATCACCAGCATGCGGCCCATGGCGAAGGCCTTTCGCGCCGGGCAGTGGCCGATGAAGCGGATCTGGCCGTCGATACCGTGACGCTTGGCCTGGTCGTGAAGCTTCTGCGAATCCGGGCCTTCGCCGGCAATGGTCGCCGTGACCTTGCGCCCCGACCGCGCCATGATCGCGATCGCTTCGATCAGAACGTCGATCGCCTTGACCGGCCGCAACTCGCCGACGCAGACGATGTCGGTGGCGTCGGGCCGCGGCGTAACCGGTTCGAATTCGGATTCAGCGATGCCGTTGCGTACCACGCGCACCAGCCCGCGCGGCTTGGCGATCACGCTGCGGAAGAGGTCGGCGATATAGGTGCTTTCAAACAAGAACAGATCGGTGCGGCCGTTGAGGATGCGCTCCAGCGAACGGTAGAAGCCGCCTTTGACGGTGCCCGGCGAATAGACCAGTGAGCCGCCGTGCGGCGTATAGACGCGGATCGCATCGGGTGCGGCCGGCGTAAGCCGCGCCAGCGCCGCGCCTTTGGCGCCGTGCCCGTGCAGCACGTCGGGCTTAAGCGTCGTGATCCGCCGCGATATGGTCCACAGCGCGCCGAAATCGCGCGGATTGATCTCGCGCGTAATCGGCACTCGTAAAATGCCGAGCGCGAGCCGCGGCGCGAGCGCGGCGAGCGTGGCTTCGGCATTGGCGCCCCCGGTCGTTGAGTCGACGATGAGCCCGACGCGGTGACCGCGTTCGACCTGGCCGCGCGTGACGTCCACGACGTGGCGGAACAGGCCGCCAAGCGGCGCGCGCAACAGATGCAGGATCTTCAGGCTGGTCGGCGCATAGGCGGCGTGCTGCGCCGGCGAGGCGGGAGCATGCGCCGCCGCGGCAGCCGGCGCGAACGTCTCCAGGCCGAATTTCGAATTCAAGGGACGAAGATCGCCCATCGCAACCGCCATTGCTGGATCGCGCGATCGGTAAATTTGGCAGCAAAAACTTAAAGCGGATGTAGGACCCGCGGAGGTTAATAAATCCTCACACGCCGTCACGGCAGGAGCTTAACCGGATAGCAACCTTAATAGAGTGTAATTGAGCCATGCGTATCCCATTGCTGGGCAGATTTGTCGGTAGGAGTGCGTCGATGAGCGTTGCGCCATCGTCGGCGAAAAGCGCGGCTGACAACGCCAATCAGTCGGACCAGCATCTGCCGGCCGGCAATTCCGAGACCGACCTCGATCTTCCGGCACTGGGCGCGGCGCTGTGGCGCAAGCGGCGGCTCATTATCATTCCAACCCTGTTGGCGGCGCTTGGCGCCTATGCCGCGGTCCAGCTGGTCACACCGAAATATTCTTCCGAAACCCGGATCTTCATCGAGGGCCGGGGCAATGTCTATTTGCGCCCCGACGCCGACAGGACGATCAACGATCCGACGATCGACGCGGAAGCGGTGACGAGCCAGGCGCAAATCATTTTGTCGCGCGATCTTGCGATCGAAGTGATCAAAAAACTCAACCTCGGCGCCCTGCCGGAATTCGATCCGACATTGAACGGCGTGTCGCCGCTGCGATCGCTGCTCGGCTTGCTCGGCCTCACCAAAGATCCGTTGAGCATGACGCATGAAGAGCGCGTGCTGAACTCCTATTATGACCGGCTCAGCGTGTCGCCGCTGGAAAAGTCGCGCATCATCAATATCGATTTTCTCTCCTCGGATCCCGAGCTCGCGGCGAAGGTCGCCAACGCCATCGCCGACGCCTACCTGGTGCGCCAGCGCGAGGCTCAGGAGGACCAGGCCAGGAGCGCCAGCCAATGGCTCGCCGGCCAGATCGAGACCATGCGGCAGAAGGTCGAGGAGGCCGAAGCCAAGGTTGAAGACTTCCGTGCCAAATCCAATCTCTTGGTCGGCATCAACAACACGACGCTGTCGCAGCAGCAGCTCGGCGACATCAATGCGCAGCTTGCCGCTTCGCGCGCGCTGCAGGCCGACGCCGAGGCCAAGGCCAAGCTGATCCGCGACATGCTCAAATCCGGCAAGCCGATCGAGTCCTCCGACGTGCTGAATTCGGAATTGATCCGCCGCCTCACCGAGCAGCGCATCACCCTGCGCGCGCAGCTGGCCGAGCAGTCGTCGACGCTGCTCGACAACCATCCGCGCATCAAGGAATTGAAGGCGCAGATCGCCGATCTCGAGGCTCAGATCAGAAGCGAGGCCGAGACCATCGCGCGCTCGTTCGAAAACGACGCCAAGCTTGCCGGCGAGCGCGTGGCGCAGCAGACCGCGACGCTTAACCAGGCCAAGACCCAGGCCGCATCCACCAACGACCAGGATGTCCGGCTGCGCGGTCTCGAGCGCGATGCCAAATCGCAGCGCGATCTATTGGAATCCTATCTCGCCAAATATCGCGAAGCGACCTCGCACGACACGCTCAATTCGGCGCCGGCCGACGCACGCATCATATCGCGCGCTACGGTGTCGAATATTCCGGCCTATCCGAAGAAGCTGCCGACGATCCTGATCGCGACTTTTGCCATGCTGGTGATGAGCTCGGGTCTCGTGGTCACCAGAGAAGTGCTGTCGGCGCCCGGCGGCTTCGTGCCGTTGCGCCGGGATCTGTCCCCGATCCCGGACGAGGCGGTGCCGCCGGCGCGCTTGGACGCGGTGACCGGCGCGCGCAATTCCACCGAAATTCCGCTCAATGACGTGGCCGACGCCGCCGACGAGCTGCAGCGCACGGGCGTCCGGCGCATGGCCGTCTTCGCCGCCGAGCCGGGCGTCAATGTCAGCCAGACCGTGGTCAAATTGGCGCGGGCCATGGCCGAGGAGTCGCGTGTGATCCTGGTCGGCCTGGCATCGGGCGAGACCGCGATCCGGGCGATCTCCAACGAGCCGTCGGCCGAAGGTCTGGCCGAGCTCGCGCACGGGCTTGCATCGTTTCGCGACATCATCACCAAGGACCGTCTGTCGCCGTTGCACCTGATTGCGCCGGGTCACGCGTCGAACGATCGCCTGCAGATTCTCGCAAGCCGCAGCGTCACAATCGGCTTCGACGCCTTGGCGCACAGCTACGATCACGTCATCATCGATGCCGGTGCCGCCGCGGGCGCGGGTCTCGATCGCATTGCCGAGGTCGCCCCGCACGCCGTGCTGATCGCCGAGACCGCCGCAAGCGCGGCGGCGGCGCGCCTGCGGCTGCTCGACGCCGGAATTGTCGACGTGACCGCGCTTACAGGAACGAGCATCGGCGCAGCGGACACCGCGGCGGCGGCGTAACCTCAGCGCCACGCCGGCCGTACCGGGTTGGCGGGCATGCGGCGCGTTGACGCCGCGTTTGCGATGACGAAAGAATAACACGGCGAGGCCATGTAAAGTGTCCGGTCTGAAGCAAACCATCATTCGCAGCGGCCTGGAGTCGCTCTATTTCAGCGGTGCGCATCTGGCGCTGCAGCCTTTCCTCGGCGGCGTCGGCGCAATCTTGACCTTGCATCATGTGCGCCCGCCGCGCCCCGGCAGATTTCAGCCCAATCATCTTCTTGAAGTGACGCCGACTTTTCTCACGCGGGTGGTGCGCGATTTACGCCGTTCGGGCGTCGATCTCGTCAGCCTCGACGAATTGCATCGCCGCATGACCGTCGGCGACTTCTCGCGCCGCTTTGTCTGTTTCACCTTCGACGACGGCTATCGCGATACGCTGCAATGGGCCTATCCGATCTTGAAAGAAGCCGGCGTGCCGTTTGCGGTCTACGTGCCGACGAGCTTTCCCGACCGGCTCGGCGAATTGTGGTGGCTGGTGCTCGAAGCCGTCATCGGCCGCAACGACCGCGTCGGCCTGGTCATCGACGGCCGCGACCGCAAATTCGATTGCGCCAGCATTGCGGAAAAGCGCGCGCTCTATGACGAGATCTATTGGTGGCTGCGCGCACGACCGACCGAAGCCGAGTTGCGCAGCGTCGTTCGCAACCTCGCCGCATTCTATCATGTCGACATCGCCGCGTTCTGCGATGAATTGTGCATGACCTGGAACGAGCTCGCGCAGCTTGCCGCCGATCCGCTGGTCACCATCGGCGCGCATACCGTCAATCATCCGGCGCTGGCGAAATTGACCAAGGATGCGGTGCGCTCGGAAATGGATTTGAGCCGCTCGGTGATCGAGGCGGCGTTGTCGCTGCGGCCGGAGCACCTGTCATATCCCTACGGCGACCCCGGCTCAGCGGGCCGGCGCGAATTCGAAGTCGCGGCCGAGCTCGGTTTCAAGACCGCGGTGACGACCCGGCCCGGCGTGCTGTTTGCCGAGCACAGCCAGCATCTGACGGCCTTGCCGCGCATTTCGCTCAATGGCGATTATCAGCGCATGCGCTATGTACGCGTGCTGCTGTCCGGCAGCGCCACGGCGATGTGGAACGGCTTCCGCCGTGTCGAGGCGGCGTGAATCGCCTCATTGGCGGACATTCGAGCCGCCGCGATCCAACGCCCGCCGAGTGCCGCCAGAAGACGTCGGCCTTTTAGGTTCAATCTCATCAATTGCACCGGCGAAGACCGGCCTCTTGTTTCATGGTAATCTCTACAAGAGGCCTTTCCTTGATAACTGCCAAGGCGTGCGGAACAGGAGGTCGTCATGTTCTTTCTTCAAGAGGGGTTTACCTATCGCAATTTTCTGGTGGATGCAGTCACGATATTCGTTTTCGTCATTTGGTTCTGGCTGCTCATTACCGTCTTTCGCGACCTGTTCCGCCGCCATGATATCTCAGGTTGGGCCAAAGCAGTCTGGGTGATAGCTCTAATAATATTTCCGTACATTACAGTCTTCGTGTATTTGATCGCGCAGGGTAGAGGTATAGCGGAGCGTGATGCGCAAGCGGCTCAACAGGCGCGGGATGAGCTGAGACGAGTGGTTGGTTTCAGCGTCGCCGATGAAATCGAAAAGCTCGATCGATTGAAGAATGCGGGATCGATCAGCAACGACGAATTCACTCGTCTGCGCGCTAAGCTGGTGCAATGAATCTATTCTGCTGATGCGAATTTCAAGCGGCGCAACCAGTGTCGCGCCGCCGAAAGACGATCAGCTATTTTTTCGCATGCGGCGTGCCCAGATAAGGGAACTCCGTCAGCACGTCGGTATGGGGCTTCAGGCCGGTGGGCGGACACTCGTTCTTGGTGAGAAAGGCCAGGCGGTAATTGATGACGTCGTCGGTGAAGACGCGGCCGTTGGGATATCTTGCCGGCTTTGTTGGATCGAAGCTCAGCACGTCGGGCAGGGTGTGCTCGGTATCGATGGCGGCAATCGCTTCCTCGCGCGTGTAATTGCCGGTGTGCCCCATCAAATGCACGAACTGCTCGAGCCAGCGCGTACGGTCGTTGACCGGCTCGCTGGCGTTGTACTCTTCCTTGGTGTCGTCGGTGTTGAAAAAGCTCGAGACGCTCGGATGGCCGGCGCGGTCGACGTGAAGGAGCTTGCCGTCACGTCTGACGCTGCAGCGTCCCCAGACGTGGATCTCGGGCCTGGGATCGATCTCGCTGGTCGGCAGCTCGACCACGGTTGAAAACACATTTGCTTCCGTATTCGAGTCTACCCCGGTCCATGGCGACTTGCCGCCGAGATGAGGTTCGGTGAAGTTCCGTTTGCCCCTGATATCGAACAGGTTCTTGATCCCGTCGAAGTCGAAAAAGAACGCGTCGCTGCGGCTGCCGGCGAAAAACGTGTAGGGGCCCGACCTGACGATATTCGGCTTGGCATCGAAGGAGACGTCGGCATCCGCGACGATTTTCGTTCCCACCGCTTCGGGCGAGCGCGAGTCCGCGCCTTTCGCCATGAAGACGCTGAAGGTCTGCTTGCCGTTCTGCGGCTTTGAGAACACATAACTGAACGCGATGTCGGTCAGGTAATCGCCGTCGTTGTCGATGTTGACGCGATAGATCGCGTCGGGATGAAGCGCGTCTGCATTGGGATTGGCGTTGAGGATGATCGCGGTTCTATTCTTGTCGGTCGGCGACTGGAACGCGTAGAGGTCGCAGAGATCCAGTCTTTGATCGCCGAGCGGCGGGCCGAGGCTTAGTCCGGTAAAATGGTTCGACATCGCTCTCTCCTGTCAAAAAAGACATCGTCAGCCGATGCGAGCGGCGAGATTGTCCCACACTGGGCCGTCACAATCCACGGACCCGCCAAGCAAAAATGCGCCTTGGTTCCGCTTTGCTGAGCGAGAGCGTTCTCGACAGACGGCAAGACTATTAAACAAGACCGATTAAAAGCGAGATTGCGGCAGGTACCGGCTATCGCGGGACGATCGGCGACATCGCGCCGGGGGTCGATCAATGTCGTCCGCCTTGCGGCCGGCCCATCCAGGAAACGATCGGCATCGCCGGCAGCACCCAGCCGAGGCCGGCGATCACGTAATACGCCACAGAGAGAATGGCGTTGTCGTGAATGGCGGGAGCTTGGGCGAGACCCATCGCCAGCAGCGACCATACCATCACCAGCGCGAGCAGCGCCAAAGTCCCGATAAGTTTGCGCAGGCGGATCGGCATGACGAAAGGCCCGGTTGCGAGGACTGGGTCCCGCACTATATGGTCCGCGCGGTTTTCGACAAGTGACGGCTATGACCGCGGCAATCTCGGACCGGCAGGCGCGCGCGATCCGGCTATGGCTTTACGCCGTCGCCGCCATGGTGCTCGCCATCGTTTTGGTCGGTGGCGCCACGCGGCTCACCGAATCCGGCCTGTCGATCACCGAGTGGAAGCCGGTGATGGGCGTTCTGCCGCCGCTGAGCGGCGCGCAATGGCAGAGCGAATTCGAGAAATATCAGGCCATTCCGCAATATCGCGAGCTCAACAGCGGCATGAGCCTGGGCGCGTTCAAGTCCATCTATTGGTGGGAATGGACGCATCGCCTGATCGCCCGCACCATCGGCATCGTATTCCTGCTGCCGTTCCTGTGGTTCTGGTGGCGCGGCTGGATCGGTCCCGGTTTGCGCAGCCGGTTGGCGCTGATTTTCGGCCTCGGCGCATTGCAAGGCGCGGTCGGCTGGTGGATGGTCGCCTCGGGTCTCGCCGATCGTATCGAAGTCTCGCAGTACCGCCTCGCGACGCATCTCCTGCTCGCCTGCCTGATCTATGTCGCGCTGCTGTGGACCGCGCGGCGCTTCGCCCAGCGGCCGCCCGCATTCGCGCCGGCGCGCATCCGCTTCGGTGCCGCGGCGCTTCTTGTCCTTGTGCTGGCACAGATCTATCTCGGCGCAATCGTCGCCGGACTCCGCGCCGGGCGCATCTACAACACTTGGCCGCTGATCGACGGCGCGCTGATCCCCGATCCGGCGCGGCTCTTCTTCAACACGCCGCTGTGGCGGAACTTCTTCGAGAACACGCTCACTGCGCAATTCGACCATCGCATGCTGGCTTATGTGATCTGGATCGTCGCCCTGCTGCATGCGTTCGGCGCGGTGCGCGGCCTCAAACGCGGTCCCGCGGCGGCAGGCGCGGTCCTGCTGGCCGCGGCCGTGACGCTGCAGGCGGGGCTCGGCATCTGGACGCTGTTGATGGTCGCCCCGCTCGATCTGGCGCTCACCCATCAGGCCATGGCGATGATCGTGCTCACAATCGCCGCAGTACATGCGGCGTCGGTCATTCCGATGCGGAACGAAGCAAAATCTCCGCGATCCATAGCGCCGGATTTCGCCGGGCAGGTCCGCAGCGGCTGATCGGACGGCTTATTGCGCCAGGGCCTGGTCCAGGTCGGCGATGATGTCGTCCTTGTCCTCGATACCGATCGATAAACGCACGACATCGGGCCCGGCGCCGGCCTGCACTTTCTGCAGGTCGCTGAGCTGGCGGTGCGTGGTCGAGGCGGGATGGATGATCAGCGAGCGTGTGTCGCCGATATTGGCGAGATGCGAGAACAGCTGCACGCTGGAGACGAGCTTTACGCCGGCGTCGTAGCCGCCCTTGAGTCCGAAGGTGAAGACGGCGCCGGCGCCGTTCGGACAATATTTCTTGGCGAGGTTGTGGTAGCGGTCGCCGGCGAGGCCCGGATAGCTGACCCAGGCCACGCTCGGATGCGCCGCAATCCATTCCGCGACCGCAAGCGCATTGTCGCAATGCTTTTGCATGCGCAGCGGCAGCGTCTCGACGCCGTTGAGGAAGAGAAATGAATTGAACGGCGACAGGGCGGCCCCGATATCGCGCAGCGCCAGCACGCGGCAGGCGATCGCGAAGGCGAAATTGCCGAACGTCTCGTGCAGCACGATGCCGTGATATTCCGGCCGCGGCTCGCACAGCATCGGATAGCGGCGCTCGCGCGACCAATTGAAGGTGCCGCCGTCGACGATCAGGCCGCCGATCGAATTGCCGTGGCCGCCCAGAAATTTGGTCAGCGAATGCACGACGATATCGGCGCCGTGTTCGATCGGCTTGCAGAGATAGGGTGTGGCGAGCGTGTTGTCGACGATATAAGGCACGCCCGCGCGCTTGGCGACTTGCGCCACCGCTTCCATGTCGGTGACGACGCCGCCCGGATTGGCGATCGACTCGGTGAAAATCGCCTTGGTCTTCGGGCTGATCGCGCGCTCGAACGAGGCAATGTCGTCGGGATCGGCCCAGACCACGTTCCAGCCAAAATTCTTGAAGGCGTGATTGAACTGATTGATCGAGCCGCCATAGAGTTTTTTTGACGCGACGAATTCGTCGCCGGGCTGCATCAGGCAGTGAAACGTCAAGACCTGCGCGGCGTGGCCCGAAGCGACGGCGAGTCCTGCGGTGCCGCCTTCGAGCGCGGCGACACGCTCCTCGAGCACGGCCGTCGTCGGATTGCCGATGCGGGTATAGATATTGCCGAAGGTCTGCAGGCCGAACAGCGAAGCGGCGTGATCGACGCTTTCAAAGACATAGGATGTCGTCTGATAAATCGGCGTCGCGCGCGCGCCGGTCGTCGGATCAGGCTGCGCGCCGGCATGAATGGCCAGCGTGGAAAATCCCGGAATGCGTTCGCTCATGGCAGTTTCCTCTTGAGCCCGTCCGTTCTGCGCTTCGATGGTTCTTGGAGAAAAGCGGACCATGCCGGTTTACGGCCGAAGCCGTCAAGGCGCGCAAAGACCTTGCGTTAATCGGCAAAAACAGCGCAGGTCCGTGTTGTCCGGGGCGGCGCCGGCGGAAACTTATGCTCGCGCCGCCGGCGAATTCACTTGAAGTGCTTGAGCGCCACGCGGCACGCCGGCGAAACACGGTTTCTGTTGGCCATGAGGCAACGCGCGACGCGCTCGCGGTCGGGAATAAACCGGCCACAGACCGTCATCGCGTCGCCCATGCACGCGTAATGGTCGTCCTGATGATCGTCTTGAGCGCGGGTTGGCATGATCGAGAGTTGGAGCGTAAGGCAGAAGACGGCGAGGGCAGCGCCACGAGCAAGCTTCATCGGCTCCTTCCAATCCCCAGCAAGGGATTATGCTGTGTGTGATCTGTTGGGCGGGTCACTTCAGTGGTCACTTTCCCCGCGCTGCACGCGATCGGCGGCGCCGGTGGCGCCGCCCGGCGCGCTGGTGCGATGGAGCGACATGCGCTGGATACCGCCGATCGGAGCGCGCCTTGAGCTCAGCGTGCGCGTATTCACGCCCATCCAGGCGATCTCCGATGACAGCCGGCCATATTCGATCTTCGGGCAGCGGTTCATCACCACCTTCATGCCGTTGACTTCGGCAAGCGCCGCGGCCTCGTCATTGCGCACGGAGAGCTGCATCCAGATGACGTGCGGCCGCGGCGTCATTGTCAACGCTTCCTGAATGATGGGAAGCGCATATTGCGACGCGCGAAAGATATCGACCATATCCACAGGCACGGGGATGTCGGAAAGCCGCGCATAGATGCGCTGGCCGAGCATGGTGTGGCCGTCATGTCCGGGATTGACCGGGATCATCGTATAGCCGCGCTCGAGCAGATACTTGAAGGCGAAATAGCTCGGCCGGTTTTCCTTTTCCGATGCTCCGACCACGGCAATGGTCTTCACGGTGTTGAGGATGCCGCGGATATAGCTGTCGGAATAGGAATCGTGGTCCATCATGTGCCCCGAGGAGGCACCTTAATCGGCCGGGCGCGCCAGGACAAATAAGGCAGACGGTCCCGGCTACCGGCTACCGGTCTTCCCACTTCGGCTGCCGCTTGTCGATGAACGCGCCGATCCCTTCCTCGGCGTCTCGCGCCAGCATATTTTTGACCATGACTTCGGAGGCATATTTGTAAGCTTCCGCGAGCGGCATTTCGGCCTGGCGATAGAAGGCTTCCTTGCCGGTCTTGACGGTCAGCGTCGATTTCGCCGCGATCTTCTCCGCGAGCGCCAGCGCTTCGGCGTGCTCGCGGCCCGGCGCGACGACGTGATTGACGAGGCCGATCCGCGCCGCGTCTTCCGCTGCGATCAGTTCGCCGGTCAACAGCATTTCCATCGCGTGTTTGCGCGACACGTTGCGCGACAGCGCGACCATGGGCGTCGAGCAGAACAGGCCGATATTGACGCCTGGGGTGGCGAATTTCGCGGCTTGCGAGGCAATGGCTAGGTCGCAGCTCGCCACGATCTGACAGCCCGCCGCCGTCGCGGTCGCATGAACCGCGGCGATTACCGGTTGCGGCAATGCCACGATCTGCAACATGGCTTGGCTGCACAGCGCCATGATGCGCTCGAAATAGGCACGGCCGCGGTCGGCATCTTTGCGATGCCCGTTGATCTCCTTGAGATCATGGCCGGCACAAAAAGCGGGGCCGTTTGCCGCAAGGATGACGGCGCGCACGCCGCGCTCTCGCCCGACCGCTGTCAGCGCCTCGCCGAGCGCTTGCAGCATTGCCTCCGAGAGACTGTTGCGCGCCGCCGGCCGGTTCAGCGTCAGGATCGCGATGCTGCCTTTGTCCTCGCGAAGCACCATTGGCGCAGAGACGTCGGCTGTTTTGGCGGCGGCGGCTTGAGCGTTCATATCGGTCTCGTTGATTTTATCTCGGGCTTTATTTCGCCGGCTTTGCGGCTCCGCTGATCCATTGTATCCGACTATCGTGCCGCGGGGAAAACCGCGGCCGGACGGGGGAGGTGGCATGGAGCGGGCATTGGCCGACAGGACCGCCGCGCCGAAACTGACACGCGAGAAGCTTATCGCGCTTCTGACGACCGAATTCCCGGAAGCGTCGCATGCGGTCGGCGACTACGCGATCGAGGATATCTGGTTCGGCGGCTGCCGGGTGCGCCGCCGCCATCACGAACGGTCGCTGCGGCCGGGTGGAACCGTGTCCGGGCCGGTTATGATGGCGCTCGCCGATTTCACCATGTATCTGGCGGTGCTCTCCGCGATCGGCTGGGTTCCACTCGCCGTCACGACCAATTTGAGCATCAATTTCCTCAAGCGACCGGGTGCCCGCGACCTCATCGCCGAGGCGAGATTGTTCAAGCTTGGCAAGCGGCTAGCGGTCGGCGAGGTCGAATTGCGCTCCGACAGCGATAACGATCTCGTCGCCCATGTCACCTCGACCTATTCGATCCCGGACGAGCGGCCTTCCGAGTGACCCTAACGGTATTTTTATACCTATAGCCCAACTGATTGAGAAATATCCGAAATTATGCGTCGTGACGATTGACCGCGATGCGGGTGCCCGCTACAAGCCTGCGCCACGGCGCCGCGAAGCGGCGCGTTTTTGTTGGACGGATGCGGATATGAAAACCTTTTCAGCCAAGCCCGCCGAAGTAGAGAAGAAGTGGGTGCTGATCGACGCGGACGGTCTCGTCGTCGGCCGGCTCGCCTCGCTCGTCGCTCTGCGGCTGCGCGGCAAACACAAGCCGACATTCACGCCCCATGTCGATTGCGGCGACAATGTCATCGTCATCAATGCGGCCAAAGTCGTGCTGACCGGACGCAAGGTGCAGCAGAAGATGTACTACAAGCACACCGGCTACATCGGCGGCATCAAGGAGCGCAGCGCCAAGGCGATCCTGAGCGGCCGCTTTCCCGAGCGGATCGTCGAGAAGGCCATCGAGCGCATGCTGCCGGAAGGGCCGCTCGGACGCCAGCTATTCTCGAATCTGCGCGTCTATCCGACCGACAAGCATCCGCACGAGGCGCAGCAGCCGGAGAAGATCGATATCGGCGCCATGAACCGCAAGAATAAGAGGGTCGCCTAATGGCCGAGACCATGCAGACGCTTGAGGATTTGTCCTCGCTGAAGACCGCGGCGGTGCCGGCCGAGGCGCCCAAATACGTCCAGAAGCTCGACAAGCAGGGCCGCGCCTATGCCACCGGCAAGCGCAAGGACGCGGTTGCCCGCGTATGGGTCAAGCCCGGCGCCGGCAAGATCACCGTCAATGATCGCACGGTCGAAGTCTATTTTGCCCGGCCGGTGCTGCGCATGCTGATCCAGCAGCCGCTGACGCTGTCGAACCGCCAGGGTCAATATGACGTCGTGTGCACGGTGTCGGGCGGCGGCCTGTCGGGCCAGGCCGGCGCGGTGCGCCACGGCCTGTCCAAGGCGCTGATGCGCTATGAGCCGGAACTGCGCGGCATCCTCAAGCGCGGCGGCTTCCTCACCCGCGACAGCCGCGTCGTCGAGCGCAAGAAATACGGCCGCGCCAAAGCGCGCCGCAGCTTCCAGTTCTCGAAGCGCTAGTCGCGAGAACTTTCAAAGAAAACGCTCGTTCTTGCGAAAGCAGGGACGAGCGTTTTGCTTTTCGGAGTGGGCGGGATCCCGGCTTTAGAAAAATGCGATGGTCCTGATCTCGATGCTCTCGCGCGGGTGCGCGTTGGGCGGCGAGGTCGGATCGGCGAAGGCCGTATGCGCGGTCCAGCGGGCACGGCCGTCCTTCTCGGAATCGAACACCTTGAAGACGTAGGCCTCTTCGCGCCGCATGCGCGGGAACCAATACCATTTGTGCGCCGGATTGAACCTGATCGCGTAGGTCTGGCCGATACGGCCGGGCGCGCGCCGCTCCGAAACGATCATGTCGCTTGGCGACAGCGTCTGCGCATCCGCCATGGCCAGCGGAAACGTCTCGACCGGAAGGCGGATCGGCCGCCACACCTGGATGATGGCGAAGCGGCGCTTTAATAGTTCCTCAGCCTCATCGGGAAGAATATCGCGCACGCGCTGCGGCGCCGACCATTCGGTATAGTCGTTGTGCACGCGGCTGACGACTTCGCGAATTTGCCTGGCTTCGCGCATCTCCTTGTCGGCGGTGCGCAGCGTGTGGTCGAACACGACGACGCGCTGGGCGCCGCTTTCGGCTTTGACCAGCGCTTCCATCTCCGGATAGTAGACGCGCTTGATCTCGGCCTCGTCGTAGAAGTCGGCCATCTTGGTGTCGTGGCGCACAAAACGGAAGCCGTTGCGGTCGAGCTTGAACTCGTCCGAGTGCGGGCGGCCGTTGTGCAGAAGCACGCGGTGCGGATCGGGCGTGCCGCCGGAGCGGGTGTCGCTGCCGCCGGGTGTGGCGACAATGGTGAAGACTTTTGTGCCATCGTCGACGATGTAATTGAGCGTCGCCTCGATCGTGTCGGGGGCGGTTGTATCGGGAGCGACATCCAATTCTGCGAGTTGCGCCATCTGACCCTCCTGTCCTTACCAGGAATTTAGGTGGGTCGAGCTTCGAGGTGAAGTAGGGACGGCGCAAATAGGATTCATGCTGACGCAAATACCATTCATGCTGCGAACGCGGCGATCCATAAAATCATCTGCCACTAGTTTACCGCACGGCAAGTGTCTTCATGCCTTTGCTGCAGCGCAGTAACACCTCCGGAGCGCTTGGGGCATAGCGCGCCGGTCTCGTTCGGTGATCATGGATGACTTTGGACGTTGCAACGCTGTCTGTGGTGACGGTTTTCGTCACCGCGCTGGTCGGAGCATTGCTAGTATTTGCCGGCCTGCAGAACCGCAGCATTCGTGCGCCGGTCTGGTGGGGCATCGCCCACATGGTCAATGCCATCGGCCTTGGCTTCGGGTTTAGCCGGTATCTTGCGCTGGCGCGCGGGCCTGGCGCCGCGGCCGATCTCGCCACGACTTTTGCCATGAGCGACATCGGCAATGCACTCATCCTTCTGGGTTACGGCCTGACCTGGAGCGGCGCGCGGATCTTCGACGACCGCAAGAACAGCCTGCTTTTTGTCGCCTCTGCACCCGCACTTTGGCTCGTTCTGTGCCGCGTGCCGGGAATTGCCGGCAATGCCGAGGTCAAATTCGTCGCCGTTTCCGCTGTTCTGGCGATGTTGACGTTGCGCACCGCCGCGGAATTGTGGGGCGGTCGCGACGAGGCGCTGCTGTCACGATGGCCCTGCGTGATCGTGCTGTTGGCGCAAGCCGGCGTCCTTCTTGGCCGCGTGCCGCTCACGCTGCTGTCGAAGAGCTTGCCCAATGCCGGAATGCTGCAGGGCGTGGCGCTGACCGTCATCAGTTTCGGCGCGCTGCTGTTCACCGTCATCCTGGCTTTCCTTCAGCTCAACATGACGAAAGAGCGCACCGAGCTCAAACACAAGATCAATTCGCTGGTCGATCCGCTCAGCGGCGTGGCCAACCGCCGCGCCTTTCTCGATCGCGCGTCGCATCTGCTCGGCCGCCATCGGGCGGATCACGAGCCGCTGGCCATGCTGCTGTTCGATCTCGATCACTTCAAGCAGATCAACGATCGCCTCGGCCATGCCGCCGGCGACAGCGTGCTGCAGGTCTTTGCCGTCACCGCAAGCGCGACGCTCGGCGCCGATGTGCTGTTTGCCCGTATCGGCGGCGAGGAGTTCGCCTCCTGCATGCCGGTCGGCGACATGGACGAGGCCTATGCCATTGCCCAACGCGTGCGCCGCAACTTTGCCGCGGCAGCCGCGCGGTTCGGCATCGAGGAATTGCGTCCGAGCGTCAGCATCGGCATCGCGCTCGGGCGCGAGCCGGGCATGACGGTCGGCGCCTTGCTGTCGATCGCGGATCGGGCGCTGTATCGCGCCAAGAAACAGGGCCGCAATCGCGTCGGGACGGAGATGGAGGATGACGGTGCAGCCGTCGCGCCGGCGCTCGTGCCGATGATCGGCAACGATCGCGCCGCATCGAAAATGTCCAAAAACCCGCGGCGCTGGCACGCGGCGCTGTGACTTAACCGATTGCACAAATCTGCAGACAAATTTCGCTAATCTTTCGCAAATTAAGATTTTCCCGAGTTTTTCCCAAAAACCTTCGCGAGCTACGACACGCTTGGCCAATCTTGATTGGCAAAGGTTCAACCGCGCTCCGCAAACGGTGCTACTCTATGATCCAGGTGAGGAGCTGTTCTCTATGTTTGCGCGTCTGGCCGAGGCCTCGACGTCTCTCGATATCGGCACGCTGCTGGTGATTTCCGGCTGCGTGACGGCATTGCTCGGTCTGTTTCTGCTGTTTGCCTGGATGCAGGATCGGATCGCGGCGCTCGTCTGGTGGGGCATCGCCTATCTGATCGGCGGCTTCTCGGCCGTGACCTGGCGGCTCGAAGAGCTCATGCGCATTCCGGTGCCGCAGAGCCTTCTCGACATATCGCTGTTTGTGGCGCTCGGAATGATCTGGACCGCGGCGCGGGTATTCCATGGCCGCAGCGTACGTTGGGTCACGATGTGCCTGGGCGCCGCCATTTGGGCTGTCTGCGATCTCTGGCCGGCGATTCCGCACACGCCCGCTCTGCGCATCATGCTGAGTTCGGTGATCGTCGCGACTTACACCTTCATGATTGCCGTTGAGCTGTGGCGCGAACGGCGCAAGTCGCTGATCCGGCGCTGGCCGTCGCTGTTCGTGCCGATGCTGCACGGGGCTATTTTTCTGTTTCCGGTGGCGCTGGCAAGTCTCGGCGTGCGCAGCCTTGCCACCGGCTGGATCGCGGTGTTTGCCATCGAGATCACGCTCTATGTGGTCGGCGCCGCATTCATCGTCCTCGTGCTTGCCAAGGATCGCACCGTCAGCAGTTACAAGCGCGCGGCGGAAACCGACTCTTTGACTGGCCTCTACAATCGCCGCGGCTTTTTCGCCGCGGCCGCGTTGATGATGACCGCCAATCAGAAGCAAAAGCTCGCGCCGGTCAGCGTTCTGGCGTTCGATCTCGACAGGTTCAAATCGATCAACGATCGCAACGGCCACATGGCCGGTGACGCGGTGTTGGAAATGTTCGCCAGGACGGTGCAGAAGACGATGCGTGCCGACGACCTTATCGGCCGCCTCGGCGGCGAGGAATTCGTCGCCGTCATTTCCGGCAAGCTCGCCGACGCCTGCGTCGCCGCCGAGCGCGTGCGCGCCGCCTTCGAAGCGGCCGCCTTGGCGCCCGGCAGCCTGGGAATCCCGGTCACCGTGAGCATCGGCATCGCCTCCGGCCTGCCGACAGCGGCGATCGAAAAGCTCATCGAGCGCGCGGACGCTTCCCTCTATCGGGCCAAAGAGAACGGCCGCAATCGGGTCGAGGTGGACGAGGAATTGGTCGTTCCCGATGCTGAGGCCGGCGACACCGACAAGTCCGCCGGACATGTACCCGCGCCGGCGGCCGCAGCAGGCGTCAACACCGCGCCGGCGATGACCGTCCCGGTCATGATGCGCTGATTGCGGCGTATCTTTCAGTCTGTCCCCGATTGACGGCTGGCGATCAAAAAAAGGGCGCCGCTTGGGGCGCCCTTCAAGTTTCGGGAGGATGATACGCCTTACGCTTACTTCAGTGGAGCATGATCTTTTCGGGAAACCGGCGTCCGCCCTCGGATCAAGTCCAAGGGCATGCCTTTCCGGATCATGCTCAAGCCGAGTAATACATCTCGAACTCGACCGGATGCGGCGTGTGCTCGAAGCGAATCACTTCGCTCATCTTCAGGTCGATATAGCTGTCGATGAAGTCGTCGTCGAACACGCCGCCCGCCTTGAGGAAGGCGCGGTCGGCATCGAGTTCGCCCAGCGCCTGGCGCAGCGAACCGCACACCGTCGGAATCTTCTTCAGTTCCGCAGGCGGCAGGTCGTAGAGGTCCTTGTCGATCGCTTCGCCCGGATCGAGCTTGTTCTTGATGCCGTCGAGGCCGGCCATCAGCATCGCCGAGAAGGCGAGATACGGATTGGCGAGCGGGTCGGGGAAGCGAACCTCGACGCGCTTGGCCTTCGGGTTGGTGGTGTAGGGAATGCGGCAGGAAGCCGAGCGGTTGCGCGCCGAATAGGCGAGCAGCACCGGCGCCTCGAAGCCCGGAACCAGGCGCTTGTAGGAGTTGGTTGTCGGGTTGGTGAAGGCGTTGATCGCCTTGGCGTGCTTGATGATGCCCGCGATGTAGGACAGGCAGGTTTCCGACAGGTCGGCGTATTTGTTGCCGGCGAAGACCGGCTTGCCGTCCTTCCAGATCGACTGGTGGCAGTGCATGCCCGAGCCGTTGTCGCCATAGACCGGCTTCGGCATGAACGTCGCCGTCTTGCCGTAGACCTGGGCGACCTGCTGGATGCAGTACTTGTAGATGATCAGCCGGTCGGCCATGGTCACGAGCGGCGAGAATTTCAGGCCGAGCTCGTGCTGGGCGGACGCCACTTCGTGGTGATGCTTTTCCACGACGCAGCCCATCTTCGCCATGGCGGCGAGCATTTCCGAGCGCATGTCCTGCGCGGAATCCTGCGGCGGCACCGGGAAGTAGCCCTTCTTGGTGCCGACGTGATGGCCGAGATTGCCGCCCTCATATTCGGCGTCGGAACTGGTCGGGAACTCGGTCGAGTCGAGCTTGAAGCCGGTATTGTAGGGATCGGCCCTGTACTTGACGTCGTCGAACACGAAGAACTCGGCCTCCGGTCCGAAGAACACGGTGTCGCCGACGCCCGCCGACTTGACCATGCCTTCGGCCTTCTTGGCGATGCCGCGCGGATCGCGGTTATAAGGCTCGCCGGTGGTCGGCTCGAGCACGTCGCAAATCAGCGACAGCGTGGTCTCGGCGAAGAACGGATCGATGGTGGCGGTGGCCGGATCCGGCATCAGGTTCATGTCGGATTCATTGATCGCCTTCCAGCCGGCGATCGACGAACCGTCGAACATCATGCCCTCGGCAAAGGTCTCTTCTTCGATCATGCTGACGTCGAACGTCACATGCTGCCACTTGCCCCGCGGATCGGTGAATCGGAAATCGACGTATTTCACGTCGTTGTCCTTGATCGTCTTCATGACATTCTTTGGTGTCGTCATGGAATGCGTACCCTCTTGGTCTAAGTACTGGTGGTGGTGTGGTCGTGCTCAAAAAGCTTGGCTGCACTGAATTCCTACCGCGCAAGAACGGTCGGCGTAAACAGCGGGCTTAAGCTCTTCAGATGGCGTCGATGCCGGATTCGCCGGTCCTGATCCGGATGGCTTCTTCGATGTTCGAGACAAAGATCTTGCCGTCGCCGATCCGCCCGGTCTGGGCAGCGCGACGGATCGCCTCGATGGCTTTCTCAACCATGTCATCCCCGAGCACAATCTCGATCTTCACTTTGGGGAGGAAATCAACCACGTATTCGGCCCCGCGGTAGAGTTCGGTGTGCCCTTTTTGGCGCCCGAATCCCTTCGCCTCGGTGACCGTAATGCCCTGAAGACCGACTTCCTGGAGCGCCTCCTTAACCTCATCAAGTTTGAACGGCTTGATGACTGCCTCAATTTTCTTCATCGCGTCTCATCTCCCGGCTCCAAGATGTACAGAGTCATCCCAAGAACCGAGCATTGGTTAGCAGGTCCCGTGCCAAGGTCGGGTGCACCCGAAAAGGGACCTTACATCAAGGGGTTCCAGCAAGACTTGGCGATCCTTGCGGAAGGTTGCAATCAGGCCTCGCCTCTAAACTAGGCTATCTGCCTATAAACTAGTCAGCTTATGGAAATCAATCGTTGCACAGTTCGATGTCTCTGCGTTCAGCCATTGGCTAATCTGTACGCGGCATGATTGAGGTTCTCAACAATACCGAGATGGCGGAGGCCGACCGCCAAACCATGGCCGGCGGCGTTCCCGGCATCGCGCTCATGGACAATGCGGGCCGGGCGGTGGCGGAGCTTGCCGCCCGCTACAAGGCCCCGGGCAGCCAAGTGGCGGTGGTCGCCGGTCCCGGCAACAACGGCGGCGACGGCTTTGTTGCCGCGCGACTATTGACCGAACGCGGCTATCGAGTGCGGGTCCTGCTGGTCGGCGAGGCGGCGCGCCTTAAGGGCGACGCGGCGCTGGCGGCCAAGCGCTGGACCGGACCGGTCCTGCCGGCGCAGCCGAGCGGGCTCGATGACGCCGACATCGTGATCGATGCGCTGTTCGGCGCCGGCCTCGATCGGCCGGTTGAGGGACTTGCCCGCGCCATGATCGAAGCCATGAACGCAAAATCCCATGCAACATCCAATGCAACATCCAATGCAACATCCAATGCGTCTGCCACGCCGGTCATTGCGGTCGACTTGCCGAGCGGTATCAACGGTACGTCGGGAGCGGAGATGGGCGCGGCCGTCAAGGCGACGGCGACGGTCACCTTCTTTCGCAAGAAGCCCGCGCATCTCTTGCTTCCCGGCCGGCTGCACTGCGGCGAGGTTTCCGTGGCCGATATCGGTATTCCATCGAGCGTGCTCGCTCGCATCGCGCCGCGCACGTTTGAGAATGTGCCAAGCCTCTGGCGCACGCATTTTCCGGTGCCGCGCCATGCCGGCCACAAATACGATCGCGGCCATGCCGTCGTCGTCTCCGGCCCGTCCTGGTCGACGGGAGCGGCGCGGCTTGCGGCACGCGGCGCGCTGCGTGCGGGCGCGGGGCTGGTGACGATCGCGTCGCCGCGCGAGGCGCTGGCGGTGAATGCGGCGTCGAATTTGGCCATCATGGTGCGTCCGGTCGACGGCGCCGCTGAGCTTGCGGATTTTCTCGGTGACCGGCGTTTCAATGCGCTCGCGATCGGCCCCGGTGTCGGTGTGAATGAGACAACGTGCGAGCTTGTCCTCGCTGCGCTGTCGGGCGAGCGCGCGGTCGTGCTCGACGCCGATGCGATCACGAGCTTTGCCAAAGCGCCGGAGCGCCTCGCTCAAGCGCTGAGGAAACGCGCGCAACACGCCACCGTGCTCACGCCGCATGAGGGGGAATTTGCGCGTTTCTTCGGTGCATTGGACGCACAAACGAAGACCGGATCGAAGCTTGAACGCGCGCGCCTCGCGGCCAGCGAAACTGGCGCAATCGTGCTGATCAAAGGCGCTGACACGGTCGTCGCCGCGCCGGATGGCCGCGCGTCCATCGCCGCCAATGCGCCGGCCTATCTCGCCACGGCCGGCGCCGGCGACGTGTTGACCGGAATGACGACGGGCCTCTTGGCGCAACACATGCCGGCCTTTGAGGCGGCTTCGGCTGCGGTCTGGCTGCATGGGGAAGCGGCGGCAGCATTCGGCCCGGGTCTGATCGCCGAGGATCTGCCGGAGTGTTTGCCGTCTGTTTACAGGAAGTTGCTGGCTTGAATTCAGGTGACTTCGAACCATACCTGGGGACGGTAAAGTCCCTCGATCAGCCACTTGCCGGGATTATCGGCGACGAAGGCGATACGGGCGAGGCCTCCCGGCGCAATCGGCATGGTGTCGAGCCAGAACGGCTTCCAGCCGTCGTCGAGGGCGTCGAGCAGGCGAAAGCTGTGGCCGTGAAGATGCATATAGGCGTTCGCTGCTGTCGGATTTGAGAGGCCGAGCATCACGGTGCGGCCCCGTCTCACCGTAAAGAGGGGCGTTTCGGATTTGACGGCACGCTCTCGTCCGACCGCAGCCTCTATCCGGACAGCATCGCGAAAATCCATGCGTTCGGGCAGTGGATTGGACGGCAGCGGTTTCGGATCGCCGCGCCGCGTCGTGCCGTTGGCCGCATGAGCTGCCACGATCTTTGCAACAGGGGCATTGATCCCGTCGGTATTTTGCATCGTGATCAACCAAGAGCCACCTTCGCCGCGACAGTCGACGAACACATCCATACGATTACCCGGACCGAGCGTCAGGTCGCCTTCACGTGCTGTAAAGGGCTGCGCCGGCTGGCCATCGACGGCCATGACCAGCGTACGAAGATTCGCCACGTGAAGGCGGAGTATCTTAGTCGCACAGGCATTGATCAGACGGAGGCGCACACGCTGAGTGGCGATGACTTCGCCGACCTGCATGTCGTCGCCATTGACCGTGAACAGGTCGCCGTTCTTTGCCGCCGCAAAGACCAGCGTCGTTTCGGTATCGGCGTCGACCGGGGCCGGTTCCTCGACAATCAACGCGCCGTAGAGATTCGTGTTTTTCCAAAGCGGCGGGTGATACCAAAACGTCCCAGCGTCGGGAGCGACAAAACGATAATCGAAGCTTGCGCCCGGAGCGATCGGCGGCTGTGTGAGTGGCGGTGCGCCATCCATGGCGTTGACGAGTCGCACACCGTGCCAGTGCACAGCGGTCGGCTCCTCGAGTTCGTTGACGACGCGAATGGAAAACGTCTCGCCGCGCTTCACCCGCAATTCCGGACCCGGCATCATGCCGTCATAGCCTGACCCGGTGACCCGCAGGATCCGTGGCGCGGCTGACGCCGCGATCCGGCCGCGTGCGGGGACGCCAAGGCAGGCCGCCAGCGTGCCGGACAGGACGTAGCGGCGTGACAGGGTCGGGGCGGCTTTCAGCGCGTTTCTCTGGGTTTTCGGCTATGGCCGGTCTGAGGCGCTGGCCGATACAGGAGTCCAATAAAACCGGCCGGTTAACGGCCTTATAGTCGGCTTATGCGCCGGACCCAATTTTATGGTGGCGCGCGTGCCGCGCATGATATAAGCCGCGCCACCGGACCGCCCTGCGCGTCGCGGGCGTGGCGGAATTGGCAGACGCGCTGGATTTAGGTTCCAGTGTCGCAAGACGTGGGGGTTCAAGTCCCTCCGCCCGCACCAGCGGTGCGGTTTTTTTCCGATTTTGGCCAGCACATCTTGGCCGGAACCGCTCGCTATTGAGCCATGACAGAGTAGTGCCGATGCAAGTGACTGAAACCGCCGCCGCCGGATTGAAGCGGGAATATCGCGTTGTCGTTCCCTTGAGTGAACTCGCCGAAAAGGTCGGCGAGCGGCTTGACGAGATCAAGGGCCGCGTCCAGCTGCGCGGCTTCCGGCCCGGCAAAGTGCCGGCCTCGCACCTCAAGCGCCTCTACGGCAAGTCGGCCATGGCCGAGGTCGTCGAGGCCGCCGTGCGCGAAGCCAACAGCAAGATCGTCACCGACAATAACTTGAAGCTTGCGACCGAGCCCAAGGTCGTACTGCCGACCGAGGAAGGCGCCATCGAGGGCGTCATCGACGGCAAGAGCGATCTCTCCTACACGGTCGAGATGGAAATCGTGCCGCCGATCGCGCTGGCCGATTTCAAAACCTTCAATGTCGAACGCCTCACCGCGCCAGTCGAAGACAGTGAAGTCGATCAGGCGGTGCAGACCATCGCCGATCAGAGCAAGCCGTTCGTGGCCAAGGACGCTGCAACGGATGGCGGCGCCGAGAATGGCGACCGCATCACGGTTTCGTTTGTCGGCACCATGGACGGCACGCCGTTCGAGGGCGGCTCCGGCGATGACGTGCCGATCGTGCTCGGCGCCGGCCAATTCATTCCGGGCTTTGAAGAACAGCTTATCGGGGTCAAGGCCGGCGAGAGCCGCACGGTGAATGTGAAATTCCCCGAGAATTACCAGGCGGCCGCGGTCGCAGGCAAAGACGCAAGCTTTGCCGTCACCGTCAAAAGCGTTGAAGCGCCCGGCGCCGTCACGCTCGACGACGATTTCGCCAAGACGCTCGGTCTGGAATCGTTTGCCAAGCTCAAAGACATGGTGCGCGAGCGCATCGAGCGCGAGCATGCCGGCATGTCGCGGCAAAAGCTCAAGCGCGTGCTGCTCGATCAACTCGACGCCAAGCACAAGTTCGATCCGCCGCCGACGCTGGTCGAGCAGGAATTCAACAGCGTCTGGGAAACAGTCGAGAACGACCTCAAGCAGCAGGGCCGGACGTTCGCCGACGAGGACACGACCGAAGAGAAGGCGCGCGAGGAATATCGCGGCATCGCCGAACGCCGGGTGCGGCTGGGTCTCGTGATCGCCGAGATCGGCGAGAAGAACGACATCAAAGTGAGCGAGGACCAGCTGACCCAGGCCGTGCTCGCGCAGGCGCGCATGGTGCCGGGCCAGGAGCAGAAGGTTTGGGAATATTATCGCAGCAATCCAAACGCGCTGGCGGCGCTGCGCGCGCCGATATTCGAAGACAAGGTGATCGACTTCCTGCTCGAGCTTGCCAACGTCACCGACAAGCAGGTTTCGCGCGAGGAATTGTTCAAGGAAGAAGAATAGGCTACGGCCGCAAGCCTCGGCCGCGCCGGCCGGGCGACGTCAGCCGCGGCTCTTGAGCGGTTTCCGGGCGGTCTTCAGCCGGTTCTTGCAGTCATCGCCGGCACGTCCTACTTATGGTCGCACGATTCCCACGGATATCTTGCTGACTAAAGGCAGGGCCGCGGCAGAGCCTCTCCATCGGCCTGCCGGCTGTTAATGCCGGCGCGGACAGGCCTTCGACAAGGCGACCGACTCAAGCCACATTGAGTCGCCATGTCGTGACCATTGCGAGGAGGCCGATGTCTGGGTGAGCCTCAACCGAGTGACTATATCCAGGTGGACTTGTACGGACTTGAGTTCCGGGACCGAACAAGATGACGAATTAAGCCAGATCAGGTGAGCGATGCGCGACCCCAACGAAACCTACATGAACTATCTCGTCCCCATGGTCGTCGAACAGACCAATCGCGGCGAGCGGGCCTATGACATCTATTCGCGCCTCCTGAAGGAGCGGATCATCTTCATCACCGGTCCTGTGGAAGACGGCATGGCGTCGCTGGTCGTGGCGCAGCTTCTGTTCCTCGAGGCGGAAAATCCCAAGAAAGAAATCTCGATGTACATCAATTCGCCGGGCGGGGTCGTGACCTCGGGCTTGGCGATTTATGACACGATGCAGTTCATCCGCCCGCCTGTCTCGACACTCTGCACCGGCCAGGCCGCTTCGATGGGCTCGCTGCTCTTGGCGGCCGGCGCCAAGGATCTGCGCTTCGCGCTGCCGAATGCGCGCATCATGGTGCATCAGCCTTCCGGCGGCTTCCAGGGTCAGGTCACCGACATCATGCTGCACGCGCAGGAGATTCTGAACCTCAAGCGGCGGCTGAATGAGATTTATGTGAAGCATACCGGCCAGCCGCTGAAGAAGATCGAAGAGGCGCTGGAGCGAGATACCTTTCTGACCTCGGAAATGGCAAAGGACTTCGGCCTGATCGACAAGGTCATCGAGAAGCGGCCGGACGAGCCCAGCCTGAAGTCCGAGCCCGTGCTGAAGGGAGTTACGTAGTTTCCTGGACGAGGCCCAAATTATGGCTCGCCGGCCGCCCGGATCGTCAGCTCAGGGTTGCGTTGCGAGACGGTTGCCAAGGCCAGTTGCCATGAAATGGGCTGATTTCTCGGCCCAAAGCGGGTCCAGAACCGGCTTGCAGGTCGGCTTTTGGGCCCCATATCGCAGGTCCCTCTGGCGGTCAAATTCTTCGGCGGTGTGATCCGGAAAACACGAGGCGCGGAAATACGTTGTGGTTCGATGTCGCGGTATCGTTAATAGATTATTGATTGGCACGGCCTTAGCATGTCAGCTTGTGCCGGAGCGCTTCGTATTGTCACCTGTAGTGACAGGACTAGGGTAGGTGGCGGGTAGAGCTTTGAACTTGCGGTTACAGCTACGAAATCTTAGCGCACTCGATCCTAGACTGTGCAGTTGCGGTGAAGTGTTGCGCTGGCGAAGACGGAGAATGGAATGAGCAAAGTTGGCGGCGGCGATTCCAAGAACACGCTTTATTGCTCGTTCTGCGGCAAGAGCCAGCACGAGGTGCGCAAGCTTATCGCTGGGCCGACCGTTTTCATTTGCGACGAGTGCGTGGAACTGTGCATGGACATCATCCGCGAGGAGAACAAGTCCTCGCTGGTGAAGTCGCGCGACGGCATTCCGACTCCGCGGGAGATCCGCAAGGTTCTTGATGACTATGTCATCGGCCAGGATCACGCCAAGAAGGTGCTCTCGGTCGCCGTCCACAATCACTACAAGCGGCTCAATCATCAGTCGAAGCACAACGACGTCGAACTCGCCAAGTCGAACATCCTGCTGATCGGTCCGACCGGCTCGGGCAAGACGCTGCTGGCGCAGACGCTGGCGCGCATTCTCGACGTGCCCTTCACCATGGCGGACGCGACGACGCTGACCGAGGCCGGTTATGTCGGCGAGGATGTCGAAAACATCATCCTCAAGCTGTTGCAGTCGGCCGACTACAATGTCGAGCGGGCGCAGCGCGGCATCGTCTATATCGACGAAATCGATAAGATCTCCCGCAAATCGGACAACCCCTCGATCACCCGCGACGTGTCGGGCGAGGGCGTCCAGCAGGCGCTGCTCAAGATCATGGAAGGCACGATTGCGAGCGTGCCGCCGCAGGGCGGTCGCAAGCATCCGCAGCAGGAATTCCTGCAGGTCGACACCACGAACATCCTGTTCGTTTGCGGCGGTGCTTTCGCCGGTTTGGAAAAGATCATCTCGGCGCGGGGCCGCTCCACCTCGATCGGCTTCGGCGCCCGCGTCGCGGCGCCCGAAGACCGCAAGCAGGGCGAAATCTTCCGCGAGGTCGAGCCCGAGGATCTGCTGAAATACGGCCTGATCCCCGAATTCGTTGGGCGTCTGCCCGTCGTTGCGACGCTGGAAGATCTCGATGAGCCGTCGCTCAAGCGCATCCTGACCGAGCCGAAGAATGCGCTGGTGAAGCAATACCAGCGCATGTTCGAGATGGAGACCGTCGATCTCACGCTTGCCGAGGAGGCGTTGTCGGCGATCGCCCGCAAGGCCATCGACCGCAAGACCGGCGCGCGCGGCCTGCGCTCGATCATGGAGAGCATCCTGCTCGACACCATGTTCGATCTGCCGAGTCTCGAAGGCGTGGAAGAGGTCGTGATCTCGCGCGAAGTGGTCGAAGGCAGCGCCCGGCCGCTCTACATCTACGCCGATCGGTCGGATCGCGCCGGCGACGCCGGCGGAGCGAGCGCCTAGCTGGTGCCGGAACATCGCACCTTCGATTCGGTGCGCAACTCCGCCGTCTGCCGGCACGGCGCTCGGTTTTGCGCCAATAATCGGCCTTTCTTGACAGGGTGGCAGTGCAGCGCCACCTATAGTGTTCGACTGAGAAAAGCGTACGAGGAATCGCGTAACGAAACCGGAAAGGGTCTCGTACCCGCCCCGTGGTAGACGCCAAGCGGGCGCGGATGGATCGCCATCCGTGACACCCCTCCGGCCAACGCAATCCGTCGTGACAGCGCATCGTGCGGGTCATGAAGGAGGTGCATAGCAATAAGGAAGTGGGGCTATGACAAGCGCCGCCAAAGCAAAGCCAGTTCTGACCGCAGGCGAAAGCCGGGCTTATCCCGTGCTGCCGCTGCGCGACATCGTCGTCTTCCCGCACATGATCGTGCCGCTGTTCGTCGGCCGCGAGAAGTCCATCAAGGCGCTCGAGGAAGTGATGCGTTCGGATACGTTCATTCTGCTGGCGACGCAGAAGAACGCCTCCGACGACGAGCCCGCCACCGACGCTATTTTCTCGATCGGCACGCTTGCGAGCGTGCTGCAACTGCTCAAGCTGCCCGACGGCACCGTGAAAGTGCTGGTCGAGGGTGCGGCGCGCGCGGAAGTCAAGAAATACACCGACCGTGAAGATTACTTCGAGGCCGAGGCCGTGGTGCTCGCCGATAACGCCGGCGATCAGGTCGAAGCCGAAGCGCTGGCGCGTTCGGTCGTCAACGAATTCGAAGGCTATGTGAAGCTCAACAAGAAAGTGTCGCCGGAAGTCGTCGGCGTGGTCCAGCAGATCGAGGACTATGCCAAGCTCGCCGATACGGTGGCTTCGCATCTCGCCGTCAAGATTCCCGACAAGCAGATGATCCTGGAAACGCCGACCGTCACCGAGCGCCTGGAAAAGGTGCTGGGCCTGATGGAAAGCGAGATATCCGTGTTGCAGGTCGAGAAGCGCATTCGCACCCGCGTGAAGCGTCAAATGGAGAAGACGCAGCGCGAGTACTATCTCAACGAACAGATGAAGGCGATCCAGAAGGAGTTGGGCGACGAGGACGGCAAGGACGAACTTGCCGAGCTCGAAGAGAAGATCAAGCGCACCAAGCTCTCCAAGGAAGCTCGCGAGAAGGCGCAGCACGAGCTCAAGAAGCTGCGGCAGATGTCGCCGATGTCGGCGGAAGCCACCGTCGTGCGCAATTATCTCGACTGGCTGCTGTCGATCCCGTGGGGCAAGAAGTCCAAGATCAAGAAAGATCTTCCGCTCGCCCAGCAGATCCTCGACGCCGATCACTACGGCCTGGAGAAGGTCAAGGAGCGCATCGTCGAATATCTCGCTGTGCAGCAGCGCGCCAATAAGCTGACCGGGCCGATCCTGTGTCTGGTCGGGCCTCCGGGCGTCGGCAAGACCTCGCTCGGCAAGTCGATCGCGAAGGCGACCGGCCGCGAATTCGTGCGCGTGTCGCTCGGCGGCGTGCGCGACGAAGCCGAGATCCGCGGCCATCGCCGGACCTATATCGGCTCCATGCCGGGCAAGATCATCCAGTCGATGCGCAAGGCCAAGAGCTCGAACCCGCTGTTCCTGCTCGATGAGATCGACAAGATGGGCGCCGATTTCCGCGGCGATCCGTCGTCGGCGCTGCTCGAAGTGCTGGACCCGGAACAGAACCACACGTTCAACGACCACTATCTTGAGGTCGACTACGATCTGTCCAACGTGATGTTCATCACCACGGCGAATACGCTGAATATTCCGCCGCCGCTGATGGACCGCATGGAGATCATTCGTATCGCCGGCTACACCGAGGACGAGAAGGTCGAGATTGCGCGCAAGCACCTCATTCCGCACGCGGTCGTCAAGCACGGCCTCGAGCCGAAGGAGTGGTCGGTCGACGACGGCGCTCTGCTCACCATCATCCGGCGCTATACGCGGGAAGCCGGCGTGCGCAATCTCGAGCGCGAGCTCTCGACCCTGATCCGCAAGGCGGTAAAGGAGCTCACGATCTCGAAGAAGCAGTCGGTCGCGGTCACCGAGAAGACGCTGCCCGATTTCCTCGGCGTGCCGAAATTCCGTTTCGGTGAGGTCGAAGACGAGGATCAGGTCGGCGTCGTCACGGGCCTGGCCTGGACCGACGTCGGCGGCGAGTTGCTCACCATCGAAGCGGCCATGATGCCCGGCAAGGGCAAGATGACCGTGACCGGCAATCTGCGCGATGTGATGAAGGAGTCGATCTCCGCGGCGGCGTCTTACGTCCGCATGCGTTCGACCGCCTTCGGCATCGAGCCGCCGGCCTTCGACAAGCGCGATATCCACGTGCACGTGCCGGAGGGCGCGACGCCGAAGGACGGCCCATCGGCGGGCGTTGCCATGGTCACAGCCATCGTTTCGGTCATGACGGGCATCCCGGTGCACCGCGACGTGGCGATGACCGGCGAGATTACGTTGCGCGGCCGCGTCCTGCCGATCGGCGGCTTGAAGGAGAAGCTGCTCGCCGCGCACCGCGGTGGCATCAAGACTGTGCTCATTCCGGAAGAGAACGCCAAGGATCTGGTCGAGATCAACGACAGCATCAAAAGCGGGCTCGATATCATTCCGGTGTCTCGCATGGACGAGGTGCTGGCCAAGGCGCTGGTGCGCAAGCCCGAGCCGATCGTGTGGGAAGAAGCGACAGCGAAGCCCGTCGATGTTCCGGACGCGGCGGTGGACGAAGATTCGCCCGGCCTTACCGCGCACTAAATACGATTGCTAAAATTGCAGGCGGCATCCGGCACATGCGTTGGATGCCGCCTTTTTTATTGGGATCGGCGAGGGCGGGCATTATCGTTGCCTTAGCCATGCGCACCGCCGTTTACGGCGCGCAAAGTTCCATCGTGTATGTTGGCGCGATGTCAAATCCGAATAATCCAGCCCTCGCGCATCTGTATCCCGGCCGCGCGACGGGCCTCGTTACGCGCGTGGCACCGGGAGTGCGAAATGTCGCGCCGAAGTTCCCACGCCCGACGCGTCGCCGTCGCGCACCCAGCGGATGGCGCCAAGGCGTCATTGCGGTGGTGACGCTTTTGGTCTGTGTGTCGCTCGGCGTGCTGGGCACCGACGCGCTCCTGGCGCGGCGTGATGCCGCGGTGGCCGTGGCCGATGCGGCGAGCAAACAGCTCTATATGGGTTCGATCCTGTTCTATCCGGACCTCGGCAACCGCTGTCATCAATTGTTCTTCGACAACCGTAACGGCCAATATACCGATAACGGCGCGGTCGATTGCACGAAAGCCGTTGCCGAATTGAGCAAAGACGCACCCAAAAATTTTTCCGCGGCGCGCACCGAGGTCATTAGCAAGGGCTTTCACTGAGTTCCCGAAGGTGCGTTCGCCGCGTCCGATGTGACCCGTCGCATCGAACGTATTGGCCGCCGCCGCGATCTTCGCTACATTTCGGCGCTGGGGACGACCGGTTCCGGCGCTGCCTTTGCCGCGCCGGACGAAACCTTGAGAGCGCGCGTGTCCAAAATCACATGTTCGGCCGCCGGATGCGGAATTCTCTTGCTTGCGGCGCTCACTCTTTCCAGCGCAGCCGTTGCCGCGGATGATTTTCCTCTTACCGGGAACTATACGCAGAACACCGCCTGCAAGGGTGACGGCACCGATGCTGAAGCCGCGAAAGTGAAGATCTCGCCGCAAGAGATCGTCTCCAATATCGGCACCTGCACCATTCTCGATACCAAGCACAACGGCGACAGCATCCTTGCCCATGTCGAATGCAAATTTCCGAGCGGACCACTGATGGGCGACATTACATTCACGCCGCGCCCCGACAAGACGATCGAGTTCGTCGATCGCGACGCGACTTACAAAGCCGTGCTCTATCCCTGTCCCAAATGATTCCGACACGGGCAGCGCTCTTGCGCCGGGTGTTGTGCGAGACTTTATCGATTTTGCTATGCGATCAAGGAGTTGAATCATGAGCTATTATCGGGGCCTGGAGGCGGACACGGTGACGTTCCGCGGCCATGACGGCGACCAGGGCGAAGCCTATTACGCGCGCCCGACGCGCGCCGGAAAGTTTCCCGGCGTTGTGATCATCCATCATCTTCCCGGTTGGGATGAATGGACCATGGAAGTGGTGCGAAAATTCGCCCACCACGGCTATGCGGCGATTTCGCATCACCTCTACTTCCGTGAAGGCAAGGAAGCTCCCGACGATGTCGGCGCGCGTGTGCGCGCGGCGGGCGGCGTCGCCGACGCGCAGGTCATAGGCGATACTGCAGGCGCCATGGCTTGGCTGCGCGCGCAACCGAACGCGACCGGCAAGATCGGCGTCATCGGTTTCTGCTCGGGCGGCCGTCACACCTATCTCGCCGCGTGTACGCTGTCGGGGATCGATGCGGCGGTCGACTGCTGGGGCGGCAATGTCATCGTCGACAATCCCAAGGATCTCAACGCCAAGCGCCCGGCCGCGCCGATCGATCTGACCGAAAAGCTCGGTTGTCCGCTCCTTGGCATTTTCGGCAATGACGATGCCAATCCGACGGCCGATCAGGTGAACCGCACCGAAGCGGTGCTCAAGAAGTTCGGCAAGGCTTACGAATTCCACCGCTACAACGGCGCCGGGCACGCCTTCTTCAATTGGGCGCGCGATGCCTATCGGCCCGAACAGGCCGCCGACGGCTGGCGCAAGGTGTTCGACTTCTACGGCCGCCACCTTTCGTCCTCCGCCGCCAGCGTTGCCGCCGAGTAAGGGGAGAACGATCCATGTGCTCCTATATCGTCGAAAAGACCGCGCTGGTCGGCAGCGCCAAGGGCCGCAAGGGCTGGATGCGGATCGACACCGCGAACGTCTATTTCGACCATCCTTATCATTCGACGCTCGATCATGTGCTCGCCATCGACTTCACCAATGAAGGCGGCGGCGGTCGCGACCGTGTCGCCATCGAGCTGAGCGCAGATTCAGCGCGTGCTTTGATCGAGCGCATTCAGGCTGCGCTCGCGAGCGGCGAAGCCGCGCATCCTTCGCTCGCACCTGCGGTCGCTGCGGAGTGATTAGAGACTGCTGACCCACATCCGCGACAGCGCCGGCAAAATCATGCTGCGCGCGCTCTCGAAGGGATGCAGATCGCCGCGATTGGCGAGGATCACAATGCCGATCCGTCGCTCCGGCACGAGGCCGATATAGGCCGACGCATTGTTCAGGCCGCCCGGCTTGTCGACGATCGTCGGGCCATTCGTGCCGATGGTTTCCCAAGCCATCGCCTGGCCGGCTTGCGGACCGACGCGAAAAGCTTCGCGCTGCGTCATTTGCAATGCGTCCCAGACGTGCGGATTGACGGAGCCGTCGTCGAGGCAGGCCGCGAGCAACAGCGAGAGATCGCGCGCGGTCGAGAACATCTGGCCGGTGCCGGGAAAATCGAAATAGCCTTGCTGGTTGCCGGGCAAGCCAATCGGCTCGCCGGTCTGCGAATAGCCTTGCACCGTGCGCGCCATGAGGCCGGGACTCATGGCGGCACGGCCGCCGGCGCCGCGTTCGGGCACCACTGTCGACTTCATGCCGAGCGGCCCGGCGACGCCGTCCTCGATCAACTTGGCGATCGGCTTGCCGTAACGGTGCTCGAGCGCGAGCTGCAGCAGGATATAGCCGGCATGGGTGTAAATATGCTGCTTGCCGGGTTCCTCGCCCTCCTGCGGCGCATAAGCGTTCAGCGCGTCATAGAACCCCGCGAGCGAATAATGCTGTGCCGGCCACGGCGGATGATCGGTCGGCAGGACCAGGCCCGACGTATGGGTCACAAGCTGACCGATGGTGATGCGGCGAATATAATCGCCGTGCAATGCGGTGACATATTTGCCGACCGGATCGTCGAGGCTGATCTCGCCGCGCTGCACGCCTTCGGCGACCAGCGTCGCCTCGAAGACTTTGCGCACCGAGCCGACATTGAACAAGTCGTCCGACGTGACCGGCCGCTTCTCGGCCTGATCGGCAAATCCGTAGTTGAAGAACAAGGTCCGGCCGTTCATGCGCACAGCGACCGCGATGCCGCCGGCGCCATTTGCGGCGACCATGGGATCGATATCGCGGGCAATGATACTGCGGACTTCCGCGCTCATGCTCGGCCGCGCCCGCAAACTCGGTCCCAGCATCGGCAAGGCGATCGCGAGGATCGCAACTGCCGCTGCTAAAATCGCGCCACGCCGCCAAACCGTCACGCCGCTGATCCCGGATTGCATCAGCCCAAGATTGGCTGAATTGGTAAATGCAAAGTGAATCGTGGCCGTGACTTGCGCGCCAGGATTTCGACGACATGAAGGCGATGCGTCAAGGCAACGCGGCGCAAAGGCGGCCGCCGCATGCGCGGGTTATGCGGGTTATAACGGGCGCAAAACCGGCGTAAATCGCGCGCGGCGTCGCTTGCTCAGCGCACGCCGCCGGCGTTGACGATCGGGCCGCTGTAACCTTCAAAGCGCTTGCGCAGTTCCACAACCTTCGGCTGGTCGGTGAGGAAAGCGCGGTAGTCGTTGGCGACCTTGTAGGAGAAGATCGGCTGATAGCCGGCCGGCGGCGGCACGTCGCTGCGGCCCGACCAGGTGCCGGTCGCAATCTGCTGCTCGGGTTCGAGGAGCCAGGTCAGAAACAGCTTGGCCGCATTGGCATGCGGCGCGCCCTTGAAGATGGCGCCCGACAACGGCCAGATCGGCGTGGCGTCGACGGTCGGAAAATGCGTCTCCACCGGCATGCCTTGCTTCTTGAGCACGGTCGTAATGTTGAAGATCGAGTCGAAGGTCACGAGATTCTGGCCGGTGCCGATGCTGCGCTGCTCGCCGAGATGGCCCTGGATGAAGTTCGGCTTGGTGGCCATATATTTGTCCATGTAGCCCCAGCCGTATTTTTCGACGATGTGATTGAACACCCACAGCGTGACGTCGTCGTCGGCCGGATAGGCCGTTACGAGCTTGCCGGCGAATTGGGGCTTGAGAAAATCCAGCGCCGAATTCGGCACATCGGCCGCCGCGACTTTCCCGGTGTTGTACATATAGGGCACGGCATTCACCATGGTCGCCCAATACGCGCCGTCGGGATCTTTCAGGCTGGCGTCGATCTTGTCGAAGCCGTCCGGCTTGAAATCGAGCAGCCGGCCCTGCGCCTTCCAGCGCACATAGTCGGCGATGGTCTGCAGGATCGCGGCGTCGACCTCGAGCTTGCCGGCGGCGATCTGGGCATCGATCTTCTGATCGAGCACGTTGGAAAAGCCGCCGGAGATCGCGACGGTGATGCCCGGATAGCGCGCGTTGAAAGTCTTGGCCATGGCTTCCCACGGCGCCGTCGGCCCGCCGACATAGAGCACGAAAGCGCCTTCACCCTTGGCCTTGGCGTAGATGTCGTCGAGCGATTGCGCCGCGGCCAACCGGGCGCCTGCCGCAAGCATCACCGCTGCAGCGACGATGGCGCCGCGAGCGGCCTTCACCGCGAAAGCGAGCATGGACGTTCTCCCCGTTGTATTTTGTGCAGGATGATCGCCGCTCAGGCGCGCGAAAACAAGAGCGCAGAACAAGCGGCTCGCCAAGGGTTGCGCGATCGTGCTAGGTCAGCCGGCGTTTCCGAAAACCGGCTTCCACTTTTCGGGATCATGCTGTTGGGGCAAGGAAAAACTACAATGAAAATGATCGCTTATCTCTTGGCCATTATTTGCGCCGTTGCCGCCGTGATGTATTTCGTCATGCCGGCCGGTCAATTGCCGACCTTCATGCCGGGCTACATGGAAGGCTCCACGCACGTTCATACCACCCATGGCATTGCCGCTCTCGTCGCGGCGGTGGTGCTGATCGGAATCGGAAAGCTGTTCGGCCGCCGCTAGGGCCGGCTATTTCCCGCCGCGCGCTTTGCGCTGCACGCGCTCGTCGAAGCGCGCAACACTGACCACGACGCGCTGATGCGTGCCGCCACCGATCTCCTCGAAGTCGTCGCTGGCCGCGACCTTGAACGTGATGGTGCGGCCTTCAATGCGGACAACCTCCGCGGTTGCGACGACGCGCAGGCCGATCGGAGTGGCCGCGGTATGGCTGACGTCGAGATGGATGCCCAGGCTCTGGTGCCCCGGCGGCAAAAGATGCTCGACGGCAGCCAGTGCGGCGGCCTCGAACAGGTTGATCATGACCGGCGTCGCCAGGACCTCGATCCGGCCCGAGCCGACAAACGGCGCGGTATGTTCATGCGCGACAATGATCTCGGTTGTGCCGGAAAGGCCCGGCTTGACGCCGGCCAGAACGGGGCTGATTTTGACGGCGGCCGCCGGGGGAGGGTTGGTCATTGCGCCTTATAGCGCTGTTTTCCCCGATTTCGACACTTCATTTCGGAACTCTTGCCACACTCCGGCGTCACACGCTAACGGCACGCCAGCGGCTAGCGTCACTTGGGCGCGGTCGCCGCCAAGACGGTTCCGCGTCGGCGTCAATCAATGCTAGACTGGTTGTGGGGACACCGCCTGAGGGGGCAGGCGATTTTGTTGCCGGGTAAGCCAGTTGCGGGCAAGCAGGGGACCAGTAATGCGTCGATATGCCTTCATTTCCACACTCCTTGTCGCCATGCCGGTCGCCGTGCCGCTCGTGCTGGTGTCGAGCGCGCCGTCTTTTGCGGTGAGCGCCAAGGACAAAATGGAAACCTGCAAGTTCGGCGCCGACGACCAGAAGCTCGAGGGCGCCGCGCGCAGCACTTTCATGAAGAAGTGCATGTCCAATCATAACGATCCGCGCGGGCCGGGGGTCGGCACGCCGGCCGCCGCCGGAGCAGCACCGCCGCCGAAGCAGTAGTCGCCAGCCAAGGCCAATTCTAAGAGATTGCGGCATGAACCTGCCGCCGCTGCGCACGCTGTTTTTCGAGGATCTTTCGGTCGGCATGACCGAGACCCTCGAAAAGACCGTTGCCGCATCCGACGTCGTCGGTTTCGCCCAGCTCACCGGCGACCGCAATCCGATCCATCTTTCCGAGCATTTCGCCGCGCGCACCCCGTTCGGCAAACGCATCGCGCACGGGCTCTATACGGCGAGCCTGATTTCGGCCGTGCTCGGCACCCGCCTGCCGGGTCCGGGCGCAATCTATATTTCGCAGACGCTGAACTTCCGCGCCCCGGTGAAGATCGGCGACACCGTCGTCGTGACCGTCACGGTGCAGGAACTCATCGCCGAAAAATCGCGGGCGCGACTGTCCTGCATTTGCGCGGTCGGCGGCGAGGTCGTGCTCGACGGCGAGGCGCTGGTCAAGGTGCCGAGCGAAGCCACGGCCAAAGGCAAGCGGCCGATGATGAAGCTCTAGCACGGCGCATCCGCGGTTTCAGACGATGAGATCGCCGACGTCCGGATGTTTTGTGACATAGGCGCGCACGAACGGACAGCGCGGAATGACTTTCAAGCCGCGGGCCCGCGCGATGTCGAGCGCGCCGGCGACGAGCTTGGAGGCGATTCCCTGTCCGCGCGCGGTAGTCGGAGTCTCGGTATGCGAGATCGTGATGACGCCGTTGCCAAGCTGGTAATTGGCGAAGGCGGTGACGCCGTTAACGTCGAGCTCGAAGCGGGAGAGGGCCTTGTTGTCGCGGACCGTTGACGTCATCGGCGAAGCCTAGCCGCTTTGCCGGCCGGGCGCATCCCTATTCTGATTCAGATGTCAAACAGCAACGGACTCTCCGCGGCCTTGCGCGGAGCGACAGCGACGAGGCAACCCGGCGCGGCCGCGCAAACGATCGCGCGGGTCGAGTTGGCCGCACCACCGCGCCGGATTGCGTCGCGGAGCTTGTCATCCGGCCGGCCGCTTCGGGCGGCTTGCAATGACGAAAGAACGAAAAGCAAAGGAAGGAAGCGGAACGCCGGCAGACGCAGGTGAGACTGTCCGCACCAGCGGGTGCGGGGCGCGCCACGGTTCAGATCGGCTGGCGCCGACCCGCCGCTGCGGGCGCGCTCGCCTGTCGGCGTTCCACTGACGGTGTCTTCCCGGAGATGTCGGAACATCTCCGTCCAGCTTCAGGCCAGGCTTCCTGGGACGCGGCCGCCACAATTATTTCGCTAGACGGGCGTTACCCGCCCC
>Ga0335072_10000556_pt1 | contig 70591 bp, 62 predicted proteins | sample Lox_Sample_21_FD_206725 | JGI IMG/M metagenome (GOLD analysis project Ga0335072, IMG submission 206725) | Soil microbial communities from Loxahatchee National Wildlife Refuge, Florida, United States - Lox_Sample_2.1 | ecosystem: Environmental > Terrestrial > Soil > Wetlands | place: USA...
GGCGCGGATGGCGCGCCCGGAGATATGAGCATCGAACTGCCAGGCTGATCCACTTCGGACAGAGTATTCACCCCGGGCTGGCGGAAGTCCCAGAAGTCGTACTGGTCGGACAGGGTAATCCTGTCGGAGACTTCCCAAACAATGCCGAAGTCTGCCGACACGTTAATCCTCTGGGCCTTCGAGAAGCCGGTGACGGTAGACGCACGTAGTGCCGTCCTACTCTCGTACCCATTGAAATATTCGAAGTAGTTGGGCAGATTCATGTTGGCCCCGGTATAACGGACCCGCCCATTCATCTGTATATTCTTGAGATCGGCGCTCTGGAAGCGGAACTCCTCGGTTGGGAACAGCACACGCGTTGGCTGATACCGCGAGTAGTCGAGATACCCGTTGCACTTGGGGTTGGCCGTCGGCGGGTTCGTCATGCTGGTGACGATGGGCGGGCCGCCGGTGCAACTGGGCACCGTAACGTTGTCGAAACCTAAAGATACTGGCGCCCCGTTCGATAGCTGCAGGTTGAGGCCGGTAAGCTGCCAGGTGGTATTGCCCTTGTAGTGAGTGATGTACTCCTCATAGGTGAGAGTAGTTTTGGAAAACGGCTTCCAGTCAACTGCGCCCAGCCAATTGTCGGTACTGACTCGCCAGTTCTGCAGCAGCAGCCCCTCTGTTCCAAAGTGGACGGAGCTGTAAGTCGGTCCCTGATTGATGTTTTGCGAGTATCCAGTCCGGAAGCTGACCTTGGAGATTGGCAGAATGGTCAGGTTGACGTCTGTCATTCGCCGCACGGTGTTGAACAGGTTCGGCGAACTCTCTACTTGGGGAAAAGTATATCCATTGGAGGTCAGCCCTTGCGGCACCAGCGGGTTGCCGAGCAGGTTGTAATCGAAGTACTGGCGGTCGCGCCGGAAGAGTCCCTGGAAGTCATATATCTTTCCCTTCGACATGCGAAAAGTAGTGACGTTGATCGGGTCGCCCCCATAGCCCACGCTGCTGGTCATGAGGTGGTCGAAGAATGGATACTTCGTCTTCCCGACGGCATGCATTTCCGTGAACTCGCTCAGGATCCGAGGGCCGCTCCGTAGATTGACCAACGTGTCGTACATCGCGCCGCTGCCATATTGGTCGACGATGCGCCCGCCAAGATCGATGGACTGATGGATGGCATACCCGTCCTTGATCGTTTCTTTTGGCACGTCCGGGCTCTGGGCCGCGGCAGTCGCCGCCGACAGCACAGCCATGAAAGCGAAGCCGCAGATAGCAGGCTTCGCTATCGAGCGGAGGGGAGTCTGATCTGTCGCTTCATGTGACCAATGGTGCATCATGACTCCTCCGTCTTACTTGAAGAAAACGTCACTGGCATTCGAGCCGTGGATTTGCGTGTGGCAGTTCGTGCAGGCCACATACTGCGCGGCCTGATTGTGCACCGGGCCAAGCGGCGAAACCGCATGCGGAAATGCAGTCATATTCGTTGCGGAATGGCACTGCAGGCAAAGCGTGTTCACGTTGCCGATGTTCAGCAGCCGCGGATTCGGAGAGCCGTGCGGCGAGTGGCAGGCGGTGCAGCCCTCGGTCTTGACCACAGGATGTTCGTAGACGAAAGGACCCGCCGTTTCAATGTGGCACTTGGTGCAGATCAGGTTTTGGTCGGCGGTTGAGCGAAGCTGCTTACCCTGAAACGTGCCGTGCGGGTCATGACAGTCGCTGCATTTCAGCAGGCCTTCGGGCACTTTGTGATGGAACGGCTGCGCAAAGGCCGCTTTAATGTCGGTGTGGCAGGTGTAGCAGAGATGTGGCTGCGAGATCTTGAGAAGGCTTTCCTCGCTTTCAAATTTATGGATGCTATGGCAACTGGTGCAGCTTACCCCTGCTTCTCCATGCGCAGAGCGCTCAAAGTTCGGGTGCGCTGCTGCATGGCAGCCGAGGCACTTCTCATCCACTGCCTTGGGTGTGGCCTTGGTGAACTGGAAAATTTTCGTTGCGTCGCCGCCTGATTCCACATGGGCTTTACCCGGTCCATGGCAGCTCTCGCAGGTCACTCCCTTGCCGCCGTGCATCAAAGCAAGACGGGAATGGGGATTCTCCGCAAATTTCGTAAAGATGTCCGCATGGCAGGTCTGGCAGGTATCTGCGCCGACAAAATCGGCGGGATTCACCGCGCTGGTCTTCTGGTTCGCGTTGGCCTGCTGCTTATCGCCGCCTGCAGCGCTCACCCATACGGCGTTCCAGAATCCGGACACCAGCACGAAGACCGTCACGTAGAAGAGCATCCGTCTCATCTGTCTCTCCCTGATGCAGGATCGAAACAACCTTACGTTTCCGACGATCAGCTCTCGACATTTTGAGAAGCCGTGTGAATCTGTTCAGCCCAAAGATAGAATGATATTTGCCAATTTCTTTGTGACGAGCATCACACGCAAGCAAAATTTTCAGCTCGGCGCCAATTTCTACCGTAAACAATGCACACTGCTGATGACACTTTCGGCAAAATGTAGTGTCTCTACCGGGCACTCCAGGTGGGTGCAACCGATGGCCGCCAGCATACCATTCAACGCCCGCCATTTCCAGCACGTTGTTGCAAATCCATGACGGTCTGGACATACTCAAGAAGCTTTTCGCGGGGCAACACTCCACGCAGACGGCCGTCGGAGATCACAGGGAGCTGGCTGACATCCTCGCGCCCCATGATTTCAAGCGCTTTCAGCATAGGCGCGTCAGGCGTTATGGTGCGAGCGTCTTCCAATGGGCGCATTACACGATCGAGTGCAGTCCCCCGCCATTTCGCGCGATCGACGTGCTTGATCTCATGCGGAGTGATGAACCCGACCGGAGTACCGTCTTCATTAACGAAAAAGGAGCGCCCACCGGTCCGGAGCAGCGTATGATCTACAAAATCCTGAATGCTCTCGCGTCCGTCCACAGTGGGATAGTCCCGCACCATAAGATCGCTGACCTTGATCCCCGTCAAGGAATTTCGCAATGCCATCTCAACATAACTTTCTCGCGCCGCCTGCAACAGGAACCAGCCGATAAAGGCGATCCACAAACCGCTCAGCCCACCCCCTCTGAAAAAACTGAAAATGCCGATCAGGATGAAGATCATCGCGATTACCTGGCCGGCCCTTGTAGCGTCTCTGGTTGCGCGATCCATATCCTGCGTCTTCCACCAGATAAGCGCGCGCAGAATGCGTCCGCCGTCCATTGGATAGCCGGGAATCATGTTGAACAGCGCAAGCCCGAGATTGATATAACCAAGCCACGACAGCATCGCCGTGAATGGACCCGGTGTTGCATGGCTGGCGCCCAGCGCACTCACCGCTCCCAGGCAAAGAACGCCGATAACCGCGCTGCTCAGCGGACCAACAATGGCGATGAGGAATTCGGTGCCTGCGCTTGTAGCTTCTCCTTCGATCTGAGATACGCCACCCAACGCAAACAAGGTAATTTCATGTACCGGCAGCCCGTGCTTCTTAGCCACGAGCGAATGTGAAAGCTCGTGTAACAGCAGGGAGACGAAGAAAAGCAGTGCGGTTGTCGCCGCCAGAATCACGATCATGCCGGCCGACCATTGCGGGTGAGAGCCGTGATATCCGCTGGCCAGCGAATACACGATCAGAAATGCAATCAGGAACCAGCTATAGTGCAAGCCAATTTGTATGCCAAAGATATGGCCTAATTTGATTTGAGATCGCATTTCCAGCCTCCGCGACACATCCAGCCTAGCGCACGCATCGTGTTCCATGCTGTGCCGTCTGTCACGGTCCCGCTTGGCTGTCTTGCAGGAATTTCACCGCCTGCAAGTCAGTGGCCAGGCGCAACTCAAGCGAATACCCATATCAACGGAACAAGTCCAAGTACGGAGAAACTAAGCAAAAGACACAAGCTCTGGATACCCGTCTTACGATCCGCAAATCCGAAAGCATAGAACGCCTTCACCGCATCGTTGCTCGCGGCAGCAATCAGAATTCCAGCTGCCGCAGATGTGATCGAGGTGATTGGACCAGCAGACTGGGTCAGGCTCAATACAAAGGGATCGACATCGGTAACGCCCATAACAGCAGCGAGGGCAAAAACGCCGTTGCGCCCCAGATAAGTCACAGTCAGGCCTGTTAAAACAAGCATCGCAATGAAGATGCCGCCAAATAGAAAAGCTGCCCACAGCTCAAGCGGGTTACGCGGCGCATATTCTTTTCCCATTCCCGTGGCGCCCTCGCTGCCGCGGCGGCTCCAAATCCCTCCTGCGGCTATGCCAATGACCCCAAGAACGAGCAATGGCACAGCAGTCCTCTCCAGCAGCTGACGATTGAAGATGCCGATCAGGACAGCCAGCCGTAGATACATGATTCCCGAAGCCATCAAAATCCCGCCGGAAAAAAGAGCCGCGGAGCCATTTCCTTCTTTTGCCCGCTTGGCCAATACGATGGTTGTCAGAGTAGACGAATACGCTCCTCCGAGCAGTGCGGAAAGGATGATCCCACTCCTGCCCTTGGTCAGAGTTTGCAAAAGATAGCTGGCGTAAGAAATGGCGCTGACTGCCGTGATCGCCAGCCACGTTTTGAAGAGATTGATGTGGTATGGACCAATATTCCTGTTCGGCACGACCGGCAGGATCACGATCGTCAAAAGCAGGAACTTGGTGAAGGTAAGAATTTCCCCGGCCGGAATCCGCTGCGAAAGACCCTCAAGAAGATACTTCAATTCGAGCAGCAAAGCGCTTAGCACACTCAGGGTCGCCGCAATCCAAAAATGTTCCCGCGAGACGAGAGCGCCCACCACATAGGTGGTCAGGCCGGATAACTCGGTCGCGATGCTGGCCGTCTCAATCCTCTGGAGCTTATGTTGATACGAAAGCCAGAGAAGCGAAGCAACTCCGGCAAACCCGATCATCAGTGGAACCAGTTCGGGCCCCGAGAGCAACGCCATGGCGTAACCCAGCAACCCGATCAGCGGATAGGTTCGTATGCCGCCAAAAACGTACTTGTCACCGCTCGCCTTATGTTCTTCCCGCTCGAGGCCGATCAGCGAAGCCAGAAAAAGCGTAAGAACGATTTTGATGACTTCGGACAGCAGGAAAGGCTGCGGATTGGCTGGCGAGACAAACATCAGACCAGAGGCATCATATAGCAAGCCCCCCGTGCCCACCGATATTCGCTCCATTCAGCGAGGCCTCGAACCGGGGAGCTTGTGCCCAATGCTCCCGCTTCCCCGGCGCGCCTACCACACAAAGATGCGGGCGCCGCTGCCGGAATAGCGTGCTCTTCCCGCCTGGGTGAAATCGCGTGCCGGGTTTGCGCCCTCACGAACCACGCCGGGAAGACTAGCTTCTGAGCCGGTGAGTTCTCCGACACCGGATGCCTGATGGCGGTTCATAATCTCCGCCGATCCCTCAACCTGCTCCGTCGAACCACTGGCAAACACCAGAACCTCACCTCTTCGCACGCCTTCGATGTATGCTTGTGCTTCCACATCGGATGCACCCATTGCCTTGAGATTCCGGCGCAACGCCGCGCAGAAGTCATTGTCCGGAGTGCTGAAAATCCCGGTAACCGGCATACGTCGTGGCTCCGCAAGAATGCGCACGTCGTTCGCCGCAACTCCTGCAGTCTTGATTTCCTTGACCGCTTCCTCTGCCATGCCTGAGTTTTTGAATAGACCCACTGCGGTTTGTGTCATCATGCACCTCCATGTGCTCTTGCCGATGGTCAGATCGAGATCCGTCAGCACTACGAAGACTCTATCTCTGAAGGAGAAGGCTTCGATGTGACTCACATCACGTGGGGCGTGAACCCCATTGCCAATAAAAGGAGGAGCGTAGTTGATCCACGGCACCTCCTCCCGCTAATTAGGAGATGTGATCTCGACCATATCAAGATATGATGTCGTTCACTGAATTAACGTCCGTTGATAGCCAATACAGGGAGGAAAGTGTGAAAGTTCTGCTGGCCACCGATGGTTCCAGGTTCACAGAAGTAGCAACCCAGACAATGATTTCGCTATTCCGCGCGCAGGATTCTGAAGTGCTCGTCCTCCAGATCGTGGAACCACCAGTATTTTCCACTCCTCCGCAGATGGCCGCGGGCTATGCTCCGGAAATGGAGGAACAGCTCCAGAGCTTGTTCAAGGATGCCAGAGAATCCGTGGCTCGCACTGCGGAAGCTTTGCGGACAGCGGGCTTCAAAGCAGATTCGCGGGTCGTCGAAGCGGAGATTCGGTCCGGCATTCTCGATGCCGCGGCGGAATGGGGAGCAGATTTGATCGTGCTCGGGTCGCATGGCGAAAAGGGATTGCGGAAATTCCTGCTCGGAAGTGTCTCCGACTCTGTTGCCAGGCATGCCACCTGCTCCGTTTTCATTGTCCGCAATCCACAGGCCGGCTAGGCAATCGGCCGGCCTTCGGGCCATGTTGATCGAAGGTCGCTTGAATCAATTCTTGATATTGTGCGCCTCGCACCAATTACATTCCAGGTTGCGAGGTCTCTCAATCGCGTTATACTGGCCGCGTCCCCAAATAGTACTTTTACTTGAAGGCTGTTAAGAACAGCGACCCTGAGGAGGATAAGAGAAAGCCCATGCTGAGAAGGACATTCAATGTTTGTCTGCTCGCAGGATGTTTTTCTTTGGCCACATTTGCAGCAACTTCTCAAGAGGTGGTTCATGCCATGTCCGGAACGGTTAGTTCCATCGATCCGGCGGCAAAAACGATTGAGATCGACACCGACGATGGCTCCGAAGGGGTCTTCCAGGTCTTGACGAAGTCCAACGTCTCCTTCGACTTCAATAAAGATCTCCGAGCCGATGCAACTCCTGCGGACTCGTTCACGAAAAAGGGGGACGAAGTTATCGTCTTCTATTTCGGTGGCAGCTACTTGCCCCGGACAGCCATTGCATTGCAGGATCTTGGACCCGGGCCACTTGAAAAGAAAAGCGGAACAGTGGTCAAGTTCGATAAACATGGGCACCTGGTGACAATCATGACCCCCTCAGGCGCCAAAGAGCCCTTCCATATTGAGGCCAAAACAGTGGCTGAGACTTCGGTAGGAGCCGTACCGGCCTCTAAGTTTGATCCTGAAAAGGGAGATCAGATACAAGTGATTGCAACAACCGCGAACGGAAACAATACGGCCCTTTTTATCCACGCCGACTGAGAAATATCTCGACACCAGGCCGGCTTCCATGGGCTGCAAAATTGGCGCGGCACTATTCCTGAGGTAGAGAGCAAGAAGATCAAAGGCTGACTGGAATGTCTCAAAATTCCTGTGCGCTTCTCAGGTCGCGGCGAAGTTCAGCCGGGGCAGGCGCTGAAACACCTGATTTGTCGGTGCCCGTTGACCGTTGCATTGTCCACTGCCAGCTTCGAGTCGAAGCCAGTGGTTGGCAGTGCCCGCTGCGAGCTCTTCGATCCTTTCCTTAAGCACCTGAATCTGGAAGCTGACCTGACTGGGCTACCCGCATGCGAACCCCGGAATCCAACAGAGGATGTATTGCTGATTTTTACGCGCCGGTTTTGTTCGAGCGGGAGTTACTTGAGGGCAGTCCCGACAGGGACGAACAAGTCTTCATATGTCGACACAGAAGAAATTGCATGAGCTGATCCAGACGGAACTCCAGGGCGTCAAGTTTATTGTCGTTTCCAACCGCGAGCCCTATATCCATACTTGGGAGAATGGTGTCATCACCTGTGCTCGGCCCGCGGGCGGGCTGGCCACAGCGATTGACCCGATCATGCGCGCATCCGATGGCGTGTGGATCGCACACGGCTCCGGCAACGCCGATCGTGAAACGGTCGACGAGTTTGACCGCATCGCTGTGCCTCCGGAAAACCCTTCGTATAAGTTGCGCCGGGTCTGGCTCGACGAGCGCTTGCAGCGGGAGTTCTACTATGGGCTTGCAAACGAAGGTCTTTGGCCTCTTTGCCACGTCTCGTTCACGCGCCCCATTTTTCGCCCTCAGGACTGGGCGAGCTATCGGAAGGCCAATCAATTATTTGCCGAGGCGGTGTTGGATGAAGCCGGCAGCGCCCCGGCTTTCGTCTTCATTCAGGACTATCACTTCGGCTTGTTGCCGCGCATGCTCAAGGACCGCAACGCGAAGCTCATCGTCGCGCAGTTCTGGCATATCCCCTGGCCCAACCGCGAGGCCTTTCGTGCTTTTCCATGGAAGGAAGAGCTTTTGGACGGCTTGTTAGGCAACGATCTTTTGGGATTCCAGCTGCGCTACCACTGCTCAAATTTCCTGGAAACGGTGGATCGAAACATCGAGGCACTGGTGAGCACAGAACACTTCAGCGTCTTTCGCAACGGCAAAACCACGTTGGTTCGTCCGTTTCCTATCAGCATCGATTTCGATGCTCATGTGCAGACCGCAACCGGCAGGGAGGTCGGGTCTGGAATGGCATGGTGGCGTGAAACGTTGCAACTATCCCATTCCCGCGTAGAATTTCTCGGCATCGGAATCGACCGCATCGACTATACCAAGGGAATTCCGGATCGGCTGCTGGCTTTCGATTCGTTTCTCGAACAATACCCTGAATATTGCGGGAGAGTGCAATTTGTTCAGATTGGCGTACCCAGCAGGATCCAGATCGACGAGTATCAGGCACTGAATACCGAATTGGACCGACTGATCCACAGCATAAACGCGAAATGGTCGACCAACTCGTGGAAGCCCGTCGTTTTCTTCAAGCAGTACTTCAATCCCCGCCAGCTTATGGCGCTCCATCGATTGGCGAATTTCTGCGTCGTTACCTCATTGCATGACGGCATGAACCTGGTGGCGAAAGAGTATGTCGCCAGCCGATTCGATGACGACGGCGTCCTGATTCTAAGCAGATTTACAGGTTCTGCGCGCGAGCTGCAGGACGCTCTGCTTGTGAACCCGTTTGCAATTGGCGAGATCACAGATGCGATCGCTGCCGCGGTTAAAATGGGCCCCGAGGAAAGGAGCAAGCGCATGCGCCGCATGCGGCGCGCAGTTTCTGAGAATAACATCTACGACTGGGCAACCAAGATCCTCTCTGTGCTCTTGAGATTTGACCTTTCCACTTCAGTCTCTGAGGACGAGCCTGAGATCAGCGATAGGACATTGTGACAGCGCCAACCTCAACTCGCCTGATCCTTGAGCATCTCGATGAAATCAGACAAACCGCAGGCAACGCTCGCCGGATTCTTCTGCTCCTCGATTTCGACGGAACACTGGCGCCCATCGTCGAATCGCCAGGGCTGGCGAAACTTCCGGAGCAAACCCGGTCACTCATCATAAAGCTAAACCAGGAACCGCGCGTTACCGTAGCGATCATCAGCGGGCGAGCATTATCTGATTTGCGGCAACGCATTGGCCTCGATCTAATCTATGCAGGCAATCATGGCCTGGAGATCGAAGGCCCCGGACTGCACTTTCAAGCTCCCGACCTGTCGCACGCCAGGCTTGCTCTTGACAAAGCAGCTTCTGATCTCGCAGTCCGCTTGCAATCCGTTGACGGTGTGCTCATCGAGAACAAAGGCGCCTCGCTGAGCATCCATTACCGCAGAGCAGCTCCGTCCAGTATTCCGGTTATTCTGAGCGCAGTTGAATCAGCGTGCGCTCCCTATGCCCATCTTGTTGAACTTCACCACGGCAAGAAAGTATTTGAAGTCCGGCCAAATGTGAAATGGAACAAAGGGACGGCCGCGCAATGGATTCTGCGGCAATTGGGCGACGAAGGCATTCTTCCTGTTTGTATCGGCGACGACAAAACCGATGAAGACATCTTCCGTGCGTTGCCCGCCTCGATCTCAATTAAGGTTGGAGACGGGCCGACAGCAGCCCGCTATCGGGTCTCCAGCTCAGATCAGGTGCGAGACGTTCTTCAGGAGATTTATGCCCTGGTGAAGCAACGAGACAGCGCAGCCGCCGGACCTCGCTGATTTATGTACAAGCAAATGGACGGAGAGTTTCAGCTTCCAAGTTAATGTCAACGACGGTGGAGCGAGCAAACCATTGCGCGGAGAAGTAGTCAATTGGAGGCAGGACAAGCCGCGGCTGCTTGCGGAAGCCATTGGCCTGGGAATCGTTGGCGCGCTGGCGGCGCGGCTGTTCACCTGGATGCTGCACGTCTGCGAATCCTTTTTTCTGAAGCGGATGGCGGGATACCAACCGCCGGGCGTATCCAGCGAAGGCGGCAGCCTCCAGGCCGTGATCGGGCCGCATGGACTGTGGCTGATTCCGCTCGCAACAACATTGGGTGGACTCCTGTCCGGCATCCTGGTATACGCCCTCGCGCCGGAGGCAGAAGGCCACGGCACGGATGCGGCCGTCGCCGCGTTTCATCGCGCAGGAGGATTCATTCGCGCGCGCGTAGCGCCGGTCAAGCTGGTTGCCTCAGCCATCACAATCGGCTCAGGCGGGGCGGCGGGACGCGAGGGACCGACTGCATTGATCAGCGCCGGCGTCGGGTCGCTGTATGCGACGCTGATGAAACGCTCCGAGGAAGAGCGGCGGATTCTACTGCTGGCGGGCATGGCCGCGGGACTTTCGGCCATCTTTCGCACGCCGATAGGGACTGGTGTATTTGCCATCGAAGTTCTGTACGGAGGCATGGAGTTTGAGACCAGCGCCTTGTTGTACACGATGCTCTCGTCGGCCGTGGCTTACGCGGTCAATGGATTCTTTGTTGGCTGGCAGCCTCTGTTTAAGCTGACAGCGCCGCGGACCCCGCACCTCTCGGAATATGGCTGGTACCTGGCCCTGGGCGCTCTTGCAGGCCTGGTGGCGACGATTCTGCCGGAAGTTTTCTACCGAACGCGGGATGCCTTCCGTAAACTTCCCGTTCCAGCGTGGACCAAGCCGGCACTGGGCGGACTCGGCCTGGGTCTGCTGGCATTGAAACTGCCGCAGGTGCTGGGCGGAGGGTATGGATGGATTCAGCTGGCCATGAATGGAGCGCTTGCGCTGCGGCTGCTGCTGGTCCTGATGGGAGCCAAACTGGTGGCGTTTGCTCTAACCGTTTCCTCGGGAGGATCGGGCGGGGTTTTTGCGCCCTCGCTATTTGTCGGATCAATGCTTGGCGGGGCCTGCGCCGTCATGTTTCATCAGCCGCCAGGCGTCTTCGTGGTGGTGGGTATGGCGGCCGTCTTTGGTGCGGCAGCCCGCGTTCCCATTGCCACGCTCTTGATGGTGACGGAGATGGCTGGCGGATACCAGTTGCTGGTACCGGCCGCTGCGGCCGTGATGCTGAGCTATCTGGTGCAGATGTGGTTGTCACAGGGCCTGCGCTACGACAGCCTGTACGAGGCGCAGGTGCCGTTGCGGGAAGATTCCCCGGCGCACCATGTAGAGCAAATCCGCGTAGCCCTCACACTGCTGGGAAGAAGAAATGCTCCTGCAACGGACAGGATTGGACATTTGGATCTTCTCCGCTTGCTGCGGTCGAAGGTAAGGTTCGACCTGCCCGGCGGAAAACAATTGCAACTGTGCCTGCTGCGGCCGGAAAGCCGGTTCGCTGGAAAGTCCATCACCAATTTCTACAATGAATTGGGGCAGGACGATCTGGAGATTGTAGTGGTGATGCGAAGAGAGCATCTGCTGCTGCCGCATCCAGATACCCTGCTTGAGGGAAACGACCGTATGTTGCTGATCACCTCCGCTTCGTCCTGGGCATCACTCCAGAATGAGATCACGCAGCTGACAGCGCCGCACGGCTGAGGACTCCCGGCCGAAGTCACGCTGGATCGGTCAGCAGTCCCCTTTCGTGCGTTGTGAAGATTCCATCGAGCGGGCAAGCCATGCAATGCCGATGAAATCATGCCCCCCTGTTCACGCCACGGTCATAAGCTCTTTTTCCGTTCTCTCAACAGCCTGCTTCCCAATTCCCAGAACCACGCGGCCGTTGACCTTCCCCGCCTTGAGCCGGTCAAACGTGTCATTGATGGACTCGAGCGGCAGCGTTTCGATGGTCGCCTTTACTTTGCCTTCGGCGGCGAACATGAGCGCTTCCTCCAGATCCAGGCGCGTCCCCACGATCGATCCGCGAAGGGTGTAGCCGTTCAGCACCATGTCGAAAATAGAAACAGGAAATTCGCCCGGAGGCAGACCATTCAGCACGCATGTTCCGCCGCGGCGCAGCATGCCGATCGCCTGCTTGAAGGCAATAGTTGAAACCGCCGTCACCAGAACTCCCTCCGCCCCGCCAATCTGCTTTTGAATCTCAGCCGGCGGGTTCTGGGTTTTCGCATCGATCGTAATCTCGGCGCCAAGAGCCTGCGCCAGCGCCATTTTTTCCGGTCCCAGGTCTACCGCCGCGACGTGCAGCCCCATGGCCTTCGCGTACTGAATCGCCACATGGCCCAGGCCGCCGACTCCAGAGATCACGACCCAGTCGCCGGGCCGGGTGGCAGTCTGTTTCAGGCCCTTGTAGGTGGTCACGCCGGCACAGAGGATCGGGGCCGCGTCCACGTACGAAAGGCTCTCGGGGATTCGTCCCAGATAATCAGCTTGCCCCAGTGCATACTCAGCGAAACTTCCGTTCACCGAATATCCCGAGTTCTCCTGCTGCGGGCACAGCGTTTCCCAACCGGAGAAACAAAAATCGCAATGTCCGCAGGCGCTGTGCAGCCACGCGATTCCGACTCTGTCGCCTACTTTCAAATGCGTGACATCGGGCCCCAGCGCGACCACCCGCCCGGCGCCTTCGTGGCCGGGTATGAATGGAACCGTCGGCTTCACCGGCCAATCGCCGTCGGCCGCGTGCAAATCGGTGTGGCAGACTCCGCTTGCGTAGATTTCCACTAAGGCCTGCCCCGGCCCGGGCGTCGGGACGGGAACTTCTCGAACCACCAGAGGCGCGCCGAATTTCTCGACGACCGCTGCTTTCATAGTCTTTGGGATAGTCATTCGAAATCTCCTCTCTTCACGAACGGCTATCATCCTAGATCCCGGCCCGTTCTTATTCGGTGATGTGCGTCACGCAGATCCAGCATCGCTCGCCGCATGGAGCCGGGAGCCAAAGTGAAGCGGAAGATGAATAGCGTCGTATTCGCTACGGAAGCGCTGAATCCTGCTGAATCCCGTCCGCTTCCTTGCGCTCTTTTTCGCGCTCGAAATATCGCTCCATAAATTTGGTGTCGAATTTACCCTCGCGGAACTCTTCATCATCGAAAATCCCGCGATGCAGCGGAATCGACGTATAAATCCCTTCAACCACAAACATATCCAGCGCGCGCCGCATCCGCGCCATTGCCTCATCTCGGTCCTTACCATGTGCAATCAGCTTGGCAATCAGCGAATCATAATAAGGAGGCACGATGCCTTCCGCATACTGCGCCGTATCCACGCGAATACCATTGCCGCCGGGGATATTGAAGACCGTAATCTTGCCCGCCGAAGGCGTGAATTTTCCCGGATGCTCCGCGTTGATGCGGCACTCGATCGCATGCCCGCGAATCGTCGTCGGCTCCGGCAGAATGCTCGAAAGCTTCTCGCCCGCAGCAATGCGCAGCTGCGCCTTCACCAGATCGATACCCGTCACCATCTCTGTCACCGGATGCTCGACCTGAATGCGCGTGTTCATCTCGATGAAGTAGAGCTTCCCGTCTTCATCCATCAGGAATTCAATCGTGCCCGCATTCTGATAGCCAACGTGCTCAAGCGACTTCTTCAGCGTCTTGCCGATGTCGTCGCGCATCTTCTGCGTCACCTGCAAAGACGGGGCTTCCTCAATCAGCTTCTGATGCCGTCGCTGAATCGAGCACTCGCGCTCGCCCAGCGAAAGAACATTGCCATGCTCGTCAGCAAGAATCTGAAACTCAATGTGCCGCGGCCGCTCGATGAACTTCTCCATGTAGAGCGATCCGTTGCCGAAGGCATTCGCCGCCTCGCTGCTCGCCGCCTGAAAAAGCCCCGGCAGCTCTTCCGCCGAGCGCACAACGCGCATCCCGCGCCCGCCACCGCCCGCAGTCGCTTTCAGGATCACCGGAAAACCGACCGTCTTCGCCCATTCCTGCGCCTCGTCTTCGCTCTGGATCACGCCATCTGAACCGGGCAGAATCGGCACCTTGGCCTTCTTCATCGCCTGGCGCGCTTTTTCCTTCTCGCCCATCAGCCGCGTCACTTCCGGCGTCGGCCCAATGAACTTGATGTTCGAAGCGCGGCACACTTCTGCGAAGTTGGCGTTCTCGCTCAGCAGCCCGTAACCCGGATGAATCGCCTCAACATCGGCAATCTCAGCCGCACTGATCACAGCAGGAACGTTGAGATAGCTCTCCGACGAGCGCGGCGGTCCAATGCAGATGGCCTCATCCGCAAAACGCACATGCAGCGAGTTGCGGTCCGCCTCGGAATACACAGCCACCGTGCGAATGCCCAGTTCCTTGCAGGCACAAATCACACGCAGCGCAATTTCGCCACGATTGGCGATCAAAACCTTACGAAACATATTTTCCCGGACGCTTGCGGCAAAGTCTTTCTTTGAAGGGGCACGGCTTCAGCCGTGCCGTGAGTGTCAAAAGTATCGGGGGCTTCAGCCCCCGAGGGATATGTTCTTCTCACAGACATTTCAGTGCGGACGCAGCGCAAAGAGTTGCTGGCCGTACTCCACCGGCTGGCCGTTCTGGACAAAGCGCTTCACGATCTCGCCCGACGCATCCGACTCGATCTCGTTCATCAGCTTCATCGCCTCGATGATGCAGAGCACCTGCCCCTGCTCCACCACATCGCCAATCTTCACAAAGGCCGGAGTCCCCGGCGACGGCGACTCATAAAAAGTCCCCACAATCGGCGACTTCACAATATGCAGCGAAGCGTCTTCGCTTTCAGCAGCAGGAGCCGGAGCAGCCGCCGGAGTCGGCGGTGCAGCAGCAGCCTGCACCGCAGGCAACGTCACCGGAGCAGCAACCGCGGCAGCAGGCGCAGCCGCCAGCAAACGGCTCAAACTCGCCAGGTCTGCCGTAGCACCCTCCTGAGCAAACTTGATGCGGACCTTCAGGTCGCCGCGCTCCAGGTCAAATTCGCCAATCTTGTTTTCTTTCAGGAACTCAATCAGTTCCTTGAGTTCTTTCATCTCTTCTGGGTTCATCTTTGAATGTCTCGCTACAACTGGATCATCGCCTTCGGCGCTGGCGTCAGAATTTTGCCGCCGCTCGGGGTCACCGCGACCATGTCCTCAATGCGAATACCAAATTTCCCTTCGATATAAATGCCCGGCTCGATTGTAATCACCATGCCTGGAGCGAGCACCTGCTTCTGCTCGGCCGCAACCCGCGGCGGCTCGTGAATCTCAATCCCAACACCGTGCCCGGTTGAATGTGTAAAGTACTTGTCCAGCTTTGCCTTGCTCAGCACACTGCGCGCAGCCTCATCCACTTCGCCGCACGTCGCGCCCGGCTTTACTGCGGCCACCGCAGCCTCCTGCGCCTCCAGTACGGCATCATACGCGAACTGCTCCGGGCTGCCCGGCTTGCCCATGTGGACAGTGCGCGTCATATCAGAACAATAACCATTGAGGATAACACCGAAGTCGAGCGTCACGAAGCCGCGCCCCGGCACCTTGGCCGTCGTCGCACGCCCATGCGGAAGCGCCGAGCGCTTCCCCGAAGCCACGATCGTCTCAAACGACATGCCCTCTGCGCCCATGCTGCGCGCAAAAAATTCAAGGTCAGCCGCAATCTCCGACTCAGCAACGCCAGCCTGAATATGCGGCAGCACCACCGTAAACAAATTGCACCCGAGCAGTGCCGCCTTCTCCATCAGCAGCAGCTCATCGGCATCCTTCACCATGCGTAGTTCCGAAACAACCGGCTTCTTCAAAGGCTGAAAGAACCCGCGCCGCTTTCCTTTGCTGAGTGCCTCGCGCATCATATCGAGCGCAGCAACCGTAGTCTGCTCCGGCTCGAAATATGCCCGCGCCACGCCCGACTCTTCCAGCCAGACGCAAGCCTCGCGCAGCGCCGACTTCTTGGCAATCACGACGCGAGCTCCCTGCGTCTCCTCTTTGGACTGAGAAGTATAACGCCCATCGGTAAACATGGCCGCGCGCTTCGCCGTAACAGCCAGCGCAGCATTCGACCCGGTAAATCCGCAAAGATAGCGAACATCGGGCAAATGCGTCACCAGCACAGACTCAATCCCCTGCAACTGCATCTGCTTACGCAGTGTCCGAATACGCCCCAAATGATTCATCACTCACAAAGTTATAGCAGGTATGAAAGCTGTCATCCTGAGCGAAGCGAAGGATCTGCTTTTTCTAAACAGCAGCACGAAAGCGGGTGCCCCATCCTTTCGCGCACTTTGCGAAAGGGTGGGAGAGCACAAACCCCAACCAACCTTTTCAAACAACAGCTGAACATCCTCTATACTTGCCCTTTCACCATGCAGCGCATTTATCCCAAATTCCTACTCTCCGCCATCTCCCCCGAACACTTCCCTCCATCCACCACTCCCGAGATCGCCTTCCTCGGCCGCTCCAACGTAGGCAAATCGAGCCTGCTGAACGCGCTCTTAGGCTCGAAGCAGGCCCATGTCTCGTCAACTCCCGGAAGAACGCGCGCCATCAACTTCTTCTCCATCACCGACTCACCCCTGCGCCAGCAACCGCAGATGTATTTCGCCGACCTCCCCGGCTACGGCTACGCCAAGCTCTCAAAATCCATCTCCGCCGAGTGGCCGAAATTCATCGAGCCGTATCTTTCTGACCGCCCCACGCTAGCCCTTTGCCTTTGTCTCGTCGACAGCAACATCCCGCCGCAGAAGAGCGATGCCCAGCTCATCCACTTTCTGCAATCTTTCAACCGCCGTCTGCTCGTCATCGGAACCAAGGCCGACCGACTCTCCGGCAACGCCCGCGTCAAAGCGCAAGCCGAGTTGCGCAAAGGACTGGCAGTCGAAGACCTGCTCCTCTGCTCCGCAAAAACCGGTGCTGGATTGAAAGAAGTGTGGTCGGCGATCTACACAGCCGCAGAAGAATCCGCCGCCTCAGGCTGAACCACCGGCAGCCCGTCGCTCGAAACCTGCACCGGCACCGCAATCTCACCCGACTGCGTCCGCTGCTGCAGCAATTCCACAAAGCGCAACAATTCGTCAGCCCGCATCCGCACATAGCGCACGCGCGACAAGCTCTTCTGCAGATAACGCGGAGCCAGCCGAATCCACCTCACCCGCGGGTCCGACGCATTCTCCAGCGCATCCACGGCAACCGCATCCACACGCGGCAGACACTGTGCAGCATCCTGCGAAACGCTCCACGTCACCACCATCCAATCCGGAATCACCGCAGCCGCCGCAAGCACCTTGGCCCCACGCTCGATGAAAGCCTCCGACTGTAATCCGCCGCAAGCCACCAGATCAGGCTGCACGCCCCGCTCCAGCATCTCCGCAAGCACCTGCTGAGGATCACCCACCAGCGCCACAGCCACCGGCTCTTTCTTGCGAATCTGGTTCTTCAGAATCCGCAGCGCCTCATCCAGGCTGTTCACCATGAAGTCGCACAGCCCCTGTCGCAGCGCGAACTTGGCGCGACCGGCATCCGCGTCCACCCCCAGAGAAGCAGCACCCGCAATATTCGCCGCAACCGCCATCGCCGTACCGCGACCGTCCAGCTCGCCGTCGTAGACGAGCAGACCACCCGGCTCCGGCGCAACCGACATCAGTGCCGCAAAGTGATCGAAAACCTCAGCCGTGTCTGGAATATCCTGCTCAGCCATTTGTTAAATCTCTTCTACTAGATGTCAGATGCTGTCATCCAGAGCAGTGCGAAGAGCCTGCCCAGAGCTTGCCGAAGGGATCTGCTGTTTCTAAGCATCAGCACGAAAAAGGGTGCCCCATCCTGAAGCAGTCAGGGTGGGAATCACTAACTCAACAGACTTGTCATCCTGAGCGGAGCGCAGCGGAGTCGAAGGGACCTGCTTTATCTATGTCTTCGCCACGCGAAGCGCTTCCTCTACCAGCTCGAATAAGGCTGCCCGTTGCTCCCCACCTGATCCGAACCGCTGTGCACATCGTTAATCCCAGGATCAGTCTGATCCACGCTCTCCAGCACATCGCTCGTCGCCGTCACCCAGGTGGTAGTGCTGTGCGTCATCGGATCGGAAGGGATCTCTTTCAGATACCCAGCCTGCACCAGATCGTCCAGCGACTGCGGGCCTTTTTCCTTGTCCATCGTGTAGGAATCAATCGCCTGCCGCATCACATGCAGGTCTTCCTTCAGCACCGCTTCGCGCGCGGCCTTGATCGACGAAATATAAGCAGGAATGGCAATCGCCGCCAGCACGCCGATGATGAGCATCACCACCATCAGCTCCACCAGCGTAAAGCCGCTCTGCCTTCGCCTTTTCATCTCAATCCGCATCGTCACCACGTGTTGTACTTCGTTCCGTCCAGCGCCGTCCCATCCGATTTGGAATACACATCAAACACGTTCTGCCCGCCCCACGAATCGCTGGTCGGATCATCCTGCATTGCGCGCAGTCCCCAGTCGTCGCTGTTCGTCATCGGATCCACTGGAATGCGCCGCAGAAAGCGCACCTTCTTGCCCTGCACATCCACGCCATCCACCAGCGTCTGCAGGTCAGGCGGATAGTTGAAGCTGTCCACCTTGGTCTGGAAGGCATTGCGGTCCGCCGCGTCCTTGTAACGGTCGATCGCGTCCCGCATCTGCCACAGGTCGTAGCGAAGCTCGCGCTCTTTCTCCCGCTTCACCGTCAGCCGCGTCAAAGGAATCGCCGCCGACGCCAGAATCGCAAGGATCGCAACCGTAACGATCAGCTCGACGAGCGTCAGCCCGGCCTCGCCGCGCCTATGTCGTGATTTCAACTGCAACAACAATCACTACTCCGATGAGATGTTTAGGTTGTTGGCTTGCCGAAGGTGGGAACGCGCATCACTGCACATGAACTACCGTCTGCGACCCCATCGCCTGCACCGCCTGTTGCGCGCTGTTCCGCACCACTGGCCGCGTCAGCGCAATCGAAGCCTCGCCCGGGGCCTTCGCCTGGAAGGTCAGCAGCACCACCGATCCTCCGCCGCTCACCCCTGTCGCGCCCGGCGGCCGCGACGCGGAAATCGTCACGCCGCCATTGCCGTCGTCCCGATGCACCAGCGCCACTGCCTGCCCGTCCTTGCCCAGGAAATTCCCCAGGTCCACATTAATGAGATTCAGTTTCGAGCTGTCGTACTGCATCTGCAGCGGCACAGAAAATACGTCCCGCCCGCCCAAAAGATTCACCGCCACCTGGAAGCTTCCGCCCACTTTCTGCGGCGTCGGTGGCGCGACCAGCTGCAGGTTTACCGGTGCCCCCGCATCCGCCTGCTGCCGCATCTGGTTCACCGCATTCTCCGCCGCGCCCTCAGCCGACTGCCCCAGCGGCGGCTGCCCATCTCCGTGCATCGGCTGCGCTGGCGGCTGAGTCGCCGGCATCGGCGCATTTATCCTGCGCAGCTCAATCGTGTTCGTCGTGCCCGTATCAATCTCCCGCGTGTTCAGCGGAGAAATCTGCTCGGCGCGAATCACGTGCGGAATCACCAGGAAGACGATCTCGTCATCCTGCACCTCGCGCGTCTCCGAGCCAAAGATCCAGCGCAGGATCGGCAGCTCAGCCAGACCCGGGGTCCCCGTCAGTGAAATATTGTTCTGCCGCGTTAAAATGCCGCCCAGAATACTCGCCTCGCCTTCTTTCAGCCGGATCGTCTGTTCCGAAGTGCGCTGCGTAATAATCGGCTCGTTGATGCCGCCCAGGTTGACCGAGCCATTCGTGTTCGATACTTCAATCTTCATCTTGATCGTCACGTCGCGGTCATAATGCACCGTGGGCTTCATATCGATGTTCACGCCCACATCCAGATACTGGAACTGCGTGTTCACCAGCGAGCTCACAATCGCCGTCGCCGCGCCTGTCTGATACGAGCCGGTTGCTACTGGATACTTTTCGCCAATCTTCAACGTTGCCTGCTGGCCGTCAGAGGCGCGCAGGCGTGGGCTTTGCAATATCTTCGTATCCGTGTCGCTCAGCAGCAGATTGACCTGCGCCTGCCCGATCGTCACCGCAAAGTTCGTCGAATTCAGGTGCGCCAGATTATTCAGTGTCAGACCACTCGTCGTCGTTGTAGTGGATGACGAAGACGAAGAAGAAGTCGAACTCTGGTTCGCATTCGACGCCTGAAAGTTGATCGTCGCCGTCTGCGGCAGCTGAATGCCGATCTGCCGCGTCTTGTCGCGGTTCACTTCCATCACCGCCACGTCGATCAGCACCTCAGGCCGCGCCTTGTCCAGATCGTTGATCAGCTTCTGCGCCAGCAGCAGCTCATCCGGCGTGCCGCGCATGATAATCGCATTCTGGCTCGGCACCGCATACAGCTTCGCCGTCGTAAACACGTTGCGCAGCGCCGTCTGCACGTCGTTCAGGTCCTGCTGCTGCGAAACGTTGGTCAGGTAAAAGGTCTGGACCGCCTCCTCGTCCAGCTCCGCGCGCTTGCCGCGGTTGTTCTGCGCCACAAAGATCGTGTTCGACGTGACCGGCCGCCAGAATGTCCCGGTAATCGTCCCGAGAATCCGCAGCGCGTCATACAGCGACACATTCGTCAGGTCGACCTGAACGCGCTTCGAGGTGTAATCCGGGTCGAACAGCACATTGATGCCCGCCGCCTTGCCCACCGTCTGGTAGACGATCTTGCTGTCCTCCACCATGTGCAAAGTAATCGGTTCATTCGAAATCGGCTTCAGCTGCGGCGGCCCGCCAATATCATTCAGTTCCGGGTTGGCGTTGGGAGAAACCGGCGTCTCCTGGTTCGGCGGCGCGTTGATCTTTTCCCGCGTCGCCTGGATATCCTGCTGCGCCAACTCGTTGCTGGGATCGATCTCCAGCGCATGGAGAAATTCCGTCAGCGCGCCCGTGTTGTCGCCCTGGTCGCGCAGCTTTTCGCCACGCTTTACATGCGCTGCTGCCGCGGAAAAGCGCGTCCGCTCGTATGACGTCTTATAACGCAGGTTCTTCGGATCTTTCTGGAAAGCCTTGTAATAGTCCTCGTAGGCCGTCTCTACATCATCCCGGGCTTCGGCATTCTGTGCCTGCTTGTACCAGTGCTTGGCAGACTGCGCCTGCGCTTTGAACGAAGGGACAAAAACGAAAGTGAATCCGAGAAATACGAGGGCCAGTTTCGCGAATCGATAATTCATGCAACTCCAGGGAAACATCTCCGGGGAAAAGGTCCTTGCGGCGGCTCGCGAAGCCCGTTTTGAAAGAGAATTACGGGCCAATAACCTGTTTCTTTTCATGCCACGATGCTTGGCGATTATAGCACCGCGAAGCTCGTGAAAAGATAAGCCTGCCGCGCGTGCTAGCATGAAATATCGTACCTGGAAAAGTGCCCGTTCTGAATTTCACGCTCAGCAGGTTGCATTATTTGTCGTCTTTGAAGAGGCACGGTTTTCGTGCCGTAATAGCTGGAACGCAAGTGCGGCTTTAGCCGCCGAGAGAGGGGTTCTTTTCCCCCTAAGCGCATCCGACAGAAAGATTCGTACCCATGGCCCGCCAAACCAGCCATCCGGTGGCTCCGGCCGCCCCCCAGAAATCCAAGCCCACATCGCGGCCCAGAGACCCGGTCGCGTCTGGCGTCCGAGACGCCGCCGTCAACCGCGCCGCCGGACATAACTATTTTTTGCTGGATAAATTTGAAGCAGGCGTAGCCCTCCGCGGAACAGAGGTCAAGTCCATCCGCGAAGGCAAAGCCAATCTCAAAGACGCCTACGGCATCGTTAAAGACGGCGAGGCCTTTCTGCTGAACGCGCATATTGGTCCGTATTCCCACGGCAGCTATACCAATCACGAGTCGCTCCGCACACGGAAGCTGCTGCTGCACCAGGAAGAAATTCGCAAACTACTCAGCAAGACGCAGCAGAAGGGATTTACGCTCATCCCCACCCGCCTTTATTTCCGCAATGGAAGAGTCAAGTGCGAACTGGCCGTAGCCAAGGGCAAACAGGACTGGGACAAGCGCGAAACCGAACGCCGCCGCGAAGCCGACAAGGAAGCCCGAGCCGCCATAGCCCGCTCCCGCGGCAAATAGCACTCACCTTAAAACAAAAGTTGTCATCCTGAGCGAAGCGCCGCAAGCGCGGAGTCGAAGGACCTGCTTTTCTAAGCATCAGCACGAAAACGGGTGAACAATCTCAGTGCAAGACAGAGCGGTATCAGGTAATGAGCCGACCTGGATCTCACTGCAATGCCAGTGCGAGCGAATAGCGAGCGTCTGCTCCATGCAATGGTTACACTGGAGATATGAAGACCACCCTCCAGACCGGCCCCGCAGCCGCCGCCGAAACCGAACTCCTCATCGTCTTCTCGACCGACACAGCCACCGGCAAGGACGCCAAGCCCGAAATCTCGCTCCTGACCGATGAAGAAGCTATCCAGAAAGCAGCCGCCGGCGTCCTCGAAACAGGCGAATTCGCAAGCGCCAGCAATGAAACCATCCTGCTGCACGCGCCCGCAGGCCTCAAAGCCAGGCGCCTGCTCCTCGTAGGACTCGGCAAGTCTGCCAAAGCCACCGTCCACGATGTCCGCAAAGCCGCCGGAACTGCCGTCCGCTTCGCCAAGCCGCGCAAGCTCCGCGAGCTGACCATCGTGCTCCCCACCACTTTCGACGCAGCCGCAAACGCCCGCGCCATCGCCGAGGGTGCCATCATCGCCGACTTCGACCCCGACACCTATCGCTCCGACCGCAAAGACCAGAGCATCCAGTCGCTGACCGTCCTGACCGCCGACCAGAAAGCCGCCGAAGCCGGCTTCAACGAGGGCCGGATCATTGGCGAATCGCAGAACTTCACCCGCACCCTGGTCAACGAGCCGGGAAACCGCATGACCCCGACCACCCTCGGCCAGAAAGCAGCCGAAATGTCGCAGGAAGTCGGCCTGAAATGCGACATTTTCAGTACCGAAAAGCTCCACGAACTCAAAATGGGAGCCTTCTGGAGCGTCACGCAAGGCTCCGAAGAACCGCCCGCGCTCATCGTCATCAAGTACGAGCCGGAAAACGTGTCCGCCGACGGCCCTGTCCTTGGCCTCGTCGGCAAGGGGATCACCTTCGACACCGGAGGCATCTCCATCAAGCCCTCCGACAACATGGAAAAGATGAAGTACGACATGGCCGGAGGCGCGGCAATGATCGGAGCCATGCGCGCCATCGCCCAGCTCAAGCCGGCGGTCAAAGTCATCGCCATCGTCTGCGCCGCCGAGAATATGCCCTCCGGCAAAGCCTACAAGCCCGGCGATATCGAGATTGCCATGTCCGGTAAGAGCATCGAGATCATCAACACCGACGCCGAAGGCCGCCTCGTCCTCGCCGACGGCCTCGCCTACGCAAAGCAACTCGGGGCAACGCACCTCATCAACGCCGCCACGCTCACCGGAGCCGTTGCCGTGGCCCTCGGCCAGGTAAACGCCGGCATCTTCTCGAATGACGAAGACACCTACCAGCACTTCACCGAAGGCCTGACGAAATCCGGCGAGCGCTTCTGGCGACTCCCGCTCGACGACGACTACCGCGAGCAAATCCGCTCCGACATCGCCGACATCAAGAACACCGGCGGACGCTATGGGGGAGCCATCACCGCCGCTATGTTCCTCAAAGAGTTCGCCGAAGACACCCCCTGGATCCACCTCGACATCGCCAGCATGGCATGGCTCGACGAAACCAAGCCCTGGACCGCCAAAGGCCCCACCGGAGTAGCCGTACGGAGTATCGTCGAATGGGTCCGCACCTACGCAAAACCCTAATGGTTGCCATCCTGAGCAAAGCGACCGAAGGAAGCGCAGTCGAAGCACCTGCTTTTCCCCTGGCAGTAGCACGAAAAAGGGTGGGAATCACCAAATCCAGCAGCAAAAAAAAAGCGCGCCAGATGGCGCGCTTTTTTGCACGCAAAACGCTTTACGAGGCAGCCTTCAGATGCTTCCCATCGGCAATTTCCTCAATCACCTTCCTATTGAACGCCGGAAGATCATCCGGCTTCCTGCTGGTAATGAAATTGCCATCCATGACCACTTCTTTATCCACCCAGTTAGCGCCCGCATTCTTCAGATCGGTCTTCAACGATGGCCATGAGGTCAGCGTATGCCCCTTCACCACCCCGGCTTCAATCAGAGTCCAAGGTCCGTGGCAGATCGCCGCAACCAGCTTCCCCGACTGCACAAAATCCCTCACAAAGCGCACCGCCTTCTCATCCATCCGAAGGCGGTCAGGATTGGCGACCCCGCCGGGCAGGATCAGCACATCGTAGTCTCCCGGCTTCGCATTCTCCAGGGTTTTATCCACCTTCACCGAATCGCCCCAGTCCCTGGACTTCCAGCCCCGGATTTCCCCCGACTTGGGTGCAATTACGTCCGTCATGGCGCCCGCCTGTTCCAGCGCCTTCCTCGGTTCGGTAAGCTCAACCTGTTCAAAGCCATCCGTGGCCAGAATTGCGACTCTCTTACCTTTCAGATTCTCCTGCATGCCATCTACCTCCACTTCTGCGGCATACCATCTGGATTTACGTACCTTATGTAATATGAAGACGGTCTACCCAGGAAGCGTTGCCAGTGCAGGAGAGGCAAAGAGGCAAAAGTCAAATATAAATTTCCGTTGAAGAAACATTGGCGCCAGGCATCCATCGATAACAATGCCAACAACTGATACTCAGAGGAGGAGGATCAAAGTGCGGAATTTTTTCGTTAAACACAAGTTGGCGGCCGCGGCCGTCACGCTCACCCTGATCGGCTTTGCGGGCTGCAACTCAAACAGCGGTCCTGAAAATGTCATGCTCTCCGGTGCAGGCAGCACCTTCGTCTATCCAGTGATGACCCGCTGGATTCAGGACTTTTCCAAGGTGCATACAAACGTCCAGATCAACTACCAGTCCATCGGATCGGGCGGCGGAATCCAGCAGGTCAAAGCCGGCACCGTCGATTTCGGCGCTTCTGACGCGGCTCTTAGCGACGATCAGCTGAAGGAAATGAAGCCCGTAATCCAGATTCCGGAATCAGCCGGCCCCGTCTGCATCACGTACAACCTGCCCGAACTCAAGGAACCGCTCCAGCTTTCGCCTGAAGCGCTGGCCGGCATCTTCCTCGGCACGATCAAGAACTGGCATGACCCGATCATCGCGAAGGACAATCCCGGCGTGCATCTGCCGAAGGAAAATGTCCTCGTCTCGCATCGCGCTGACGGCAGCGGCACCACCAACATCTTCACCACCTATCTCGCGGCCGTTAGTCCAGAATGGCAATCGAAGGTGGGCAAAGGCAATTCTGTGAGCTGGCCCGTCGGCATCGGCGGCAAGGGCAGTGAAGGCGTCACCGGGAACATCCGCAATTCCCCCGGCGCCATCGGCTACGTCGAGCTGACCTACGCCGAACAAAACCACCTGCCCGTCGCCAAAATCAAGAACCAGGCCGGCCAGTATGTTTCTGCTACCGCCGCAGCGACAACGTCCGCAATCAACGCCTTCAGCAGCCAGCTTGCGCAGGACCCGCGCACGCCCATTGTGAACCCGCCAGCCTCAGCCGCAGACGCCTATCCCATCTCCGGCCTGACCTTCCTCATCATTCCCAAAGACGGTCCGGGCAAAGCGAAGCGAGCCGCTCTGAAAAGCTTTGTCCAGTACATCATCACCGATGGACAGGCAACCGCAGGCACGCTGAACTACGCTCCCCTGCCTGACGGCGTAAAACAATACGACCAGCAGCAGTTGCAGCAGCTAACCGCTGACGGTCAACCACTGCAATAGTCAAGACACGAAACCGGGTGCCGGGTGCGGGTGCCTGGGGTCGTTTCCTACATCACTTCAGGAGCACTAATCCCTAACCACGCCAGCGACCGAATCAGCTCGCGCTGCGTAATCGCTGCCGTGGCCAGGAGAAACTTCTTCCGCTCAGGATCAGCTTCCGTCAAGATGTGGTGCTTGCGGTAGAAGTTGCTAAACTCCTGCGCCAGCTGAAAGGCATGCTTCGCCAGATACGCAGGTTCTGCGGTGCTAATGCACTGGTCAAGCAGCAGAGTGGTCTTCGCCGCCCGCAGCCAGACCTGCCATATGCCGTCTCCGTCTTCGCCAATAAGATACGGCGACGCATTGACGCCGGCAAAATCAGACAGCGCCTGCTCGGCAGTGATGCCGGCCTTGCGAAAGATGCTGCGCGTGCGCACAACGGCATATTGCATATAAGGCCCCGTCTCGCCCTCAAAGCTCAGCGCATCTTTGAAATCGAAGGCAATCACAGTATTGCGTGTGTACTTCAGCATGAAGTAGCGCAACGCTCCGACTGCTATCTCCTTCGCAATCTGCCCGCGCTCGACTTCGCTCAATTCGGGATGACGGCTGTCAACCTCCGACTGCGTCGCCGCAATCAGCTTGTCGATCAGATCATCGGCCTTCACGCCAAATCCCTTGCGCCCCGAGACCTCGATATAAGGCCGCGCGCGATCTTCGTCCGAAATCTCGTAACCAAGTTCTTCAGCGCAGCGCGGCGTCAGCGCGACCATCTCGTAAGAAAAATGGGTGTAGCGATCAGCCTGCTCCGTATAGCCCAATCCGCGCAGAGCCTCAATCACATTCGCCTGCGGATCGGACTGCCGCGAATCGATCACGTTGTAGATCGCCTGCGCGCCGCCGAAGTGCGGATGATCGGGCTCACCCTGGTCGGCAGAAATCCAGCAGGTGTGGTTCGGATACTCGAAGAATTTTCTGTAAGCAAAATCGCGCCCCAGAAGGCCAAACTTCCAGAGGTGGTAAGCAATGTCCTTGCCAACGTAAGTCACCGTCCCATTCGAGCGAACGATAACTTTGGCGTCCTCATCCGGACCGTCAGCCGATTCAGCCTGCGCAGTCCCGGCGCGCTTCATCACCCAACAGCCCTTGTTCTTGCCCTCGGTCTCGAAATAGAGCACACCCTTCGCCTTCAGCTGTTCAAAGGCCAAGTCCCAGAAGTGCAAATGAAGAATCTCGCTCTCGCGCGGCAGCAGATCGTATTCGATATCCAGCCGCAGCATCGTTTCCAGATGCCGCCGCAGCACGGCGGTCGAAATGATCTCGCCAATTTGCGCAGCATCATTGCCGCCGTGTTCGATCGCGTGCAGCGTATCCAGTCGAATCTGTTTCCGCGCTTGTTTCTGCGATTCGTCCGCCTCATACCACTGCGAAACGCGCGCATACAAATCCCAGCAGTAGTAGTCGATGCGCTCGCCGTTCGCGGCAAGCTTCGCCATCAGCGCCTGCACATCGGCCAGCGAAAGCGCTTCCAGATGCGTCAGCCCCACAACCACATCAGCCACCTGCACACCGGTGTTGTCGATGTAGTTCTGCACATCGACCTCTTGCCCCGCAGCGCGCAACAGGCGCACAAAGGTATCGCCGAGAATCGCATTCCGCAGATGCCCCACATGCGCAGCTTTGTTGGGATTGATGCTGGTGTGCTCCACCAGCGAGTGCAGCGGTGCTTCAAGCGCAGGCACATCCGCGCCAGCAGCAACATCGCGAGCCGCCGATCCGCGATCGAGCCGCGCGTTGATGTATCCTGCGCCCGCGACGTCGAACCCGGCAAAGCCTTCGAGCGGCGACAACTCCGCCACAATCTCTTCCGCAATCTTCTTCGGAGCCTTCTTCAGCTTGCGTGCCAGCTCAAACGCAACTGGCAACGCATACTCGCCAAACTTGATCTCAGGTGGCTGCTCGATGGCAATCGTATCCAGCTCAATCCGGAATTTTTCGCGCAGCACTGCGCGCAGACGTTCAAGCAGCTTCTTCTGTTCTCTTAAATACACGTGGATTCACCGGGAAAAATGCGAGCGGAAATTCCGTAACGCTTTGTCAAATACCTGATTTTATTGCTCGATTCTATCAGGCAAGCTAGTTTGACGCTGCTTCCGCGCACCCCCTAAGATGAAAAGAGCAGCTCCAGAAAATTTCCGCGCATGTCGAACCCCGAAAAGTTTTACCTGACCACTCCGATCTACTACGTCAACGCGCGCCCGCACATCGGCCATGCGTACACCACCATCGTGGCCGACGCCATCGCGCGCCGCAAGCGCGCCCTCGGCTTCGACACCTGGTTTCTCACCGGAACCGACGAGCACGGCCAGAAGATCGAGCGTTCGGCGAAGCAGGCCGGAATCGACCCGCAGCATTTCACCGATAAAGTCGCAGCAGAATTTCGCGGCCTGTGGGACCGCATGGGCCTCACTTACGACGACTTCATCCGCACCACCGAGCCGCGCCACAAACAGGCCGTGCAGAAATTCTTCACGCTGCTCAAAGATCGTGGCTTCATCTACAAGAGCACTTACACGGGCCAGTACTGCGTCTCCGACGAAGCATTTGTCGATGTTCCTCCGGGAGCGCCCTGTCCTGACTGCGGACGCATCACCGAAACCCTCAGCGAAGAAAATTACTTCTTCAAGCTCTCGGCCTTTGAGCGCCAGCTGCTGGAGTTCTACGACGCCAACCCTGACTTCATCCGCCCGGAAGCGCGCCGCAACGAAGTCATCTCCTTCGTGCGCAGCGGCCTCAAAGATCTATCGGTAAGCCGCACCAGCATCAAGTGGGGCATCCCCGTTCCCGGCGACGAGAAGCACGTCATCTACGTCTGGCTCGATGCGCTCGCCAACTACATCACAGCGCTCGGCTGGGGCAGCGACGACACCTCAAAATTCGACCGCTACTGGCCCGCCGACCTGCAGATCGTGGGTAAGGAAATCAGCCGCTTCCATTGCGTCTACTGGCCCGCATTTCTCATGGCCGCAGGCTTGCCGACGCCGAAAAGCATCGTCGCCCACGGCTGGCTGCTCTTTGAAGAAAGCAAGATGTCGAAGTCGCGCGGCAACATCGTGCGCGCCGAGACCATTCTCGATGTCCTCGGAGTCGATGCGCTGCGCTATTTCCTGATGCGCGAAATCGTCTTCGGACAGGACGGCAGCTTCTCGTTTGACGCGCTCGTGCAGCGCTACAACAGCGATCTTGCTAACGGCTACGGCAATCTCGTTAGCCGTACACTGACGATGATTCAGAGATATCGAGAAGGTATTGTTCCCAATCGAACGTCATTACAAGGATTGCCGCATCTCGAATCTGATCTCGAATGGGTACAGAAATCATTCGGGAGTTTGTTTGAGAATCATGAGTTTTCCAAGGCACTGGAAGGACTTTGGAAATTTATTGCTTCAATCGATTTCATGATCTCTTCCAGATCCCCTTGGCAATTGGCTAAAAGCTCAGAGGGCCACGACAAAGTTGTAATGGATGAAGTTTTTTACATTGCAGCCGAAGCCATCCGCATCATCACCGCACTCGTCTATCCCGTCTTACCCGACGCAGCCGCAAAGGTATGGGCACAACTCGGCCTCGGCAATATCCAAAAATCCGATCTGAAAAATCTCGAATGGGGAGGACTGAAACCCGGCACAAAGATCGGCGAACTCGGCCCCGTCTTTCCCCGCGCAGAAAAGGACGCAATCACCCGTATGCAGGAAATCGAGCAGCAGAACAACACCCCGAAACCGGACGAGACACCAGCCGCCGTCCCCGCGCCAGCCGAAGTCGCAGGTGCAGCCACAGCCGCAGGCCAGGATGCAGCTCCCACCGCTACGGAGCATCGCATTTCCAAGCTCGAATCCATCGTGGAAGGCCTGGCCGTCGCCATCTCCGAATCGACCAGCGAAAGCAGCGCGGTGGCAGCATTCGCCGATGCGATCAAGAATGACATCACCGGCGGATCGCAGGCGCCTCCAACCGCACCACAGCCTCCGGCAGCTTCGGAAAAGATCACCATAGACGACTTCGCGAAAGTCGAGTTGCGCGTAGCCCAGGTGAAAGTAGCGGAGCGCGTGCCCAAGGCCGACAAGCTCCTGCGACTCGAAGTCGATCTCGGCTACGAAACCCGCCAGATCCTCGCCGGAATTGCCGAAGCCTACGAGCCGGAATCGCTGATTGGCCGCAAAGTCGTCATCGTTGCCAACCTCGCGCCCCGCAAGCTGCGCGGGTTTGAATCGAACGGCATGATCGTCGCCGCATCGCTCGGCGAAAAGGGCAAGCCCGTACTCGCCGGCTTCCTCGAAGACGTCGAAATCGGCGCGCGCCTGAAATAGAACTTGTGACGCTGTCATCCTGAGCGCAGCGAAGGACCTGCTTTTCCTCGGCTGAACCAAAACAGATCCTTCGCTACGCTCAGGATGACAATACAAAACATGAACTATTGAGGACTACTTGCTCATCGATTCCCACGCGCACCTCGACAGTCCACGCTACGACGAAGACCGCGATGCCCTGCTCGCGCGCGCGTGGCAGGCGAACGTGCGCACCGTGCTCTCCATCGGCATCGGCGACGGCCCGGAGACAATGCACCGCGCCCTCGAACTAAGCCGTGAATATGCGGGCAAACCAGAGACACCGCGCATCCTCGCCAGCGCCGGAGTTCACCCACACGAAGCACAACTCTGCGACGAAGCCGCGCTGACGAAACTCAACAGCCTGCTACAGGAACTGGAAATCATCGCCTGCGGCGAAATCGGACTCGACTACTTCTACGACCACTCCCCGCGCGGAACGCAGAAAACCGTCTTCCGCCAGCAAATGGAAATCGCCGCGGCGCACAAAAAGCCGATCATCATCCACTGCCGTCCCTCAGACAACAGCACCAACGCATGGGATGACACCCTCGACATGATCGAAAGCGAATGGGCGCCCAAGGGCCTCGGCGGCATCCTGCACTGCTTCACCGGCGAATGGGACCATGCCCGGCGCGCCATGGACTGCGGCTTTCTCATCTCCTTTGCAGGCAACATCACATTCCCAAAGGCACAGCCGATCCGCGATGTCGCCGTACAGGTCCCGCTCGACCGCATGCTGGTCGAAACCGACGCGCCATTCCTCGCTCCAGTGCCCAATCGCGGCAAGCGCAACGAGCCCGGCTGGGTCGCGGGAGTCGCCGCAAAACTGGCCGAAATCCGCAACTTGCCCGCTGACGAAGTGGCTTCCCGTACCACGGAAAACTTTCACCGATTTTTCAGTATCACAGCGGGCATGGCACACTGAGGTTAGCGGTTTGTGCCGATAATCTGAAGTAGAGAGAAGTGTTATGGCAGCAGACAACTCCTTCGACATCGTAAGCAAAGTGGACATACAGGAAGTACGCAATGCCATCGAGCAGGCCATCAAGGAAGTGCGTGCGCGCTTCGACCTGAAAGACTCGCACTCTGAAATCAAGCTCGAAGGCAACGACGCGATCCAGCTCGCCTCCGTCGACGAATACAAGCTGGAAGCGGTAAAGGAGATCCTGTCGCAGAAGCTGGTGAAACGCGGCATCTCTCTTAAAGCGCTCACCTATGGCAAGCTTGAACCTGCAACCGGATCGAGCGTGCGCCAGAAGATCACCCTGCAGCAGGGCATCCCGACCGAGAAGGCCAAAGAGATCGTCCGCATTCTGAAAGACTCCAAAAAGAAGGCCCAGGCATCTATTCAGGGTGATACCGTTCGTGTGAGCAGCAAAGATCGCGATACTCTACAAGAAGTCATTGCTATGCTGAAGGCGAAAGATCTCGGCATCGACATGCAGTTTACGAACTACCGGTCGAACTAAAGAAAGAACGAGACGCAGTTTTTGAGTACGAGCGAAGAGCCAGTGAGCACAACGACCATAGCGACGGCAAAAGAGGTCTTCGACCTTCTCCACGACGACCTGCGCGCCATCGAGCGCGAGTTCGGCGACGATGCCGTCTCCTCCGTCAAAGCCATCACGGAAATCTCCGATTACCTGCGCGAAGGCGGGGGCAAGCGCATCCGTCCATCGCTCCTGCTGCTCTCCGCCAAATCCCAGGGCTATTCCGGAGGCGGCATGGTCCGTCTCGGCGCCGTCGTCGAAATGGTGCACACCGCCACCCTCGTCCATGACGACATCATCGACGCCGCCGACATACGCCGCGGCCGCCCCTCAGCAAATACCACCTGGGGCAACGCCAAGTGCGTCCTCGCCGGAGACTGGCTCTACATGCAGGCCTTCCGCGTGGCGCTCGAAGAGCGCAACTTCCGCGTACTCGATCTTCTCATCAGCCTCACCCAGCAGATGGTCGAAGGTGAATTGCTGCAGATGGAGACGCTCGGCCGCCCCGTTACTGAGCAGGAATACAACGACCTCATCTATCGCAAGACCGCCTGCCTCTTTGAAGTCTCGATGCGCCTCGGCTCGGTTCTCGCCAAAGTCAACGGAAAAGCCGAAGCTGCGATGGGCGAATACGGCCACGCGCTCGGTATCGCTTTTCAGATTGTTGATGACGTACTCGACCTCACCGCCAGCGAAGAAGTTCTCGGCAAGCCCGTCGCCAGCGATCTACGCGAGGGCAAAGCGACGCTAGCCGTCATTCACTCGCTCGAAAACGGCACGGCAACCGACCGCGAGGCCATCCTCACCATCCTCACCGATCAGAACTTCGACCGCGTCACGCACAAGGAGATTCTCGGCGTTCTCTCGCGCAACCGCTCCGTCGATTACGCAATGAATATCGCTTTCCAGCACGCCGAAAAAGCCCGCACAGCTCTTGCTTCCCTACCGGATTCCGACTTCAAGCGCGCCCTGCTCTGGGTACCGGATTTCGTCGTCGCCCGAGACAAGTAGAACAGGGTTCAGGTCACAGCGCACAGGGTACAGTATTCTAGCTCCAACAAAATTTGTGACTGATTAAACTGCTCGTGATTCGCCATCAAGGTAGATATCAACGCAACTCAGTCTGAGCCCTGCACCCTCACTGTGCTATCCTTTCGAGTTCATGCCGCAAGAACGCACCACTCCCATCCGCGTCCTCGTCGCCAAGCCCGGTCTCGATGGCCATGATCGCGGCGCGAAGGTCATCGCCCGCGCCCTGCGCGACGCAGGCATGGAGGTCATTTACACCGGCTTGCGCCAGACGCCGGAAATGATCGTCAACGCGGCCATTCAGGAAGACGTGGACTGCGTCGGCCTCAGCATTCTCTCCGGAGCGCACAACGCCATCGTCCCGCGCGTAACAGCGTTGCTGAAAGAACGCGGCGGCGCCGATATTCTCGTCGTTCTCGGAGGAACCATCCCCGAGCAGGACGCCAAATTCCTCAAATCGCAAGGCGTCGCGGCCATCTTCGGCCCGGGAACCCCGCTCGAAACCACGGTCAGCTTCATTCGAGAGAACGTCAGGTCACACAATCTGACCTCCTGAGCAACCGCTATGAACGTCCCCCATTTTTCATCCATCATTCCAGACGCATTCACGCGCGTTTCACCACACGAGACTCAAATATTTGACGCACGTCAATTCCCCCTTTGACGGAGACCCCATGAGCGTCAATCGCAGAGACTTCATGCGCAGCGTCGCGAGCGTATCTGGAGTCGCCTTAGCCAGCACAGTCACTTCTAGCCAACCGCAAGCCCAGGCAATCAATCCGCTTCCCAGCCCGGAACTCTCCGGGATTCAGCACGTCGTTGTCGTCATGATGGAAAATCGCAGCTTCGACCACCTGCTAGGCTGGATGCCCAATGCCAACGGGCGCCAGGCTGGGCTGCAGTACGTGGACAGCAGCGGTGTGACGCACTCGACCTACCGGCTCACCAATTATGTCGGCTGCTCGCATCCTGACCCTGATCACTCTTACGCCGGAGGCCGCTCGGAGTATGACGGCGGCAAGATGGATGGATGGCTGCGAACCAGCACGAACGACAAATTTGCGATTGGTTATTACGAAGAAGCCGATCTGCCGTTGTTCAGCACGCTTGTGCGCAACTACACCACGCTCTGCAACTACTTCCCCTCCATCATGTCTTCGACCTTTCCCAACCGGGTCTTCCAGCACGCCGCACAAACAGACCGGCTGGATAATTCGCTAAGTCCTTCCACTCTCCCCACGATCTGGGACCGGCTGCTGAGCGCCGGTGTCAGTTGCAAGTACTACTATTCGAATGTGCCCGTCCTGGCGCTCTGGGGACTGAACTACATCGGCATCTCAGCGTTGTACGCCGACTTTCTCGCCGACGCGGCCAATGGCACCCTGCCCGCCGTCTCCTTCGTGGACCCATGGTTCACGATCCTCGATGATGGCTCGGGAACCGATGACCATCCCCACGCCGATCTGCGCAAGGGCGAGATCTTCCTTCGCCAGGTGGTCGAGGCACTCGCGAACGGCCCTGACTGGTCCAACACGGTCCTGATCATCAATCGCGATGAGTGGGGCGGGTTCTTCGATCATGTCGTTCCGCCGCGTGCCGCCGCGGCAAACGCTGTGGATACAGACATCGTCGACGGCAAGACGCTGCTCGGATGCCGGGTGCCGGTGCTCGTCGTTTCTCCCTTCAGCAAAGGGAATCCGGACAAGCCGCGCATCAATTCGCTGACCTATGATCACACGTCAGTGCTCAAGCTGATCGAGTGGCGCTGGCAGTTGCAGCCCTTGACGCCTCGTGATGCTTCAAACGATATCGCGAACCTGGCCCTGGCTCTGGACTTCAGCAGCCCGGATACGTCGCTGCCGACATTGCCAGTCATCAAAAATCCGCCATGGGAACCGTGCTTCAATGATTTCTCCTTTGCCGTGGGCCAGGAACCACCTCCGTCTACCAGCGATCGGGCTATGGCGCTGGCGCTACAGGAGCACGCAAAGGGCGTCGACAACGAGACATACGACTTCTATCTGTTGCTGAAGTCCGAGCAGACGAACGCTGGCGCATTCCCGCTGGTTTGAAATGAAGTAAAGCCGCCTTCGCTATCAAAGGAAGGCGGCTTTGTATTTCCTACTGCCGCTCGAAGGGATCTTTCTTCTGCACCCATGGAGGCGCAGGAAGACCCTCTTCAGCTCCGACGCTCTGCCGCGCCTCGCTGTCGTTCATCGGCTGCAGCCCGTCGGGTCCGGCGGCGGTTGGCGACCCGGGAACCGGAGGCTGTCCGGTAGCCGGAGCAGCTTTCGCCAGGTCCGGCTTGCCGGTCGTATTTCCGTCAGACACCGACTGCCACGGCGAATGAACCTTGTTGACATGTCCGGTTTCACAGCCGGTCACCAGCACCAGGGCCGCTGTGGCAAAAACCATCGTGCGAGCAAACGTCATGCAAATCCTCCGCTGTTGACTTTTTGATGCAGAGTCGGACGCCCGCAGTTATATCACTCTTTCGAACCCAAAGAACAGCGCTGCCGCTTTAGGCCAGCTGCGCGCGGAGCGCCGCCGCGTACTTCTCCGGCAAAGTCCGCCTCCGCATTCCGCCATCGACCACGATATGCGTCGTCCGCGCCTCCGCCAGCAGTTCAGGCTCTGCGCTGCGCAAAAGACGATACGCAAACTTGACCACACCCGCGCGCATGGCGACAATGCGGGTTTCGATCGTCAACAGCTCGTCATAGCGCGCCGGAGCCTTGTATCGGCAGGTGGCTTCAACCACCGGTAGATGACAGTCGTCGGCAATCTCCATCTGCTTGTATTCGAAGCCGAGCTGCCGCAGGCACTCTACGCGGCCCATCTCAAACCAGATGAAGTAATTGGAGTGGTAGACGACTCCCATCTGGTCCGTCTCCGCATAGCGCACGCGCACTGTAATCGTCGAAGGCTCTGGCATGTAGACTTGAGTCCAATCAAAGAAAAAGCCTGCGCTGCGCAGGCTTGTTCTCACATAGCTATATCAGACTACGGTTTCAGCTTCGAAAATATGTTGAACTTCGAAACGTCATTGAACATGACAAAGACGGCAAACAGCACCAGCACCACAAACGCCACCTGATAAATGCGTTCCTTGAACTGCTGGTTCAGGTCGCGGCGCATCGTCCCTTCGATCAGCAGCAGCAGAATCATGCCGCCATCGAGAATCGGTATCGGCAGCAGGTTAAAGATGCCAAGGTTCAGGCTGATAATCGCCATTAAGGTGATGATCGGCTGCCATCCAGGCATCGTAATCGCTTCACCCGTGTAGCGCGCCATGCCCACCGGTCCCATCAGCTGCTGCACTTCAGAGCGGCGGGTAAACAGGCGGTGCAGCACATCGAGAATCAACCCGGAGTTTTGCACGTTGAAGCTGACCGAGCGGCGAACCGCCTGCGGCAGCGGCAGCTGCTCCACGCGGAAGGGCGGAAGCGCGGCCTTGAATCCAAGCCGGTAGCCCATCTGGCCCTCGCCATTGTCCGCCCACGTAGGCTGCACGTGCAGCGTCAGCGGCTTGCCCTCGCGGGTAATGCTCAGCGTGACCGGTTGACCGTTCAACTGCTGCAGATACGCCATCACTGCAGGCACCGAGTGCAGCTGCTGCCCGTTGATGGCCTGAATGATGTCTCCCGCCTTCAATCCCGCCTTATCGGCCGGGAAGCCCGGCTCTACGTCATGCACCTCCAGCGGCTGGGTCTGGTAGCGCGGAATCAGCCCGAGATTCTCAATCTCGAAATCCTGGCCCTTGCTGCTGTCCACCAGATACAGGTTGCCGGAGAACGTTGTCGTCTGCCCGTTCACATTGCGCTCAACCGTAAAAGGCACGTTTGAATTCACATCGACTGCGGCCCGCACCTTCACTTTTTCCCAGGTCGGGTCCTGGTCCCGGTCGAACTTGATGATACGGTCGCCGGCCTGAAAACCGGCATGCGCGGCTGTCGAGTTCGCGGGAACAAAATCCACAATCGCCGGCCCGGAAAGATACTGCTCCACCTCGTTGTGCATCATGTAGTAGCCGGTCATCAGCACAAAGGCGAGCATGAAGTTCGCCGCCGGGCCTGCCAGGCCAATGAGGATGCGCTGCCAGCGCGGATGCGCTGAAAAATCGCCGGGATCGCCTAGTCCGGCACGCTGCATCCCACTCATCACAGCAGACGGCCCCGCGTCGCCCGGATTTTCGCCGGTCATTTTTACATAACCGCCCAGCGGCAGCAGGCTCAGGCGGTAATCCGTGTCGCCGTGGCGAAATCCGATCAGCCGGGTGCCGAATCCGATCGAAAAAACCTCAACCCGGACGCGGAAGAACTTGGCCATGGCAAAATGGCCGAACTCGTGCACCAGCACCATAATGCCGAGTACAACGAGCATGGAGAGTGTAGCGGTAAGAGCAAAAGGCATGTCTATATCTTTGAGAACCTGTCAGCGGGCGTTATGAGCGGGAGGCAGTAACTTCGCGTCCCGACCTAACCAGAACCTCCCGAGCCGTTTCACGCGCCTGCCGGTCGCAGGCAAGTACTTCGCGGATGGACCCAGGATGGCTCTCGGGGGTGGCCTGCAGCACTTCTTCTATTGTACGCGCTATGCCCGGAAAAGAGATGCGTCTTTGCAGAAAGGCTTCGACGGCGATTTCATCCGCGGAATTCAGCGCAATGCAATGCGCGCCGCCCTTTTCCGCCGCTTCATATGCGAGGCGAAGACAAGGGAAACGGGCAAAATCGGGCGGCTCAAAGTTCAGCTGGCTGATCGCCGCCATATCGAAGGTCAGGTCGGACGCGACGCGCTCCGGATAGCTCATCGCATACAGAATCGGCAGCCGCATGTCGGTCACCGAGATTTGCGCCAGAATGCTGCCGTCGACGTATTCCACCAGCGAGTGCACCGTCGATTGCGGATGCACCGTGACCCTGATCGCGGATGGCGGAAGGTCGAACAATCGGCACGCTTCGATAATCTCCAGCCCTTTATTGAGCATCGTGGCCGAGTCAATGGTGATGCGCTGCCCCATCACCCACGTCGGATGCCTGAGCGCCTGCTCGACTGTGATCCCGTCAAACTCGCCGAGCGGCAGCGTGCGGAATGGCCCGCCGGAAGCCGTCAGCCAGATGCGGCGGACTTCTGCCTTTGTTCCCGCCCGCATGCACTGATGCACGGCGTTGTGCTCGGAATCGATCGGCAGCAGCGGCACATTCTTCGCCCGCGCAGCCGCAGTCAGAATTTCGCCGGCAGCCACCATCGCTTCTTTATTTGCCAGGCCGATGGCCTTCCCCGCTTCAACGGCTGCATAGGTGGCTTCTAATCCGGCAACACCCACAATGGCCGAGACAACGAAATCGACTTCCTTCAGCGTCGCGACATGCACCGTGCCTTCGGTTCCGTAGACAACCCCGATACCGCTTACGCCCGCGGCCTTCAAGCGCTGCAAAAGCGTAGCCGCCAGCTCCTCCGTGGCCACAGAAACCAAACGAGGACGCCAGCGCACGCACTGCGCAAAAGCCGCATCCACATTGCGCCCTGCCGCCAGCGCAGCCACGGCGAAGCGGTCAGGATAACTTTCAATGATGCTCAGGGTGCTCTGCCCAATCGAGCCGGTCGAGCCGAGAATGGCAATCTGCTTCAAATGAGAATCGTACTCCCTATTTCTTTTCCGCCGGTGCGGGCTGCGACCATGGCGGCACGATACCGTTCATGCGGGCATAGGCAACCAGCTGCCCCATGTGTTCATTATCGTGAATGATGATGCGCAAGTACATGGCGTCCACGGTCGTCACTTTTCCGCCAATTTTGACCTTGCGCTCAAGATCGCCCGGCTTTAACTGCGCCCGCGCGGTTTTCACCGCATCCAGCGAGCGCTTCAGCCAGTCAATTACATCGGCCTTCGCCGTCACTGTTTTCTCCATGTCGCCTGACTTCAAATCAGCCGGCATCTTCGGCCCGGTCACGCTCAGCAGATAAAAATTCGCGATCGCGATATGCATATAGACTTCGCTCACCGAGCGCACTCCCGTACCGGGACGCCATGAATATTTGTCTGCCGGTATTGCTTCGGCCAGCGCAATCAACTGGCGGGAAACATGCCCCCACTCGCCGTCATAGCCTTCCCACACGCCCTCCAGTTGAGCTTGAGTCTGAGCGTATACCATCGCTGTGCCTCCAACCAGAAGAGTGAGCAGCAGAAACTTCTTCATCGTTCCTCCCCGGGGCCCATTTACAGGCCAACTGCCCGGCATGATTCTAAACCACCGCATTTCGTATGGCGCCACAGGCGTGTCTGCTGCATGCAATGCCTAAAACCACTGCTGCGCCAGTTGCGCGTACCACAGCACCGGAGCCGCCAGCAGCAGCGCATCGATGCGGTCCAGCACGCCTCCGTGGCCGGGCAGCAGCGTGCCCGAATCCTTGACTCCTGCGCCGCGTTTGATCGCCGACTCAATCAGATCGCCAACCTGCGCCGCCACATTCAGCAGCACCGCCAGCCCCAGCCAGCGAAGCGCTGGACCCGGATAGGACAGCCAGTCCAGGTTGTGCCTCGCCAGGAATTCCGCAAAGAAAAGAAGTGCCAGCGTGATCAGCAGACTGCCCGCCACGGAACCAACACTGCCCTCCCAAGTCTTGTTCGGACTGATCGAAGGCGCCAGCTTCCTCCGCCCAAAAGCGCGGCCAACGTAGAGCGCCACGACATCCCCCGCCCACACCACAAAGAAGAGAAAAACCAGCAGCGACGGCCCGTTTTCCTGCGACCACAGCAGCGGAATCGCCGTCAGGGATAGTCCTACATACAGCAATCCGAAAATCGAATAGCCCGCATCCGGCAGCACGCGCGGCAGCGGCGAGCGAAACGCGCAAAGGATGAACAGAGCAAACATCAGGCAGCCAAGCAGCGGAGCCGTGTACTCGGGGCGAAAAAAAACACAGGCAAAGAGCGCGGCAACGCCGCTCAGCACCGCAACCCGAGGCGTCTTTGCGCCGGAAGCATCGGCAAGCGCCAGGAACTCCCATGCTGCCAGCGCCGCAACCGCAGCCGCAGCAAGAGTAATCAGCCAGAGCTGTCCCTTGAAAACCAGCAACAAAACCAGAGGAATCAGAATCACTGCAGTGAGAACACGTTTCATCGTTCGTAACAGGCCCTGTTGGGCAGAATACACGGTCGTGCGTAAACTGCGGCGAATGGTTCTTCCACAGCGTCTAAATAGCAGGAGAGTGAGAAGATGAAGTTTAAAGCTCTAGCCACAGGCATGGTTCTAGCCGCGCTGGCCTGTGCGCTGCCTACCATCGCGCAACAGGGCGATACGGTAACCGCGCAGACTGTCGTTACCGTCGTCCCCAAAGGCGGTGAAGCGCCGGAGTTGCAACGGCAAAATCTGAAAGTCTGGGCCAACGGCAAAGAAGGTGCCGTCACCCAATGGCAGCCGTTGCGCGGCGACCGCGCCGGCCTCGAATTTGTCATCCTCATCGATGACTCGGCCCGTTCCGTGATCGGTCTGCAGCTCAGCGAACTCGCAAAGTTCATCCAGTCCATGCCACCCACCGCGCAGGTCGGCGTTGCCTACATGCAGAATGGCCGGGCAGCCTTCGCGCAGAACCTGACCGCCGATCACGCGCTCGCGGCCAAGGCGATACGCCTCACCAGCGGAGTGCCCGGTTCCAACGCCAGCCCTTATTTCTGCCTCTCTGACCTGGCAAAGCGCTGGCCCTCGCAGGACACTAACAACCGCCGCGAAGTGCTGATGGTGACCGACGGCGTCGACCGCTACAATCCGCACTACGATCCCGAAGACCCATACATGCAGGCCGCCATCAACGACTCACAGAAGGCAGGTCTGATCGTCTACTCCATCTATTTCCGCGATACCGGCCACTTCGATAACAGCTACTACGAAACAAATGCAGGGCAGAATCTGCTTTCCCAGGTCGCACAGGGAACGGGCGGCAAACTCTACTATGTAGGACTCAGCAATCCCGTCAGCTTCGAGCCATTTCTCTCCGATTTAAGCAAGCGGCTCGAAAACCAGTACGAGCTCGGATTCACCGCCCCGACAAAGCCAAGATCCAACATGGTCGACCTGAAGGTGAAGACAGATGTCGCTCGGGTGAGTATCGACTATCCGCAACAGGTGCCCGTCAGCGCGGTGCAGTAAATTGTCGTCTCGAATGTTCCGAAGGGGAATTTGACGAGTGGCCTGTTCACACAACACGAGCGGGCAGGCCCTAGCTGGCTTTTAGCCTCTCTGCTTCAAGTTTGGAGAGACGCCGGTCGAGATCCAAAGATTCTTTCAAGGAATCCTTATTTTGCGATCAATCGCTTCAATTTTCGTGCTTGCGGCAGCAAAGCGAGCGTCCATAGTCTTTTCGAGGGCTTCCAGGCGGGCAGAAATGGCACGCAATTCTGGCGCCGGAAGATCCTGGACAACACTCACAGCATTAAGGATGGAGTGCGGTGATTATAGTGTCAAGACAGGTCTGGAAAACCAGTCAGCCACCCACCAGCTGATTGGCCGGCAGCGAAGCCACATCATCCGATTCGCTGCCATCGGAAAGCCCGCCATAGCGGCGTTCACGGCGCTGGAAATCTTCAATCGCCTCCAGCATGTGGATGCCGCGAAAATCGGGCCACAGCCGGTTGGTGACAAAAATCTCCGTATACGCAATCTGCCATAGCAGATAATTCGAGATGCGCATCTCGCCCGAGGTGCGTATCAGCAGATCGGGATCGGGCATATGCGCGGTATACAAATGCCGCTGAATGTCCTGCTCCGTAATGTCGTCAAGTCGGATATGCTTCTGCTGAATCTCCGCGTGCAGCCGCTTAAAGGCGTCCACCAGCTCTGACCGCGCTCCATAGTTGAGCGCCAGAGTCAGTGTCGTTCCGGTATTCCGCCGCGTCGCCTCAGCCGCCCACTGCATGCGCTCCTGCACTTCATGCGGCAGCTCATGCGTGCGCCCAATGTACTGGATGCGCACATTGTTGTCGTTCATGCGCTGCACATTGTTCGTGAGGTAGGCGCTGAGCAGCCGCATCAAAAAGCTGACTTCCGTCTTGGGCCGGCGCAGATTGTTTTCCAGCGAAAAAGCGTAGAGGGTGAGCCACGGCAGGTCCATGCGCGATGCCGTCTCCACCACGAAGTGCACCGCTTCCGCGCCCTGCTGGTGTCCAAGAAAGCGTTTCAGCCTGCGCTTCCCTGCCCAGCGTCCATTGCCGTCCATGATGATGGCGACATGTTTCGGAAGGCGCTCCGGATCGAGACGGCGATAGATCGCCAGCTCTTCCGGTGGTAGCTCATGAATACGGCTCAAATCATTCCTCTAGTCCGACCGTAGCACAGGGCCGCGGCCATCGCAATCAAGCAATGGTCACGACCCATTGTAGTGTCCCTGTGTGAATCCAACCTGAAAATGGATTACTGGTGGTGCTCGCTCCCGCCATGCTCCGCATGTGCAGCCGGATGAGCAGCGGACGAAGGATGCGCAGCCGGAGCCGGCCTGCTCGGCGTGCTCGGCCTGTTGTAGTTCTCCGAAGCCGGCGGACGGTATGACGGCGCCGCATACGGCCGGTTGTAGGTCTGTCCCGGCGCATAACCCGAAGCATAGCCAGGCCGCTGCGCATATCCCGGCGCGGCCGGACGGCTGCCGTTTACATATCCATTCGTCGGCGCAGGTCGGTTATAGCTCGGCTGCCCCACCGGGCGGCTATAGTTCCCCGGACGAGTGGCATATCCACTCTGCTCGGGCCGCGCACCCATCGCGACGCGGTTCGCATAGCCCGCATACGCCGGCCGGTTCATGAATGATCCGCGCTGCCCGGCCAGCTGCACCGGCGGCCCGCCCGGACGGTTCCAGCCGTGGTTGATCACCGTCGTGCTGCGCGTAATGTAAGTCGTGCGGTTGTAGATGACCGTGTGGTTGTACCAGCCTACGCCCCAGCTATGCCATCCCCATCCCCACGGAGCCCACGGCCGCAGCGGAATGCCGTATCCAAAGCCAACGCGGAAGCCGAATCCGATGCCGATAAAAATCCCCGGGGGCGGCGCATAGTAGTAGCCGGGAAACGCCACAACCGGAGGCCCATACACCACCCACGGGTTGTACACCGGCACATAGACCACTTCCGGGTTGGCCGGAGCAATCGCGATCTGGCCGTTGTCATAATTCACCGTTTGCTGCTGCGTCGATTGCAGACTCCCCGCCTGCTGCGCGCGCTGCCGCATCTGCTGCACGGCATTCATCACGTCCTGCGGCTGGTTGTAGTACGCATTGCCCAGATCGGTCGTCCACTGCATATTGCGGTCCATCTGCGCCAGCACTGACGGAAACGCCGTCAGCGCCTTCACGCTCGGGTCCCACGGCTGCGCATTCGCACCCGCGGCAATCTGGTCGGGAGAAGCATTGCCCATCGACTGCACCCAGCGGTCCGCTTCCACCACCTGCGTCGGATACGTCGACGCGGCCAGAATCTGCGCAACCAGCGCATCCGGATAGAGCGCGATCGGCGCTATCAGCTGGTTTAGCTGGTCCGCGGCCAGCGGTTGCCCCTGCGGCACAGGCTCCTGTTGTGGCGGATAAGCGCCCTGTTGCTGCGGCGGATATGCGCCCTGGTCCTGCGGCAGAGGAGCGCCATACTGCGGCAGCTGCTGGTTGCCCTGCGGCTGCGCCTGCTGCGAAGCATCGGGTGGAGGCGGGGGAACATCCTGCGCCAGCAGCGTTCTGCTGCCGGCAAATGCCAAGCCAGCTAAAAGGGTCGCGGACATGATGGACCGTGACGCCCGGACCCGAAAGCGGAAATTTGCAGGCGTCGTGCGCTGTGCCCACATTTTGAAAAACGCCGAACTTAAGATCATTCTGTTCTCACCTTACGACATTCGCCACAGGCAATGTCACCTTACATCAGTAAGAACACGATTCTCCGGTCAGAGTTTTCCTTAAAGTGGTGGCAGCCACGCTCGACAGGCAAAGGACTTAAGCCAACCGCCGCCGCCCCATCGCCATATCGCGCACCTGGTTCAGAAAAATCGACCGCTGGTAAGCATCCATCCGGCAAACATATGGCGCAACTTCACGCAGGAATGGATCGGCCAGCACCGCGGCTGCTTCTTCATGCAGACGGCTGCGCGCGTCGCGCAGCAGATCGCAGATGTCGATCTCCAGCGCAACCGCCAGTCGCTGCAGTGAAGACAGCGTCGGCACCGCCTTGCCGTTCTCAATCTTCGAAATGTAGGTGCGTGGCACCTGCATCCGTCCGGCAAGCTGCCGCTGGCTTAGCTTGCGGGAGCGGCGAATATCGCGCACTGCGCGCGCAACATCAAGGCCCGATCCGCCGGAAGCGGATGCGCCCGGCTCCATCACCAGTTGTGGGACCAGTGGTTCCGGCTCTTCAATGTCGAGGGGTTTGTGGCAGCGCCTGCAGAGTGAGTTCGACGTACGGAATTGCACCAGACTGCAGTGTTCGCAACGTAAAACCTCGCGTGCCTCAACGGTAGCTAGGGTTGTTGCCATAATCTGTTTAACGGAGGCCAGAGCAGGGCATCCGGGTTAACAAGCGCCCGGCATTGTATGCCGGAATCTTGCCAACTCTCGTATACGATGCATGGAAGGTATCTTTCTTGTCAAGTGAAAACTGTGAGTCTGCCCTAAAAAAACCGAAGATAATAGGAAGAAACCCGAAGGACGGTGCTATGTCGAACCAGAACGGTTACTCGCGCGAACGCGCATGGTCTCTGCTCAACGAGTACACGCAATCCCTGAGCCTGCTTAAACACGCGCTCGCCGTCGAGACGTGCGTGCGCGCCTACGGCGAGCGCGAAGCCGACGCACAGGGCCTGACTGGCGAAGCCCGCGAGCAGTTCATCGAGCAGTATTCCGTGACCGCGCTGCTCCACGACTTCGACTACGAGAAATATCCCACGCCCGAAGAACATCCCTTCGTCGGCAACAAAATCCTCACCGAGCAAGGCTGGCCCGAAGAGATCCGCACCGCCATCCTCGGCCACGCCGAATACTCCAGCGTGCCGCGCGAAACGCATCTCGCCAAAACCCTCTTCGCCTGCGACGAACTCGCCGGATTCCTCACCGCCTGCTCTCTGGTCAAGCCGACAAAATCCATCCACAACGTCGAAGTGGCCAGCGTGCGGAAAAAGATGAAGGACAAAGCCTTCGCCAAGGGCGTCAACCGCGACGACATTATCAAAGGCGCAGCAGAGCTGGGCGTTCCACTCGACGACCACATCGCTTTCTGCATCGCGGCGATGCAAAAGAATGCCGAGGCGCTGGGGCTAAGCGGCACGCAGACTGCCAGTCCGGCGTAGCAATCGCAGATCAGGAGTATTCGGGAACTTCGATTTTGTCGACCAGATCGCGGCTGACGGCACGCTCTGCGACCCAGGAAATCTTCATCAGGTTCATCACCTGATTGCGGAAGAAGAGAGAAAACCTCGACTTCGGGGCAAACGTTCCGGCGAAACGCAGCGCGGCTTTCTGCTTTCCTAGAAGGAATGGCCCGAGTCTTTCCTGGTATCGCTGGAATGCGCTTGCATAATCGCCATCCGCGCGATGAATCTCTCCGGCGAGGATGTAGGCCGCAAGCATAGCCAGCCCCGAACCCTGCCCGGCAAGCAGTGAGACGCAGAAAGCCGCATCGCCCACCAGCGCCACACGCCCGCGCGTCCATGATTCCATATGTATCTGGCTCACCCGATCGAAATAAATGTCCTCGCTGTCGTCGAGCGCGTGGAGAATTTCCGGACACTCCCAGCCGCTGCCCGCAAAGCGTTTCCGCAGCAGTGCTTTCATCGACAACGCATCTTCCAGCCCATCCACCGATACATCCGCAAAGGTAAACAAAAACATCGTGCGATCATCGCGCATGGAGAAGCGCGCGACCTGCTGGCCCACCTCGCTATACAGGACGTACACGAGTTCATCTCTTGGCCGATAGCCTGCTGTCTCAAAAGCCACGGCCTTATAGCCTAGATATCTTTCGAACTGCTCCTCCGCGCCAAAGACAAGTTCGCGGACGCGGGAGTGAAGTCCGTCGGCGCCGATGACGAGGTCAAAATCGCGCGCGACTGACCGTTCAAACGTGACGTGAACGCTTTTTTCGGACTGCTCAATCCGGGAAACACTATCGTCAAAGATCGTCTCGACTTTGTCCGCGATCCTGCCGAATATGCATGCGGCGAGATCGCCCCGCGAGAGGGTTATATAGTGGTCGCGAAGAGGCCGAGCAAATGCTTCGGCGGAAAACCCCGCTACCCGCTTCCCTTGTCGATTGACAACCCGGACCTCCTCGACCATGTATCCCTTGCTCCGGATCTCCGGCATCAGCCGCATCCGATCGGCAATATCGAACCCCGCGCCCCAGAAGTCAATGACGTAGCCGCCGGTTCGCAAGCGCGGAGCTATTTCTACGATGGTCGGCTCCAGTCCGTAGTGGGCGAGCCAGTATGCGAGAGTCGGCCCAGCGATTCCCGCGCCCGAGATCAAGACCCTCATCCCTGAATCAGAATACGCCGCTCGAATTCGCTTGGACTCGCCGTGCCCATCCTTAGCCGTAGGCGAAGGGTGGGAGGGATGCATCCGAACCTGCTATCCTTGCCAGTTTGCTATGAGCGCTCCAAACCCGAATCCGGATCAAAGACTGAACAATACCCTCGCCTCCAAACTCGATCCCAACAACCACCGCGCCCGCAATCACGCGATGGGCATGATGGCCCTCGTCGCAACCATCCGCGAGCAGGAGCGCGAAATCCGCGAAGGCGGTGGCGCGAAGGCCATTGAAGCGCAGCACGCCAAGAAGCGCCTCACCGCCCGCGAGCGCATCGCGCTGCTCGTAGACCCAGGAACCGAACTCTTCGAACTCGCCACCTTCGCCGCATTTGGCATGTATGAAGAATGGGGCGGCGCGCCATCTGCAGGCGTCGTCACCGGCCTCGGCCGCGTCGCCGGACGCCTCTCGATGATCATCGCCAACGACGCCACGGTCAAAGCCGGAGCCTTCTTCCCCATGACCGCGAAAAAGGTCATCCGCGCGCAGACCATCGCCATGGAAAACCGCATCCCCACGCTCTACCTCGTCGATTCCGCCGGAGTCTTCCTTTCCTTGCAGGAAGACGTCTTCCCCGATCAGGACGACTTCGGACGCATCTTCCGCAACAACGCCGTCATGTCCGCCATGGGCATCCCGCAGATCACCGCCATCATGGGCATGTGCGTCGCTGGCGGCGCCTACCTCCCCGTCATGACCGATCACGTCCTCATGACCGAAGGCAGCGGCCTCTTCCTCGCCGGACCCGCGCTGGTGCAAGCTGCCATCGGCCAGAAATATTCAGCCGAAGAACTCGGCGGCGCGACCATGCACGCCGAAATCTCCGGCACCGTCGACTTCAAAGAGCCGAACGATCACCTCTGCATCGCCCGCCTGCGTTCGCTCGTCGCAAAAATCGGCGAGCGCCCGCAAGCTCCTTTCAGCCGCATCGCATTTCATCCTGAAAAGGACGCACCCAAATACGCAGCCAGCGATCTCTATTCCCTGCTCGACCCCAACCCGTCTAAGGCTGCGGTAAACACTTACGACATGCACGACCTTATCGCTCGAATAACAGACAGGAGCGAATTCGACGAGTACCGCCCCGACTACGGACGCACCCTCATCTGCGGCTACGCGCGCATCGCAGGCACCGCCGTCGGCATCGTCGCCAACCAGAAAACGCCGCAGCCCCAGACCAGCCACACCGGCGAAAAGCGCGTCGAATTCGGCGGCGTCATCTATTCCGAGAGCGCCGAAAAAGCCGCCCGCTTCATCATGGACTGCAACCAGAACCTCATCCCGCTCATCTTCCTGCATGACGTGAACGGCTTCATGGTAGGTCGCGACGCCGAGTGGAGCGGCATCATCCGCGCCGGAGCCAAGATGGTGACAGCCGTCTCCAACTCCACCGTCCCCAAAATCAGCGTCATCGTCGGAGGATCATTCGGCGCAGGCAACTACGCCATGTGCGGCAAGGCCTACGACCCGCGCTTCATCTTCGCCTGGCCCACCGCGCGCTACGCCGTCATGAGCGGAGCATCCGCCGCCAACACGTTAGTTGAAATCAAAATCCGCCAGCTCGAACGCGGCGGCAAGAAACTAAGCGACAAGGAAAAAGAAGAATTGCTGGCCTCGATCAAGGCCACATACGAAGAACAAACCGACTGCCGCTACGCCGCGGCACGCCTCTGGGTCGACGCGATCATCGATCCGGCCAAGACGCGTGAAGCGCTCATCACCGCGCTCGAAGCCGCCTCACTCAACCCCGACGTGCCAAAGTTCAACCCAGGAATCCTGCAGACTTAAGGCTGCCCATAGTAAGCAGTATTCGTCCGCGCCTTCAATCCGGGCTTGTCCACCTTCACCGTCAGCGCATGATATTCATTCGCGCGGTCCGCTGGCGCGGCATCAAACGACATCACATAGGAAGCGCCCGCATCCGCCACGCAGCTGTTGATCTCCCCCGTCAGATCATTGCTCGCGTTCAGCACGCGCCCTCCGCTCTGCGTGGCCAGCACCTGCAGCGCCAGGTTGCCGGGACCAGCCTGCCCCACATTACGCACGCCTTTCAGATAGCTCTCGTAATAGAACATCCTCGCCATATTGGCATCGGCGCCCAGCGGATTGACCGCATACAGCGTAATCCGCGATGTGCGCAGCGAGTTGCTGAACTGGGCAATCCAGTCAAAGAAACTCTGCTGCTGCCTGGCGCTGAACTGGACGTTTGGCCCCGACAGCATCGGCCATCCCGGACTGATCCACAGCAGCAGCTTCCGCCCCGGCTTCGTGCCTTCATAACTGATCAGCTGGCCCATCGCTTTATACGACGCCTGCAACCGCTCCTGGGCGCCGTAAAAGCCCGCAGACCTGCCAATGATGCGCAGCGAAGAATTGGTCGAACTCAGAAGATCGGCCATCGCACTCCCATCGCGCGATGGCTGCGGCTGTATCTGCGTTCCCGTATCGGAAAACACGATCAGCGTCGTCGGATAGGCAAGCTGGCCATTGTTCTGGCGAAGAAACTTGTCAATCTCCTGCCGCTCGAATGCAACTCGCTGGAAAGATGTGTTGACCAGGTCAATCAGCACGATGACTTCCACCGGCGGCTCGGCCGCAGCGCCCTGCACGGCTTCAAACGACGCCATCTTCTGCGCCCGATTATCATCCAGAATCGTAAAGTCCTGCTGCTGCAAACCGGAGACAGGCTTACCCGCAGCGTCCGTCACCACAACATCCAGGCTGATATGCCGTTCAGCCTTACGCGCATCCTCCGCCTGCTCCGGCGTGCGCGGCATCAGTTTTTTCTCGTCGGCGCCGGCAGGCGTTTGCCCCAATGCCTGCCGCATGCATTGCTGCGCAAAGAAAACCGGAAAACAGATCAACGCCACTCGAACCCAGGACAACCTGCTCATGCAACCCGCCTCCGGTTTTAGAATCAACCGCTCCGCAACTTCAGCCAATCCGCAATACGAAACAATCGCAGTAACAAATTAAAGTGCATGTTCACAATTGCGTCCGCTACGTTGGACGCTTCAAGTAGTCTCATAAGACCCATCGATAAGCAATTATCTCCGAGCAGGCACCTGCGCGGTTGCCTCGTCAGTGGGTGCCCCATCCTGAGCGAAGCGAAGGGTGGGAGACCACAAATCAAGCCGACATTTTTAAACTCGTACCAAGCCACAAACCTCGCCACAACCATCCCCCGCGTGATACAAGGTTTCCATCCATGAACAAGCGCGACTTTCTCAAAGCATCCGGCATACTACTCAGTGGAGCTACCTTGTCCCGAATCATGAATGGCCAAAGCAGCCAGACCACAGGACCGCGCACCAACTGGGCCGGCAATCTCACCTATTCCACCGACCATCTCTACACGCCCGCTTCGATCGAAGAAGTCCAGCAGGTCGTCAAGCGCTGCGACAGGCTGCGCGCCCTCGGCGCGCGTCATTCCTTCAACGCCATCGCCGACAGCGCGGCGAACCAGATCTCGCTCGAACATCTCGACGAGATGACCATCGACGACAAGGCGCGCACCGTTACCGTAGGCGCAGGTGTCCGTTATGGAAAGCTCGCGCCCTACCTCGACGGCCACGGCTATGCCTTGCACAATCTGGCATCGCTTCCGCACATCACCGTGGCAGGCGCATGCTCCACCGCCACCCACGGCTCCGGCAACCACAACGGAAACCTGAGCACCGCCGTCTCCGCCATTGAATTCGTCACCGCCGACGGCAATATCGCCACGCTCTCGCGCGCCAAAGACGGCGATACATTTTTAGGAGCGGTCGTCGCGCTGGGAGCGCTCGGCGTCATCACCCGCACCACGCTCAACCTGCTCCCGACCTACACCATGCGCCAGGTCGTCTACGAAAACCTGTCCTTCGATCAGTTGGAGCACAATCTCAACACCATCTTCGGCAGCGGCTACAGCGTCAGCCTCTTCACCGACTGGCAGAACCACCGCGCCACGCAGGTCTGGATCAAGAGCGTCGTCAAACCCGGCGAGCCCGCCAACATGCCACCCGAGTTCTACGGCGCAAAGCTGGCCACGCACAATCTCCACCCCATCGCCGGACACGACGCCACTCCCTGCACCGAGCAGATGGGCATTCCCGGCCCGTGGTACGAGCGCCTGCCTCACTTCCGCATGAACTTCACGCCCTCGAGCGGCGCCGAACTGCAAACCGAATACCTCATCCCCCGCGAACACGGCTACGAAGCCATCCTGGCCGTCGAAAAACTGCGCGAGCACATCACCCCGCTTCTCTTCGTCACCGAACTGCGCACCATCGCCGCCGACAACCTCTGGATGAGCATGGCCTGGAAACGCGACTCGATGGCCATCCACTTCACCTGGAAACCGAAATGGCCGGCGGTCAGAGCACTCCTCCCGTTGATCGAAAAGCAGCTAGCGCCCTTCGACCCGCGCCCGCACTGGGCCAAGCTCTTCACCATTCCGCCTGGGCCGCTCGAATTGAAGTACGAAAAGCTGCCGGCCTTCAAGTCGCTCCTCAAACAACACGACCCATCAGGCAAATTCCGCAACACCTTCCTCGACGCGAACCTCTACACCGTCTAGCAGAGCACATGACCATGAACGCAGTGAAGGGGGAAGGATCTGCTTTCTTCCAGGCAGCAGCACGAAAAGGGGTGCCCCATCTTCGCGCCCAGCTTTTGGGCACTAAGGTGGGAAAACAATGACCCGTCCCTGCCCGGTCTACGAATACGCGGAATCCGAACAACACTGTCAAGCCCCTAAACCTCAGAAAATCCTCTAACCCACACATTCCAAAGCTCAAAAAGAGTCTCAGAATTGACATGTTTCCCGAATCAGCCAGCTATAATAGAAATAGAGCAATAAAAGGCCCGTCGTTGAGGACGGGCCTTTTTATTTCAATACATACGCTATTCGAAAAACCGGAACGGCCCCTTCACTGGACGTATGGGCAGAGGCTGAAGAGGAAGTCTTCCGCCTCGCGCAGGCTCATGGATTGGATGTGACATTCCCGACCGTGCAACATCCGCATATCCTCTTTGTTCCGCTGTGGTCAAGGATACGACCAGCGGTAAGGCGACAGTGGTTAAGGCTGCAATGAACTGACGCCGGCTCGGCTGCAGTCCTGAAGTATGTACCAGATTCTGCTCTTCGAGTTGCAGAATCGATTCTTCGGCAATTTCTTCGGTGATCTCCGAGCCGAGGGAAGATTGCATATGTTCCACCACCTCGAAGAGTGTTTTAGGCTCGCTGCACGCGTCCCAGGCTGCGCCTGCCGTCGCGTTCAGAGCTAAAACTCGATCGTTCTCAGAATCGAGAATGACTTTCGAACCATCCGGCAGTTGATTAACTACAAAGGAATTTGCATTCGTGCGCTCAACTTGCATTTGACCTCTCTCTTTTCAGCAATTTCAGCGGGGGGAGAGTCAATCGCAAAAAACATCTCTCGCTAACAAAAGTGTATCGAACGCAGGGTTATCTCAAAGGCATCATATAGTAACCATTTAGACAATTACCCAACGTCAACAAGTTGTTGATTTAATGGATCTTGCATTCAAATTACAGATATAGAGGAATTTGCACAGCGAAGCGACAGGAAGGTGATAATTACGTTGACTAACCCACGCCAATTTGCTATTTTTATAGCATGGACGCGCCGAAGAGTTTACTTGAAGCGATTCAATACTTTAGCGATGAGCAGGTCTGCATTGACGCTGTAGCCGCTATGCGTTGGCCCGATGGCCCGATCTGTCCCGACTGCAATACGCCGAACCCCTACTACATCAAGACGCAGAAGCGCTGGAAGTGTCGAGATTGTCGTCGCCAGTTCTCCGTTAAGGTCGAATCCATCTTTGAGGACTCCCCGATCTCACTGACGAAGTGGCTCCCCGCTCTCTGGCTGTTGGTGAATTGCAAAAACGGTATTTCTAGCCATGAATTAGCGCGTGATCTGAAGGTTTCGCAGAAGACCGCGTGGTTCATGCTGCATCGGCTACGCCTCGTGCTGAAGGCGAAGGACTTCGGCACGAAGATTGGCAGCAATGACGGCGGCGAGGTCGAAGTCGATGAGAGCTTCATCGGTGGCAAGGTTAGCAATATGCACCGGAGCCGCGCCAATGCAATCAACAAGACTCACACGGCGCTGATGAACAAGCCAGTAAATGTCCGCTATGCGAACAAGGCCGCTGTGATGGGCATGCTTGACCGTAAGAGCCGTCAAGTACGCGCTAAGGTCGTGCCGAACGTGAAGCGCGAGACTTTGCAGAACGAGATCCTGAAGAACGTAAAATACGGTTCCAAGGTCTATACCGACAGCGCGATCGCCTATGACACGTTGAAGCGTCGCTACATTCATGATGTTGTGAATCATGCCGAAGCATACGTTAAAGGCAGTGTGCATACGAATGGGCTGGAGAACTTCTGGAGTCTGCTCAAACGGAATCTTTCAGGAACCTATGTAGCCGTAGAGCCGTTTCACCTTGACCGCTACCTGGATGAGCAGATGTTCCGGTTCAACAATCGGGCCACGAAGGATAATCAGTTGGATGATGCTGACCGTTTCCTATTAGCTCTGTCGCAGGTGAGCAATAAGCGCTTAACCTTCAAAGAACTGACTGGAAAGGAGGGAGATCGTCCGGCCTTTTAACCCTTACCGGAAAAAACGTGGGCCTAAGTTCTAATCAAAAACGTCCAATAAGAACACACTATGATATTGACAATGACATGGCGAGCATAGTAATTGGGAGGAACTCCCTTTTCTTGTGTCACGTTACTGGTGAACGCATCACAATGCAAAGAGGTGAACGGTTATGAACATAGGCGTTGAGTTCAGGATTCAATTTGCAACGCGGCGAGATGACGAAGCCAATGTATTTGTAGGATATTGCCCAACGCTTGACCTCTACAGCCAAGGAACCACTGAAGATGAAGCCGCACGCGCAGTCGTAAGCGCAGCGAAACTTTTCATCGTGTCCTGCTATGAGCGCGATATTCTACATAGTGCTTTACGCAAGCGCGGCATGACAAAAGCGTCCGCAAAGGCGATTGATAAGAACGAAGAATACATTGCTGTGCCCGACTACGACCACACATTCGCCGAGACTATCCCCTTGCATTTACTTTCCTCTAGCACGCGGGAGGAAGAGCTTTGCCACCAGCCTTAGCACCGATTACTCCACAGCAGTTACATGACATCCTAATCGCAGCCAAGTTTGTCGTCGTTAATGAAGACGATATGAACTGGGCCTTGGCGCGGAGTGATACTGACGAGCCGATTATCCTTCCGAAACTAGGTGAATTAGTTGCCGTCGAGGTATTGATGGATACCGTGTTTAAGTCAGGTCTAGGATTAAAGGCTTATCTGGCCTTGCGGAAGCGGTTTGTTCCTGAGGTTGGAGACTGATCTATTCGGCCTTTAGGTTTTGGCCCTCGTTTCGGCTTCCCTTCATGAGAAGCCCTCTCTTTGGCGAGTTCTTCCTTCAAATCATCCTTGGAAGCACTCATGACGTGACGAAGGGCGTTTTCAAATCTGCGGATAGCTCTGTCGGGATCGTGTACCAAGTCCATAAACAATCGGGAGCTGCTTTTGCACATTTTGCACTACGCATGGTTCACAAATAAAAGTGAACCGGAGAAAATCCAGTTGCGCTGAATCTTCGCCAGCAATACACTATGCGTAAGCGATGTAGCTCAGGTGGAGCGTTTCCCGGACTGTTACTCGGCTCTAGCCGTACACCCGTAGAAAGGTGGCCGGAGTCGGGTAGGGATAGCCTAGAGAGCGCCAGTCTCCTAAACTGGAGGTCGCAGGTTCGAGTCCTGCCATCGCTCCCTAATTTACCGGCGGGAGGTAGTCTGCAAACTGCCTTCCGCTTTTTTAATTTCCATCGCACTTTCATAATTTAGTGTGAAAGTTATGAAAGTAACGTCATGTAGGCAGAATACAAAAAGCGCAGAGTTTGCGCAATGAAAATACCGCAATTTTGCGGAATTGCACATCCTCGTTAAAATGTCTTACCTAGCATTACGATTATAGGCATAAAGCAACTCTCGATTTGGGTTAGTCAACGTAATTATTGCCGACAGGAAGGACGTATTTTCAAAGGCTTAGTCACCCTCCACCCCCAGGGGGGTTACCGCGGCGCTGGAGTCTCCGAATCCGCCAGAGCATACGCCAACACCGCCATCACCGCCGCATTCTCGTTCAGCTCCTGCTGATTGACCTTGTCAAAGGTGTCCGCAGCCGTATGGTGATAGTTGAAATAGAAGCGGCTGTCCTGGTTCGGCGCGAACTGTGGCACGTCTTTCAGGAAGGCGACATCCTCGCCCGCGTCAGAACTGGGCGAAATCACGGTTGCCCCAATCGGCGCCAGCGCGTGCCCCACCGGACGCAGCCAGTCCACCAGCTCAGGCTTACCTGCGGCCAGGATGCCGATGGGGTGCCCGGCCCCGAGGTCGGACTCGATCGCGCCAACGTGGTTCGGCAGGTCGGAAGCGTGCTCCCGCGCATACGTCTCAGCACCTTCGCCGCCCTGCTCCTCATCCATCCACGCGATGAAGCGGACCGTCCGTCTGGGATGGATGCCCAGCTTCTGCAGTAAGTGGATCGCCTGCATGGAAACAACAATGCCCGCGCCGTCATCGATAGCGCCCGTACCCAGGTCCCAGGAGTCAAGATGCCCCGACACGATCACCACCTGCTCCGGATGCTCCGACCCCTTCCAGTCGGCAATAACGTTGTAGCTCTCGACGTTGGGCAGCCGCTGCGGCGTCAACACCAGCCGCATCTTCACCGGTCCCTGCTGGGTCAGGTTGGCGAGCAGGTCCGCATCTTCAGCCGTCACCGCCGCCGCCGGAATCTTGGGCAGTCCCTCGGCATAAACGGTAGCCCCGGTATGCGGCAGCCGGTAATCCGCGCCGCCAACCGAGCGCACCAGAACGGCGACCGCGCCCAGAGACGCGGCAACACTAGGCCCCGCGCCCCGGTAAACGACGGCCTGTCCGTAAGCACTCAGTCCGTCGCCCTGAGCAGCGAGTCGCTTATCGAATTTCTCGTTAAAGAGCAGAATTTTGCCCTTAACCGCGCCTTCAGGGAGCTTTTTCACCTCGTCAAAGGAGTCAACTACGACAACATCGGCCACCAGCCCATCGGGATTCGTGGCCACGCTTCCGCCAAGCGCAGTCAGCACAATCTTCTGCGTGGTTCCCGCGGCCATTCCCGGCCAGGAAACAAGCTCGCCCGTCTCCGCGCCGCGCACCCAGTGCGGAACCGATGTCTTCTCCAACTGGACTTCTGCTCCCAGAGAACGCATCTCCGCAGCCACGTAATCGACAGCCTTCTGCGCCTGCGGCGAACCGCTCAAACGTGGCCCGATGTTGTCTGTCAGGTGCCGCAGTTCATCCAGCGCATACGGATCCTGCATCGCCGCATCGCGGATCTTCGCCATCATAGCCATCTGGTCGTCGGTCCAGGCGCCGGTCGAGGTATTCATCAGCCGCTGCAAGCGGTCTTGTACGGACTGCGCCGGCAGCGAGACACACAACGCCGCCAACGAGGCGAACAGAAGAGATTTTCTGAGCATAGCGAATCGTACCATGAGGAATTTGGGGCAAAAGCCCGTGCAATTTCTGGTTCGCGCACCCGAGTTTCCACATGTGCGCGCCATCACAGCGCATCGAGCGACGGTATCCTCGAATCATGAGCCCGACCGCCACGCAGCGCAGAACGACCACCCGCAAGAAGAAGAAAACCGCCGCGAGTGGATGGCTCAGTTGGTGGCCGTTGCTCCTCGGCATTCTCGTCACCCCGCTCACAGTCCGAGCAGCAGGCGTGATGGCTCTCGCCGGCCCCGATGCGCTGCGTATGCTCTATCCCTGGGTGCAGCTCGTGCAAAGCCACGTCTTCACAACCGAGATCGCCGGCACGCTCTCGCAGGCGATGATCTACCTGCAGTTCCCGTTGTACGGCCTGCTGATGGCGTTGGTATTGCGCGCCAAGGGTTTACTGCCAGCCGTAATCGCGACTGCCATCGCGCATTTCGTAGCCGTCGGTATTGTGATCGCGCTCGCGCATCTGTAGATTTGTAAGTTCGATGAGCGAAGCCGTAAAACTGATCGAGTGCCCGCGCGACGCCTGGCAGGGACTGCCCAAGACCATTCCGGCTGAAGTCAAGGCCGATTACCTGCGCTCGCTCATCGCCGCCGGCTTCAAACACATCGACGCCGTCTCATTTGTCTCGCCGAAAGCAGTCCCGCAGATGGCCGATTCCGAACAGGTGCTCGAATATCTCGATCCGCCCGAGGACGTTGAGATCATCGGCGTCGTAGTGAACGAAAAAGGCGCGCAACGGGCCATCGCAACAGAGTTGGTCAGCACGCTCGGCTTCCCCTACTCCATCTCGCCGGAATTCCTCAAGCGCAACCAGGGACAGACTCCGGAAGAATCGCTCGACGCTCTGGAAGCAATCGGACAGGCCGCGTTCAAAGCCGGCCTTGGCGTGGTTACCTACATATCGATGGCCTTCGGCAATCCTTATGGCGACGACTGGAGCATCGACGAAGTGATCGCCGCCTGCGACCTGCTGGCCGACATGGGCATCGGGCAGATTTCGCTCGCCGACACCGTCGGCGTGGCCACACCGGATAAAGTAGCCCGGCTGGTCAGCGCTGTGCTGTCGGCCACCGACGGTCTGGAGACAGGCGTGCATCTGCACGCTCGTCCGGACGAAGTAGCAGCAAACGTGGGCGCGGCGTATCGTGCGGGCTGCCGCCGTTTCGACATGGCTCTCGGTGGGCTCGGCGGCTGCCCCTTCGCGCAGGACGCCCTTGTTGGCAATATCGCAACGGAGATTGCCGTCACGGAACTTGAGCGCCTGGGGGCGGAACTTCCCCCACTCCAACCGCTGGACGGGCTGCTTGCTGCCAGTCATGCCATCGCTGAGAAGTTCGGGCCTACGCGGCAATAGATTCCGCAGCGCTGCTGCTGTACACTGCTGTGTTTTCGGAGAACGAACATGGGCCGCTACCAGACACTACGCACACACGGCGAAGAAGGCATCCTCACAATCACTTTGAACCGCCCGGAGCGGCGCAATGCGCTGAATCCAACCATGATCCACGAGCTGACGGAAGCGCTGGAAGCATCTGCCGATTCTCCTCATGAAGTCATTATTCTTACCGGAGCCGGATCAGCTTTCTGCGCGGGCCTCGACCTTGATCACCTCAAGACGATGACTGCCAAAACACGCGATCAGCATCGGGCTGATTCGGAAAACATCGCCCGCGTTTTGCGGACTCTCCACAATGTGCAAAAGCCCACGATTGCCGCAGTAAACGGCGCCGCCATCGCCGGAGGCATGGGACTGGCCACGATTTGCGACTTCACTCTTTCCGTGCCTGAAGCGAAGTTCGGCTATACGGAAGTAAAGATCGGATTCATTCCTGCAATTGTCTCCTCATTTTTGCTGCGCCAGATCGGCGACAAGCGCACCCGTGACCTCCTGCTGACCGGACGTCTGATCAAAGCGGAGGAAGCGCATGAACTCGGAATTGTGACGCGTATCGTAAATGAGCAGGACTTGATGCTGGAGGCCCGGAATCTGGCGCATTCTTTATTGCAGAACAGTCCGGAGGCGATGCGCGCCACCAAGCGGCTGCTTACCTACTATGCCAACCACCATCTGGATGCGGAGATTGAAGCCGCGATTGCCGCCAACGCCGAGGCTCGCGTGACCGAAGATTTCAAGGAAGGCGTGCGCGCATTTCTTGAAAAACGCACGCCTGACTGGCCTAGCCGCAAAACGCCAACCTCCGCTGGCAATTAGCAGACGTCGAACAATACGATTGCCCCTGAATTAGTACCCAATGGTAAAACGCCGTCGAATGTACTTCGGGTTTTCCAACTCGTCCACAAGGGCAATCGCATAGTCTTCTGCCGAGATGCGGCTGCTCCCTTTTTCATCTACCACAAGCGTGTCTTCGCCTAAACGAAACTTGCCGGTCCGCTCGCCCGGTTGAATAAACGCAGCGGGACTGAAATAGGTCCAATCCAGATCGGAACTGCGAAGCACTTCGAGGGCGTCCGCATGAGCCACAGCAATCTCTTTATACTCAGCCGGGAAAGCGGGCGCGTCCACCAGGAGCATATTCGGAGCAACAAATAAACTGCCCGCGCCGCCCACTTCGATGAAGCGCCTCACGCCAGCCTGCTTCAGTCCCGCGATCAGGGATCGGGTAGCATCGACAATGGCAGCGGGATTTTGGCCGGGACTATAGGCGCTGATCACAGCATCGGAACCTTTAACGATCTCCGCAACGGCTGCAGAATCCAGCACGTCGCCCAACACCGCTTTGACACCGGGCTCAACCGGGACGCGCGATAGATCGCGCGCCACCGCAGTTACTTTGTGTCCGCGCGAAACCAGCTCCATCAAAACGCGGCTGCCGATCATACCAGTTGCGCCAAACAGTACGACATTCATATATCCCTCCTGCAGGTTGGATGGAGAAATTCTTGACAGGATGAATTATTTGTTTGCACGAGCAGTTGCCACAGCCACCAGCGAGTCTGCGCAGCCATAATACAGAAGCCATTGCTCGTGGAAGAAAACCAGCCCCTCTGCAAACGTAGTGCCGGCTGCATACTGCCCAGTCTTTTCATAAGGCAGCTCCGGCTTCAGGACTGGCGTGTCCGTCTGCGCCAGCAGATGCGATGGGTCACGGGCTGAGAAAAGCGCTTCACCCGCCGCATATGCATTTGGCCCCAGAGCGGGATCGCCGCCTGCGCTCGCGTTCTTGCCGTTGTAGATGACGACGATGCCCGCTTTCGTGAGCACCGGCGGCGGTCCGGTCTCAGGGAATGTGCTGTCAAAGCGTCCCGGGCGTGGATGCAGCAGTTCGATCGGCTCACTGTGGGCATCTTCTACCGGCTTCCAGTGAATCAGGTCAGTCGAAGTGGCAAGACGAATTGCGCCCTCGCCCCAATACATCCAATATTTCCCCTTGATGCGAGCGGCGAGAAGACGGCCTTTGCTGAGAGCAGTGACGATTCCGGCAGATTTGTATTTCAGACCGGCATACTTGCCATGCGCAGCATCCTCGAAAGCTGGCCCGAACTTTGTCCAGTGCAGCAGATCGCGTGAAGCCGCAATCCCGACCAAATATGTTTTCCGGTTCCACTGCGTATAGGTCAAAACATACGTCCCATCTTCCGCCTCGACGATGCGCGGGTCTTCCACACCTCCCGGCCATTCGTAGTCTTTCTGCGCGTCCTCTGCCGGATAAAAGACCGGCGTCGCGCTGCGCGTGAAGTGAATGCCGTCGCTGCTCTCGGCCAGTCCAAGACGCGAGGTATGCATGCCGATCTGCATCTCGCCGGAATCGTCTTCGGCGCGATACAACACGTACACCTTGCCGTCGCGGACAATCGCCGCAGGGTTGAAGGTGTGCAGCGCCTCCCAGTGTACTCGGGCGTGGCGGATAGGATCACCGAAGGTCGACGCCGGATTCGGCGCGATGACTGGATTGCCGCTGGCCGGACGGCTGAACGGGCCGATCACCCATCTGTCTTGCGCGAGGACGGCAGCGCCGACGACAAAGAGTATCCCCGCGGCCGCGCGAATTGCAGACCGCAAATGCATGGATCACACCTTCGGATTATGCGCGCGCAGCTCCGCCACAATCTCTGCCGCTGCTTTGCGCGCCACGTCGCTTTTGTCCGGAGGAAAGCTGATGGCGCCCACACGCGCATGTCCCCCGCCGCCATAACGCTCGCAGATCGTGGCCAGATTGACCATCTCTTCAGGCTTTGCCTTTGTCCAGGGATTTGAACCTACGGCGACCTTTGTCCTGAAGCTCGATTTCGAAAGTCCGATCGAGTAGGTCGCTTCCGGATGCAGGTAATAAGGAATGAACTTGTTATAGCCCTCAAGCTGATGATCGCTGATATCGAAGTAGATCGTGCCCTCTCTCGACTCAGACCTTTCGCCAATGAGTCTCAGCGCTTCCTGATGGCGTTCCAGCAGCGGCGGCAATAAATCCGATACAAATGGCTGGTTCAGCACCTCAGCCAATGGCATCTCGGTAAGCAACGGAATCAGACGAGGAATGAATGCCGGGTCCTGGGTCGACTCGATAATCAAGGTCAGCTTCATCGCCGGTTCCGCCATCTCCACTGCAGCTTGTGGACTCTCATAGAGCGCACCGTCGACGATGTCGGCCCACTTCACCAACTCCGCAACGGGGGCGGCATTGAAGCCGAATCGTGTTTCGGCGATATATGCCAGAAAGCTGGTACACGAGGTATAGTCGGGGTCGTAAAAGCGGCGATTGCCATATCTGCCGTCAGCCATCCCTCGCAGGTAGTCCTGATGGTCCTCGGGTGTGAGGAATGCGCTCAAATGATGATCGAACCACCAGGTTATCCTGGGTGACGCCGAGTACTTGAAGTCGACGATCACATTTTCGTCACCAATAAAATCGGCTTCGTTGAACAAGGCACCCGCGCGGTGCACCAGCCCGTGATAGGAATACTCCGCATCCTGCATGATGCGCTCGCGATGAAAGCGGGCGAAGAGCGAAGCCGAACAGGCCCCATCGAAACACTTATCGTGATAGAAGACACGTACCTTCAAGATTTGGGTGCTCCCAAAATAAATTCAAACGGCTCAGGAATCTCTTAGGATTGCCGGGACTGCCTCCGCTGTCAAGGGAGACGGCAGCGACGCGCTCCGCACAAGACCTCACATTCCAGTTGCCGTTATCAGTAATCTCGTATCCGCTGTAATTCTTAACGAGAAAACCGTCATCAACGATCTCGAATAACTCCACTCCCAGAACGGCTATAGCAGCTTCTGTTGCCAACTCCACCGCTCTCAATACTTCGGGATGAGGTATGACCAATTCAAGGCTTTTTGTTATTACCGATGCTGCTTTGATCTGTGGCGTCAGAATGTCTTCAAATAATGGCATGCAGGTGATTCCATATCGAATCCACCAATCGCGTTACCATAAGAATTGAAGATGCCCACCCCCACAAAAGCCCCCACTCGGGTTGTAGTAAGCCTCTCTGGAGGCATGGATTCCTGCGTCTGCGCCGCCCTGGTCGCCCGCGATTACGACGCCAACGCCATCCACTTCAGCTATGGCCAGCGCACCGAAGCCAAAGAACTCGCCTCCGCGCAAGCCGTTGCTAACGAGCTTGGATTCAAAGGCTTCCTGCACGTCAAAATCGACCTCTTCCGTCAGATCGGCGGCTCAGCTCTGACCGACGAAACCATCGCCGTCCCCAAAGTCCCGGAAAACGGCCAGATCGGCGCAGGAATTCCCGTAACCTACGTCCCCTTCCGCAACGCGCATTTCCTGTCGGCTGCGGTCAGCTGGGCCGAGGTTCTGGGCGCAAAAAAGATCATCATCGGCGCAGTAGAGCAGGACAGCTCCGGCTACCCCGACTGCCGTCCGGCCTACTATGAGGCCTTTCAACAGCTCATCCGCACCGGAACGAAAGACGGAGACATCGAAGTTTCCACTCCGCTCATCCATATGCGAAAGAAGGAGATCGTCGCCCTTGGCCTTGAACTTGGCGCACCATTGGATTTAACGTGGTCATGCTACTCAGGCGAGGAATTCGCCTGCGGCGTATGCGAGAGCTGCATCCTCCGTCTCCGCGCGTTTGCTGAAGCCGGATCGGAGGATCGAATCCCGTACGCCACGCATCGCGGTTGAAAAGCTGGCGTCACCGGGGCGGATTCCGGCGCAGTCAGAGAATTTTGAATACAAAGGGCCGGGCAGGCTGGGCGAAGCACCCGCTGCACGCTCCTTGAGGAGAAAATCATGAGAAAGACAAAGCTCTGGATGGCGGTTGCACTCGCAGCGTTGCTCTCGGCGCTGTTCACCCCCGCATTCGCCCAGGAGACGGGCAAAATCCACGGACACGTGCAAGACCCGGCCGGCGTCACCGTAACCGACGGCATCGTCACCCTGTCCACCGATGGCGGCAAGACCGCGAAGTACACATTCAACACCGACGCCAGCGGCGATTACAAGGGCGACAACATCGCTCCCGGCACTTACACTCTCTCGCTGCGCCGCCCCGATACGCCGCCCGACAAGGTCCTCGACCAGTTCCCTGAAGTGAAGATCACTGCCGGGGCCGACACCGCCCAGGACTTCGACATGACCCGCGCGGACTACGTCTCGAAGCTCACGCCCGACCAGCGCAAGCAGCTCGAAGAGCTGAAGGCAAAGAATGCTACGGCGTTGAAGGAAAATGCGGTCATCAAGAACCTCAACGCTGATCTCCTGAAGGCCCGCGAAGACAACAAGAACAAGAACTTCACTGAAGCCGAGCAGCTGATGCAGCGCGACACCCAGGCCAAGCCCGACGCCTCCGTCCTGTGGCTGGAACTCGGCATAGCCCAGGCTGGCGAGAAGAAGAACAGCGACGCGGAAGCGTCCCTCAAGAAAGCCATCGACCTCGACAAGGCAAGCAAGAAGCCGAATCCGGAAGTTGAAGCAGGAGCCGACAATTCGCTCGGCGAAGTCCTCGCCAATGAGGGCAAAGTGGCCGATGCGCAGGCCGCCTATGACGACGCCGCCACGCTGAACCCCGCGCAGAAGGCCATGTACTACACCAATGCGGCCATCATCATGGACCGCGCCGGGCAGGTCGATGGAACGGTGGCCGCCGCCGACAAGGCTATCGCCGCCGATCCCACCAAGCCAATCCCCTACTACCTGAAGGGAAAGGCACTCGTCAACAAGGCGACGGTCGACCAGAAGACAGGCAAGATCATCGCGCCCCCGGGCTGTGTCGAGGCCTATCAGAAATACCTCGAACTCGCTCCCGACGGCCCATTTGCTCCTGAAGTCAAGAGCGTCCTTCAGGAAATGGGCGAGACCATCAAGAGCAGCTACAAGGCAGGCAAGAAGAGCTAGCTATGGATATAGATTAGGTAGGCGCGGGTTTTTAACCCGCGCAACCCACCTTGCAGCAAATGCGGCTTAAGCCGCTCAGGTTGAGTCTTAAGAGCGCCGTATTATCAGCGGCGCTATGCTTCTTTGTCTAGAATTTCTTTGTGCCCGATCTCATCCTCGCCTATACCGAAGCCGCCAGTGTCATCCAGGGCCACGCGAAACACTTGCTCAGCCAAAAACCAGCAGCAGAACAAGTTCTGCTGCTGGCCGCGCTCCATCGCGTCCTCGCCGAACCCATCCTCGCCGACCGCGACCAGCCGCCATTCCCGCGCTCCACGCGCGACGGCTTCGCCTGCCGGTCTGAAGATATAAGCGCAAGGAAACCGCTCCGCATCCTCGGCCAGTTAAAAGCAGGCGATGTATGGAAAGGCTCGCCGGTTGCCGCAGGCGAAGCCATCGAAATCATGACCGGAGCGCCCGTTCCCGCAGGAGCCGACTGCGTCGTGATGGTCGAGCACGTCAAAGTCAGGGAAGACACGCTGTTCATCGGGTCGGGCCGCACTCTCGAACCCGGAGAAAACATCGTCCCATCCGGCGCCGAAGCCAGGTCCGGAAGCATCATCGTCCCTGCCGGAACCCGCCTCGCAGCCTCGCACATCGCCGCAGCCGCCGCCTGCGGCTGCGCAAATGTCTCAGTGTACGCTCGCCCTCGCGTCGCCATCCTGGCCACCGGCGATGAGCTGGTCCCCGTCGATCACGCTCCGCTCACGCACCAGATTCGTAACTCAAACAGTTACTCATTAGCGGCACAGACCACGCTCGCAGGCGCGCAGCCCGTCATCCTGCCCGTCGCGCCCGACGACGAAGCGGAAATCGAATCCGCCATCCGCAGCGCATCCGGCTGCAACCTGCTGCTGCTCTCGGGCGGCGTCTCCATGGGCAAGTACGATTTCGTCGAACAGGCGCTGCTCGAGCTCGGCGCAGAATTCCTCTTCACCGGAGCAAAGATTCAACCCGGCCGCCCGGTCGTCTTCGGAAAATTGCCGCAACAATATTTCTTCGGACTCCCCGGCAATCCCGTCTCGACGATGGTCACATTCCTGCTCTTCGCGCAACCGCTCATCGCCGCGCTCAGCGGAGAAGCCACCGGCGGCCCACGCTTCGCGCTCGCGCGCCTCGCGCACGACTTTCGCACCAAGCCGGGACTCACGCGCTTCCTGCCCGCGAGCATCGACTTCAAGATCGAATCGCCGCAGGCAAGCATCATCCCATGGCAGGGCTCCGGCGACCTCGCCAGCACCGCCAGCGCCAACGGCTTCGTCGTCATTCCATCCAATGCAGACAACCTCGCCGCAGGTGATTCCGTTTCCATCCTGCTGGTTTAGGCTATTCCCATGAGCAAGCTCTCGCACTTCAACGAAGCCGGCGAAGCAAAAATGGTCGACGTAAGCGCCAAGGCCCCGACGCGACGCGAAGCCGAAGCCTCAGCCTTTGTCGTGCTTTCAGCGGAAGTGCTGGCAGCACTGCCCGATAACCCAAAAGGCAATCCCTTGGAAGTCGCTCGCTTCGCCGGAATCCAGGCAGCCAAGCGCACCTCAGAGCTGATTCCTATGTGTCATCTGTTGCCCCTCAGCTTTATCGATGTCACAACAGAGATCACCCCCGAGGGCATCGCCATCCGCAGCAAGGCAGCCACCACCGGCCCTACGGGCGTCGAGATGGAAGCTCTCACCGCAGCCTCGGTAGCCGCGCTCACCATTTACGACATGTGCAAGGCGCTCGACAAAGGCATCGTCATCCGCGAAGTCCGGCTGGAGCGCAAATCGGGCGGCAAGAGCGGCGACTACAGGCGCTGACTTACCACGCCGTCGCCAGATAGACCCCAAACCACTCGCGTTCGTCCGTCCAGTGGTCGCTCAAATGAAAATCCGCGTGCTCCAGCAGCTCGATCACGCCCTCGTCGCGGAATTTGTAACTGTTCTCGGTATGAATTGTCTCGCCCCGCTGCAGCTTGATCTCCAGCTCAAGCGCCGGAATCGCGACCTGCTGCGCGATCAGGCTCTCCAGATGCATCTCGATGCGCGAACACTCCTCACTCCAGCGCGCCCGATGACGAAACAGATTTAAGTTGAAATTCGCACCCAGTTCGCGGTTGATCCGCACCAGCACATTCTTGTTGAATGCCGCCGTCACCTGCGCCGCATCGTCGTAAGCATTCAGAAGAACCTCCCGGTCCTTCACCATATCCACGCCCAGCAGCAGCTTTTCACCCGGCTTCAGCTCTTTGCGAATATCGCGCAGCAGCTGCACCGCATCCGCGGGCTCAAAGTTCCCAATGCTCGATCCGATATACAGCACCAGCCGCTGCCCGTCGGCGTCAACCTGCCCCAGCCCTTCGGTGTAATCGCCCACGCGCGGAACAACGGCAACGCCTTCGAGTTCCGCCTCAATCCGCCGCTTCGCTTCATCCAGGGCCGTGCTGGAAACATCGATCGCGTGATATGTGACCTCCGACTGTCGCCGGACCGCCGCCTTCAGCAGCAGCCCGGTCTTGGTCGCGGTGCCCGCGCCCAGTTCAATCATTGTGAGCTGCTCACAGCCCGCAGCCGCAGCCACGATCTCGTCTGCGTGCGCGCTCAGGATCGAGCGCTCCGTTCGCGTCGGATAATACTCCGGCAACTCCGTAATCTGTTCGAAAAGCTCCGAGCCCTGCGCGTCATAGAACAACCATGGGCTCAAAGTTTTTGGGCGCGCCGTGAGACCTCGATACACGTCAGATCCAAGCGGGCTGCGCGCCGCCTCCGGCAGATGTAGACAGGAAAGAACATGCATTGGTCCCGCTCCTCGGGAAAAACTATCTGGCCAAACGAATGCCTGAGAACTGCCAGCGGGTCGCCGGTGAGAAGAAATTCCGGTAGCTCGCGCGAATATGAGTTCGCGGCGTCACGCACGAACCGCCGCGCAACACCATCTGGTTTGACATGAATTTTCCGTTATACTCACCCAGCGCTCCGGGCAATGCATGAAACCCCGGATACCCCAGGTAAGCGCTTGCCGTCCACTCCCACGCGTCGCCAAATACCTGCTGCAAACCCTTTCCTCGCGCAACAAAAGTATGCAGCACGCCATCCTGCAGCAGATTTCCGCTCACACTCGCATCAGATGCCGCAATTTCCCACTCCGTTTCAACAGGAAGCCGTTTTCCCGCCCAGCGCGCATAAGCATCCGCCTCGAAATAGCTCACATGGCACACCGCCGTGGGCGCCAAATCATTCAGCGGAACCTCACCGCGCAGCGTAAACACGCTCCACTCTTTCGATTCCTTATCCTGATTCCAGTAAAGAGGCGCGCGCCAGCCTTCAGCCTGTACCGTCTGCCATCCCTCCGCGAGCCACAACTCAGGCCGCCGGTAGCCATCATCTTCGATGAATGCCAGATACTCCGCGCACGTTACAAGCCGCGAAGCGAGAGCAAATGGCTCCAGAAAGACACGATGTCGCGGCAGTTCGTTGTCAAAGCAGAACCCGTCGCCCGAGTGACCAATCTCCACCAGACCACCCGGATACTCCCGCCATTCCATCTCCGCCGCAGGGCCTCTCTGATTCTCAAAAGGCAACCCAAGGTAAGCAGGCCGCAAAGGATTCGTCGAGAAAGCGTGCTTGATATCGGTCAGCAGCAATTCCTGATGCTGCTGCTCATGGTGCATCCCCAGCACTGTCCGCCGCTCCAGTTCATCCGGCGCGCCCGCTTTCAGCCATTTGTGCAGAGCTTTCTCCACATACTCCCGATAGGCATGAATCTCCCCCACGCCAGGCCGCGAAAACGAAGCGCGCAGCTTCTTCTCGGGCTGCTCTGAAACCGCGTTGTAGTAGCTGTTAAAAAGCCAGAGAAAATCCGGATGGAAAGGCCGGTAATCGGGATCGAGCTCCCGCAGAATAAACGTTTCGAAGAACCATGTTGTGTGCGCCAGGTGCCACTTAGCAGGGCTCGCCTCGGCGCACGACTGCACCATCATGTCCTCGGGAGTAAGCGGCGCACACAGCAGCTCGCTCTGCCGCCGCACATTACAAAACTGCTCTGCCAGAGAGATTGCCACGGCTGGGGCTGCCAGTGAGCTCATCAGTATCCTCGCTTCCACTCTTTCATTAGAGGGCATTTGCCGTCAGGCGTTGCTCGAAAAAAATCGCTGCGGATTCCATGTTGATAGCTGCCCAGATTCCGCCGCTTGCAACAATCTCTGTGCTCTCTGGGTCCTCTGTGGTGAAAATCCCATATTCATTGCGAATGAAACAGCCGCGCCAGCGCATACGCCGCAACAGCCGCCAGTCCGCCAATCGACACCGTCTGCAGACCGCTGCGCCAGACGCCCGCCCCGGTAAATTTCCCCTTCACCGCGCCAAAGCCCAGCAGCGCCAGCAGCGTGATCACCACCGACGCCAGCAGCGCCCGCACATTGTCCTCAAGCAGCATATAAGGAAACAGCGGCACCAATCCTCCCACGATATAGGAAAACGCAATCGTAGCCGCGCTCTGTCTGGCGCGATGCACCTCCGGCTCTTCTAGCCCCAGCTCAAACCGCATCATGAAATCGACCCACGCCTTGGGATTGCGCTTGAGCGCCTGCAGCACCGGATCACTCTCCGCCCGCGTAACGCCATATTCCTCGAAGATGTCGTAGATTTCTTCTTCCTCGTCGCGCGTGCGTTCGACAATCTCCATCTCTTCGCGCCGGCGTTCGCTTGCGTAGTGCTCAGAGTCGCCACGCGAAGCCAGATATCCACCTAAACCCATGGCGATCGATCCGGCGGCAATCTCCGCCAGCCCGGCGATCACCACCACATGCGTCGATGCCCCTACACCCGACAGCCCCGCCGCCAGCGCAAACGGGACCGTCAGCCCGTCCGCCATGCCAATCACCACATCGCGCACCACGTCGCTCGACTCGAAGTGCGATTCTATGTGAGCAGAATCTTGATGATGCGGCATCCCCGGCAGTTTACCCCAAGGCGGGAAATCCCTGAACAAAAAGCACCCTCGCGGCGTATTCCATAATGCGCCTCTATGAGACTCCGACCGGCATTTTTACGTCTATCAGGCAGCCAAAAGCAGCACATGGTTCGCAAATTGCCTTCTGCTGGCGACACGGGCTATAACCGAGTCAAAAGGTATACCTAAAGTATGAAAGCAGCCCATCCTCGACTTGCATCGCTCCTGCTTCTCGGCCTTCTGGCGCTCACTCCTGCCTTTGCCCTGCCCGCGCAGCAACCGGACGCACAGGCTAATCCGCAGCGGGGCGACCGGCAAGGCGGTCCGCGTGGAGGCATGGGCGGCGGCTTCTTTGGCATGGGCTCCGCCGTTCACGGCACTGTCACCGCCATCTCCGGCAGTGACTTCACCATCAAGACCGAGGACGGCACCACATACAAGGTCGCTACCGGTCCCAACACCCACATCATGAAGGACCGCCAGCCCATCAAACCCACGGACATCCACACCGGCGACGTGGTCATGACCGGTGGCGAAGTTGACGACAAGGCGCACACCGTCGGTGCGGTATTCCTCGCCGTCCTCGATCCCGAACAGGTCGCCCGCATGAAGCAGATGCAGGCCGACTTCGGCAAAACCTGGACTGCGGGCAAAATCACCGCCATCAACGACCTCACCCTCACCATCGAGCGCCCGGACAAGAAAACGCAGACCATCACCGTCGACGAGAACACCTCGTTCCAGAAGCACCGCGAAAGCATCACGCTACCCGATATCAAGGTCGGCGACACCGTCACCTCGCGCGGCGCGCTCAAGAACGGCAATTTCGTCGCTACCCTCCTTACCGTCGTCGAGCCGCGCCGGGGAGCCGGTGCTCAAGGCTTCAACCGCGGCCCCGGCCAGGGCGGCGCCGCTCCATCTCCGCAGCAGCCGCAGTAGCTTGAGAGGATTTCGCCCTGTGTCCCGACTGCTGACCTTCGGTCTTCTTCTAGCCGTCTCGCTAAGCTGCCTGGCGCAGACGCCGCCAGCAGCGACGCCTGCGGCCCCGGCGCAACCCGCACGAACCGGCGGAATCATTCACGGCACGGTGAAGTCCGGAACCACGCCGCTGCCCGGCGTCAGTATCACCGCCACCAATACCCTGACCGGCAAGAAATACAGTACGGTCACCGACGTGACCGGCGCCTACTCGCTCACCATCCCGCAGAATGGCCGCTACGTCCTCAAAACCGATTTCGCCGCATTCGCCGCCACCACCAAAGAAGCGCTGCTCAACGCCAGCTCGCACGATCAGCAGGCCGATTTCACCCTGACGCTCGCCTCGCGCGCTGTGCAGGAGCAGGGCTCCGACCAGACCCAGACCGCCCAGCTCGCGCAAAATCTTCGTCAGCTCACCGGCAACGGCTCACAGAACCTCAGCCTGCTCGGCGCAGCCGAAGGCCTGATCCAGGCAGGCGGCGCAAATAGCGGCTCCGACGCGCAGCTCCCGTCGCTGGCAAACAACTCCGACTTCTCCAGCGAATCCGTAGCCGTCAGCGGACAGAGCGGGACAACCAATCCCTTTGCCGGCATCGACTTCAACCAGATGCGCCAGAACATGGAAGACAACCAATTCCAGCAGTCGCTTGGGCAGACACCCGGTGGGGGTGGTCGTGGCGGTGGAGGCGGGGGTGGTTTTGGCGGCGGTGGAGGCGGGGGTGGTTTTGGCGGCGGTGGAGGCGGATTTGGCGGCGGCGGCCGTGGGTTCGGTGGACGCGGCAACTTCCGCAACTTCAAACCAAACCAGCCGCACGGAGCCTTCTTCTGGAACGGCGGCAACTCCGCACTCAACGCCGAGCCGTTCTCCATTCGCGGAGCGGAACTGAACCAGCCCGCCTATCAGTCGAACCACTTCGGTCTGACCTTCATCGGCGCGCCCTACATTCCAAAAATCCTGACCAAGGACACCAAGGATTTCGTCTTCTTCACGCTGGCAGGCAACTACTCCTCGTCGCCTTTTAACCAATATGGAACCGTCCCCACCGTCGCGGAGCGCACCGGCGACCTCTCGGCGCTGACCACGCAGAGCGGCGCGCCGATCACCATCTATAATCCTCCGGCATCCAGCACACCGGGAGGAACAACCTGCACCGCTAACGGCAACGTGCCCGGACAGCCGTTCATCGGCAACATCATCCCCGCGTCGTGCATTTCTCCGCAGGCAACCGGACTGCTCAACTACGTCCCGCAACAAAACCTGACCGGAGCATTCCAGAACTACCAGCGCATCTCGACCGCCCAGACCAACACCACCAACGTCGGCGTGCGCTTCGTTCACAACTTCGGCTCTAGCGCAGGCGGCTCGCCGATCATCGGCATGCTTCGCCAGCTCATGGGGCAGGGCGGAAACACCTGGCACCAGACCGTCAACGTCAACTTCAACTACAGCCACAACGCAGCCGATGAGCTGAACATCTTTCCCGAACTCGGCGGCAAGCAGGAGATGCACCAATACTCGCTGCAGACCGGTTACACCCTCGGCAAAGGCAGGCTCACCAATAACCTCACCGCAGGCTGGAACCGC
>Ga0335072_10000557_pt1 | contig 70481 bp, 65 predicted proteins | sample Lox_Sample_21_FD_206725 | JGI IMG/M metagenome (GOLD analysis project Ga0335072, IMG submission 206725) | Soil microbial communities from Loxahatchee National Wildlife Refuge, Florida, United States - Lox_Sample_2.1 | ecosystem: Environmental > Terrestrial > Soil > Wetlands | place: USA...
TCGACGTGGTAGAGAGGCTGTTGGCAGCCAACGCTGATGTGAATGCTGCTGCTGCTATTCTTGGAGGTCGGACCGCGCTACAAGCCGCAGCGGGAGGTGGCCACCTCGACGTGGTAGAGAGGCTGTTGGCGGCCAACGCTGATGTGAATGCTGCCGCTGCTGTTGGAGGTCGGACCGCGCTGCAAGCCGCAGCAGAAGGTGGCCACCTCGACGTGGTAGAGAGGCTTAAACAAGCAAGAAATGTATCTTAATAGTATGTCACTTCCAGCATAGCAAAATTATGCCCTTTTTATAGCGACGAATGAGGGTACGAATTAGTTCGACGAAGCGCATGAAGCTTCTTTAAACACTCTAAAGTGCGGCTCGGGTGTACACTCGGAAAGGCAGCCGGCCTTGGACCTTGGGTGGGATAACTGGAAACCCTTTTGCGCCGATTCGAGCCTGTGCAACAGTTTTCGGTCCCAATTGGTTCGCCCGAACAGCCCATTATCAAGGTTCATAAGCAGGTTCAGAGACGCTAGGTATGGCAGCAGAGGCCTTGCGGAGTATGATCGAGGACCACGAATTGTTCGTTAGAGAAAATGTATCTTAGGATGTAGGAAAGGTCGTGTCGGTCAAGGATATCCGATGAAGCAATTTTGAGCAGAATTCATGTCTTGCCGAGATACGGAAACCTGGACAGACATGCCAGGAGAGATATCTGGAGGAATTTTCTGGAAAAGACGTACACCAAAAGGGGCTGCGAACATCGGATCTGTGACCCATGCCCTTCAATCCACTGACCAATGTATGAGCCCAGCGTACTAATTCTCAGCTTCACGCCACTACTATGAACTTTTAATCTATTTCTTGGTTGCTAATTGTGAACAACAGCTGTCCGTTCTCGAAACGAAGACATTTCGCAAACCCAATGCGCCATATGATGTTTGATCTGGCCAGGCCTCGAGCAAGAGGCTGTCCTATCTTCATCTACTATTGTTACTACTCAACCAAAAGGCGAAATATTGACAAAGAGTCAGAGCCCTGGAGGGGTAACTCTATTCATGATCATTTATCTTCTACCGAGAGCCACCGCCAACTACCAGCGCTGCTTCACCGTGCTGCCTGACTCTAGCAACTGCGAAGAGCACCTGTTGCGAACTCTGGTGACCACCTCCTGCTCCGCTCTATGTCTCCTCACTAATTTGGTGTCTAGCATCGCCTTTAGCAATCAGAATGTCCTATGAACGATGACTTCATGCTCCAAACCCATAGATGTTTGCCGCCCGCTGATAATTAGTTTGAGCCTGCCACTGTTGATGATCGTTGGACAGCTCCTTCTCGCAGTCTATGTCCGCGTAGAACCCACCACGATGTCACGGTGATGTAACAAAAGGCGTCTAGACTTCACTCAGTGCCTGTAGGGAAATTGAATTCCGGAGCCGTCATTTTGCGGGTCGTCGGCGAGCGCCAGCAGGCCCATTATCATCACCTTTAGCGAAGATATCAAACGCGAAGGAGCTAGGGCTTTTGTTATTTCCATTGTCAACGGGATTGCCATCGACGCTTTTGGCGATTTCGGAGCGGAGGCATATCGCGGTCGTGGTATCTGAGATTTCTCTCGGATAAAGCGTTGGGACTTCGTGCTCAGCAGACGCAGCCACGGGTGTACTGCTGGAACGGGGTTCCTTGTCTTGGTAACCAAACTCCGCCTAGTTAGACTTGGGTGAAGTGGTATAGGACTGGCGGCCAGATGCGCCTCTTGGTCTTCTGTTGCGATGGTTGGAGGAGCTGTCAATCGTCAGAAAGGTGTCCAACGCGTGGCCAAACATCGTCATGACTCACCATGGTTATTGCTACGGAGTGGCTTCCCGCGACCTGCAGGGTCGTCAGCAAGGTCGCCTTAGGCAAGAGCTTGGACCCGCAAGGGCTGTGCATTACACACGGTGGGACACCGAACTTGTTTGTTCATTGCGTCCAGGCTGGCTAGCAGTTGTGACACTTCCGAGGGCGATATTGGCCTGGCCTGGCCCTCAGGACGAGGATTCGTGACGAGGTTGGGCGACGGGCTGCGGAATGACCATCAAGAGGATTGCGCACAGCCCGGCGATTCTTGAAAGAGGACTTTCGTGGAAGGGTCGTCGCTAGCAGAGAAACTAGCATTGCTGATTCACTCGACTCTTGGACATTTGGACTGGGCGAGTGGCAGACCCGGGGCGTTCGCAGAGGGATAGAGGGTTGGATTAAAGTCTGCAGACCAGTTGCAGTTTGCGTCAAACACGGCTGAACGACTCGTACAAAGGGCTCACCTCGTCCCAGGAGTCGACGGTGAGATCAATCACCTTCGGTGCACGCCGTGGAGCACGCCGTGGAGCACGATAGAGGAGTTCTTGGGGCAATGGAAGCTAATCGTCACTGGCCTCATCATCCCACTCATACTCTCTGAGAATGGATCAGCGGCAGGCACCACGAGGCTAACCGTCAAACGTACCTCAAGCCCTGGCCAAGTCGACTGCCTTTGGCTTGTATTAGGGTGAGGTGTTTTCAGTCAACAGGGGCTAGGCCACGACATAGCTACCTATCCGGGTAAGAGTCTCGCTGCTGCATCGTCTGAATGGAGATTTCTCTTGACGGTGCGGCTGGGACCACGCTTAGAGAGTTGAGGCTTGCACATTGCGAGGAGTGATCAGTTTGCTGTGGCGGCCGTCTACTCGCATTCCCCCACAGGGTCGAATAGAACAAGTGCACGGCAGCAGCCCGTCGTTTAAAGCGGCGCGGGTCTTGGCAACTGACGCTTGGGCCACAGGAATGGGGATTCGGTCGTCTTTCGATGACTCGCTGAACCTTTTTCTGCATTCATCAACAGTCATAGAATCGAGATGTGAGTTTAACACACACCTACCTCAAGCCAAACTACACAAATCTTTCTCGTGTTAGTGTTCAAAGTACATACAACTTTTTCACATCATCAAAATGTCTCCGCGTCACGATACCTATATGTCCCTCTGCCTCGAGCAAGCTAGGCAGTCCCAACTACACTATCGTCACGGTTGTATCATTGTCCGCGGTGGCAAAGTCATCGGGAAAGGTTATAACCATTACCGTCCAGGCTTCAATGGTGGTGCGCTCAAGAATGGTCGCACTGCATCGAGCAACGTACGTGTGCAAGTCAAGCAGACGAAGAAACAGAAGCCGAAGCACGCACATGCCTCTCTAAGGCTCCTGAGCACGTCCTCTTTCGGTGGTGGCCATCTTGCCAATAGCCTATTGTCCATGCATTCAGAGATGATGGCAATCCGTTCTGCGTTGTCGCTTTCCGCCCACGATTCAGGTTCTTCGGCACGCAGCACGGCGTTGTGTAAAAAACCGTCCTTCAAATTACCGGCTAGTGGCAACCGAAAACTACGATTACAGCGCCTCAGTGAGTACGTTAACACCGTATGTGAGGAGGCAGAGCATGCTAGAGGCAGGATCGACATCTGCTCTGAGGCGTTCGTACAGGTCGACAAGGGGCGTTTTGAACCGGCTACATGTGGACTCGAGCAAGTTCAACAACAATATCCCCAACGAACTCAAGGAAGAGGAGACAGAGAACCGGAGAAGTAAGGAGAACGAGGAGAAGCCGAGCATATCCCTTAAGCCTACAAAGACGGCTCTGAGGTATCGGAGTTCTACATCTATGGCTGGCTCTTCTAAGGTAAGCCTCTCTTCCAGAAATCCAGCAGACAGGGTGCTCACACACCATCAACACCGACAGCAGCCTTATTCCTACAAGCCAAGACAGTACCTAGCCACGAATCAGCCGATTCTCGTACCGGTTGCTCATGCTACGGCGAAGAAATCCAAAGTTGCCGATAGGATTGTTGACTCAAGACTAAAGGGTGCTGATCTGTATGTTGCAAGGCTAGCCTGGAGACATGGGCAGCATGCGAGGTTTGGAATACATGACAAGTCACAGAAGGGAGAGGACGCCTTTTCTGCCTCGTCGCTCAGCTCGAGTCTATCAGATCTGTCTATAAAAGTGTCTCGGCCGTCGTCAACGGGATCATTATACGACGAATTAAGCTGCTGTTCTAGAACCATATCTCGGGCAGATCCAGAGCCAGTCAGACGAAGCAACGAAATTGAATGTGCAACATCGTCTCGGCCATGCTATAGGTGCATCTCCTATATGCAGTGGGCCGGTATTCGCAGGGTGTTCTGGACTAATGACGAGGGCCAGTGGGAAGGCGCAAAGGTGAGAGACCTTGTCGATGCCCTTGAGCTGGGCACCACGACTGGAACGAGTAGCATGTTTGTGACAAAGCACGAGGTTCTAATGCTGCGTCAACAAATCAAAGAGTAAGATGGAAACTGCGGAGCGGAGAACTTACTTGCTTTGTTTGAACGAGGAAATCCGTTCTTTACGAATATAGAGCTTCTATCCGGGAAGCGGAAGCTGAATGGAAGGAGCGAGAAGGCGGCGATGTGGTATTGAGGCGGTCCCGTCAATGTATCAGCGAAACAAAGGCCGATAGGATTGGGCGATAGACTCCCAGATTGAAAACCGGGGTGACCCGGTATCAACAAAGCCGAAGGGCTAGACTAGCTGTAGACTTCTCTACGGGTTTTGCATGCGTCTCACATGTCTCTGACGTGGTAGGCGCGTGCGCAAGGATAATTTCAGCTCTACGCTCGTACAGAGACTGAACACTGGAGAGGAGAACTCACCTTCTCTCGTACAGCGGGGTCTCATCGGTGGGTTTCTTCGCAGGCTTGGATATAGAAGTGCTGAAATCTCAACACCTATTAACTCGCATTTTAAGTACGAGGAAAAGAGCTGACGTTGTAGGGCCAATGGCGGGCCTACATTTGCTCGGGTAGCTCCGAAATTTCAAACTCCAGCATTTATCGCCAAGTAAGAGAGCTTTGCTTCGATCTTCCCAAAGCTGGGGAGTAAGATGCGGGTATGTCTGGCCTCCCCCAGCCTTCTGCCCTCCGTAATCGACGCTCGTCTGGTCTACAGGGCCCCCTTGGGGTTTTCGTGTCTTTGTTTTTCTCCTGGATTATTGAGTCATGGATAGAACTCCGATTGAATTATCATCAGCGGTGGCAGGAGAGGGAGCGAGGGAGCGAGGGAGAGCAGGGCTAACGGCAGAGGCAGCCAGGCCTTAGAAATTCAGTAGCGTCACGCCACGGGCCGGCGGGCGAGGACCTGGATCTGGATCGCGCTGGCGACGATGGTTCAGCGGGCGGAAGCAGGACGAAAAGGCGAAATTGACGTCAGAATCGGAGGTGAAGACAGAACCAGGACGAGAGACCAAAACAGCGTCTCAGCCAAGTTCAGAATCAGATCCACCACCTTACTCAGATGTCAGTCCAAATTCAACTTCATATCCTCTTTCAGCTCGGAATCCTGTCTTGAATTCATTCTCAAATCCAATTATCCAACCGTCATCTCACGCCTCAGCCTAGCAACCTGACACCCGCCGCTCCCTAAGCCACGCTCCTTCTGCCTCCTGACCCTGGAATATGAACACCGTGCCACTGGCTTTCTCTTCTTTATCCTGCAGAGCGTCGACGTTGGTACTTGTAACCCTTCAACGCACTCTCATATGCTTGGGGCTGTCTATTTGGCGAAGCGCGCACAGAGACACAGTCGCAGACAGATTGCAATCGACCGGACCCACAAGTCGCTACAACTCTGAATCCAAACCATAACGACGACCGAAAAGTGACCGAGTGGCTCGTACCATCTCATCCGACCCTCTGCAACGGCCACACCGTCCTAGTATGCCCAAACCTCTTCGACGCCCTTTCCCAGCAGCACTGGGACGAAATGTTAGAAGCTTCTTGGTTCATAGACTACCTCTGCCTCGATCAATCCTCTTTGTTGGAGCGAGGCCAGCAGGTCGCCCTCATGGGTGAGATCTATGCCAGTCCACAACGGGGTATTTTGTTGGTTGAGCCGTGGGAACGAGCACTCTACGCGCGTAGTGGAGGTGCATCGCCTGCTTCCGCCGCGGGTTGGAAATTCTGTGCAAGGGCATATGGCGACGAGACCAGGAACGTTACTGAGCTGACAAAGCGACATGCGGATTGATTCCCCGCAAATGGTGGCAAGGCTGCGGGAGCAGGCTGTCTTGGAGGGCCGAGGGAGACGCCGTTGTCGATGGAGCATTGGAGGAGCGTATGGGACGTTCTGTTTGAGGAGGTTGTTTCGACGCACGTGGGTGATGCAGGAGATGTGTTTGGCACGAGAATTGGTGTTGCTCCTCAGCTCTGCACGTCTAGACTGGAGTGATGTTTCGACTGTGGTGCTGTACATGTACATATTCCTGGCGTGGAGATCGATTTGGTAAAACTAGATTACCAACAAACTGCTCACGATTACTTCATTAATGTCACCAGGATCTTCGTTGAGCACTTACCCTGAGTCTCGTCCATACCGTCCCTAGTCAGACCCTTAAGGCCCTTGCTAGGCTTGCCATCTTGGGTTCCTAATTAGGCCGCTAAGTTGAGCTTCGGACACATCAGCCACCTACCCTTATTGGCGGGAATGGGGAAGGAGATCGACCTGTCAGCCCGCTGAGCCCACGAACGGCTTCTCAGCCTGTATGGGGCATTTCTTAGGACCTTAGTTCATGGCCTCAAGGTCCATACGCAGTCAATCGTCCATTGTATACGCAATCTCCTACTTAAATTACCAGAGAGATATCCGCTAACGGGAGAAAGCCGGGCTCAGGCCATAATGCGCACCGTAGTGTACAACGCCGCCGATCGTCAGAATGAAAATTTCGGTCTGTTTCGTGCTTGATTGCTTCTTGTTATTCGGAGAGCTTACATCGCCACGGAGAAGTGGCCGCAATATGCAAGGGACCATTGGATTAAGGAGGAGATTCAACAGATCACAGAGAATATGCCCGAACTCGAGATACCTACAGAAGAGAAGATACATGCTATACCCAAACAGGGGGAGGAATACAAGAAGCTCTTGACTGGATACGAGACATGGTCGAGCAAGAATCTGGATCCGGTGAATAGGACGTTTTCACTGGCGCTGGTTGTTGCCCTAGAGTTAGTAGTGGTTGGATCATTAAGGATGCGAAGATTCCGCATTCGTTGAGCGCTATCGAGGGATCTGGGCGGTTCATTCCGGTTGGTCCATCATATGTCACCGTGTTATGAGAGGGGAATGGCTGGAGACAAATCCAGGGTTGGTCTGGAGGGAGATAACCTTAGAGTAAAATCGGGCTACGGTCCGCCAAGGGTTACGGGGCTCAAAGTCCTAGAAGAAGAGCGGCAAAACTAGGATTAGGGGCAGCTTCCCCGCTAATAGGGGTACTGTCTTGGCAAGTTGCTTGCTAGAGTTGCTGCCCGGAGGCAAACGTGGTGGAAATTACCAACGGCAACAAAGGGAAGTGAAACCAACTTTACAACCCTATGTCAAGGAATGGCCACCTTAGTACGTTATTCAAGGCAAATGGTAGAGCATTGTTACTAACTAGTTCCCAGGTTGGGCCCCCCGTCACGAGCAATTAGTGAGGGGCATCACTAAATCTGGATCGACAGTCCGAGCATCAATACACTATCCAGCTGCTCCTAAGGACAGTGAGTTCAGCCATAAGTGATTTCCAACGACCTTCATATCCTGGCCAGGCCTTCTCCATCACTTGCAATCATTCCAAACCCTTGAGAATTCTCCATGGTGTAGGAAGACTTCTCTTCTTTGAGCAATGACGGACGCCGCAGCAGCTGCCAACACGACCTCACATTCTGTATCACGAGCCCAAGATTTGGAGAAAGGTGCAAAGCCATCTGCTATTCCAGCCAATGAACCAACAACGACAGACTTTGCCGAACCGTGGCTGCAAGTCACAGACATTGCCTACGACTTTAGCTCATCGTCAGTGTATGCCCTTACGGACAGGAAAATCTTAGATGTACACTTTGCCAACTTCCTTGAGAGTCTCCCAGAACTGCCGAAGGATACAATACGTTTCTATGACATTAGAAGAGGACTTGCTGAGCCCCAACGCGCTTCAGTGCGCTCGATGCTTGATGCCCATATGAAGCCTTGGATGTCAGAATCAATATTTCGCCACCGGGAGAAAGCCCAAGATCTAGAAGATGGAGCTCGGTCCTTCAACCCTCGTAGCGATTTGCGTTGTGACTGGGATGATGCCAGACACGGAACCAGGGTCTTTGACCTGGAAAATCTACAATATCAGTGGGAGCATTGTCGTTCAGGCCGACGAAAAGGCATGTCTATAAACATCCCTACCGTTGAATCGGCAAAACAACACCATGGGGTGTGGTGGACTGACTCACATGCCTCGTTGGCATGTACACTGAAAACAAACAACGTCATAGGTATGTAACAGTCTCTAGCCTCGAAAAACCGCGACCCACTAACCAGAGTTAGTCGTACATAACTATCCATCTGATTCAAGAGAATTGCTCAATCCTATCTTTGGCATTCAGATTGGCCGGCGTGATACCTTGCAGCTACCGGTTGCCGACCCTCACAAGCGTCAACCACATCCTGGCTACCTTAGATTGGGAGAGCGTTTTCAACGTCTGACGTGGACTCAGCGTGAACCTGAGCTTGGATTTTCTCAATCACAACTTGTCAAACTGGTGGTCCTGGAGTTTATCATGCAAGAGGTTCGCAATGTGATGAACATGTGCCGGGGGTCACCCTCGATAGGAGAACAAGAATCGTGGTATCGTGAGTCAGGCGATATTCAGTCTACCTTGAAACGTGTGCGCAACTGTGCCGAAGTCAGCAGGTACGCAAAGGAGCTTGACGAAGTAGTGGAGCTCGTTACAAAGAATCTTGAACTCGAGGAGGGGATCTCGGCCGACACGGCACGCCGCTTGCTCCAAATGCGCTCAACCTCTGCCCAGCTGATCTCCCTTGCTGAGCACAATATGAACCAATACCGGCAAGCTTGGGACACCTACAGAGACCTCTTGAACATCCGCGAAGCTGAAGGAGTTAAGCGCTTAACTGTGCTAGCTGCCATTTTTCTACCACTATCCCTCTCAGCCAGCATCTTATCGATGAGCACTCGGTTGGTCGATGAACCTCTTCGGCTCTTTGACTTCGTCGGCGTGTTCTTTATTGTTTCATGGCTAGCACTTCTAGTCTACGCCCTCATCGTCACGTTCAACAAGTTAGTGAGGTACATGAATGCCGACGATGAGAACGCTAATTGGGAATCTGGCCGGTGGACGAGAATTGCCCCGGTTTTAGCAGAAAGCCCACGCAAGTTGCTAGTCATCGAAAAGACAGAAACGGTGCTAAAATACACTGCTATGCCCTTGCTATGGACGTTGCTGGCAGTGTCTTTTACGATCAGCATGGTTAAAGACCACGGTAATGATGTCCAGCTGGGAATGAAGGTTCTAGCATACGGCATTATTGGATTGCTAGGACTGATATTCGTCCCGGTTTGCTTGTTGACCATTGATGCGTTCATTACAGATTCTCAGGTCAATAAACTGAGGAAGATGCTTGAAGGACGGCTGAAAATAGGGTAATCTCACGACGCGGAAGCCAAACAGGCAATAAGGGGATCCCGCCTGAAACGTCGACCATGCAGCGGTTTCACTTCCTGTTCCCAGACTTGCTGGGCTTCCAGAATATCCCCAAAGCAGCCGCCGCAATGCTGCAGGCTTCAGCCATTCAGAGAATACCGTCTTATGTAACCAAATATGTCGAGCCACACCTCACAGAGTTAGCAATCCATAGTCTCACACCTAAAGCCGGAGTCATGGTACCACAACCCGCGCATGAGAAAGCGAAAAGCATCGAGCATAGCTGACAAATAGCGAGTTCCAGACCGATGAGCGTTGAACGCAAATGTGACGGCAAATATTAGCAGGTCCACTCCATCAAGCTCTCCAAAAGTGGAAATGACTCCACCAACGATAACATAGGTCCTCAAAGCGTTTAGATACAGCCTCAAACTTGGAAGGGCGAAATGCAAGATCAAATATCATAGCATTCTGGATCCGTTCAGCTCGTTTGGTTCGCTTAGGTGTGTTGTCAGGTGCCTCTGCAGGCCTCTTTTTGGTTCGGGCTAGGCCTTGGACCTTCTGTACGGCCGGATCAGAAGGTCCTGGCCTAAAACTTAGTCAGTTGTATGTGAAAAGGGGCTATTTGCATATCGCTTGCTGCTAAAATTGGAGGACTGCCATGGTGGGCCAAGAGCACACTTCCGCATCGACGATATAGGCAATCCAACTCAATCACCCTCTACCTTGTAGACAAAATCTCAACCCAGTTCCCTCAAAGGCCCTCAGTCATCTAATGGTTACCGGTGCAATAGTCGTTGCTGTTGGCCAAGGTAGGTATTCACCAGCACTCCTTCTCCAGTCAACCGAATCAGTTTCATCTAAGGAATACTTCCTCGAGGATGTCTTACGCTCAGTGGAGGAAGCTAATTCTAGGAGCCTAATTTATGCACGGATATAACGTTCTAAGATTGCCGTGGTACAGCACCGTGGCCTGATGGGAGCTCTAAAGGGGACGGTAGTGCGGAAGCTGACAATCGAACGCTTTAGAGACGTCATTGAGGAGATGTATGAAGAGAAAGAGTACGGTCCGAGGTAATAGCTGAACTACTTATCTCTTACACACTCGTTAACCCAACATTGCTCATACAATCATAACGTGAAGTGTGTCCCCACAGTCGACGGAGCCAAACGCCCCGGCATCTCCTTCTCTATCTCATACTTGACCCGCCATCCCGAACAGTGCCCTGCAAGCAATACCTTCGGATCCAGCTTCTTCAAATCCTGAACTGTTTCTTGAACTTGCGGCTCGTTGAATGGGCCGACCAGATGGTATCCGCCCACTACAGCGTGTAGAGGGATTGAGCCTCCGGCCAAGTCTACAGAGTGCTTGGAGACGTTGACCACGCCGGCGTGGCTGCAGCCTGTGAAGGCGACGATCCCTTTGCCTGTTCAAGGTAGTCAATCCCGGCTTCTCCGAGCTGTACCATGAGAAATTTTGTTCACACCTTTGAGATTACACATCACCAACCGCTCATCGACAATCAACTCGTCCTTCTCCCAGCTGTTGCTAGAGCTGTGGAAGCGTATACCTTTTATCACGCCCTTCTCGTATGGTGTGATGCGCGGAATCATGCCGGAGACGAGAAACATGTCATCGAGGATGGTATGCGGTTCGGCGTTCTTCGCTACCGTGGCTCCAGCCGCCTCTATCTCGTCGAATGTAGGATCGGCTTCTAGCGAGATGGGCTGTGCAGCCATGATGCCGCGGTATTCGGGTCTGGATGGGTGTAGGTCCACTGTAAGGCCCTCTGAATTGCGGTGTTGGGCTATTTTCGCTTCGTTGATGAGGCGAATGGCGCGGAGCATGCCGCCTAAATCCAGTATATCAGCCAGCACATCCCGATTCAGGCTGGATCAATGTGTTACCTGAGTGATCTCGATGCCAATGCGAGAGATGAATTAGGTCAATAGACGAAAGGTCCGGTCTCAACCTGTTGACATTCCGCTCCCACACATCCTCTTCCGGGCCCGTGTCAAAGAGCATCGTACGCCTCTTGTCTCCCTTTGTGCCCGTCTGAGGAGCGTAAAGTTGTTAACGAATACAAAATGCAACGTAACAGATGTGACTCACGATCATCAAGGACAAGCCGTGTGCTCCGCAGCAGATCTCGTCCATTCGGATTTCCTTCTTCCCGTCACCTCGGCCGTGGATCTCCGCCTGCGACCCCATGCCTATGTGCACCAGATTGCCTGATACTTTGATGGCAGGGTTCGAGTACGTAGAAATAGGGTCGACTTCATTGTCGACAATTACTAGGATTTCGAGCGAGTCTAACTCGACGAGAGGAGCCATGATTAGCAAGACGACAGAGTACAATGAATCTTACATTATGGTTCATGAAACCTGCTGAGCTGCGCTTTAAGGTTGTTTCGTCCTGGGGAAGCAGTATCGCATTTGCGCAATTCTACTTTGCATTTCTAATCTGTGAACACTCGGTTTAGGCCGGCTTCGTCGATGTCAGACGGCAGTGCCTGGATTGGGGCTAGGCCGCGGAGAAGATGGGCTAACTTGAGGTGAAAGCCTTTCAGTTGGGCCGGGGGGGATGTACCAGCTGACAGGCCTCCCGTCTCAATGCAAAGAACTTGTCGTTCTAGGTTTACAGAAGGATATGGCGAGAATTTGAAGAAGCGCGATCACATATTCATGATGTATGCTGCGGCCGAAGCAGTCGTATTACCTAAACCACATTCGCGCCAAGTGTACCACTCTCGCAGAAGTCAAGATCATGCTACTCTCCAATACTTGCTACAAATTTGTCGCGCCCAAGTGGCCCTATGTTCACACCTCCCTCACTGCGCCGTAGTCTGTATAGCTCAGACAAGGTGCATTCACACAGGCACAATGTGGACTAACTTTCTCTTCTGTTGCTCAATTCAACTCCATCACGGTGAGCCCTCTCCGTCTCTCTGAATGCAGTTCGACATACCATCGGCCTTCAATTTATCGTCGGGCCCCCAAGCAGTTTTTAGCCAGGTATTGCAAAATCACACGGCTACTCAACTGCCTCTTGCAGGATTGGATGGCTTTCGAAGGCATGGAGGACTTCAGGGGCTCGTTTCCCAGATTCGGAAATCAGTCCGCGTGGGTGGTGGTAGTGCCATTGTATCTCAATGCGCTTCTCCTCAGGAATCTAACAGTAGAAGTGGTTGACCTTGCCATCTGTAGCAGCAATATCTCGAGGCATGTCCGCGCTTGGCGGAAAGCCATTTCGAAGCCAATTCCAGAGGTTGGGTTGCATGTTGTGGCAGAGAAAGGTGGCAGCAGAGAGCGCAAGGGCTTTCGTTAACTTCACGTAGTTGTTTGCAAGCTCTCCCGTCCAACTAAGGGCATTTGGCCGCCGCTATTTCAGCTGGGTAAAGTAGTTAGGGAGGTGAGGAGGATACGTACCCACCAAGTTAAATTAGGGACCTGTAACAAGGTACAGGGCCAAACAATCATCTCCTTTTCAGATAGGAAGGTCATTGGTCAGAGCGAAGGAGAAGGAATAAAGAATGTGGAAGAAATCGACGGAAGTGCAATCATCAGCCAACAGAAAGGCACGTGTTTCAAGACTTCTCTTTCAGGCGCACCTGCCGATCGCCACCACCAACTCTCATTGACCTGTCTCATACCCGGTAGGGTGGAAGAAGATCAGTGACAGCCATTTGCCGGAGTATATCGTACATATCAGAGAGATGCAAATTATAGCGAGCGGAATCTGACCAAGTAGGGCAAACCCATTACCGTACCGATACTCCGTCCACTCAAATGCAAGCGGAGGACATGATAAAGTGTGAGGAACAGCAATCTGGTGCTTTATGGCATTCTAGCATCCACAGCGTTTTCTGGTCGTGGATATTCATGGCAGTGTTCCGGTCACATGGTAATATTATGTCTCCGCTTCCTGACCTCGGGAGCGTGACATCAACCCTGACATCATTTCCCTTGAGTTGTGAACATCACGGCCAGCTTTCAAAATTTAACTCGTGACTCTTAAGTCTCAACCATAATACTTACATAGCTCCCAATTTGAGAACTACTCCGCAAACTACAATGTCTTCAGAATCTCTTGCCGCGTTCCGAAAGAGTGCTGGAGATGACCTTGCCAAGCTAGCGGAAGATCATATCAAACACGAGTATGACAAGCTTCAGCCTACTAAATCTAGGTTTCCCTGAAGGAGACTAACGCATTTATCCAAGTCTACAAGAACCGGACCGCGAGGCACTCAAATCTGCCGCAAGAAAAGTCTACACCCATGCCATGATTGGGTCCGCCCTTGGGCTTGGTCTTGGCTTCTACCTCGCCTTCCGCCTGAGAACCAATCGAATGAAGGTATTCGAAGCCTTCAAAGCCGCGGAGAAACCGACACATGTACAGTTTGCCAACGGCCGTACAGGTATAAAGCCATCCTGCTCAACGAAGCCCTCAACTAGTCTCACGTAGCTGACTCCACATTTAGAACCAATCCCAGACATAACACCGTTGCTCAAGCCAACAACTCTCGGCGACTTTGCAACGTACTTCTTCTTTGGAGGCGGAGGGCTCTTCTTCGGCGGCGAACTAGGCTTGCTCAGCGGCTCCACGTTCGCGGCGAGAACCATCACCTCGGACCCGGGAAGGCGCGCCAGGATTGAGACGGCGTTCCGGAAGTTCAAGGCAGATGCGTTGCGGAGGCAAGCGGATCAGCTCGATGGTGGGAAAGGTACCCTTACCGACCTCCTCGGTAATTGACGTGGGTTTGCTCCCGGGCTGAAGGTCTTACCTAATAGCTTCCATATTATGAAGGGGTCAGGTCGTGGAGAACAACAGCAACAGCAACAACCAGCCCTGGGGGAGGAAGGGGACTCTGCCGTACACGCTAGCGTGTATGGTAAAGTCTAGGCCGAGGCCACTGTCAATCCTAACGACCAAGAGAGAAGAAAAGGGAGAGAAAGGGTGATTTCTTTTTGCTCTAGCCGGGTTGTCTAACTACCCATGTAAGCCGTGTCCTATGCGCCAGTCTGTCCAGGCCAGGGGGTGGTATCCACACCACCACAATATCTCGACCTGCTGCCTAATGAAAGGCTTTACAGGAATATTGAAAGTGCTTTTCCCGGACCTCTCACCCCATCTCACTCATGTTTGTGCATCCTTGCTTCTTCATCCACGCCCTTAATTTTCCCTGGGTCGCTATGTTGTGCATCCTCATCCTTCCCCGGGAACCAAATCTTCTTCCTCCACACCGCTCGGACGTGACAAGCAAGAACAAACAAATAAACCACCACCAGAAGTAGCGTCATCGATGTACCAACCCACAAGATACCCTCACTTCGAAGCGATTGCCCAATCTTGATCACTGCAATCGTGAAGCCGACATTCGGAAAGATAAATGCCCACCAACTCAGGTGGAAGCTCATAGATGTAGATGCTCCAAGGCAAGCGATGGCAGAGATGGCGAAGAACCAGAAGGCCAGACACCATATGAAGACTGCAGTGAATGTCGCCATGATCTTGACAACCTGCCGTGTGATGGCAGGATCGCCAAAGTATGTCTCGCCGGCAGGGAAATCGTCTGCAAGGGCTATGAGGGCGAGAGATGTGAAGCCTGGTGGACCAACACTGATGAACATGCTCGGTCTCATGTTCGGTGAGGGCAGTCCAAACTGTAAAAGTCTCCGGATATATTGAACATACATGAGAAATGCAACGAGCATCCCTAGCCCTTGTGCGGTCAGGCCTCCGACAATGACCGACATAGCCTGTGTAGGTGACATGAATCTAGCGCCGGTGCCTGACATTGTACCACACAACATGAATGGGAAAATCGGTAGGATCCAGGAGGGTACCATACCCTGTATGGTGAATTGCGGGCGGCTGAAGAGATAGTAATACTGAGCGACCGCCGAAATGAAGGTGAGGGCAAAATAGAGCCAGAAAAGTACTATATAGGCCTCCACCAACCACTGACCGGTGGCAGGAATGCCATAGATTGGTATGGCCGATATAATCGACGCCAACGACATAAACAACGTTGGCATGAAGAGTGATTCGGTCGGATGAGCCAGCGAAGACTTGAAGGTGCCACGGTATTTGACGAAGCGGTATACGAGGGCAGAGCAAGTTAAAACGAAGAGCACTAGGTTGAATATGTAGACGACCTTTCCGATAGTTAGCAGGCCGTTGAATGTATGTGGTTGCACTCCTAGCAGCAGAGAAAGGCCGCCGGTACTCATTGTCAGGGAGAAGTTTGCCCATGTGAAATGCTTCAGTCGCTCCGTGAACTTGATGGGAGCCGACGGATCTCGGGTATGATTACCCTCGTTTTCTTTCCTGATCATCTTTCATACACGACCTGCGACTTGATGAATAGGGTGAATGACTGATTGTGCGTATGCTTGTGTGGGCGTAGGGCAATTAGTAGTTATTGGGGTGCCACGAGACGTCATTGAGTCTCGCGGAATCTCGCGGAACCGGATATGCAATTCGTGATTAAGACTTAAAGCGCCTTCAACTCTAAGTAACTGTTTTTGCGTTTTTCAGATGGCGTAAATGACTTCAACAATTAAGATTGTTCACGACAGTCGGTCAGAAGAATTATCATCATCTCCTGGCGTTGATTTGCGATTCGATAAGCCCACTCTGTCGAGGCTGTCTAAGGAGCAATAACGCTAGCTGATTGACGAGCACGAAATAGTCGAAGTCATTGCAGGTGAGGCATGTTACTTATTAGGCTATTCAACCATTGCAACGGTTACGACTGTCAATGCGATCGTATGCTGTGCGGAATCTAAGTCTCATATGAAAGCATCTGAGCTGCCGAGATAGTATCCTGTTTATGGTGATCCTAGTCAGCAGGACGAAATGGAAGACCTAGTATGTGAAGCTTGGTGGAGTGCAGCCTTCACCTAAGATGCAGTTCAGGCATTCTGGCTAGGACAAAGTTACGAATTTGAGTACAAGTCCTCCTGGCCCGGCATTATACGATACGTAGATAAGGGCTGCAAATGGTGCTCCTTTCTCAAGACTGTCTTACCCCATCCCGAAGATCCAATGTTGCCAAGTGAATGGGCCATTGATTTCAAGAGCTGAATATCAACCTGGGAGAAGCCAGGGCCAACGAAAGTGTTAGTCCGAAAGGGCTAAATCAGTGTGACTTTGGCATGGAAAATCACCTCGAGACTGACATGCTGAAATGGATCTATTCGCTGACGTGGATAATCCGGCCGCCCACTGGATTGCAGCCAGAGCATTGCAGGCCGAATCCAACTTCCCTGAAGCATATTCACAGGTCAAGCAGTGACTAAGTCGCTGTCAGGCCCACGATGACTGTCCTAGTCCGCTAGTCAGAAATGCTGCCTTGCCTACAATAGTGATCGAATTAACTCCAGTAAACTGCCCAGAGACACCTCGACGCCATGAAAGTGGCGAAAAATCTGGAATTCACACACCTCTGGGTGAACGCATTATGTATCATCCAAGATTCGAACCGGTCCAAAATTCGGGAACCGTCTGTGATGCATCAAATCTATGAGAACTCTTCACTCACAATTGTTGCAGCTTCCATCACACCGGCTGACCGCAGCTTCATAAAAGTTAGGGCAGTCCCCAAGCGCAAGACCTTCAAAATCCTATGCCGCCTTAGTCAAGACCAATCCTCTATAATCAGCATACAAGAGCATGAACAGTACGACGATCTGAAAGAGCCGGTCTACAAGAGAGCATGGACGTTACAGGAGCAGCTGCTCTCGCCGCGGCTACTCAGCTACGCATCACACATGCTGCAGTGGCAGTGCAGCACAACGACCTGTAACCTCGACGACTCCTATCATGCTGCGAACCTGAGCGCCATTCCAAAACTTCCTGCTATTGCACAAAGATCTGAATTTCCACAAAAATTTCGTGATGAAGAAAGCCGGAGCACATTCGCAGAGACGGTACACCCATTCCTCCAGCATTGGATGAGGATTGTCATCAGCTATTCGAACCGAAGTGTCGCGTTGGAAAGCGACGAGCTGACCGCTCTTGCTGGGCTTGCTACGGTCTTCTCACCATTACTAGGACCAAACCACTTTGCCGAACTCTGAGAAATCATTCCTGCAACAATTACGTTGGCAATCAACCCCAGATACGCCCTTCTTTGGCCGTTCGATGGAGCACCGAGCACCCTCCTAGTCGTGGCCGTCCGTTGACGGCGGGCCACTATACTTTTCGCGCCTACCAGCCCAACAATTATCAGCCACGCAGATGTGAATTTGTTGAGTGTCAGGCCACGCTCAAATCCCAATCGCTGCCGTATGGCGAGGTTACAGACGGCTTCCTGAAACTAAAAGCGGTTCTGAGGGAAGGTCAATTACATGTGTTGGGATCACACCAGATAACATGGCAAGATTTGGCAGACGAGCAAACCTGTGCCGAAGACAACGCGCGCGAGAGTGGGAAGTATTGGAATGGTGCAAGAGGAGTCTCAAATACGGCACAAGATAATGTGGATGGGCCGATCGTGTGCCTGCCAACGTACATGGTCGAAAATGTAAACGTTGGCAAAGTAGATGGGTTGATGCTTTCGACGACGCGAGATAGGATGTTTTGTTGCCGACAGCTCTGGCTTCGATCATCTCCCACTACAAGGTGTCATTGTCATTTGACATGGCAAGGGTAAGGATTTTAGGGGCGCGCTAGAGTACCAGGCTCACCAGCAATTAATGGTAACATGATTCCCATTCTTCGTGAGCGAAAGCTACTTCATGCCTCTGAAATCGCACTGAGGACCCAAGTCATATGCTTGGGACGGCCCGACAACCCTAGCGGGCGTCCGTCTCAAACCGAGAATAGCTCGCCCCACTCCCGGTTCTTCCACAACTTTTTGTAAATTTCTGGCACCTGGGCCTGAGGTCCTCTCATTAGCATGATCTTCCTCACAATCCGTACCGTCTGGTTGCGGTGAAAGCTGACGTACTCTCCATATGAGTCTCGGTACTCGCGGGCCTCTTTGACCAATGTCCCCAGCCATTCACAAGCCCTGCCTAGATCTGTATGGGAGTACGCCATACCATGGTCGTATCGAATGCTGCTCGTGTCCCGCTTTATCTGACACTCTACAATGAGTGAATTCATGATGCGTACGTCTCTCTTCGCCTTTTCGAGTTTGTCGGCGTGATATTGCAGGCGTACTTCAAGACCTTCAATGGTTTTCGGCAAAGGGTCCCAATTTGGATCTTCAATCAATATGCCTGGTGGTGGTGGTCGAGGTACCTGAGTTGGGCAAGGTTGCTGATGGAACTTATTTCCACGTTTTTTAGTGCTGAGAAGCCTCTTGAAGGCATTAAGCTTCTCAGAAGGGGTTCTTTTCATATTTGGAACTACTCGTAAATGAGAAGTGTCTCGAGAAGCGCCCATTAGGGTACTATAGGGGGTAGGCGTGCTGGGATTGGCATTTTCGTCTGTGAGAGGTTGTCGCTGCGACAGCTGTAAGTGGCTTTCAATGGTTGAGGATCTGTCGCCCTTCATAGGCGATGGGGCACTCACCTGCCTTCTTTCAAGCCTCGCTTCAAAAGAAAGATGTTCGGCCTCGGGGTTCATGAACATGAACTTATTATCGGATTTTGGCCAAACATTGAAGAACCTTTTTGTGTTAGGCATGTTGGATATGAGTGCTGACGCGGGCTCTTGAAAACCGCCCTGACAATATTGAGCCAAACGTATGCGAGCTGTATTCTGACAATCCTTGCTGGTAGGGTTCAAATGTTGATGTAGGTCGCTGAATGCAGCAACAGGTCGAACTCTCTCCAGCTTTCAGGCGGAGAGAGCAAGGAATGAGCTGTCAACGGAACGGTAGGTCCTCAAACGCTATGCCCAACCAGCGAGTGTCCAACTTGAACGGTCGCCATTAGACTTCAAGGTTCCGGACCCATAACTTTGCCTTTGAGGAACTACGCTTAATTCCACATCCCGGTGCGCTCCATTCAGGCCATGAGAAATAAACTTCTCTCTTTCAACCTCAACGAAGCCCTTGATCTTCAGACTCGCTAACAGACTCGCGCCAGCCCAGGAGCCGAGGGAGTCGACCAGCCTCAAGACTCCCTGAATACCGATTTCAGTATCTTTTGCAGCCTGCTTTTGAAGTTTGTCCTCCACGTAATCCTTGCCTGGAGGTTCGGGCACACCATGTCGAGCCGAGGGTAGACTTGTCCTTCGTTGTCCAATTTCCTTCAGCTTCTCCCGTTGCTGCTCTACCGGCTTTCCTCGTACTGCGTTCCAACCATACCTCTTCACGATAGCTCCCACTTCCATAAGGACCCGGTTGCAGACTCCAGGAATCTTTGCCCCGCCTCCGACGAAAACTATACGTGACATACAGACTGCTCGGGCGTCTGGAGGTAGAGAGAGTAATTCCCTGTAGACAAGCAATGGGAGAGACCATTCATGGTCATCGAGGAATGATGTTGGTGTGCCACAGGCGAAGAATGCAGCTTCAAAGGGTTCAGAAAAAGTTCGAAGAGGAAGTGTTGTTGACTTCGAGGACGTCGCAGATGGCCAGTCGATATTGACAGTAGCCTCGCTTGGTATAAGGTTCAGGGTGTCTGCTGCAATTGACAGACCTTCCAGCTGAGGTATAGTGGTATCAACTTTGTCGACATCAGTGGTGTTTGCTGGCCGACACCAAGCTAATCGTGAGATGATCTCCTCGACGAAGTTGAAAGTGATCTCTGCATTTTTGTCAAGACCCGTCCTGTTACTCTCCTTGAGCGAAGTCAGATGCCGGCCCATATGTTGAGTCAGTGTTTTCATAGCTCGTGTGCTCCTTGTCGTGTGTATTTCACGAAGCTCAAATATGGATGTAGCAATAGTCTCATGCCACCCAATGTCGACAACAAGGGCTGATCGTACTCCTGCAGCGACAGCAGCCATCGCCGGGGCAGGCAGAAGGGTGATTGACGGATAGGTCCAGCGGCTAAAAAATGTGGTCAGAAGCGATGACAATATCGGATGTGGTAGGATAGATGGCAGAACAAGGATGAGGCGAGCAGAGCCTGCATTGGTGAGCAGGAATTTGTTGTAGACTTCTCGCATAGCTCGTTCTAATTTGTCCTCCATCAGCCCCAGATCAAACTGCCCCAGATCCATGCGCCATAGTTCATGCTGTTTGCCCCAATTCTCAATCGTCTCCTCCTTGCCATTCTTCCCTGGTGCCCATCCTCTGTAGTCGCCAATGCGTCGAGAGCCGTCTGGGTCAAAAGTTATTGTGCATTGTGGCCCAGCTTCCCCTTCAAACCCAGCTCTTAAGCCGCGTGAGCCGATTTCAATTATGACTGCATCCTCCTCTTGACGAAAGCTAGACCCCGGCGACGAATATGTGGAGGAAATAAATCGCGAAGGGGTATGTGGGGACGAAGGCTGACGACTCTCGCGAAGACCAGGGCGCACCGAAGACGCCACACTCGAGGCCATCGCAGCACCAAGTGTCCCAGAACTCTTTCTCCGAGAGTCCGCCACGTTCGCATGTGCTTGCAATGGTATCTGCTTTGGAGCTTTAGTCTCTCCACAGCGAAGGCGCTGCGGTGCTTGTTGTCGGGGTACTACCCTTGGCGTTGCCTGTATCGGCAACCACAACAAACAGCGCAATTCTCCCCGGCGAAGCAGGCTATGAGGTCAAACAGTAGACAAATGATTGCTACAAATGGGTATTCCCGGGTGAGGCTATTCTATGTTCTACGTTCTGCGAATATGAGGAATGCTGACGATTACAGTATCCTTAAAGAAATCGGCAAAGGCGAGCGCATCGCACTTTCGAAACTCGCGGTCGAGCATCTTGAAAAGACTGGACGACCTTTCCGCATCGCTATCGATGTTGCAATATGGCAATTTCAAAACCAAGCAGGGCAAGGGGGCGCCAATCCTGCTCTCAGAACATTATACTACCGCCTTCTTAAGCTTCTAGCTCTGCCAATTCATCCCCTCTTCGTATACGATGGAAAAAACAAGCCACTCACGAAGCGAAACAAGACCGTCAAGGCCTATGGAACATGCATACTCGATGAAATGTCCAAGGAACTTATCCAGGCTTTCCGATTTCCCTGTCACACAGCTCCGGGCGAAGCGGAAGCAGAATGTGCACTTCTCCAGAGAAGGGGCGTCGTGGACGCGGTCATGAGTCAGGACGTGGATACACTCATGTTTGGCTCGACAACGACGTTAAGAGACTGGTCGAAAGAGGGCACTAGGGGAAACAAGACTCCAAGTCATGTGAATGTGCTTCGCGCTGAAGACACTCTCACGAACACGGGTCTGGACTCTGACGGAATGATATTGGTGGCACTACTGAGTGGCGGCGACTACAATACGGAAGGAATACCTGGATTCGGACCTTCGCTTGCATGCGAAATTGCCAGGGCCAAATTCGGAACGGAGTTGCTTCAACTCCTGCGACATGGAGACGCGGATGGTGTAAGGGAGTGGCGGGAACGACTGCAATACGAATTGGAGACGAATGAGAGTGGCTACTTCAGGAAGAGACACAAGACTATCAAAATCCCGGATAACTTTCCAGACCTTACGGTGTTCGGCTATTACACAGATCCTGCTGTCTCGTCTTGTGAACAACTGCAGGAGATAAGTTCGAAGTGCGCCGAGATATGGGATACCGACATTGATGTACCGGCCCTGCGATTATATGTTGCGGAAAGATTTAGGTGGCTCTACAAAGCTGGTGCGAAGAAGCTCATTCGAACTCTTGCTCCTTCTCTTCTGGCGAACCGTCTGCGACGTGGCGTAAAGAATGCCACCATTACATCAGCTGATAGCATCAAGGACCGGAGAACACATTTCATCAATGATGGGCTTCCAGAGCTTCGTCTCGAGATTATTCCAAACGATATCGTGGGTTTGAATATTGAAGATGAAGTAGATAAGCTCGGATTTATTGAGCGGGCAGCTAACGGAGATGAAGAACCTGTCATGGACGTTGACGAAGTGAACGATCTAAATGATGAGGATACGGAAGACGCTGGAGTTCCAGACAGCCCTTCGAAAAGGAAGAAAGGTTGTCCTTGGGACCCAGCGGCACCACAGAAGATATGGGTTCCAGAAACTATTGTGAAACTGGGAATTACAGAATTCGTTGAAGCGTGGGAACAAAAGCAGCAGGACGCATTTGCTGACCCGAAGAGGCTCGCTACCAGAAAGTGTCTGAAATCCAAACCCAATACCAAAGCGCAGAAAGCTGGCATGAAATCCGGAGCCCTAGGTGACTTCTTCACATCTTCCAAACCTGTCGCCGCTCGTGAACAACAGCCTCTTAAGGTGGCGAAGGGGAAGCCCCCAACTAATAGACAAGATAACCCTCCTGTACTTAAGCAGAACATGCCGGAGACACCATCGGAAACAATACAAGAGTCCCAGATAGACGAGTCATTGCCTACACTCGACAGATACTTCCACCATTCCCCACTGGCACCAATAGCAGGTCTTGATCGACGCAAAGATGGCACTGCAGGCGTTGAACTTTCGCCAAGCGCCAGATATCCAGCCCTGGGTCTTTATGGTTCCGAAGAGCGGTCCATCGATGCCGATGAATCGTTAGTATCATACCACGGTACTTCCACATTACGGAAGCACTCCCGTCCAACAACTGCAGACTCCACAGAAATGCATGGTCGATTGCCTTACAATGCAACGACTGCACCGACAGTCAGAAAGAATTTCACATCTGACCATCGTATGGATGCGTCCTTCAGCGAGTTAATTGTCATCTCTTCCTCTCCACCGCTGCTCGCACCAAACACACCAGCCGCAACACCTCCGCCTGCACCAATATCCCCATCCGCCCAGCTACCACAATCAGTAACTCAGCGCACGAAGCGGCGACCTCGAAAGCCACCATTACGCGCTTCGTCTACTGCAAATTCCAACCCAGACGCCCACCGAAGAGACATTCTGCCCCTGTCCGTGGCCCAAGCACCCGCTCCCCTTACCCCAAATACCATGAAAAGTCACTTTCCAGCAAAGAAAGCCATCGTCGTATCCCGAGAAAGCCTACCAGGTGCGTGGAAAGAGATCGACGCCGAGGACTTAATCGTGTTTGACAGTAGCACTCGCCAGCGGCGATTGCCCAGAGTTAGCTACTTGGATTTAACGCATGACTGAAACCTCGTCCCAATGGGATGTACAGGTATGTCTTTGGGTTCAGCGAGGTTGCATGGTGTCGAAAAGTCCACTGAATGTAGAGCTGATGGCATGAAGAACGTTGGTTGACGCATTATAAAACGGGTCATGTAGGAAATGATAACGATGTAGCCTGCTCTATGGTCATAATCTAGTTCTAGGAATCGATGTAACGTTAAAGGTATCAACAAACAACTCCCCCTCTGCCTTTTCTATTTCTACCCAACTTCTCCATTGCCAAAACGAAACGATGCTTCTCTTCATCAAAACCAATGCGTCAGTAACACATACGCGCAAGTGAAACAAGCAGGCGCCCAGATACGTGAAAGAAGTCGTCTAGAATGCTCTTAAATGCCAAAATCATCACCTTCAGCGAGATAGCCTGCCTCAAGCAGACTGTTGCTCGCCACGAAGCTGAAACCTCCAAATGGATCAGTCGAGCTCAGCGGACCATTCGACCGGCCCTCTGTGGGACTGACAGGTAGCCCTGTGAATTGCTTGTCAAAATTCTCGGCCAACTCCGGATTCGTAATCAACGGCCGAATTGGCGCTTCCAGCTCTCTATTCGCCAACTTGGTCCAGTCCAGCTTTCGAAAGAAGCGATGCTTCTTCATTATCGCAATATCGGCCTTCCCTTTAACGCCAAGGCGCTTACCAGGCTCCTTGCGTAAGAGACGAATCAGTAGATCTTTCGCATCCGGACTGAGGTAGTATGGTAGCGATAGCTTCTGTTTCATAATGTTCTGCTGCATTTTCGTAATGTTGTTGCCTCCGAAAGGTGGAGAGCCAGTCATCAAATCGTGTCCGAGGGCTCCGAGAGACCACCAATCGCATGCTTTTCCATAGCCAGGGCCAGTCGCTGAGATGTCAGAGCCCTTGATAACCTCGGGTGCCATGTACTCGATTGTGCCAATTCCAGTGCTGTTGCAGCGACTGCCGCCGGGCGTGCTGGGATCGTCAACCCCGACTTTGCTAAGGCCAAAGTCGGTGAGCAGAAGATGGCCCTCCGTGTCAAGCATGCAATTCTCGGGTTTGAGATCGCGGTATATAACGCCGACAGTATTGTGAAGGTGGTCAAGTGCGAGGATCAGCTCAGCCATGTAGAAAGCAGCAACATCTTCAGAAAAAAACTTTTCCATTTCAAGGTGATGGAAGAGCTCTCCACCCTGAGCATATTCAAGAATGAGATAGAGCTTCTCGCAGTCCTGAAATGCGTAGTAGAGGTTGACGATGAAAGGGTGACGGTTCACCGACTCAAGAATGGATCGCTCTGTCTTGGTTTGCTCAATCAATTTCTTGTGTACCGTCAAACTGGCTTTGCGAAATTGCTTCTGTGCAAACAGTCTGCCAGTAGCCTTCTGCTTAACCAGGTGGACGGTGCCATAGGTACCCTTGCCGAGGCATTTCAGCGTGGTAAAATCTGCAGCTGTCATCTTGCGCGCGATCATCGATGTAGCGCGCTGGTCGGCGGATAAATTAGATGCGGAAGCGGAGCGACTATCTGGGCTCTCATCCACGAAGGGATTGATGAAGTCTTGGTCGATCGGGATCTCATAGCTAACCATGTCGGTGCTGAAGTCGTCTTCGCCGTTTGGGTCAGAAGTTGCGCTATCTGCGCTGCTTGGAGTATATGAGCCTAGCTTGCTGCGTGAACGCGATACAGAACGACTTCCTGCTCTGCTGCCGAGGTTGAGGGCATCAAGTTGGAGCCTGAGGCTGCTAACACCGGGGGAAGAGGGTCGCAGTCCAGGGCTTGCGCCTGCAAGCACAGGAAGACGACGATTCGGCGACAATATCCTAGGGCTGTTTGTTCCTGCATCAGAATCTTCTGCGCCTGATTCTGAAGGAGTGAAGCCTCGAACGGTGTTCATCGCTGGTGAAGCCATGGCTGAATTCTGCTGGTTTTGTTTCTTCCGCCTCCTCTTTGCTGCTCTTGCGGAAAGACTTGGGACTGCTCTGGCCACCTGTACACGGCCTCGGTCTGCTTCTGACTCGTCTGTAGCAACTGCCAGATGTTGTTCGCCTGCGCGACTCGGAGTAAGAGGAGGGCTTCGCGTTCTGAATGGGATGATTTCTGGTTCATCAATATCGGTGACACCAAGTCCGGTCACCACTGACTCGATGTCTGTCATGCTATTATCCATGTTGGCAGGCCGAGGTGTTTCTAGTGGAAGATATGATTTCAAGACAAGTTCGGACATTGGCTGCGTGGGTTGGTTGGCCTGGTTTGGGGCCTGTTTGCTGATGCTCATTGTGAGAGCTCATAAGCTGAAATATATGAGCTGAATTTGTTTGCGAACATGAATATTCGTTGTGACTGTGCGAATGTTAGCTTGGTGGAGACGCCGATGCTGTGAGAGCTCACGTCTTGCAGGCTGTCTAGTTTCATTTACCGTCCGCCCTTTCTCAGGACGGACTTTGCGCCAGTAGCCAAACAACTCCTTCCGAGCGCAGGTCGAACGCGCCTGCCCTGAAAATTGAAGCCGACTCTAGAGGAAACAAATAGGTGCAGTCTAATCCATGGAAAGCAGGGAAAGCGGACTTGGACGGAGTAGTATTCTGGCCCATAGATGATGACAGGAGAACAAATACAGATGAGTGGTATCTTCCGGTATTCAAAAACGAGAAGTGACGGCGTTGAGAGTAAGTGATGGTGTTGAAAGTGTTGCAGACCGAGACGGCTGATTTTTTGGTCGCAGTGAACTAAATTTGGGCTGGCCTTTTTGGCCGTCTTTCAGCCGTTCAGGAGTGAGAGAAAGGGCAAGTTCCGGAGCGCGGGGCTTGGCAATCACTTTCTTGGAGTTTCTCACGTCCTTTCTGCAATCTCGTCCCATCACGCCAGCCTAAGCCTTTCCATTTTCACTGTATTGCAAGAAGTCGTAAGGTCTGGTCTGATGTTATAGCCAAATGTGATTCGAGCTCGGCAGAACACCTCCTTGCCGTCACTTCAGCTCCTGCTCTTCAACCTTTATCGATTGATATGACCTGATTGACCTGGCATGGGAATGGATGTCGTTATCCTTCGTAACTTGAGATTTGAATTGGCTGTTGGATCTGATGCATGGCTTCGACGTGGCAAACCGCAGCCGGTCTCTATCTCTCTCGAAATCGGGTCAGGAGTCGCGATTCAGAATGCCGCCGCTGGTGACGACGTCTCTAAGGCCCTGGACTATGGAAAATTGTACAAATTGATTCATCGCAAGCTTACGACCAGCAATGTTCACTTCCGCGATGTACACGCCCTACAAGATGCTGTTAGAAACTGTATAGCTTCCAACATCTCTGTCAAGACTGAGATAAATCTGCCAAAAGCACTCCTTCGCGCGGAGGGCGGATTGATATATTCCCGAGTCGAAGAATACAAAGATGACTATCTCCTCCCCGTTGAAACTCTCTGTATCAGTGGTATACGTTGTGCTTGCATCATAGGCGTCAACCCGCATGAACGCTTGGAGAAACAGTTTGTCATTGTGGACCTCATATTCACGGAGACCTCTGAGGGAGCGCCGAACAGTGCTACTGCTCGAAGGGTGCCGGCCGACAAATACCAAGCCATCACGGCTGACGTAGTTGAGGTGCGTTATTCCTCGAGGAGCCCATTAGAAAATTGCCTCGCTTTGTGATATTCTTCCTCTCGACCATGTCTTTCCAGTTGACAGCGTGCTAATGGATGAACTGCTACAGCGCGTGGAAGGCTCCGCATACCAGACAGTCGAAGCTTTAGCCACAGCAATTGCGCAAACCGTAACCATCAATCATAACGTGGGAGCTGTCACCGTCAGAGTGGAGAAGCCTAATGCCATTGCAAGCATTGACGCTGCTGGTGTACAACTGAGACGGACTGCCTCCTTTTTCCGAAACAAAGATGTTTGGGCGGTTAAGTTACCATGAGAAATGCAGCTGATCTCCCGTTCGGCCGCCATTGCGATGGATGACCATTCACATATCCCCACCAAGGCCGAGGGCTTACCAAGAATCTGCGCAAACCACAGCCTTTCCTTCTTACGATGTCATCAACACATAATTCGCTGGAAACTAGCGGCCTCTTTGCCGAGATATTCTCAAAGTACCACCGGCCATTGTCTGTGGCGGATTCATATGTCGGGCGAAAGTAGATACTGACAAGTTGGGAGGAACAAAATCACAACCTTCGATTCCAACGATCTAGAACGGGTTTTTGGGAGAAATCTTACAATTTGCTAGAGAATGGCTGCCTGTCAGTCATTAAACAGCCTTTCTCCAAGCACTACTTCAAGAAAGTGGCAGACCATGCCTCCAAGGTAGACATGCAATCAAGTTGTCTACCCATCCAACTGGCTCTTGTCGTTCTCGTAGTCGTTTAGAGCTATAAGTCTTCTCCAGCATGTATGTACTTTTCTTTCTCGGAAGTAAACCTTATCCGAGAGCCCGAAGACCATGACCCCATACCATCATAGCTTCCGTTCTGACCATACCGATTGTCTCCATTCTCTCTCTTTGTCGTCCAGGGGACAGCGGACAACAGTGCTGGTATCAAGATTGAAGCATACCTTGACAAAGAACTTGTAGTCCGCGTCCGCCCTGACCCACGCGATGATTCCTTCATCACTCGCTTCAAGTATGGGAATGTCGGAGGCGCGCCGTTGTGGAGAAACTCGTAACCTGACCTAGATGGGTTGAGATGAATGACCAGTTGCCGAAGCACAGGGAATTCCGTCGGTCGTAGTCTGCCCGCTCCTTCGTCCCCCCAGATATGCATTTCCTTCACCAAGCTACACAGCACCAGAAAGCGGATCGAGGACTTCCAAACTCCCAAAGAGCAGCTTCCCGACTGTGGACTGACCAACTCGTCAGACCATAGAAAATTGGATATCCTTCGTAGTAGCAGCGATGACAGGTGTGCAGGACCCAATGCCATCTAGCCCCACTACAAGAATGGCCGTCTTTGCCCCAGGGTGGGTTGTGTTCGAAAGCTGCAGACTTGCTTGCCACAAGATGGCTGTCTGTAAAGATAAATTCGTATATGGTGAGTCGAGTCTCCCTTGTGGTAGCCAGGAAGGTAGGAGGATCATGCTCGGGCTGCCCATTGTCAAGGCTGATCGCAGAATGAGGTGGTGGGAACAGTCTAGAACAGTCTAGACGTGTTCCATTCCGATGGCTCGTCGTCCACGAGCCAAGCTGTGGTATTAGAGACGGGTAAGCGCGTTGAAGGTGGACTCAAGCGAGACAATAATCTCCTATAATGCTAGTACGATGAAGGGGAGCTGAGCAAAAAAGGTTCGGGGCTGGCCGGAAAAGGCGACGGATGCGAGGTGAACTGGAATTAAGTGTGTAACATGCTCTTGTTGTTCTGGCACAGGGTCAAAACGGCTAGCACAAGAGAGTATTGTGCAGAATGTGAAGATATGGCACAGGATGTTCCCGGAATGTTGACCTTTTGAGTGCAGCAGAATATTTGTGGCTCCTCGCCGACTCCCATGATATCCGTGTTGGATTTAAAGCCATTCAAACGCATCCTCATGGCTCATCATGATCGTTTTCTGCAAAATCTCCCCCCAGAGTAGTGGTGATTCCAGTCGTCTACTAGCTGAGGTACATCCGAGGGTACTAGCTATAAGAAGCTGCAAATTGGCGAACTTTTTAACACAAAAGTTGTGGGGAAAGGGCGAAGTTGCTTGACTTATAAGGAATGGACATGTTGAGCAATGTGATGGTTAGATGGGATGCTTAGGCAGCATGTTAACCGCGTATGTACAAATGAATGTCTGGGCTTTGGCTAAATGGAGCTTTTTAGTAAGCCTGCAGTTACAGGATGATGGAAATGAAAGCTTTTACTTGTCTCTCTTACGGTTTCTCGTGCCACCTCTCCCACAGCTGACTCATTCTTACGCCTCTCATTCTCCGCATCGGTCTTTCCCAGGTCCAACATCAATTGCGCTCTTGTTCACCCGCTCGATATAGCCTTCATTAAGTAGCGTCATAATATTGCCGGTGTAGCCCGTATAGAATTGTGCACCTAGACCTGGTTGACCGAACCATGGTGCGATAGGTCCACCTTCGACGTCCAACGGCTTGATAACAGTATAGACGTGGTATTCATATGGGTAGTCTGGGGCAGAAGGATCGGTGTCGAGGTTACTTGGAGGAAGGGCACGCTGCGAGTATGGGGCGTCGGCTGCGGAGACGTACGAGCCTGTCCTTTGTAAGTCGAGGTGGTCAAAGCATTTTTGAAGGATGAAGCCTGGGAACTCCAGCATTAACTGTAAACATACCATATTCGCTCCCAAACCTATCGAGCTTCGAGCCCACCGGAAGCGTAGTGTTGCCCAAGATAGGTTCTCCTGCGTCGTTGAGAAGAAAGCCGTATTTAGGTGGGTAGACGTAGTAGCCTTGCGCATTTGTCCATTTCTTGAGAAAGTCGCCAGGACTCAAGCCTCCGAATCGGTCATAATCAGAAACGACGGAGAGTAGAGGAAACTTCCGTGGTAAAACTTTAGGGCCAAGACGTGGGTCACGGCAAATGTAGGTCCTACCCGCTTTGCCAGTGTCGTTCGTCCCGGTGCAGTCACAAAGCTTGTCTGTCAAAGGTTGCGGAAGCTGGACCTGTGTAGAATTGGCAAAGCCGATGGTGGAGACTAAGATGAAGAACTTCAGGATGGTAGATTGGATCAACATATTGGAAGGTATAATCTTGTCGCAGGAGGAAGAGCCGAAAGCTCACAGGATGTGCAGCTCATCGGTTTTTGGTACCATTTGACCACCTTTATGCAAAACTTGCCGTCCTTGCGGGGTCCAGCTCTGGTGCATCCATATTTGGTAGGCATTTCCATTACTGCCGCAGCTGCAGGATGTGCTGTTACGAAGACTGTGGCAGGAGAAGTGTGGAGCGAGGTTTGTCGAGCTTCGAGGGTTAGTGGGGACGGGACGATCCACCCCCCCAATTCTGACAAAGTGCGAGGCTACTTTACGTATACCGGCATCAACATAATTCGTATCTGCACTTCCACTCGGCGAGATCGATCGATCGATCGACCGGCTTCACGGGTTGCATGGGGGGCTGGGCGCCCAACCTCTCTAATGTGGAGTAGCATGCAGGGATAGGTGGGACGGTATGCAATGCAGGTGCAGAGAAACTTTTTTGAAGAGCTCAGAGATCCCGTAGCCAGAGAAGAACTTACTAGGAGGGCGATACCGTACCGACTATGTCTTTGGTGTGAGACACACCTAGGTCAAACTGGCACAGCACTACCTAAGTAAAATACTTCTCAACACGAAGGAGCCTTTGCTGCCTCTGCAAGGCTTCTGACCAACCACAGAGCAGTAGGCTCGTTAGTACAAGCCCTTCGACATACGGTACTCAGCTTCTCCAGCAAGGCGGATATGCAGTTGCTGCTGCCGCAGTTCGTCGCCTGCATCCCCATTTCAGTAAATTGGCCTTACCCATAGCCTTGTTAACCCATATTCTTCAGATTTCCCGTCGGAATGGTCGCTATCTGTGCGCGCAATGCTGATGCATCTTCACCTTCCTCAAGTCAATGACAACAAGTGTTGATGAGGATTACATCGAAGCTGGTGTCCTTCTGATACAGTTCACGGAACGTCTGGGATGAGGTTTAATGGCCTAGAAAACATACTTCAAGACTTTGAGCTTATGAGCTTATCGCAGGCTGCCTTTAGAGCGCCTTCATCCAAGTGCACAGTGAAATTCCGTAGCTCTTATCACAACCACCTCTAGGGAAGCGGGAGCGGAACTGGCAAGTGGTTGTGTTCGGCTACGAAGTCCAGTTCGAAATATTTGATCGTCACTGCGACGGCCGGGAGTGTCCGGTTACCAATTCACATAGAGCTGTATGCTCATTATCCCGCACGATTTAGTAGTGTGCCGGAAGGTAGAGGAGAGACGTAGGAAAGATGTCGTGTTGGCTTGTGTGTATCTCGTTTGACGGCATGCTGGTCATTTCAGGTGCGACGCAATGCCGATAGGATGATTGTACTGCCAGCGGAGACCAGTTCGTATACCTAGACATGTAGCTCGGCTGTCAGCTGAAGTAAGAACAAGCAGACTCCAGCTCGATTTTTCCCATCTTAGGCAACAGTAAACGAAACCTGATGGTATTGGAGAAAGTCGATTTCAACTGTAGAACGTAGAATGTCTCCGCGGTGAACGGCGGCTTGGAGCTAGGGATACTTTCGCTGCTGTGTTGTGAGATTTGGCCTCGATTTGGTCGTTCTAACTTTGACAATTTTCAGGATCATTCGTCGGCCCATAAATGTAGTCTGTGCAAATGCAATAAGTCGTTATTCCTATATCCTGATCCTCGAAACTCTGCGCTGCTAAGCCCTGGACACTTACCATGACTTCAGCTTCTCTAAGAATGCCCATTCGTCTATTCCCGCTCGTCGCACCCCCACACCTAGCACATCTGAAACAGCATGACATAGCACAACGACGCCTTCTACGTCTCTCTTCCCATTACCCAAATTGCGGCTTCAATACATATGGCCTTTGGCTTGTGGATGTGCCCCTGACACAGAGCAGCAAGCAAATTCCAGTAACGCCGTGTCCTTCACACTTAAGATGGAATCCTCCGCCATCACGTCGCCGCTACGCAGTTAACAGCAAATTCCGACAAGTCTCCACCGGAAGTCCTAGCCATGCTCTTGGGTATGCGCTCGGCGTGCTGAACATAGATGCTGGAGAAAAAAGCTTTCCTTCTTACTTCGCAATCTGCTTTGGACAGCGATTGGCGTAGTGACTTGTCTTGATCGAGCTTGCTCTGTAATAGGGGCGAGGTCTGTCTGATAGCGCTTTTCAGAGCTGCCAATCCGTTGGTGCCCTGGGAAGTGCTAGGCACGAGGACAATTCGAGCCGTACGCAGAAAAGTATACCCTTGGGAATCCAACAAGATTACTAGCTTTTAAAAGACCCTCGCAAATTCTCCTTGCGAGAAGCAGGTGGCTAATAGTGGAGCTCAATGATATGGGTGTTGTTCACAAATATGAGGTAAGGCAAAGGCCACAGGAGGTTTGAGACTGTGAACCATTGTGAAGATATGAAGCGCACGTGAAGTCAGAATCATGCTTTGAGATGTGCTATAAACTTGGGCATTGAGCAAGCACCGTCCACTATCTATCGCACAACCCTCCGGACCATGCGCAGGCGGGACTGATGGATGAGCGTATTCAAGATCACATTAAGATTGTCAGTATGGTAGAAGGGAGTAAAGTTGTCCAATAACGTCTCGGAGATCCGGCCATTTCGGACCGAGTACTCCTTTCACCCATGCACAAGCACTAAATCTGCCGCCAACATTTGCACCCTCCGTAGACCGGAGACGATTAGTAGGATGTGGGATGTGGGAAGGTTGATTGAGAAAGGCAAGGTTCGAAAGCAATAAGTGAGTTACATAGGAAGATTCAAAAAGGCCTACTTCTACACCTTCTTCGAGCTTTGAAACAGGTAGTGCCATTCCAAGCTTGCGGGAAAGATTCGATGTCGTGGTGCTGGTAAAGACAACCTATAGGTAGAATACAAACTACACAAGTTTGAGCATGTTCATAAAAGGACACACGTTAGAACTAATCGGGTCTTGAAAAAGAGGTATATTTTGCCTGGCAGATACCACTATTGTCAAAGCCATACTCATAGAAATAGGCGCCGAATGTGTGACCTTTTCCGAATATGTGGCACTGATTATGATCTTTCGGAAGAATGCTCGGGAGTATCTGCCGCGTTGGGATCCAAGATCTGCGGGGGAATGGAGCGCCGATCTTCGGCGCACTTTTTGAGTCATAGGAAGCAATTTCTTGATCCGAAATGACCCTTCACCTCTGAAGAGAGCTTCAGTTTCTTGCAACAGGGTGAAAGCTGCATCATGGCGACGAAATTGATGCCGTTACGGCCGTCGGGCAGCGCTCTACGCTCCCTGTCGAGGAGGCGGCCCTCCCAGCGTGGTTTTTCTACCACTCCTGCCACCGCTTCTCTGTCACCACAATCAAAATCAAACAAGAAGATCACCTCAGCACCCACGAGAAGAACCCAAGCTACAGCGGCAGCCCCAGCTCCGTATGAATGCCTCCCTCCTCTTGTTCTCTGCTTAAATTCTATCGGTTCTGACTGTGGCAAACCAGACAAACAAGACCGATACCCAGCCCTGCTTTCAATCAGGACTTCCGAAGGAATGATGTCTCGCCTCTCCAGAATCGCCAGATGCCAGAAATGGACGAATCGTGAGATTGCAGGTCTCGGTCGCATGGTGCGCGTGCTCACAGTATACACAGCTTTATTGGTCTTAGTGGCGGTGAGATATTTCACGAGATGATGCTTCGGCAGGGCGTAAAGCACATCTGTAAGCATTCACACACTCACCTCCACGAAATTGAGGACATGGTACGAGCTGCGCTGACCACTACCGTTAGTTGGCTACCCTGGTGGTGCAATTCTTCCTGTATTCGACGCCATCTACAACTCTAAGCATTTCAATTTTATTCTACCAAAACACGAGCAAGGAGCCGGGCACATGGCAGAAGGCTACGCGAGAGCATCTGGAAAACCCGGTGTTGTCCTGGTCACGTCAGGCCCTGGGGCGACAAATGTTGTTACTCCAATGCAAGATGCCCTGTCGGATGGCACGCCAATGGTGGTGTTCTGCGGCCAGGTCCCTACAAGCGCCATCGGTACAGATGCGTTCCAGGAGGCCGATGTTGTTGGCATAACTCGAGCCTGCACAAAATGGAATGTGATGGTCAAGAACATTGCTGAATTGCCGAGAAGAATAAAAGAAGCCTTTGAAATTGCCACGACGGGCAGGCCTGGACCTGTCCTTGTGGATCTTCCCAAAGACATCACTGCGGGCATCTTGCGTCGAGCCATACCCATGGCTTCAACTCTCCCTGCCCACCAATCCGCAGCAACAATCGCTGCACGCGATCTCGCCCAATGCCAGCTCGACGATGCGATCGGACGCGTGGCTGCTCTGATCAACATTGCCAAAAAACCAGTCATCTACGCTGGTCAAGGCGTTATTGGTCAGCCAGATGGCCCACGTTTTCTGAAAGAGCTGTCAGATAAAGCACAGATACCTGTAACAACTACCTTACAAGGCCTGGGCGGGTTCGACGAGCTTGACCCTAAGTCATTACACATGTTGGGCATGCACGGTTCTGCATACGCAAACATGGCGATGCAAGAGGCTGACCTAATCATTGCATTGGGCGCTCGGTTTGATGATCGCGTCACCGGTAACATTGCCAAGTTCGCCCCTCAAGCGAAAGCAGCTGCGGCAGAGAAACGCGGTGGCATTGTCCATTTCGAGATCATGCCCAAAAATATCAACAAAGTCGTCCAAGCTACGGAAGCCGTTGAAGGCGACGTCACGGCAAATTTGGGCATCTTGATACCCCTGGTCAACAAGGTCAGCTCGAGACCAGAGTGGTTCGCTCAGATTAACGACTGGAAAGCGCGCTTCCCGCTTAGCGCGTATGAGAAGGAGACACCGGAAGGTCTCATCAAGCCTCAGCAGCTGATTGAGAAGCTCTCAAATCTAACAGCAAACAGGAAGGATAAGACCATCATTGCGACAGGTGTTGGCCAACATCAAATGTGGGCAGCACAGCACTTCCGATGGCGACATCCACGAACCATGGTCACGTCCGGAGGCCTTGGGACTATGGGATATGGTCTACCCGCTGCCATTGGCGCAAAGGTAGCGAAACCGGAGTGCCTTGTCATTGACATTGATGGCGACGCCTCCTTCAACATGACTCTAACCGAGCTCAGCACGGCCAATCAGTTTGATATTGGAGTCAAGATCATCATCCTAAACAACGAGGAACAAGGCATGGTGACACAATGGCAGAGTCTGTTCTACGAGGACCGCTTCGCACACACACACCAAAAGAACCCCGACTTCGTTAGGGTGGCCGAGGCCATGGGTGTGCAGGCGAGGAGATGTTTGAAGCCAGCAGATGTGGATGAGTGCCTAGAGTGGCTTGTTAGTGGCAGTGGAGATGGTCCAGCTCTTCTAGAGGTCATTACGGATAAGAAGGTTCCGGTGCTGCCAATGGTGCCGGCAGGGAAAGCATTGCACGAATTTTTGGTTTACGATGAAGGTTAGTACTACGTCTATTATTCCCCGATCCCTACTGACCTCTATTGCAGCCAAGGAGAAGGAGCGCAGAGCTCTGATGTTCAAGCGAACTGGGCATTAAGCTAGGCCGGTTGTGCTTCTAGTTTATGCAGATCCGCCTTTTTGGGGGTTGACCGGCAATAGCATTCCGAAGGGGCTGTGCCAGGTCATTTTTGGCCTTGCGGTCGGAAAAGCAATTTTTGGTTTTCAAGTATCAATGCAGGAGCGGCCAGCGTTGCCTCCTCACATATTCATATCTGAGGGCGCCGCAAACCGCTTTATCCCTCCCACAGATGTGGCATGAAACACTAAAAGTTCTGCATACAGTCCTACATAGCTAGGTTTAAAGCATATATACTGGACCCTATCCCATCTATATGGGGGTTGTATACTTTGAATCTATATGTTGGTACTTGCTGGAAATGTGCGCCATCAATCCATCTCGGTCTCACAAGCGATGGTGAGATTGTGCGATAGCTTTGGCTCCTCCCAAAAGCACCCTTGGCGATTACTAGTCTGAATACTAAGCCAATCCCATGCTCCTGTGAGGGGAAAATCGCCCTGCTCGCTATGCTTCAGAGTCGAGCATCCACTCCCTTCGTATTGGTTCTTCATCTCATCAACGATTCAATTGCAAACACTTCCGAACGTCGAACAAGAGCTTCAAACCTGAAGCATAAAGCGCAGGAGGGGGGCAGTGTATGTGCACAAGATCCGCTCAAGCATTTCAAAGGAATCATTGAAGAGTGATCTATTTTTGCCCAACCCACCACTGCTCAATGAATGTATCTGCCATGGAACGCCTTCTTCATCCGGATTAGCAGCGCCCATTTTCCGAGCTTCACTTTCTCTTCGGCGTCGTCCACTTGGTCAAGTGAGAGCCGCATATCCGAAATCTTGTCGTCATCAAAACACTGCTTCGAGTTCGTGGCAGCTGCAGCCAAGGCACTGGCTCTTCTTGGCAAAAGGGCGGAAACCCTGCTGCCACGCCTTGAGCAAATTACACCTGATCACGTGTAGATTGGCGATTGGATCAAGGAACTCCTGGAGTAGATAGCGGTGGGTCAGATCATCTGATAAGCCCACTTGCCACTTTCCCAATGCGAGGATCTTGGAAAATCATGTTGTAAAGACGGACATTGTCAATTCAGGACCTGGCCGGATCGGCAGGTGGAATCTTGGCGTAGTCTTGTGAACTATTAAGAACGCCTTCCGGAACGATAGCGGTCGTCAGAAGTCGGAAGTCAGACGTCATCCTTTGCGGTGAATCACCAAAATGGTCCGTAGGAAGATCCTCTTGAACCTAGCCATTAACCTCCAATGCGGTGTATCTTCCTTTGCCCTGGCCAGCAATCGCATCTGCAACGACGAGGCGTAATTGCGCGAAAGGCTTGGAGATGAAGTTGCGGGTCAAGAACAAGACAACGGTCAAGGCTATAAGTCCGCCGAGGCCGCTCATTACACCTTCCACGACCTTTCTTCTATGCTCTTGAGCACGTTTCTGATTCTGTTCTTCTTCAATCCGTCTCATTGCGGCTTCTTGCTTCTGTTGCCGCAACTCATCGTCGTTCGGTACGAACTTGCAGGCAAGATCGTCACAGTACGGTAGGAGCGCGTCAGACGGGACGAATGTCTCTTGGATTTCGCTGGTGCCTAAGACGCTGCCGTCTCGATCGAGCGCATCAGCATAAACATATCTCGAAAATTGGTCGAGACGAAGTATCGTTTCGAAGCCGTTCTTCGGTGTCGATGCGGTCTCGACCCACGGGCCAACCCTGGTCTCGGACGTATAGAAGGTCCATCGCCTGACTTCTGTGGCACCGTTCCAGGAGACATAGAGCATCATCTCCTCTTCACCACCGTGTCCAGTCCTGGAATAGGTCCACAAGGCTGGCTTGGTCAACGGTAGTCCTACCCAGTTATCAAACTTGTAGGCGCGATAGTTCATGACGTTTTCTAGCCCAATGCTGCAATGGAACACTGTTGTTCCATCGCCGAGGTGCTCCGACCAGTACGCGTTATTACCCCATCCAAGCACAAAATTGCCACCAGGCAGACGTTGAAAATTTCCTTGGGACTTTGCAATATGTCTGCTGCCCTCAAGGACCGGTGGGTCATATCTGCGAACGACACGAGCAGTCTTGTCGTGATGGTTGATCCTAACTAGCAATGCCGTGGACCATGCCTGCGTCTGGTTGAAGCCATTAGTACCATTATCGAAGATGGAGATTATGGTCTCGTCCTCCGTATCAGAAACGAAGCGAGCGTCATGCTGGAACGAAAAGTGGCAGTCGACTAGGCGAAAATCGGACTTTGCGCCATTCAGCCTCCATATGACATTACCATCTTTGCCAGAGATCTTGTAGATCGCCGAGGTATGGCGCGCCGACACAAGATAATCCCCGGCATCGTTCTTGTCGATTGAGTTGATGTGGAAGTAATCCCAAGGGCTCTCTGGCTCTTCGCCGGTACCGCTGATCTCGGTAGTGCTGGGCCCGACATAGCTTTCTGAAGGATCGATATGATCAAGACTTCGCCATTCGAAAAGCACTTTTCCAGTCTCGACTTCTACTTCTTGGAATGCTCCCTGATTGATATAGCCCAGTCCGTTGCATATATCGAATATACAAAGGTCGTGGACACTTCGGAGGTATTGTGTCATCAGGGCGGACTTTCCATCCGGCAGGAGATAGAACTCGTGCATATCAGAAGATGCTTGGTAGCTTCCAGGTTCGACAGACTTCACGATACGGTAGTGCTTATCCATTATGACACCATGCCCGTGGCCCCAACCCACCATTTGAGTGCCTTGGTAAAAGCAAAGGTGCGGTTCGTTCTTGTAGTTGCATACTTGGGGAGCGTGGGATATACCAGGGCCGGCAGCTCCAAATCCTGACCAGACAAGGTTCTGCAAGTGGTTAGTGAGAAGGACGCCGCCATGGCGAAGGGATGTCATACTCCGTCGTTGTCGTATATGTGGACCGACTCTTGAACCTGCTGGTACGGAGAAACAAAATAATACCCTGGTGCGACATATTCGGGCTTGCGTTCAAGGATAGTGACTATCGGAGACACCAAATCAGGTCGCTGGGCTGGTTAGCACAAACACCAGTGTGAGAATTACAAGGCACTGACAGAGCGAAATATTGAGACTGGCTGAGTAACATTGTCGGCGGCCGTTGGAGTCGGATGAGAGAACAGTAGGCATGACACAACAGCCGTGTAGGCCAAACCTGCTGCTTTTGCCAATGAGTAGTCCACCATTGGTGACCAGATTGCCTTGGGAAGCGGTCCATGACGTGTGCTGATACGGTCAATATATGGCTTCCACGCCGAGAGTCTTAGCACTCGCGTGCGGAAAGTGAGCCAAGCATATATGTTTCAAATGACAATGTTGAAGAACGGCCAAAATTTCGGGCTAGCCACATGGAGAAAGTGGCAAGGTCGCGTGGCCAAAGAATGATTCCTCTCCTCCGGGTCTTCGTATTGCATCGCGAGTGACCAAGCGGAATTGACCAGTACTGAAGAAGCAGAACCTGGCCTGAGAATGTACAACCCCTTTGTCATCATATGATAAAGGTTCGGTGGTCAAAAATTTGGCCCATTGGGTGCAACACTTGTTTTGCAAATAGCCCGAAGGGGTTCACGGGCGGACAGCGCCTTGGCAAGACAGTCCCACGCTTCCTGCGGGTCTGCTTCCCCGTAGTTTTGGACAAAACCGGAATCCGTTGCCCGCCAGTAGCGACTGTGGTAGAACATCGTACTTCTGCAAAGTACAGGTCGTTGCTAGCGAACTGACTTCACATTCCGTCCAAGGGGTTCTTCCAGATTTAACGAGCTGGTTCTTTCTGACACGATGTGATGGAAGTGCACTATGCTTGCTCTAGTTAACTAAGCAGAAACTTGACAAGATGTCCAGATTTGAAGATGCTACCAACACCTATGCTGCATCAACACATAGCTGGACTCAAACTTGTCTTGAGCTTCGGCAATCAATTCTGCGAAGTCGAGCAGAGATCGGAATCATAGGAAGCTGTCGTACGAAGAGGGAAATTCTTGCTTATACGGCGCACATTGAGAGCGGCAGGAACTCATGGGAGGCATTATTTGTCAGAGAGATTCCGGAGCATCGATTGTTGGGACGTGTTTTACTCCAGAGAAGCAGCAGTCCGGGACATATGTGTGTCCGGAAGATTGGAGGACGACTGGAAGTTCGGACAGGTATGGAACTGTGTACAAGGTAATGGCGGAGTGTTTTACACGCCCGTATCATAGCTAGCGGCTTCGCGTTTTCATTCTGATGGTGGAGTACTTATGGAAGATCTTGGGGTCAGTTTGAATTCCTTCGAGACAAGGATTGAGTTATCTGACCGAGTCTCGGGAGTCCTTTGTCATTTCAACACTGAATTCTGCTCCAAAATCGGAAGGACGGGATCCGAAAATACTCACGTGGGATAGGGTGTAGCTGCTCAAAAATAGCTTCGCCTGTCGGGACTAGCGAGCTTTGCAAGTTGTGTTTAGTAGGATACCAGCCGTTTCTTCCGAAACAACACTGTCCAACCCTCCCGTGGATGATCGTTTGATAAACGAGGAAGGCCAAGGTCTCAAAAATGTGTCATTGCTTGGTTTGGGTAACCACCTATCAGAAGCCCGGTGGGTCCCATATCCACGCCGGTCGACAAGCCTCTTCTACGATGATGAGCATGACATTCGGACCTACAGCATCTGCAATGGCAGCCTTTGTAGAGTCATACATAACAATTGGGTCCTCTCGATGCCACCGGCCGACGCCATGTATCTCCAACCTCTCCAGATTGTTCCATCCACCCTCGAGGAAAACCGGAAGTAGGTAGTCGTGGAACCTTTGATCCATGGGTCTCCTGGTTTGATGGCCGCCTCCGGACCTCATGTAGGATCCGCTCGGTCGCGCTGCTTGCTCAAATGTCAAGCGTTTTAGATGGCCTTTGACTGAGGTGATGAGCGAGGCCCATTCCTTGTAAACTGCAATATCTGCTTCCGGAACCCACTCAATGTCTGTCACGGATTCCGAGGCCGCTTTGCGAAGAAAGAGATCTTTGAGGTTGGAATAGCGTCTCGATGAGTCGAAGATGCCGCGGATTGGTCCTGGGGGATAGATTCCCGGCTCATTCATCCGTTGATGTGCACGGTTTCCGTAAAAGTCGTCTGTGAGCGGTCTACCGTCAGCATGGAGTCCCCAGTGTTGGACATCGTCGATGATGAGCTCTTCGAGTCTGTCGGGGCGGTGGGAAATAATGCTACCGGCAAGCTTCTCGTTCATGACCCCCGATAACCTGACCGACTTTGCTGCAGGGAAGAGGAGTTCTGGACAGTCTCGGACGTATGCGTGACGCATTAAGTAGTGCTCCGATGCTAGATCTAGACGTTGCACCTTTTCGAGAGTCAGCAGCACCCGCCAGGTTTGGTTATGCGGATGATGTATATGATCGACGGGCAAATCCTGATCGTCTAGATCGGGCCCAAACGTCAGAGTCCATGTTAAGGCGTGTATAAAGAGAGCGTATTCTGGATGCTGTAGGAGAGTATCCAGAAATGATTCCTGCGCCTTTTGCACCTGTTTTATTTTGTCTTCGGCTCTCTCCAACGGCGTTGGGTTTGGTCCCCAGGTGAGAAGGTGGACAGGATGCAGAATTCCGGAATTGTGAGTACTCAAGTCGACATCTCGGTAGATCAGAGGTAGACACAAAACACGGAAGCCTTTCGATACCAGATTGAGCTGTAGCTGGGCTGATCTGTCGCAAAGTCGGAAGATAGCAAGCCAGAGCTCATTAGACAGTTCGGGAGGCATAGAGAGCGGTGTGAGGGGATATCTTGTGCAGGCTTGGATGGCATAAGGCTTCCGGCTTAGACGAGGATTGGCTGCGGGCAAGGCTCGATTCAAAAAGGGTGTTTTTTCTGCCTCAGAACTCTGCTCACTCCTGTTGGTCGCACCGCCACTGCCAATGACGACACGAACCGAGATTGGACATAGCAGACGTGATTTACTCACCTATGACAAAGGCCTATCAACCCAGTTGGACTTGTGGTTAGATTACTAATGGTAAGTTGAATCTATATAGGGTAGAAGAGACAGTAGGTCCTTCGAAATGGGGGAAGATTCCTAAGATTGTAGGATGTCTCAATAAACGAGAGCCACATGGCTCGAGAGTGTGGTGCTATGAAAACGTGCCTCCGGCCAATTGCCAAGGAACAGCGGGGCCAGATCATACACCCTCAATCTTCGTTTGAATGAGACAGTGACGCAGATTGTGCATCGGATGTAAATGAACCAATCATATGCTAAGCACGGTGTGAGAGCTGCCTCGTTTAAATAGGGGTCAAGGGTTTTCTGCTGGGAGAGCTAAGGACGGCCAATCTGAACGCCTGCCCGTCTTGGCCTATGGCCCGCGACACTCCATCATGGACAGACAACCAGTATGATACCTCAAGAGTGGCTGGCATTTGCTGGCCAGGCTTCGCAAGATGTACAGCCCAGAACCCTCAATCCTCGAAACTTGCTGCAGCTTCTTCTGCTTTCAACTTCCCCGTCCTATAACGATCGTACCCCTCTGCGAGGCACATCAGCATCTTGCCCCAACGCGCAATTGAGCTGTCACAACACCTCGGCTGTTACCAATACTTGCTGCTTTAATGCGCCTGGTGGACAATTACTTCAGACACAGTACAGTTGCCTCCATGGATACTGAGACGTGGTAGGATGTGCTCTGATGGACCAAACATAGATTTTGGGATACTTCTCCTCCCACAGGACCGGTCAACTCATGGACTGTTCACGGCCTCTGGTGAGCAAAATTCTGGGCTTTCAAGGAATGTAGTACTGATTCTATTCCGGGCCCGACCATTGCGATGGCACGTTCGACGCGAGTTGTGACAATACACGAGCATACACCAATATCACCTCTATCCTGTCTGCTGCTGGGGCCACTGATCTCCTCGCATATATGGGCACATACTGGAAAGACTACCAGGGTAATGACGAGAGGTTTTGGGAGCATGAATGGTCCAAGCATGGCACCTGCATCAGTACGCTAGACACGGCTTGCTATACCGGATATGTCCCGCAGCAAGAGGTTGTTGATTTCTTCAACATCACAACCAACATCTTCAAGACTCTGCCAACGTATATGACATTGGCCACTGCCGGCGTACTGCCCGTCACCGGTACCACATACACAGCAGCTCAGATCCAGACACCGCTGCAGGCTATGCATGGTGCCTCAGTGACGCTGCAGTGTCAAAATGGTGCCTTAAATGAGGTCTGGTATCATTTCGATGTTCGAGGATCCGTGCAGACCGGGCAATTTGTGGCGGCGGAGCCTACTGGCGTAACGAGTAACTGTCCAGCAACAGGAATAAAGTATCTGCCGAAGAGCGGCTCTGCGCTACCCAGTGGGAGTTCTACGACGGCGATGACTACAACAAGGAATTATGTACCATCTCCGACCGGGACTCCCTTCGAAGAGAAAGGCATCCTCGAAGTTGGCTGCCACGGCAGGTCAATTGGTTGCTTGATCTCCGGTGGAGCGTGGTACACCGGTGGGACATGCGCCGGGTTTCGAGCTCAAGCAGACACAGTCGAAGTAGAGGAAGAGGCCCATTTCTTCACTCTGACCTCCTCCAAGGGACCTTGTGGTATCATCGAGGGCAGGTTTCAATGCAGCAAGCGCCTTATTACCCAGTCAGCCTTTTCGAGAACAGAAGACGCGAAATTGTCGTACCAGAACAAGACCGCTTTCTATGCGGCAAAGGTCCCTGATAGATTTGAGAAGGTCTTTGTGCATAGCGATAGAGATGAAGGTCATGACTTGGAGCTGGAAGTCTTCTGGTCTCCAGCAAGATAGATTACATATAGTGACCATCAAATAGGAATTACAAGCACAGAAAATGATCCTAGCTTCTAGAGTAGTCCAGCTCAATTCCCCACAGCCCAGAAGACTAGCCACAACAACTTCTCCGCCAGAGGGTCCCGCCATAAATCGAAGCACGGCAGGTTATTGGCCCTGAGGCGCTCTTTCATATCGAATCCTACAATCTCCCGAATAACAATGATATACAATGCGCCATAAACGCACAGTATCCAGAGCGAGAAATAGCATCGTTCGAGAACCCATCTCAACGTCTCTGGCACCCTCGCGTACCGCGCCTTGACCCATCGCACTAGGTCCTCCATCTTCGGAGACAGCCTCTCCAGACCTGCGACTGCTCTGGAGTTCGGGAGGACGTGAGAGAGGAGCAAGTGAGCGAGCGTTAGTGTCAGTGCTACCGATGTGAAAGCAATAATCCATAGGTACGGGAACATGCCGAGGATGATGGCCTTTGACGCGATATTGATGAGCTTGTCAATCTGTGGATAGTCGACATTGCCGCTCCGTGGATAGACAAGATGCCGAATGATCCGACTCTACCCAACGCCATTATGATGCTCCTGTCGCCCTCTTTAGTATTAGCATTGACGCCGTGCACAAGGTCACCGAAACGGGCGAGGAGGATGCATGATGTTGTCGCCCTGGGGCTTTCCGTGGAGTCACTTGTTGGCGACGAAAGCTCGTCCAGTGAAGGTGAGGGATGGATTGGAGCAGCTTGCTGTTTGGGGCCCTTCTGCCCAGAGGGTGCGGTCGCTCTGAGCAGGAGAATAATCGCCTGAGCATTGATTGCAAGGCCTGTGAATGCCAGGTTCCAGAGGATGTCATCAATGATGGCATTTGCATTGATGCTAGTCCGTCGTTCGCAGAGGAGAAGCGTGACGATACTAACACATCCTAGAGGCACAGTAGCCACGGCTAGCAGACATCGTAGCGCATTGGAAGTAGATGAACCATTTATGTTCACAGGACCGCTCAAATATGGAGCGCTGTCGAGTGCCTCTGAATGGAGTACCCACTTCTCCTCTTCGAGAAGACTCATCCTAGTCCCCTCCTTTTGCAGATCTGCTTTCGTTGCCGTCCTCTCCTCCTTCGCCGCTGTTGGCTCTTCCATAGCAAACCTGGGTGTTCAACGAAGCCACATGACCACAAGCAAACCATATCGTTTCCGCCCACACTTCCCTCGCTCTCTCTTTCGCAAAATCCAGAATTCTTCTCGGATCCTGCCAATTCCCTCGATCGTGGCCCGCTTTGCCCAATCCCACCAAAAATGCGAAAGCTGTACTGATGCTAATCTGCACTACTGGCGCTCCAAAGCTCACCCAGCCAATGAAGGGCACCATCGTGAAAACTCCTAATCTCATCCAGTTTGCATACTGCGCACTCATCTCTCCCCGTTTCCAAGCACCCACGCTCCTCCAAAGAGAACGCTTGCCCAAAGCGTACCAGTCCAGATAAGGACGACTGTGGGATCCCGGTATGCGTCGGGGTGGCAGAAGACCTCGTAGCCCCATAGATTCGAGTAATAGTTGGCGTGGTGAGAAATCGGAAACGGTTGGTTGACGGTGTCGTAGTCCAACCAACCAATCATTGCGTTATCCCGACTCTTAACTTGTCCCAGAGGTCCTCGAATCCCTTGAATCGGATTACATCCTCCACCTTGAAGCGATTTGCCACACCGGAAACATCAGCGCCTGCCTCGACTAGAGTCTGCGCTATCTCAAGATACTCCTTGCAGAGGGTCTCAAGCCAAAGGCCAACGTGACTTGTATCCAGCACTATATGAAGTGCTGTAGGGCCGTGATTCTCCGTCCCGGTGCTGGCATTCGGGTCAGCGCCATGTTCCAGCAGCAACCGCACCACACCCAGGTGTCCGGAGATGGCAGCGATGTGGATTGGCTGAGCTACCCAACCCTCGTTTCTTCTAAGACGGGATGGTGACCACCTTAGCCCATAGAAGCCCCCCCAGCAGGTCGTGGTTGCAGATATATCTGCGCCTCGAGACAAAAGAACTTGCATTACTGCCTCACTTCCCTCGTACGCGGCAAGGTGCAGGGCTGTCCACCCATCTGGATCTGGCATGTCTGCACTTGCTCCAGAATCAAGTAGAGCTGTGACGATGTCATCGTACCCTTTTTCCGCCGCGAGGCATATACCTGGTCGCTGGTCTTTGCGTGTCGCTTGCGCACCGAGTTGAAGGAGATATCGCACCAGGTCGGTGCGGTGTTCCATAATTGCGACGTCGAGAATCGTGGAACCCCGTCGGGTCGTCTTGTCAATGTCGACTTGGGGGCGTGGGGACATCACTTCGATGCTCAGTGTTGAATCCAATGATGTCGCCGACGAGAGAAGCCTGGTTTCAAGGGGATAGAGCAATTTCAAGGCGTCAAGGCTTCCTGCTAATCCAGCAGCGTGTATGGGTGTGAAGCCGGCATTATCCATTGCGTTAACATCGGCTCCATATTCCATTAGACAAGATATCAGCTCGCAATTTCCAGCTCGGGCTGCTTGATGAAGAAACGTCTCTCCACTACTTGTGGACGCGCCAATCTTCCCTTCCTTCCGAAGCTGCCAGCAGAGCTTCTCGTAGTCACTTAAGCTATGTGGTGGTTGGGGGCTCTGTTCTGCGTCCAGATGACGAATCAAAGCCCCAAGAGTCTTCGTCCGGGAATGAACAGCCGAGGTGACTATCGAGCTGAACGAGTCTTTCGAATCAATAGTAGGATCTGCCCCAGCCTGTACGAGAGCTTCTGTTATCTTTTCTTCGTCTATCACCTTGGCCGCTAGGAGCAAAGCGGTCATCCCTGTTTCTGGGTCACGTTCGTTGAAGTCAACATTGGCTGACTTTAGTGACCACAAAGCAGTCTTAAACCGCTCAGCCAAGACTGCACCGGCTTCATCGCCCTTCAAGACATTTGCCAGAGAATGCACCAGCGATCGGATGCTTTTCCCCTCCGGCACTGCCCCGCGGTCCAGAAGGATAGCAATGATCTCTGGCTCCAAATCCTGAACCGCTATGTCCAAGGCATGGCCAAAATTTTGCGACGGTGGAATGCGACCACCAAGCTCTTGTAATACCTTGAAGGTCTTCCAATGCCCGTTCTCAAGGGCCAAGGTGACAGAAGTTACTGTTGGGGTAGGAGAGGCCTTGACCTTTTCTTTGTACCTATAGTGCTGCTTGCCTTGTGCCACCTCATTGAAAATCCTAGCCGAGTTTCTGTCACTGGATTTCTCGATCATTTCCAAGAGCAGGTGTCTTAGCCATTCGACCTCGTACTGAATGTCCGCAGCTGCAGCGAGATCGTGAAATGGCGTCCACCCATCAGCGTCTGATATATCGCTTCGTGCACCTGCTCCCAGGAGGCATTCTATTAGTGGGGGGTATAGACGCACGACAGCATAGTGCAGTGGAGTTCGCCCTTCCTGATCCGCCATTGTGGCATCAGCGCCGTGGAGAATCAATAGCTCCGCAATCTTCAGAGCTAATTCTTCCCGTGGCTCGTCAGTCAAGAGGAAGCCGCATGATAGAATCAACGGCGTCCTAGAGCCTGGCGGACATTTAGTCCAAAACTCCCAGCCGCCCCCTAGGGTGTCCGCTGGCTTAGCTGCTCGGGTATTGGCACTCGAGCCGCTTTGGAGAAGTGTAAGGACGACTTCAGTGTCACCGTTCATGATAGCATGGTGTAGGGGTGTGAACCCTCTCTGGTCCACACTCTCAGGGTTCGCTCCCATCTGAATGAGTTGGCGGCAAAAGCCCGGGTCGCAGCGAAGGACAGCCGCGTGCAAGGGACTCGCCTCGTCGTTGTAGTTCACGTCCGCCCCAATGTGGACTAGCAGGCGAGCTATGTCGAATTTGTTGTCCTTGATTGCGGATATCAGAAGCCTAGATTTCCATTCCCTGGGCACGTTCGCCGCTGCAATATTGTCTTCTAGTGCGAACCGCCGTGAGCTGAGTGGGTTGTCTAGATATCGTCCTAGAGGGACCTCATGTTCGCCCTTGAGCAACGTCCGCCATGGGTTCGCTATCGGGTGGTCGAATTTTTCAGCTGACCAGATTGCGTTGAAGGATATGTCGTCCGATATCAAGCGACTTTTATCGAGGCATCTAGTCAGGGCGTCAAAGATCTCTGTGTCGCCAATGCTAGCTGCGATTTCGATGGGCTTCACCGAGAGGCAAACGGCATCTTGATATGTCAAGTCCCGCAGAAGCCCCGACGGACGCGTCTTCTTCCATGTCGATGACGCATGGTGGTTGAGTATAATCTCAACGACCGCATTTTGCCGTTTAGATATGGCCCAATGCAGAGCCGTCCACCCGAGCGCACTGCGGTGGAGGTGATTCGAGCCTTTATCGAGAAGAAGGCGAACCAGATCCACATGGCAGTTAAATGCAGCCCAGAAAAGGGGAGTCCAGCCTTGTGAGTCCACGGCATCGACCTGAGCGTGATATTGTATAAGAACAATTGCCACATCGAGGTTGCCCCTTGAACAGGCCCAGTGAAGAGGGGGTCCAGTTTTGAGAATCTGGAGGAGATGTATCAGCGCCCTCTTGAACAAGCAGCAAAGTAGTATTTTCAAAGTTCCAGAAGGCGGAGATGTGCAATGGCTCTTGACCAGTGGGAATGGACGAGAAGACGGCGTCGGCCAGATCGTCCTGTAGGCCTTTTGGAAAATTCAAGGCCTGGAATGCATTGCTTCGAGCACACCCGTCCCTTAGTAATACCATAATGCGGCTCTGTAATGCTATCTCTGCTTCCTTATTCTGGATATGGCTTCCCCAGTAAGAAGCTGCGTAACCAAGAAAAGGCATTACTTCGAGGTTTCTGACCATTTGCTGGGCCGTTGAGAAGATCTCTGACCGAAAGGGCTTCAAGCTGAGGTATAACAGGCATGTCCTTCCAATATCGGCGTTGGCATCGGCATCTGATGAGATCTTGGCGAAGAATTCATAGGCTGTTGTGTGAATGAAGCCGACGGTGCCGTCGTCCTTGCTCGCGAAAACGATGCCGTGGCATGAGCTCAAAAGGCGCCCAGCGTCCAGTTTGTTGTCCTCGGCAACCGTATCTGCATCCTCTTCCACTGCAAAGGCCTCTATAATTTCCTCGATTCGAAGGCGTCGCATTGACCGAGTGATCCAACTCAACAACCTTCGGGCAAGAGATTTTCTGGCTTTCGGCTGAGCATCGATGCGCTGCAAAGTCGAGTTATATGCAGCTTCGAGAGAATCTGGGAACGATTCGACGGCTTTCCGCATCTGTCGCAGTGTCTGCTGCTCTAGGACGCGATCTGCGAAGAGTTTGGCAAGAAGGAACCTGGAAGGAGACATTAACTAATGTACTAAACCCTAGGCTCCATGCTCTAGCTACTTACAGATTGCTGCTCTTAGACACTATAGCATCGACCAGGCCGTCGAATTCTGATGTGTCGTCATCTTCACAGAGCTCATGCTCCTCGAACTGTGCCGTCAGGTACTTTCGAATGTCCTCCAATTTAGATCTTGCTTCGATCTTTAAAAGATTAGGAAATTTCTTCATCTCGGAGATTTCCCGACTTGTTATCAGGACGTGGGCGTTGCAATCAACCAGCGGCTGCATGTGCGCAAGGAGACGCCTGGGCTTGTCGAGCTCGTCCGGGGCGTCGATGACCAAATAAGTTGGGTGTAGAGAGCATGCTTGGGCAAGGATCTTGCACAAATCTGCTTCCTTTGTTCGTTTGATCGGGTCCGAAAGGGCCGCCTTGATCTGCATCACGACATCTTCTCCAGCTTGTTCAACAAGCTGCCTGAGCAGCGCCTGGAGTATGACCAATGGGCTCTGCCTTTCGCGGGAAGAAAACTCGCAGAAATAGTACGCCACTGATAGTGGCGTTTTATTCTGACGTTCCCGAAGATCATCGATGACGATGGAGCTGAACTCCTTTATTACTAATAGGGAGAGTCATTTGGATCCCTATGATGTACTCACGCTAGTAGAGACTTTCCCACACCGGCTGTAAATGCAGTTAGCAAAGTAGGTATAGTTCTAAGGAGACTTACGGGCTCCGAAGCACCACATTACTCCTCCTTTCTGGTCACGCCATGTCTTGTATTCCTCAGATTCTAGAAACCACAACCCTGTTCCGGGGCAGGCCGTTGGCTTCACACGAGAAAGGTCCTCTGGAGTGCCTAACAGTATTAAAAGCTGCTGCTTTTCCTGCTCTGTACGTTATGTCAGTTGGGTTCTATAGCTTCTCCAAGACAAATAGTCATACGCAAGGCCACTTGTTGAAGTTTCTTGTACGCGACGACGGATGAATTCCTATTCCAGTTCAGCATTGCACTTCAGACCTCCGGAAGCATGTAAAGCCGTCTACCTACAGGATGGTGGATGAAAGGTAGTCACTGAATATTTGACGAAATCTTGTTAAGGCGTCAATATGTCTTCTTAAGTCCCTCTCCTGGAAAGGCCACGTGAATCTGTTCGCCCTTTTCTGAAGATCCCTTTCGAGAGTCTTCAGCTCTTGATGGCAGTTCTTGATGGTGTCGTCCGAGAGTGAAAGCGGGCGAGATTTGGCCAATCCTGCAGATTCGGAGTCTAGAAGAGCTTGTTGGGTGCGCAGCAGGACTGAGATGAAAGAAGACACTTCTTGGACATAGAGCTTCTGGGCCTCTCTTGCGTTGATGACCTCTGTCCCGTAGCTGTAGCTAATCCTTGCGATTGAGGCAGCAATTTGGACTAGGCTTGCAATGCTGGCGGCTAGCCCGACAGCTTCTGCCATGGCGATAGGAACGGCGGACGTGGCCTAGGAGGTAATATTCGCAAGTGCTTTACGATTTTCTAGCGATTCGGTTAGTTGATCTCATTCTTCCTCTCGTTCATCGGGGTGGACTCGACGATGAGGGAAGCTTCTCACATTCAGCTGCATACACACATACATGCACCATGTGGGCTAGCCCCCGCACGCACGCCCGCCGGATTCGCCGAGTGCAAGTGGCCTTTACCTCCGCTTCCGCCTCGCTCTGGAGCCCTGGGCCGGCGACACTTTGCTCGATGTCGCCACGCTGGTCGGCTGCCTTGCTGCGCCGGCTTTCATCTGCAGAATCGCGAAATTGAGATCTGAGATCGACCCTTCTTGCTTCGCCGCTTTCTGGCTTTCTCGAACGCCGGTTGCTGGTCTGAGTTCGCCAACTGCCTCTGCATTTAGCTTCAATTGGTAGGATAGGATGGGTTGTTTAAGGTTCGGAAAACGTGTCGATTGCTGATGGTAAATCTGTTTCCTTTGAGGTTGACATTGCCGAGTCGATGAGGCTACTTCTACCGCCTGGAAGCGTTCAGCCAAGGGGCTTTTCATGGACAAGATGTGGAAGTTTGGTCAAACGTTGGAAAGAGGTTAAAAACAGGTTTAAGACTAATAACTTGATGAAAGAGCTAGAGGCAGTTTGGGCATTCTCGCTCGGCATCGCGACTGTGATATGTACGAGAGGATCGAATTTGGGCAGAAAAACGCCTCAATTGAAAGCGGTTCCTGACGTTGCCAATCCCACCCAAGCCTTCCCGCGTCGGTAGCTATACTTTCCAATAAAGGAACACCAGGCGTTCCGAGGCGTCCTAATGGTAACATGTCTAGCAAATTATCTTCCAGATCTTCTTCTACATTGGCCACTTCGCTTGCTCCGCTCGCTCCTCTACCAGAATCGCCGGAAGATCCAACTCTCCTTTGCCGCTGTCAATATCGATTTCAGATAGCCCTGGAGCACCATCTCCAGCGCCTTTGGCTCAACTGCAGTCATGAACTAGTTCCTTCTTCCTTTCCAGAGGAAATCGATACCTTACCATAACGGATCGATAAAACAGCCTGAATTCTCCACTACCGCAGATCCATCAACCCTCCGCCTTTTGGACACCTTTGGGTCTTGCGTCGTGACTTCGAGAGTCGTCCAGTCCTCAACATCGTGGCTGAATCAGCTGAATCGCTCAGCAGGCGGCACACAAAGGGGAAAGAAAGGAAAACAAAAGTTAGCTCTCAAATCGGAGTCTTGTATTCAGTTACGGGTGGTGAGCTTCTTTATAGCAGAACGAAAACCTTTCACTAGTTCTGCGTGGATTGGCAACGTGGCCAGGTGCAGATATCGTCAACTGTACGACATCACCAAAAGAAAGCTAAAGAATCTTGCGCTCTTGTGAGATCCGCTATGCGAAACATTGCAAGAAACTGGGTGTTCAGATTTGTTCGTGACATGCACAGGATGTAGTGTGGTGGGGCCACTTGGTTTAGCCCCTTGTGGGTAGAAGAACTGTCTTTTGGCATCTATTAGAGAAAGTACACACACAAAGACAACAAACAAGTTTTCTACACAATGCGCCTCTAGGCTTTCCCTTTCTCTCGTTGCAATTCTTGCCCAATTGAGCAACCAACCATTTGCCATACCTTTACCCCTTCCACAATAACATTCAAAAAGCCTTGGTTCGATTCAAAAAGCTCCTCGGGGTGCGTACGGAAGTCGCCGAGATTTGGACTGTCGTAGCATGCATCAATTGGATCTGAGTAGGCTCAAATGGTCGTAATGAAGCCAAGAGAGCTCATTAATGAAATCTTTGTCATCCTATTACTCTTAGAGTCCTAAGGATAACTCATAAAGGAGCAACAGTCGGTTCAAATTTATCGAACTCCCATGATTGTAGAGATTGTTGCGGAAGCGAATCCGCATCACGTGCAGATGGTGCCAAGTCTGTCCAATTTAGCGTCAATTTTTGGAATTGCCTTTCTCTGCCGCAATTTGGCCGCGTCCATACTACACTCCTGCACGAACGTCGAGAGTCGCTTCAGTCGTGAGATCGGTCCATAAGGGTGGCTAGCGATTGTTCGTTGCTCCTTTATTCTCTAACTTCATCATCCGCGTACCTCTAGTCCCATACCTCAACACGTCATGGCTTCGGCCGAGTCGAAGCCAACGAAAAACCAGTTAAGAAGAGCTAAGAAAAAGGCGCAGAAAGTACAGGTAATACGTAACACATTCTCGAATTCACCATCGCTTACAATATCCAAGTCAAGCACCGAGCCAACACCAGAACCTCCAGTGACTGAGGCAGCTGTAGCTCCAAAGACTCCCAAGAACAGCGATCCGACCACCTTAGACACCTCAGATATAAAGAAAGAAGTCAAGGAAAATGGCCTCCACGTCGATGAGCCTCTTGTCATGGACGCGAGTGATCCGCTGTTCGACATGTACAAAGACATCATGGACAAATTCCAAGACGCCGACAAGGATGACCCACTTCTAAAAGAGCCCGAAAAGCCTGAAATCTATTATGATGACGATGACATACCTGATGAGGATGAGGAGTCCGCAGTACCGAAGATGTCAAAGAAGAAGCGGAAGGAACAGAATAAGCTGTCGGTCGCTGAACTGAAAGCACTGGTCAAGAAGCCTGAAATGGTTGAGTGGACAGACACATCCGCATCAGATCCTCGGTTACTTGTACACATCAAATCTTATCGAAATGTCGTTCCCGTCCCAAACCACTGGTCGCTGAAACGAGAGTACCTATCGTCGAAACGTGGTGTCGAGAAGCCACCTTTCGCCTTGCCGAAGTTCATCCAAGAGACCGGCATAGCGGAGATGCGAGATGCAGTCCTGGAAAAGCAAGACCAAGCTAGTCTGAAGCAAAAGCAACGAGAACGTGTCGCACCCAAAATGGGGAAGCTCGACATCGACTATCAGAAGCTCTACGAAGCATTCTTTAGATTTCAGACGAAGCCAGAATTGACACGATACGGTGAGGTATATTATGAAGGCAAAGAATACGAGACTAATCTTAGACATCTGAGACCCGGAGAGCTTAGCGACGAGTTGAAAGACGCCTTAAACATTCCGCCTGGAGCTCCACCTCCTTGGCTTATCAATCAACAGCGATTCGGCCCTCCCCCGTCATATCCAGCTCTGAAAATACCAGGCCTCAACGCACCGCCACCACCAGGTTCAGATTGGGGCTTTCATCCAGGTGGATATGGAAAGCCACCGGTCGATGAGGCTACAAACAGACCGTTGTACGGCGGAGATATCTTCGGTTTCCTGAAAACTCAGCAAAACACCCAACAGGGTGAACCGATCGTTAAGGATCTATGGGGTGAGCTACAAGCACCCGAAGAGGAGTCGGAGGAAGAAGAGAGCGACGAGGAGGAAGAAGAGGATCAGGAAGATGGAGGAGCAGGTCTACAAACCCCCAGCGGCACGGAGACTCCAAGTGGAATGGTTTCGACAGTTCCGTCGGAATTTGGCGGTACAGAAAGTGTATCAGAATTTGATTTAAGGAAGAGGAGAGGGACGGAAACTGAAGAGTCTGCTCATCCGCGGTCGGCGTACCAGGTAATACCGGAGCATCAGACAAGAGTGCAAGGGTTCTTTGGTGGTGATAGAGCCTATGATCTGAAGGCGGCGCAAAGCAATATGCCAGTGCTCGGCCAGGAAGAGAGCAGAAAACGGAAGAAGCCAGGGGATGTTGATGTTTCCATGGACCCAGACGCCTTGCAAGCAGCTGATGGAATTGACAAGAGCAACTTAAGAGCACTCTATGAGCAGCAGCGGAAGGCTGAAGAGAACCCAAGTTGGGCTTTTCAAGAGGATTTGAGTGACATGATAGCAAGTGAGAGCCGGAAGAGGCTGAAGAGGGATGATGAGAAGAGAGGAAAGCGATGAGATCCAAGGCAGTAGGCGGAGCAAATCAAGATACCCCGAATGAATCAAGAAGTTCCATATTCAAGACGCAGAGGGAATCCAGTCGGAGAACTGTAGTGATCTGTTCTGCCACTCTAGGTGAAGTGCCACTCCATCCACTATGGCAAATCCTGACTCTACGCAACCTGGACGGCGGAACAAGCTTATTTTACCTGCAAGACATCATTTCCAAGCATGAACATTGCAGTAAAGACGATGGCCAACCCCCCTGACCGTGATTTTGCATGGGGGATCAAAATCGCGGCCAAATTGGGGCTAGTCGGCGAGCTAGCGGCTACAGCTCCAACCTGGACTTTTTTCGACTCCGTTTTGTTTCTACAAAGCACGAAATTCGTTCAAGGCGCCCGTTAAGATATCGGATCGCAACAGCATCACGGTCGATTCTGCCACGCTTACTACACAACTTCCGTGGCATTCCAGCAATTTGCAGCATGGACAGAGACAGACGAAGGTTTGCTTCCCTTCGGCTGCGCTTCACTCCAACCTTGCATAGCCTCATGTGGCATTGAAACTGTGAGCTCTACTGACTATCTGTAGTGATAGAGATGACACTGAATGGCTCGGTGGAGGGGAGAGCTACAGGCCGGGTCGCGGTGGTGGAGGTGGACTAGCCTATCGGCCTCCTTTCGAACGCGATCGACCGACCTCAGACACCTGGACTGCCGACAGACGAGATGACCGCCGCGACACAAGAAGAGATGACGTTGATTCTTACATTCCACCCACAAGTTCTCGAGCCGACAGAGATCGAAGTAGATCAGCTGGAGGATATCGCAGGCGGTCACGCAGCCCCGTGAACAGAGGCAGAGATGATACATACGCCCCACCCGCCAGACGATTTTCTCCACGTCGAGACGATCGTACAAGATCCCCTCTGAGACGCAGATCGAGGTCTCCATACGACCGACGCACCAGAAGTCCACCTGCAAAGCGTGCCCGAGAGTACTCTCCTCGACGATCGCCGCCACCTGCCAAAAGAGAACGTCTCAGTTCACCAGATCGTGGAAGGTATGATCGACCTCGATCACCTGCAAGAAGACCATATTCTCCACCAAGAGATGCTGGGCGGACTGGGTATCGACCTCGAAGTCGGACTCCACCTCGACGAGATGAGCGCAAGAATCCATACACAGATGACAATTGGAGACGGAGGTCGCCTTCACCACGAGCGTCGGGTCCCGGATCACCCGCTACCTCGCGAAGATCATCTCCTCCCATGCATCCAGACCGAGCTAGTTTAGCTGGATCTGTGCCTCGCTCTCCGGGTTATGCTCAACGCAATCAATACGATACCCGGCCTACGCCATCCCCACGCTATCGTACAAGATCCCCACCTTCACATCGATCTCCTCCTCGAAGCTATCCAGAGAGATCTCGTGATTCGCCTCCACGGCAGGACTATCGCGGCAACTCCACTGCACCGCCAACAGCGCCACCAACTGGACCAGGTGCACATCGCAATGGATCATACAATCGTCCTCCGCCAACTGGTCCATCTCGCGCCTATAGCGAGACTCAAACATCGCCTCCATCTGGGCCATCAGCGGCTACGGTGTCAATGTCCATGTCAGCCCATAACCGACCAGCGCCGATAGGACCCTCTGTGCTCTCAGCACCCACTCGACCACGTGGTGCGCCACCAGGCCGATTCGATGGACCTCCACGAGACTTCTCAGGACCACCTATTCGCCGCCCAAATCCCACCTATCGCGCGCCATCAACCCTTCGTTCAAACAGCTACGACATGAGAGATAGCGTAGCCCCTCCTGCCCCTAGTGCACCTGTGCCTCCTGGGCCTCGTGGCGGGTATGGACGTGGAGAGCCCACTGGTGGATTCGAACATCGACCAAGCTTTGGCCGCAACGATGGACCACCCCCATTCCGACATCACAACAACAGCACTAGCACCACATATCCCCGAACTCAGCGCTTCAACACGGCATCTCAGCACCTCACAACCAATGAAAAGCTGGTTCCAGGTGGGAAGCTTCTGCCATCTGGGATGTCAACCGAACAAGAGAAACGGGCAAAGCAGTTGGAGGCAGATGCCGAGAAGCTACGAGAGATGATTGAAGAGAAGCAGAAAGCTAAGCGAGAAGCACTGAGGGAATGGGAGGTTAGAGAACGCGAGAGCAGTAGAGAGAGCCTGAAGAGCGACCTAGCAGAGCGGCATCTGGAGAAGTTGACGGAGGGTGAAGATGGAGCTGGAGCTGCTTTCTGATAACCCAACAGTAGTGTTAAAGTCAAAAGCCACAAGAGTGTCAAACATAGGGGTTCATTCACGTTACCTGAAGGTACGGATCAAATGGCCGTATCGAGGTATTCACGGACATGAGCCATCCGACGGTGTGGTAATTCAAGAACAAGTCTTCAGGATATGACCATAAATTTTACTGACGACTTTGCTTCTCTTAGACCTGGATAGTTTTTTTTCCACGCAGGTGGTGCTGGCCAATGTATAGTTGGGACTTGTCACGACCTCGGAGAGATGAGAATTAGTCGAGTAAGAACACCTGATCTCTTCCTCTCCTTCTCTTGTTCCCGGCTTGCCCACTTGACCTAACTATACACCTCGCCCACCATCGACCTCCATATTGACGCCGGTGATGAATTTGCCATCGTCACTTGCTGCGAGAATCGTTAGCCAGCTGCGCTCCGTCGGTCTTCAACTTCGGCTACACCTCAAAGCAACAATGCTCGCGACTTACCGAGGAACAAAGCCGCTTTTGCGACATCCGTGGGATCTGTCAGCCTGCCCAGCGGCACATTCCCCAAGAAGTTCTTGACATTTTCTGGCGTGAACGGCACTCCGACGAACGTCTCGAACAAACCAGTCCCGCTCAACAGCGGCAGGAGACTGTTGACTCGAATCTGCTTGGGGCCGTATTCGGCTGCGAGCCCCTTGGTTGCCTATCACAAGCAAGCACCATCAGTAAGAGACGGAGAAAAGAAGGTAGCTCGAGGGCCAGCCCGATGCCAATCTGCGAAATGCCTCAAGACGAGAGATACCCACATTTGCAACAGCGCCTTTCGAAGCATTATACCACACCAAGCCCGGCCTCGGTCTAATCGCCCCAATACTCGCAATGTTGATTATTGCGCCTCCACCCCTCTCCTCCAACGCCGGCACCGCGGCCGGAATACTGAGAAACACGCTCTTGACATTCACGGTGAAACACTTGTCGAACTCCGCCTCCGTCACCTCTGCCGTCGGCTTATTCCTATAGCTCGTGCCTGCGTTGTTGACCACGATATCCAATCCGCCGAACTTCTCCTTGGCTGTACCAACGAGCGTCTTCCACGTGTCAGTTTCGGTGACGCTGCCTGTGATGGTGGCGACGTTGTGGGCGAGGAAGAGAAATGCTTCGCTAGACCGTCGCCGTTCATGTCGGCGGCCACGACTTTGCAGCCTTCGGAGACGAAGAGGTTGGTTATTGCGAGGCCGAAGCCGGATGCGGCGCCTGTTTAGATACGGAGCGGGATTAGCTGGAGGGAAGAGCAAGGTGAGGTATGGAGGGAAGGGATGGATTGCGTACCAGTCACGATAGCGACCTTGCCTGCCAAACGGCCTGAGCCTGTCTGGACTTGGTGAAGTCCTCCACTGGATGCCATGTTGATGTGTTGGATGTAAGGAGCTGAAGTTGTGGTACCGTGGATGAAGCTTCAGTTATAGCTTGACGAAACGCAGATATGAATGCTTGTTTTGAGAGTAAATTGGACAACTTCGAGATGCAGGGAGGGCATTCTCGAAGATCATTTTTCCTGTCTTCATTCCCCCTCTGACGCGGGGAATCTCGAAAGGGGAAGTATTTGTGGAGTGCGGGGAAGGCGGAAGGGAAGAGCAACGGAGATCGGAGAGCGACATCATCACATGATATTGTCAGGCCTGAGGGCTCTTGAAGGGATATGTTCAGTCTTGCTTGAGTTGAACATAGAAGACATGGTCGCATGTTCGCTGGCCAAAAACTGATGAAGGCATCCCGCTGCAGCCTTCTGGACAGCGCAAAGCTTTCGTCCAGTCGCTGGGGAAGGAGTCTGGCTCCTTAAGAACAACATGCAATTCCCCCAATGCTCTGGCCACGGTTGATCCTGTTTGTAGATATGCCCGCCGTGGGAACCTGGACAAGTAGGGAGGCGAGAGTTGCGACAAACTTGGCAGGAGACAACTAAGCCTCAAAAGCACAGGAAAAGCAGCTGTGCGTATATGAAATGCTAAAGTGGTTATAATGAGGTGGCAAACCGCATTGAAATTGTGCTTTCTATCCGCAGTATGATTCCGTAAGGCCTCTGTATTTCCAACCAAACACCCCCGATGCGAATATTTACAAATGTTGGAACATGAGTGTGATCCAAAGCTACCTCTTTTTCTTCTTAGCCTTTTTGCTCGCTATTCACCATGCATGTTAGTCAAGCTTGTCCTGTCTGCCACAATGTGGCCGCGCAGAGAGGTGAGAGAAAGCAAACTCACCATCAGCTGTCCGTTTCTTCTTTGGCGCGCCCTTCCCTCTCAACTTCGCGATCTGTAGGCCTTCCAATCTGTCCTCTTCTTGTTCGTTCCACGTCACCAGGTCAAATCTCGCAAACTCTTTTTGAATGTCTTCAACTGTGGCGCTCTTGCGTGGGTAGTAAGCAGCAAGGGCAGGTCCTTTTAGACGTTGGCGCAGGACTTTGTTACCGAGGCGGGCGTTTGTGGGGTTGAAGGTGGTGGAGAAGAGAGAGCATTGAAGCTATGGAAGATTTATAGCGTCAGTGGCTGTAGAGATCTAGCGACGAGAATAGGAGGAGTGTAGTCAAGCTATGGTGGTGGAGCATTGAATGGTAGGGCGCGAGAAAGCATTGCACCAACTTTGCCGGTGCTGAAAGCGCACGGAATGAGATTTAGAACATACCTTCATTAGCTCAAGAAGCCGCGCTCGCGATGGTGCTCCGGTAGCCATGGTGACTTCGATCGTTTGAAGAGTCGAAGACGATGAACCGTGGTCCTAAATTTGAATCGAACAGCTTAGTTCTGATAAGGGAAGTTCTTGGCGACGAATTTTCGCCTAAAGTTTTCTGGTTAGACGAAAGGCGAATCCATCAGTTTGTCGCTAACAACTAATGGACTCTTGTTATACGCTTCTGTTTCCCTAAAAGCTATTTGCAATTTGCGTAGGCGCTTTATAGTCTTATCATTTTCAATCATACATTCACTCTAATTCCAGTAAGGATGCAAAAACGGAAAGCTCCGTGGTCCCAATCCGTCAACAAGAAACCTCGAACAGAAAATGGCAGCCACAATCCACGCCAGACTACATCACAAAAAACTGAAGCCCTACCTGCTATCCCCCCAATATCACCAGACCTTGAGAAAGCAGTCTTCACGCACCATGGAATAGCCGGCATGCACACCCACCTAACCACCCAAGAAATGACTTACGACCGTCTCGAATTTCTTGGTGACGCCTACATCGAAGTAATGGCCACGCGCTTGATATGGGGTTCCTACAAATCCCTACCCGCTGGCCGCATGTCCCAGATCAGAGAACTCCTGGTCAAGAACGAGACGCTGAACGAGTACGCACTACAGTACGGCTTTGACAAACGGCTGAAGGCGCAAGAATTTCAGCGAGACGATCCGAAGCGGTGGCTGAAGATCGTCGCTGATGTTTTCGAAGCTTACGTCGCCGCTGTCATCCTCTCTGATCCTGTCAACGGGTTCAAGTCGGCGGAAGAATGGCTGGTACGGCTCTGGCAGCCGAAGCTGAAGGATGTCAAGGCTACAGTACCGAATCTGAAAGGGAAGGAGGAGCTGGCGCGGAAGGTAATGGCAAGGGGGGTCAAGTTGGATTATAGAGATGAGGCGCCGATGGAACAGCTCAAGGGCGGGATGCAGACTTACTTCATCGGCGTGTATTTAACGGGTTGGGGGTGGGAAAACAAACACCTTGGTAGCGGGACTGGGCTGAGCAAAGTGGCTGCTGGTAACGAAGCAGCTGCGAAGGCGCTGGAGGACAAGTCTATCATTGAGCAAATTACGGTCAAGAGGAATAAGTATCTGGAAGAGCAGAAAGCGCAGAAAGGGAAAGGAGAGTGTTGAGAAGATCTACGACTGATCGATGTACTAGTACCCCTGGGAAGCACCATGTCACAAATATTGAGGACAGTGAGAAGCATATGGTGTCTGAGAGGATCTCACAGTACCCAGGGAAGCAGCCAACTCTGCCGCAAGAGGTAACGATGTTCATGAAGCTTGCCGACCGCCGCAAATGGAATATTGAAATGAGTCCATCAATGTGCCAGAATTCCTTTTCCCAGGCAGCACTTGTAAAATCTTGCTAGTAATGGAGCCTACCGCCATTTTGGGCTCATCTACGCTCGGCTGTTGGCAAAGTCAAGACCTTGATTCAATGCCTTGGAAAATATTGACCACCTACGCAGAATGTTGGTGGACAAATCTTCGGATCACGATACGGCCCACCACGAAAGTGTACAGTTCTCAATCTCATTTGTATGCACATGAAGCTCTTCACTGCTTGAAGACTACGAAAGATGATCATCAAAGATCAAACATCGGGTACCAGCTCATAGATGCGACTCATTGGGTATTTTTAACGCACATGATTACAAAAGCGCCATCGCTGCTCTTCTGCAGATGAACAGAGACTTGCATCCCGAATTTTCAATCTTGCCTGCACAGTAAAATCGATATTAAGCTTTACTGCGATCATACTCCACGGCGGGATTCGGTTGCGAGGCGCTTACGCGTGCTGTCCCTGTTCAACGCCATACTGATCCATCACAAGTCCCTTAGTGGAAGGATCAGATATAGGTTCGCTGCTGGTAGCGCGCGTGTATTCTGGGCCGCTCGAGATGCTCTTGTTTTCCGTCCGAATGTTCCTCGTCACAATCCCGCCGATGACCAAGGCAAGGACAGCGAGAAGCTGTACAAAGAAGATCAACACGAGTTTGACAGCGAAGACGCCAGTAACTGGGTTAACTGTGGAAGAGTGATCGAAAGAGTAGACGATGCCGTAGGTGGCTCGAATGGCGGTGAAGGGTAAGGCGAGCATGGCGAAATACAAGAGACGGATTGCATTGTGGTTAAGCAGCGAACTGGGAAGCGCTTTGAGGTGGCGGTATGTGTTGAATGCATAGACTATGAGTAGCATTGCGGTGAGGAAGAGTAAGAGGGACCCGACTTTGCGAATTGTATTGTCTTTGGCGTGGTTATTCTTAGCCGATTCAGGTTGGGCAAGGTGGGCTCCTCCATAGGCGGAGAGGACGATGCCAATGGTGGTTAGGAGGTGGAGAACCATTTGGATGATGGAGGATTTCTGTCGGTCGTAGTTGGGAATGCGGCAGTAACTGTTGCAACATCATTAGAGACATTTGCAGTGCTTAAAGCGATGCAAGAAGCCCTGACCATTCATGAATGATGCCCGAAAGACTGTAAAGCAAGCCCGAAATACCAATTGCATTGACGATCGCGCCGGCATTGCCCACTGGTTCGCCTTTCGCAGCTTTGTTATGGTTGCCAATCTGGATGCCGTCGGCTGCGAGACGAAGGCCGCAGAAGATGATCAGGAAACCCCATCCTAGGTAGCCAGACTTTCCATGGCGTATGAGGATGTAAATGATGACTGGCACTAGGACGATGTAGATAGCGAGTTCCGCAATGGATAGCTGTGTGGTAGGATCAAGAGGCGCCATGATGCTGACGTTGATGGACAATAGGATCGCGCTATTAGATGGGTTTGACTTTGAATTGGAGCAAACAGGAAAGTTCAAGGCAGACGCTGTAGAGACTGCCCGTACGGAGGGTGATTTCTAGAGGGTTAAATAGGTAACTGATAGAAGACCAGAAACCCTTAAAAGGTTGATGGACGCAGGAGTATGCCAAGCTAGTTAGGGGAATATCTCATAGGCCAACGAATGGTAGGGGCACAGCGGTAGAGGGCGTGGCTGAACGTTATGCACAGCCCTAGCATGGTAACATGGGTGATTATCTTAGTTCTTATGGAAGAATTCCGAAACCGAGCAGAGAAAGAGGCCTCGGAATGGATATGTTACCTCACAATCCCAGATAGGGCGTTGTCCAGGATGGAGATTTTGTAGGGATGTACCCTCGTTGGACCGTCGCATCAATACTTGAATGGATTAGTATGTGGCGTTTATGAAGTTGACGCTTGCAATCGGACGAGATGGAGGGTGTATGCCACGTACGGCTGTAGGCTTAGCCATAAGGCTACGACCTAAATGTTTTCATTTTGACCATTCGCAGTGCAGCAGAAAGCGAAACCGAAGGTACCTAGTCCGACGAAACCGAAACCGAGGTCTTGGCGGCGCTAGCCCTTCGAGGTCCTGACGAATCGTCGATCCGTATGCAGAAGAACTTGCTCTCATCAAATATGTATAGCATCATGGTAAGTAACCCAGTTGTGGCTCATGTGCATCATCCCATCTTACATCAGTCTCCTCCCACGTCAAAATTTCCAATTACGATGGGCGTCCACAAACTACATTCGTCGTAAAAAGTCCCCAAAAGTCCACGCATAGCCCTTCTTCTTCCAACCACCCGCCTTCCTCCGGCATTGTGCAGGGCTGATGACGGGATATCTGACAGAATGCATTCGACATACCCTTATCATTGCCCTTGCATTGCCTCGGTCCCCACAGAAGGCCAATCAAGGTCTCACTTAACTGGTGACGAGGTCCGGAGCTCATTGTCGTCCGCCGTCATTGTAACGTCGATCTCTTGTTCCTTCATGAAACTGCCATGGACAGCTGACCTGAGAAATACGCGGCCTCAGTACCAGGCACGTCATAGTTGAAAGCAAAGGTTGCGCGGTCTGCAGCTTCGGGTCGTTTCTTCGTCCCGTCCGTCCTTTTCATCCAGCGCTGATACCCTGACGAACGACCAAGAGCGGCCACTCCATTGCCCACTGCCACTCAGCTGGCATTGCTCTTCGAATTCTGTTGACCTCACGGTCTGCCATGCCTCGTAACCACCAATGCTCGTCGGCCGCCTTCGTCATAGCAAAATGATGCGCAAGAATCGCCAAAGCGCGGGGTCGGCCTTGGTCGAGGAAGGCAGCAAATTGGGTTGGTATGAGTATCCCAAGGGATACAATGCGGCGGAACAAAACCTTGGGCGCTTCTTTGTTTAGTATGGCTTGCCATACCCCTCCAATGTACGCAAGAGTCTGCTCATACGTGTGCTTACTCTCAAGGTCCAGATCTGGCTCCGGATATCTTGACCAGTCGAGCAGCGCCTCGAAGGGCTTCACATTCTGTGGATTAAAGATTGCTGCTCGATCCCTGAAGTCTGGCTCCATATTCGTCGTCCTGATCAATTCGACCACTGAACCACTCTGAACCAAAGGACGTGCAGCCTGGACCACAGTAAAGATAGCGCTGGACATCCGAAGCCACTGTGTAGGCGGAAGATATACGTTCGTGCTAGAGGAATCTGGCAAAAGCTTTAAGGCTTGGTAAGATAGCAACACGGAGGCCAAGAAGACGGCGTCAGCGTTATTCGAGTTAAGGGATGAGATGGCTTCCCTCTGTTTCTGTACAGCAAGATTGAGATAGATTCGATGGGCTTTCCCGTGATCAATGTTTCCCAGAGAGATGGGTGGCCTATCAATGGCTATGGCTACCGACTTGGCTCCTTCATGATCCAGGTACGTCCGGGGTCCGTCACTTGCATCGCAAACAATGTGCAGAGCACTTATTGCCAAAATGGCGTAAAGGAGGAAATGGTGGTCCAAGCCAAGGCGCACGCAGTCGAGATACCAGACTTGTCGGAGTGGTTCTGCCGAGAAGGTATTTATGACAACCGTCGTGAAATGGTGCAGCAAACGAAGCTCGAGCAGTCGTCGCTCGTCGGGAGTGAAAGCATGCTCGATGTCTTCCAAGTCTGTGTAAGGGGTGGCTGGACCATGTGGAGAGGTTGCGGAAGAAGACTGCGACGCGCGGTCATTGCTAGGTGACTCCAAATAGTCCGTACCGTTCGTAGGTCGCATGAATGGATCGCTGTACTCGCAGGTCACGCCGTGTCTACTACAATTCGTACACACGGGGTGGATCTCATCGCATTTCACTTTCCGCGCCTTGCATCGCTGACACCCTCGTCGCGACTTCTTATGCGCAAGGCGTGGCGCCATCCTCGGTCGTCCTTGTTGTGGCAGGCAAGCAATGTAATCGGCTCAGCGATTATTGCTGGAGCAGTCGAGATCGATTATCTACGTCGAATTTTCGTCAGATGCCGCCCGGTAACCAGCAAAAGTCGAATTTTGCAGATGTACGATCTAGATTGTTGATACTTCCTTAATGGATGTCCTCCATCGCCAGTATTCCTAGTCGCTGTGGTATTGAGAATGCAGTACCCAACGTCTTTAGATGTATGGTGCGAAATCCATCGAGCAGTGAGCTTTAGGGTCACTAATTAGCACGGGGTGATACGGGTAAAGGAACGAAGAAATTGTGCATAAGCGGAGACGGGATCTATTTTGAGATTTGACTTAAGGCTGAGCCTTTGACCAATGCCTCAACACCAATAAGCTGCCAGCCGTTACTTGATTCATTCATCTGCTGCGAATGGGCACTGTAGCCGACTAAGTGGCTTACTGGGCTCTATTAAGCTTAAATCCTACGACTTCCACAGAGACAATTGGTCAGTTCGTTCTCTGTCAAAAAGGTCTGCCCGGCTAGAGAGCGGAGGGGAGGCAAGGTGTAGATCTTCTACAACGGAAGTACTAGCCATTGATACTTTTGAATCGGTATGATTCGTTTCATACGCTGTACGCTATGCTGCTCGGGTGGCCATCCCAATACACTAACATTCAAACCGAATGTAACAAACGCTATGCTTTAGCATACCCGATACGCAAACTGTGAATCAATATCTTCCGTTGACAGACCAGAGCGAACTGAGTTCTGAAGTTCGCACTGGTACTTGAGGTGAGTATGCCGAGTTGTTTTGTCCACAGCATTGTCACCCTCCCATGCTTTACTTGAGTGAGTCTAGGCCAGCCACGGTGTCCCAACGACCCGGCACTCTCTCCCGACTTCGCTACTTTTTGTGTCACTTCCACTTCCTTCACTGTTGATATGCATCCTCTCCCAGATCTTCCTGGCCTTTTCATTACCATCTTCCTCAATTTTCTCATCCTTCTCGATAGATTGAAGTAAGAATTCGCTTCGACGATGGCAAGTAGTGGCACCGCCGAATGCTTGTCTAGCCATCTCTTCCACTTCGGCCTCGTAGAAGCGCGCTGAACCAATGTTGGTCTCAGGGTCTTGGCGATCTTCACGGCAGCTTGTCTTCTTGGGAGACCTTAAGCTGCCACCCATGGACTCGATATCCGTAATGGATGAGTGAGTAAGGGTCGGGCCTCTCTTTGGACTAAACAACGGTCGCGGGATGGCGGTGTCTTTGACCAGATCCGCTGGGTCGTCATACCCTATTATATGTGCACTGCCTGAAAGGAGATCGTGGCCTCGATACATTGTTCGGTTTGTGACACCGGTGAATGCTTGCTCAAAGTCTATTCCTTCACGGTTTATCTCGAAGGCGTGGCGCCGATTGCGGCCGAACTCTATATCGCACGGAGAGCGGTCAGCAAAATCAAGTTCGAAGCTTTCGCATCTTTCCTCTCTGCGTCGTTCGAATGGATTGTGCCTCTTCGGTGATGGATAGGACTGCGTAGCCTCAAGCTCGTCATGGTTGATGAACATCGAATATCGGAATTTCAGCATTTCGAGCCTTCTCTTAGCATCTGGACTTAGACACGGAGCTGCTGCTAAAAAGTCATTCAAGAGCCTGAGAGCTTCGTTAGAATTGTTGGAATGGTTCATAGAGTCCGTATGCGCATTTCTAGAGTTGCTTTCAAAGCGCAATCCTTCATTGAGGACTCGAATGATGCCTTCTGCAGCCTTTTCCGTTTCTTCTGTAGTGAGTCTCTCCAGGCCCGGAATCTGCTGGTGTTCTTGATCTTTTCTCACTTTGGTCTTTTGTGCGGAGGCTTGTTGAGGTATGGAAATTGGGGCTCGCGTTACAGTGAATGTCTCTTCGTGGCTGATTTCGTGCGATGGTGGAAACAGACTATGATCATATGTCACTTTGGCCTTCACTAGTTGCTTTTGAACACCTTCTTCTTTGGCTTGTGAAGGTCGTTTTAGTCTCCCAAGCAGCTGATTTAGAAGCTCTTCGTTGAGCAAATCACTGGTTGGTCTTCTTTGTGAGGAACTTCCCTGTGACCTTCCACTCACTTTCCGCGGACCTGACCTCGCCGATGGGAACAACAACTCATCTAAAGTCACCAGAACGATAGCTGTGATGCTTTCGTCTGGAAAGAGCGTTGCGGCTGTACGCTTGCCAAGGATTGCTGAGATTTGGCAATCTTGCAGTGAAGAGAGAACAAGGGCAACGCTTTCGAGGAAGCCTGAATTGTTGACGCGCTTATTGGCAGATTTTTTGGTGGCAAAAGGTTCCTTACCAGAACCTTGATTGACACTGCATAGGACTTGTACAATGATCCAGACGCTGCAAGGGCTGTTGTAGTTCGATTGATCGCTTCCAGCGAAAGCAAGGAATTGAAGTTCAGCGAATGCCACAACAGGTATGTTCAGTGAGTCTGTATTTATTATGTTTGCGGAGCTGATCGACTTTGTAATCTTGGAAACGGTAGAGTTATCATGTGCAGGCCCAAGTAAAGAGGAGGGTGGAGCTCGAAGTGGATTGGGGCTATCTGTCGCAACACTCTGGACGGCAAGCTGTCGCCGTCGGCGGACGATAGTATTTCGGGAAGATGACGAGTCAGCGTTGACAGACACCGTACTGTTGGTAGGTGACGAAGTCTCGATCTCACTCTGGTGGTGTGTACGACCGAGGTTGTTATCCGAAACGTTCGAGTTAGTTGACTGGCGTTGAGAAGTGTTCGACGGAAAAGGTAAGTTAGAAAACATGCGATTGAGGAAGCGCCGACTGCTAGACTGCGTGATGCCTGTGTGGGATCGACGAAGGTCAGGTCCACGTTGGAGATGTATTTGATGCAATGCTCGACCTGGTGGCTATCCAGAATTGTTCAGATATCAAACTCGAGAGTGAATACCGGTGGGGGCTTTGCTTACCAGGTCATAACCATCTATTGGGAATCTAGCCTTCTGGATGTACATGTCTTGCGGGCGTTTTTCTTGCTGATACAATCTAGACGGTCTCCTGAGATCTGTCATCGATGCAACAGGCGACGAGCGCTCGTTGTTCGAAGACTTGCGTAGCGGAATGTACGGTGACCGCTCCGCCCACTCATCTTGATTCACGACTCGAAGTTGTCGGGGTTTTGCTTTGCCGTTATAGTACTCCATGGCGCCGCAATTGTCGATGAGGAAGCCTCTGCAGTCGGTATTATCTGTACAGCTGTAGTATACGGCGTACTATGCAACGAGAGGTCTGTTGTTCGATGGTGTAAAGCTTGAAAGGCGATGTTGAGGAAAATATTCAATCGTAGAGGGGGGCCTTCCGCGCACGCAGTAGTTGCCCTCGAGCCAGTTTTCGAGGCCGCTCCTCGTAGACTACTCCTGCCTCATCTCGAGAACCGAAACGGCAACTGGACCCATCCAGCTCATCTTCTTGCCGGCGCCTCCCCAACCATCATTTCATCTTTGATGGCATTCAGCTGTTCATCATCCAGCTTGCGGAATCTTATCGTATCATTTCCCTGAAATCCAGGACGAGAACTGCCAAACAATACTGCATCGCTGATACTGGCTTCAATCCCGCTCTTGACTCTTTTCTCGAACACGCCTTCCCAGTTCCAGTCACCGGGCTGTTTCTGCGTCATTGGTCCTTTCCCAGCTTCTCCTTGTGCCGGGCTCACAGCTCTGGAGGCTGCCTTGGGTAATCCTCGGTAGGAACGCCAGGCATGCCAAGCTCCTGGGTTTGCGGCAGCTTCCAATGGCAGGTTGTCCAATATTTCTGGTTCTTCGAATGACGACCTGAGGTAAGCAAGTGCTGTTACAATCGAACAGTTGAGGGTGGGCTGTGAATTTTGCCCTTCCTCTGAAGTGACTGCTGCAACATCTTTCTGGCCAACCTCGTTGTTGCCACTAACTTGCCTCGAACCATTCCAACTGTCCCGCGCCCGCCTAGACTGTCGGAACCAATTTGGAAAGCCATCTCTCAGACTGAAAGCCCCTGAGGGCAGTCTTTGATCATCCGATGCGCTGACTGTTCCAATGGCATCAACAGCACCACTGCTGAATGTGTGGGTTGTGAGGGGAACGACCAGTGGGTGAAAGATATCGGTCGAAAAGGTGATCAGAGGTGGAACTTCTGGGTAGCGCTCTGGGAAGGATATCTGCAGACGGAGGACACCTGGCGTGTACTGTCCTACACCCCGACTGTTAGAAGATTTTATTGTGCAGACAACCCTACAGAGCAAAAGCTCAGTGAATATCCTGGATTGATCACGTACCACTGCGAACAAAAAAGACTCCGGACCATAGACGAGGATCACCAGGAGTGAGAGAAAGATAGATCCCTTCTGGACAATGGCCTTTCAAAGACGCACTGTGAAAGGTCAGCGAGTGGTACTGAAGAGTAAACGGTCTAGCTTACAATTCCAGATACAATTGTTGTCTGCGAAAGGAAGCGAAATTTGGCATAGAAGAGGTCGACATTGGACGGCTCCAACAGGAAGCGTGGGGTGAGGGTTCAAGCGAGGGGGATTTGGGGTTAAACGAAAGCCTAAGTTAAGCCAAGGTAACAGAAATGCCCCCAAGGCTTCCCCCCTCTGGGCCATGAGTGATGGTTCCCTCTGAGCGCCGACCATTAGCGCCGGAATTGGAGGACGTGACCTGGGCGAAAATGTGAAGATGGTTAGTGGTCAGCCAGTCGAGAAGTTGAAAGTCGACGTCCCCCCTACCCAAGTTTCTATCTCGACCAGAGTTCCAAGGGGGCCAAAACATAAACCAACCCACTCGTAGCGGGGAACGTGGTCCGGTCTAGTTCATCGTCGTTCATCCAGGGCTCATAGCGTCAATAGCCAACATTAGAAGGAGATAGGTCAGGGAAATATGCTTCAGTTTCGCCCTGGCGCACTGCCACAATCCCATCCTCGTTTACTTGATATCAGATGCGAGTTCGTCGACTCTCCACTTTCCCGCTTTTTGGTTTGCTGGCATCTTCTTCTCGCCTAACCGTCTATACTATTTCATTTCGAAAGCAATGTCTTAAAATACCCCACTCATTATCGTCATTTTCCTTCCTGCCATTATGGCGCCATCCGAAGGGGAGCCTGAGGTCCGCAGCTGCTCCCGAGGTCGTTCCACCAGATGACAAGGAAAACGCTCCAGTGGCACAGCCGGACATCAGAAGCCACTACTATCGTTCCAACGCTGACACAGGAGGTAAAACTGCTCCCAAGCAACAGCGAATATGTGGACTCTTGGCCAAGCTGTTCTGGGCAACCATGCTAGGTCTGGTGACCATACTAGCCGCCGGGATTGGTGGAGGTGTGGGCGGGGGCCTAGCTGCTCGTAATAAGAGGTAAGTCGTACAGAAAAGAATGTCAATGGTTGATACTTGCTTCTCTCCTTTCTTCGTACCTTCAAAGGGGAGGTCTCCACGGTTGTGTAAAGAAACTCACAAACCCTGTTTCATTACCCAGCAACGCAAACACCTCTACCCAGCTCGCGACCACCATCACTAAAACTATAACTTCCCCCTCGTCCGCCAGCGCCAGTATCAGCACTTCCACTAATCGCCCAGGCACCGTCTTCTCCACCGGCTGCAACGACGTCAACAACACCGTCTACATACCTTTCAACTATGCGTCCGACACCCCGAATCAGTCGTACACGATCAACGGCACCGTACTGTATTACCACATCTTCTGCGGACTAAACCTTGGCCACGCCGACACGCCCACTGACAAGGGCATTGCGAGACTGCAGCTGATGACGGACCTCGTGTACTTGAACGACTGCCTCACCGCGTGTACAATATACAACTTTGCATTGAATTCCACCGCTGGGAGTGCAGGAGCCGCGCTGTGGGCGTATTTATGCTCGGGTGTCGTGTACAAGGGCGGCGACGGAAACGCGACCCAGTGTA
>Ga0335072_10000558_pt1 | contig 70462 bp, 56 predicted proteins | sample Lox_Sample_21_FD_206725 | JGI IMG/M metagenome (GOLD analysis project Ga0335072, IMG submission 206725) | Soil microbial communities from Loxahatchee National Wildlife Refuge, Florida, United States - Lox_Sample_2.1 | ecosystem: Environmental > Terrestrial > Soil > Wetlands | place: USA...
AAGAAGCTTCGTCACCAGCTTTCACGTCCAGCATAAGTTGGACGTCGGTTCTGGCCATAGCACCCACACTGTAGCAAACACGTTTGTTCTCAGAAAGTTGCGGTTCGACAGAAGGAGGCGGGGAAGGCACGGGCGGGGAATGGCTAGGCCTCGACATGGAACAAAGCCTTTAGAATCAATAAACTAGCGACACCGACGAAGACCAGCAGCGCCATTCGCCAGTTCGGCTCCCGGTTCACTTCGGGAAGCAAATCCGTGGCGGCGACGTAAACGGTAACCCCTCCCGAGAGCGGTAACGCATATTTAAGCTGCCCCTGAAGCTGGCTGGTCAGCAGGACCCCGGCAAGAGTGGCAGCCCCTAAGAGGCTGGCGGCACGCACCGCGCTGCGCTTGCCTTGTCCGCTGGCCAACACAACCGAAGCGATGGTGAAGCCTTCCGGCAACTTGTGCAAGAACACCGCGAGGAAAATAACCATTCCGAGCCAGGTGGAAATCAGAAAGCCGGCGGCGATGGCCACGCCGTCGAAGAAGGTGTGAATGACCATGCCCAGCAAAACGGTGCGGCGCGCGTGATGGTGGCCATGCATTTCCTCGGTGTGCGTTTCTTCGCCGAAATGAAAATGTGGAGAGATGGTGTGTTCGAAAAGATGGATCAGGAAGTAGCCGATCAAGACGAAGAGGAGCGCGTGCTCTCCGGCGAGATGCACGGACTCCGGGATGACTTCAACGAAGGCCACGCTGAGCATGTAGCCCGCACCGAGCGCGACAAAATATTGCAGGTACTTGCGCGGCCATTCCCGGCGAACCACGAAATAGCCGCCGAGGACGTTCGCGGCCGCGGCGACCACACCGAGCAGGGCGGCGAGAGCGATGCGAAATGGAAGGTCGTGGGACAAGGCAGTTTGAAGTTATCAGTTTTCAGTTATCAGTTTTCAGTTAAGAGAAACACTCAAGCCGAGCCGCGCTTTTCGGTTCCTTCTGTAGCCGTATAGAAGTTGTCTCATAAATGAGGTGGCGGTTACAAAGTCAGCTGCTGCAGGGCTAAAGACCAACTCCATACGTCGTGATCGAAAGCAGCGGCCTACAAACCAAAGGGCTTTTTCCGCAAGTTGGGTTGGCTGTGCTATCGGCAACCCAAGAGCACAGGCAAGAGTGCCTGTGCCACGTGATAAACAGGAGTTGTCACACACCGATTCATCCGCTGTGGCGGAAGAGGATAACATCGCCTTCCTGGACGATGTAGTCCTTGCCTTCCAGGCGGACTTGCGCTTTTTCCTTGGCGGCGGCGATGCTGCCGGCAGCGAGCAGGTCATCGCAGCGGACCACTTCGGCGCGGATGAAGCCCTTCTCGATGTCGCTGTGAATCTCCCCGGCGGCTTTCACTGCGGTGGAACCCTTGCGAATGGTCCAGGCGCGGACTTCGGGTTCGCCCGCGGTAAAGAACGGGAAAAGGCCCATCAAATCGTAGGTGGCGCGAATCAGACGATTGAGGCCCGGCTCGTGCAAACCGTATGAGGCGAGTAACTCGGCAGCTTCCTTTTCGTCCATTTCCGCGAGTTCCGCCTCCAAGCGTCCGCAAACGGCTACCAAGGCGGTGTTCGGCCGGCCTTGTAAGGCCGAGAGCTTGTGCTTCTCAATGGCCTTGCCCATTTCCGCCGCTTCTTCATCGCCCAAATTCAACACGTAAAGCATGGGCCGCTGCGACAAGAAAAGAAAACCGCTGATCGGTTTGCGCTCTTCGGGGGTGAGTTCCAATTCGCGGAGGGGCTTTTCGGCTTCCAGGTGCGCCTTGCACTTCTCGAGAACCCCTTTTTCCAATTCCAGGTGGGGATCTTTCTTCTTCTTTAAATCTTTTTCGACGCGTTCCAGGCGCTTGGTGATTTGTTCGTGGTCGGAAAGGATGAGTTCGAGGTCCAGGTTGGTGGCATCGCGCAGCGGATCAATGGAACCTTCGGGATGAGGAACGCTGGGATCCTCGAAAACGCGGATCACGTGAGCGATGGCGTCCACGTCGCGAAGTGTGGCGAGGCTTTCGCGCATGCGCTCCTTCTGCACGCCGGGCAGATCGACATACTGCACTGAGGCGTAAGTGATTTTTTTCGGATGGTAGAGCTTTGCCAGTTCGAGTAACCGCGGTTCGGGAACCTTAGCTACGCCAACGTGGGTCGCCTGCGCGCCCTTGGCGTCAACGTGCGCCTTGGTCAAGATGCGAAAGAGCGTGGTTTTTCCTACTTGCGGCAAGCCAATAATGCCAGTTTGCATGAATCGAGAAACCCTTCATTCCAGTATGCGATGTCAGGTGAATGGTTCTGGAACAGAACCAACGATGACAGTGCACGAAATCTGATCAAACGATCATGCAATTTTAGCATATCGAGCTGCTGGCGCTGGTTCACAGGCTCTGTCCTGAGCAGGATCGCTCTTACCGAACGCGTCTGGCTGTACTATGGTTGAACGCCTATGACCAACGAAAACATCTCTGTGATGAAACTGCCCTTCGACTTAGAGGACGCGGTACGTCATTTGTGCGCTTGCGATGAACAGCTGAAGAAACTTGTTCCTGAGTTGCGAGCTTTTCAGATTGATTTGACGAATACGCATTCGCCGTACGAGGTGCTGATCCGCTCGATTACCTACCAATCGATCTCCGGCAAGGCGGCGGCGACCATTTATGGACGGATTCGGGAGCTTGGGGACAACGGGCATCCACCAACACCGGAAAAAATGCGGAAACTGCCGATCGCGAAATTGCGCAAGGCCGGATTGTCGCGCGCCAAAGCGCTGTCGATGAAGGATCTAGCCAAAAAGGCAGCGGCCGGAATTGTTCCCACACATGAGGAAGCCCTGCAGCTGTCTGATGAAGAGTTGGTCGAGCGGCTGGTGTCGGTACGAGGGATCGGCGCGTGGACCGTGGAGATGTTTCTTATATTTCGCCTGGGAAGGCCGGATGTGCTGCCGATTCATGATCTGGGAGTGAAGAAGGGTTGGTCGGTGGTTTATGGCAAGAAGCACATGCCCACACCCAAGGAATTGCTGAAATTCGGGGAACGCTGGCGGCCGTATCGGACGGTGGCGAGTTGGTACATGTGGCGGGCGTTCGAAAAAGCGGGATATGCGTTTACGAACAAGATTCGCGTGCGCAAGCCAACCAAGAAGCACAAGAACTCAAAGTGGGCAGCGGCTCGCGCAAAAGGTAAAAAGAGAGGCTAGGGTCTGGCGACAGTTTCGCGGACCAGCAGGAACATGCCGGCCAGGCCCAACAGCAGCACGGCGCCTTCGTAGGCCACGGAAATGTGGTGGAGGCGGTTGAATTCGACGCGGCGAGGGTCGGTTTCCGGTGTGTTTTGCACCGAGACCATTTGCTTCTTCAGGCCTTCCATGCGGTTGCTGACGGTGAATTGGGAAGCGGCGGTGAGCACCACCATCAAGACGACGCACAGCGCCGCGGCCGTGGTGAAGCTGCCGAAATCGCGGGTGCGCGCCAGCCGGGCCAAAAGGAACAGCAAGCCGAGAAAAATGCCTGCAAAATGCAGGCGCGCCAAGGAGTAGCCGACCATCATCCCGGCGGCATCACGGCTGCCCAGGATCGAAAAGGCGCCGGGGGCGACGACGAAACTCAAAAAGGCGACGCCACCCAGCCAGAGGCCCAGGGTCAGGAACTCGAGACCGCGAAGAAATGTGTGCATGGGGCCACTATACAAGACGGCTGCGCGAGAGACCAAATAGCAACTAGGTCACAATTCGGCCCAATGGAAAGGTCTTTTCGAATGCAGATATGTCAGAATTCGAAGGAATGGTGGGCGATAAAGGATTTGAACCTTTGACCTCTCGCGTGTGAGGCGAGCGCTCTAACCGCTGAGCTAATCGCCCGTCGAAACGGGTAAGGGTTGTTGCAGTTTCGCTGAAACGTGGAGGCAACAGCCTTCATCTATTTGTAACAGGAAGACTAAGGGTTTTCAACCGATGCCGACTGTCAGCTCGCAGGTGGTCACACAACTGCAGCGTTCGATTGCCCGCGCCATCTTTGGCAAGGAAGATGTGATCCAGTTGGCGCTGATCACGCTGTTGGCGCGCGGACACTTGCTGATCGAGGACGTGCCCGGGGTCGGCAAAACCACCTTGGCGCAGGCGCTCGCAAATTCGTTCCATTGCACCTTCCAACGCATTCAATTCACTTCCGATTTGCTTCCCAGCGATGTTCTGGGCGTCAGCGTCTATAATCCCGAATCGCGGGAGTTTGAGTTCCGTCCGGGCCCGGTGTTCGCGAACGTGGTGCTGGCCGACGAGATCAATCGAACCACGCCGCGCACGCAGTCGGCGCTGCTGGAAGCCATGAACGAGGCGCAAGTTACGGTGGACGGCCGAACGTTGCCCTTGCCGAAACCGTTTTTGGTGATTGCCACGCAGAACCCTGTGGAACATCACGGCACGTATCCCCTGCCGGAATCGCAGCTGGACCGATTTTTGATGCGCATCAAGATGGGCTACCCGTCACACGAAACGGAGCGGCAGATTCTCCGCAGCCGCACGACGGAGAATGGCGTGGGCACGTTGGAACCGATTGCCGACGTTTCCGATGTGCTGGCCATGCAGGAAGCCGTCGCGCGAGTGAAGGTGGACAGCAGCTTGCACGACTACGCCCTGGAAATCGTAAATCGCACGCGCAAATCGGATCAACTGGCCCTAGGAGTAAGCCCGCGGGGAACTTTAATGCTACAACGGGCGGCGCAAGCGCGCGCATTTCTGGAAGGCCGGGAGTATTGCCTGCCCGACGACTTCAAGCAGCTAGCTGTGGCAGTGTTCTCTCACCGGGTAGTGGCCAGCACACGTCACGCGTCGTTGCAGAAAAAGACGGAGACCACCGAAGCGGTGCTCCATGAGATCGTCGAATCCGTCCGCGTACCGCTGTGAACCTGCGCGCATCGCTCGCGAACTTCTGGGAGAAAGCCGATCGCCCCGGAGTGCGCGCGTTCTTTCTGTCCATGGCCGCACTCAGTGTGGCCTTTGTGCTTGCGTTGTATTCCGGGGCCGCGGCCCGCATCGGCAATATCGCGTTGGCCAGCGCCACCGCCATGGCGGCGCTGCTGGTGGCGGGTTGGGTGGGAATTACATTGGTGCCGGTGTTGGCCAAGCGCACGCCGCTGCGCTGGATCAGCTATCGGATGGAGTATCGACTGCCGCGTGAAGGTTGGATCTTTATCTGCGGCATCGTGTTGGTGGCGCTGGCAGCGATCAATACCGGCAACAACCTGTTGTTCCTGATTCTGGCTTGCCTGATCGCCAGCATTCTGATGTCAGGCATTCTGTCGTCGCTGACCCTATTGGGTGTGGAATTGAATCTTCAACTGCCGGAGCACATTTTCGCGGGTCAGACGGTCCGTGGCGCTGTGGAGCTGAAAAACGAAAAGCAGACTCTGCCGTCCTTCTCGCTGCGCGTGGAAGGAGTGAAGAAGAAGGACTCGAACTCCGCAGTTCTGCTGGGGACGCCGGTTTACTTCCCTTACGTGCCGCGCCGGCAGTCCGTGACGCAATCGGTGCCATTGCGATTCGAACGACGGGGACTTTATCGGCAAGAAGCGTTCCGCATCGTCACGCGCTTCCCTTTCGGCTTTCTGCAGAAGGCGCGGCGGCTGGACATCGCATCGGAAGCGCTGGTTTATCCGTCCGTGGAGGCGAGTCCGGAGTTTTTGGAGGTGCTGCCTGGAATTCAAGGAGCGATCGAGAGCCTGGCCAAAGGCCGCGGACAGGATCTTTACGCGCTGCGGGATTATCTGCCGACGGACAGCGCGCGGCACGTGCATTGGAAGGCCTCGGCTCGTCTGGGTTCGCTGATGGTCCGCGAGTTTGCGCGCGAAGATGATGCGCGTGTGTTGTTGGTGCTCGATGCCCACAGCGCGGCAGCCGCGCCGCACGCGACCGCAAAGGAGAAAGAACGTTTCGAGCGCACCGTGGATTTATGCGCGGCGATTGCCTGGAGCTTTTACGAACGTGGAGCCTTGCTGGAATTTCGCAGCGCGGGCGTGAGTGTCCCGGTTGGCCCTGCAGCCGATAATATTTTTCCGGTGTTACGGCACTTGGCGCTGGCTGAAGCGCTTCCGGTGGATGCCAAGCAACACCGCCTGGTGGAACTGGCGGCGGAAGCCGAGTCCTTCAAGCTGATCGTGACCGCCCAGCCGCGTGGGTCGATTCCCGCCGAAGTGTGGAACTCGTCGTACGTCGTGTTCGCAGAGGAAGAGAGTTTCTGAGGGACTGGAGCTCGCAGCGACGGCCGGATAAACCCGCGGCTACATCGGGTCGTTCTCTGTGCGAAACTAATCGGACCCTATGCTGCACGGCGCGCAACTCCCTCGCTTCCGCAAGCAACTTCTGGCTTGGTTCGCGCAGTTTCAACGCGAGCTTCCTTGGCGGCGCAGCAAGGATCCCTATCGCATCTGGCTTTCGGAGATTATGCTGCAGCAAACGCGCGTCGCTGCGGTGATCCCGTACTACGAACGGTTTCTGGAACGTTTTCCGACGGTGCAGGCGCTTGCCAAAGCTCCCGAAGAAGAAGTGCTTCGCCATTGGGCAGGTTTGGGATATTACTCGCGCGCCCGAAATTTGCAGAAGGCGGCGCGGCAAATCGTGGCGGTTCATAGCGCTACGTTTCCTGCCACGTTGGAGAAAGCGCTGGAACTTTCCGGAATAGGCGCGTACACGGCGGCAGCCATTCTGAGCATCGCCTACGGAGAAAAGCTTGCGGTTCTGGATGGCAACGTGGCGCGAGTCCTTGCGCGTCTTGGCGCTATTCGCGGCGACTTGCGAAGTGGCGGACGTTGGCAGCAACTGCAGAAAGCCGCGGATGAGTTGCTAGCGCCCGAGGCACCCGGGGATTGGAATCAAGCCATGATGGAGTTGGGCGCAACTCTGTGCACTCCGCGCTCGCCGCAGTGCTTGCTGTGCCCGGTCGGGGAATTCTGCCGGGCCCGCAAGCTGGGATTGAGCGACGCAATTCCAGAAACACGGAAAAAGCGCGAAGCCGTAGAGATCGCGCTGGCTGCTCTGGTGTTGGTGGACAAGGTTGGGCGCACCCTGCTTTTGCCGCCGCCGGCGAAGGAAACTCGGATAGCGACCACACACAAGGTCGCCGCCTTGCTTTCTCGTATGTGGCACTTCCCCACTTCGCAAGTGGACCGGGATGCGCTCAAGGGCGTTCGTGAGTTTGCCAAGAACACGGGGCTGATCGAAGGAAAACTCGCCTCAAAATTGATCCCACTGACGAAAGTGCGGCACACCGTGACCTACCGGCAAATTACGGTGTTCCCGTACCGGCTAAATGTGGTCAACCTGCCGCAGGTGCCCCAGGCGAAGGCCTTTCCACTCGATGATTTGTCGGCGGTGCCGGTGTCCAATTTGACGCGCAAAGTGGCGTTGGCAGCGTTGGCGCACCCACCAAAGGGCAGAAAAACCAATTCGCGCTCGTTGCGTCTTTGTTCCTAGGAGGGTTCCTCAGCGGACGAAGAGTCTTCAGGGGCTGAAGCCCAACTCATTCCATGCGCCTACGCGGGGGCTGAAAGCCCCCGCCTCCTAAAGAACAGAGTTTTTTCCGCAGCCTGTAAAGGCGTGCGCTCCGCCCCCGGTGCCAAGCACATTTATCAGCAGGCTGTTAGACCAGTCCTTTCGGACCGTTATCGTTTGGACTGCGCCAGCCCGCTGGCGGGGGGGCAATGCTATTCTGAAAATCGCATTATGGCGACAGCAACGGCAACTCCGACCGGTTCCCTTCCCGCGGATCGCTTTTTCCGGACCGCGCTGTTTTTCCTGGTGCTGACCTCGGTTTTGACGCTTGTGGGGACCGGGAAACTAGACCTGATTACGACCATCCTGGCGCCGGCGCTAGTTGTATACAAAGGGGTGCGATGGTTGCGGGGTCACCCGCCGGAACTAAAGCAGCGGCTGGCGACACGGCTGGGGCTAGCTTACATCCTGGTGTTCCCGTTCGACTTTTTGGTGGTGTCGCGAACGCTGGCGGCAGGAGCGCCGAATCCTGGACTGTATGCCGCGCTGCTGGCGGTGGTGCACTTCCTGTTATTTGTCACCATTTTGCGGCTGTACAGCGTGACGAGCGATCGTGATGCGTTGTTCCTTTCCATGCTGGCGTTTGCGGGCGTTCTGGCTTCAGCGATTTTCACGGTGGACACATCGTTCCTGATGTTCTTCGTGGTGTTTCTGATTTTTGCGGTAGCGGTATTCGTAGGACTGGAAATTCGGCGCGGCGCAAGAGGATCGGTATTTCCGGTGTTCGGTGTGGACCTGCGGAGAGAGCGGAAATTCAATCGGGCGCTATCGCTGGCGTCGCTTACCCTTGCGCTGGGGGCGGTAATCCTGGGCACGATGCTCTTCTTTGTGTTCCCCCGATTCAGCGCCGGGTATTTCGCGCGGACCGGACTGCAACCGACGTTGATGAGCGGTTTCACGGACGACGTGGAGCTGGGGCAAATCGGCGAAATCAAGAAAAACAATGCGGTGGTGATGCGGGTGCAAACCGGGGCACCGGTGAATTATCCGCTATTGCGGTGGAGAGGAATCGCGCTGACCCATTTCGATGGCCACCGTTGGTCTTCTCCACAAGCAAAGATCAAAACGCACCAGCCAGAGTCGAGCGGATGGATCCAACTGGCGGTTCCGAGGGATCTGGAAAGAGCCCCGGCGGTGAAGGTGGGATTTATCACCCTGCTGCAGCCGCTGGCGAGCGACGCTGTGTTTGCGCCGGCACATCTCATGGCGTTACGCGGTAATTTCGCCGCGGACGCGGGAACGTATTACGGCGCCGTACACCGCAGCTACGTAAACGTGGACTCGACCGGGTCGATCTTCAATCCATTCCACAACTTTTCGCAGATTCGCTACGAAGGGGTATCGCTGTTGCCGGTGGCGCGGCCAGAGCAGGCACGTTTTGCGGGCACGAACTACTCGCAGGAAATGCGTGACATTTATCTGCAATTGCCGTCGAATCTTGACGCGCGAATCCCGGAACTGGCCCGAACGATTTCCGGCAGCGCGGACAATCCCTACGATAAGTCGCTGGCCATCGAAAGTTACCTGCGTACCAAGTTTTCTTACACGTTGAACATGGGCACGACACAGGTGGAAGATCCCCTGGCGCATTTTTTGTTCGATACCAAAGCCGGTTTTTGCGAGTACTTCGCTACGGCGATGACCGTGATGCTGCGCACCCAGGGCATTCCCGCACGGGAAGTGAACGGCTTTCTTCCCGGAGAATACAACGACGTCGGAGGCGACTACATCGTTCGGGCGAGCGACGCGCATAGTTGGGTGGAAGCGTATTTCCCCGGCACAGGTTGGCTGACCTTTGACCCCACGCCTCCGTCGAGCGATCAGGCCAGCGGATTGTTGGCACGCTTGGCGCTGTACATTGACTGGTTCCAACTCACCTGGAACGAATGGGTGGTCAACTACGACTTTTCGCACCAGATCACATTGGCCCGAAACGTGGGGCAAATGTCGTCGGATTGGAAAGAAAGCTGGCGGCGAAAATTGCAGCATGTGCAAGACACGGGCATGGATCATCTGACGGAGTGGCAACGCAAGCATGGACTGCTGCGTTTTGTTTTCCCGATTTTGTTGGTGCTTTCGCTGGGTCTGTTGCGAATGCATTGGGTGCGCACCTTTTTCCAGTGGTTAAGCTTGGTTTGGCTGGGGCGCACGCCAGAGTCCCAGCGTGTGAACCCGCAGATGGCTACGCGGCTTTATAGCGAGCTGTTGCGATTGCTGGAAAAGCGTGGCTTTGTGCGGCAAGAAGCGCAGACGCCGCGGGAGTTTGCGGCCGCCCTGTCGTTGCAGGGCGGTGTCGCCTTGGCGGTGCAGGAATTCACGAATCTGTACGTGCAGTCGCGCTTCGGCGGGTTGCCTTGCGACGCGTTTCGTTTGCGGGCGCTGCTGGAGCAGATTCGTTCCGCGCCGCGCCCGCGCTAGTTGGTGTCCGGTAAATAAATGAGCAAACCGCGGAGGTTTCAGGGGCTGAAGCCGCGACCGCTTACGTGGCCGCTGAAGCCGCGACCTCCTGAAGAGAAATGCTTGGAGACTAGTGGGAAAGGATGGGCGGCCCGGCGGGCCGCAAGACGTAAAGCTAACGCAGAGACGCAAAGGGCGCGGAGAGTTGGGTGGCAAGCTGCGGGGCACCCGTGCCAGTCTAAAGACTGGCCACCACACAAGCGAAAGCGGGGAGAACGGCGGCAGCCTGAAGAGGGGCGGGGCATGCTTGGCGTGCTAAAATTGAAAAGTTACGCCAAGGTGGATATTCGCTCCATGACAAAGGTGGGATTTGTTTCGTTGGGTTGCCCGAAGAACCTCGTTGATAGCGAGGTGATGATGGGCATTCTTTCGCGGGAGGGCTACGAACTGACGCCGCGGGCGGACGAAGCTGAGATTCTGGTCGTAAACACGTGCAGCTTTATTGAGCCGGCGCAAAAAGAATCGGTGGACGCGATTCTGGAGATGGCCGAGCACAAGAAATTTGGCTCCGCCAAAAAGCTGATTGTGGCGGGCTGCCTGGTGGAGCGCTACCGCGAACAAATTCTGGAGCAGGTTCCGGAAGTGGATGCGGTGGTAGGCACGGGCGAGGTGGAGCGCATCCTGGAGGCGGTGGAGGGGCAGGTGAAAGTGCTGCCCGCGGAACCTCCGGCGTTTCTGTATCACGATTTGACTCCGCGGATTATCACTACACCGAAGCATCAGGCGTACATCAAGATTGCCGAAGGATGCGATCACCCGTGCTCGTTCTGCATCATTCCGCAATTGCGGGGCGCGTTTCGGAGCCGGCGCTTTGAGTCGGTGGTGCGGGAAGCGGAGAACCTGGCCGCAGCGGGCACGCGCGAAGTTACGTTGATCGGGCAAGACACCACGTCTTACGGTGAGGATTTGGGACTGCGCGACGGGCTAGGGCAATTGCTGGAAAAACTGGCGGGCATCGATGAGCTGCTATGGGTGCGGTTTTTGTATGCCTACCCGAATCGCGTGACCCAGAAACTGCTGGACACGCTGGCGGAGCATGCGCGGCTGGCTAAGTATTTCGATATGCCGCTGCAGCATGCTAGCCGCAACGTGTTGGCGCGCATGAAGCGAGGTTCGAATGGCGATGCGTTCCTGAAACTGCTGGAGCGGGTGCGCAAAACGATTCCCGGAGTGGCCGTGCGTACCAGCTTTATCGTGGGCTTTCCCGGGGAGACCAAGCAGGATTTCGAGGAGCTGTATCAGTTCGTCGCTGCCGCCGAAATCGATTGGATGGGCGTGTTCGAATATTCCGACGTGGACAATGCCGGCAGTTTTGGATTGGATGGAAAAGTAGACGCGGAAACGATCGAGGAACGGCGCACACGGCTAATGGCGCTGCAACGGAAAATCTCTCGGAAGAAATTGCGGGCGTGGAAAGGGCGCACAGAAACGGCGCTGGTGGAGGGGCCGTCAAAGGACAATCCCATGGTCTGGGAAGCGCGGCTGGAAACCATGGCGCCGGATATCGATGGCAAGCTGTATCTGACGGATATTCAGGGGGCGAACGGCGAAATGGCGGAGGTGGGCGACGCGGTGAAAGTTGAGATCACCAAGACCGATGCGTATGACTTGATAGGGAACGTAGTGGAGATTCTGCCGCGAGCGGCGCTGCGGCCCAGGTTGGAGCCGCCAGTTGCTGCGGTGGAAAAGCTGACGCGGATCTCGACCGGGGCGGCGCTGCGGGTGATTGGTTGAGAGGCCTGAGAAGACAACTCCTGAGGGGCTAAAGCCCAATTAATTCAGACGCATTTATGTCGGAACTGAAGCTCCGATACCCGTTGCCGAACACAATTCTTTCGCGGCCTGTGAAGCAGCGAAACGGTAGGGATTTGGCACGTGTTTACGGCACGGCTGAAGCGTGCCCTAACGAAAAGCTTGGGGTGCCAAGTGCACGAGGAAAGGCCTCACCCCTGAAAGGGGTGAGCTACAGGGTGTGGTTGGGGCGCTGGAGATTGTCCCTCGGGGCGAGCCTCCGTCGCGAACAGCGCTCCGCGGGATGACGTGCGACGTGCGCGTTTTGTTAGGATGGGGACAAGACGCAGCGAAAAACGAACGGCCCGCTTCAGAAAGCGAGCCCTACAACTTAGCGGAGCATCAACGAACTCAGTTGTGAACATGAGGCGCAGCCCTACGCAGCCCAGGGTAAACGTGCTGCGGCCCTACGCAGAAAAGAGATTTTTGTTCCTTGGCCACTGTGATAAAACACTTGCTTCGTTATGAAACGCACCTGTCCGATTTGCAAGAAATCGACCGACTCCAGTAAAGACGCGGAATTTCCGTTCTGCTCGGAACGCTGCCGGCTGCTGGACCTGGGGGCATGGTCTGCGGAAAAATACCTGGTGTCTGATCCGATCTTTGACGAAGAGGAAATTCCGGAGGCAGACCGGGGCGCGCTGCGTGAAGGCAAACGTAAAAGCGATGAAACCATCCACTGAAGAAGTGACGGCTGCCGGTGGGCACAAGCCGCATCTGGCGTATGCGATTGCCACGGTGCTGGGCACCGGTTATTTAAAGCCCGGGCCCGGGACGTGGGGCTCGTTGGCGGGCCTGATCATTGCCGTATTTTCGCACCCGTACACCTGGTTTCTCTTGTTGGGCAAAGGGATTCAACTGAGCGTGGGCGCAAATGCGCCGTTGTTGTCTGGGCGATTGGGCGCGCTGGTGCTGCTGACTCCGTCCGTCGTAGCGTGGTTGGTGCTGGCGTATCTCGGCGTGCACTGCAGTGCGCAAGTGGCGCGTTTCGCCGGGGTGAAGGATCCGCAATATGTGGTGATCGACGAAGTATCGGGAGTGCACCTGGCGCTGATTTTGGGCCTGGCTCCGCTGATGGCCCCGGCCACGTTTCTGCATGTTTCCGACGCGGGCATGTTCGCGCTTTACACCGGCATGAGCTTGCTGAACTGGCGATACCTGCTGGCGGCGTTTGTATTGTTCCGGATTTTTGATATTGCGAAACCATTCCCGTGCCGGCGGTTGGAACAATTGCCGGGAGGCTGGGGCATCATGGCCGATGACTGGATGGCCGGTGTGTACGCTGCCATTTGCTTGCGTATCGCGTTACACTTTTATGTGTTATGAAATTTGGGTTTGGAAGCACGCCAGAGAAGAACGGTATCCCACACATTGAGAGGGTCGCGCCTGCTGCCGCGCTTCCCGGTGGCGAAGTGACGATTTATGGCAGCGGTTTTGTTTCGCGGCCTGGGGCGCGACCGGTGGTGCGCTTTGGGGAGACCGAGGCTCCGCTGGCGCTGGCAAGCAGCAATCGACTGATCGCGCGTGTTCCCGAGGGCGTCGCCGGGGGAACCGTGAAAGTGGTCAATGCCAAACAGGAAAGCGCGCCTTATCCGGTAGCGCTGGCCTACCAGATCGCGGACAATCTGCATCCGGTGGCGAATCCGGCGGTGGACACACAAGGGAACATTTATGTGACGTTCAGCGGCCCGCGGGGACAACGTGTCCCGGTGTCGCTCTATAAAGTTGGGCCTAATTATGCGGTGAAGCCCTATGTCACCTCACTGATCAATCCCACCGGGCTGGCCCTCGGACCGAATGGGGATTTGTTTGTGTCTTGCCGCAATGACGGAACCATTCACCGGGTGTCTGCGAACGGCCAATCGGAAGAGTGGATCGAAGGTATGGGCATTGCCACGGGTTTGGCGTTTGACCGCGCGGGCAATCTTTTCGTGGGCGATCGCAGCGGCACGATCTTCAAGATAAGTCCGCAACGGGAAATTTTTGTATTTGCCACGTTGGAGCCGTCGGTGGCCGCGTATCATTTGGCATTTCATCCGAGCGGCGAGTTGTACGTAACCGGGCCGACCACGTCGAGTTACGACCGAGTGTACCGGATCACGCAGGGTGGGGAAGTGCACGTGTTCTATCGAGGGTTAGGACGGCCGCAGGGGTTGGCGTTCGACAAGGACACGAACCTGTACATTGCCGCGTCGTTCGGGGGCCGGCGCGGGGTTGTGCGCATTAGTCCCGAAGGTCGCGCGGAACACGTGTTGAGCGGGCCGGCGCTGGTGGGCTTGGCACTGCTGCCGAGCGGGCGCGCGATTCTTGCGGCGAACAGCGCGCTGTTCACGCTCGATTGGACCGTTCGGGGGTTGCCACTTTTGGGGTGAGTTCGATGTATTGAGTTGTCCCGAAAAACAACTGAATCAACCGTCGAGGCTTCACGGGCTAAAGCCCGACTCATCCGACGCAACTTACGTGGGGGCTAAAAGCCTCCACCTCCTACAGAGAAATCGCAGAGACTTCTGGGACCTGTCACCGGCTTCGGATGAATGAGGTGCCCCCTTCGCCTCGCTTGTCAGCGTGAACAGAAGGCGGCCGCTACAGAGGCATGACGGTGAGTGGCGCATGGCAAGGGGAATTCGCTCGTGCGTTACAATATGGGCCATGAAAGCGGAAATCATTGCTGTGGGATCGGAGCTGTTAACCCCGGATCGCATCGATACCAATTCCCTGTTTCTGACCGAAGAATTAAACAAATTGGGGATAGAGGTGTTGCGCAAAACGATCGTCGGGGACCACCGCGAATTGTTGGCCGAAGCGTTTCGCGATGCCCTGAATCGCGTGCCGGTGGTCATTGCCAGTGGCGGGCTAGGTCCGACCGAGGACGATCTGACTCGTGAAACCGTAGCCGAATTATTGGGACGGAGATTGCAGCGGAATGACGCAGTAGTGCGGGCGATCGAAGCGCGCTTTCGTAGCTTCAAACGAGAGATGCCGGCGGTAAACCTGAGGCAAGCGATGGTGCCGGAAGGAGCGGAAGTACTGGAAAATCCACGCGGCACCGCGCCGGGTCTGTGGCTGGAAGATAAAGGGCGGGTCATTGCGCTGCTGCCGGGACCGCCGCGCGAATTGAAGCCGCTGTTTTTGGAGCAAGTGCTACCCCGACTGCAGCGGCAAGCTAACTCCGTGCGCATGTATCACCGCGAATTGCGCGTTACCGGCCTGGGGGAGTCGCACGTGGAAGAAAGAATTCATCCGATCTATACACGGTATAAGGACGTAAACACCACAATCCTGGCGGCGCCCGGCGAAATCCAGATCCACCTGCGACGATGGAGCGACAATGCCATCGAAGCCAACGGCGCATTGGAGGAAATTATTCGCGGGTTTGAACTTGCGCTGGGGGATCGTATTTTTGCGCATTCCGCCACGTCGCTGGAAGAAGTAGTGGCGGAACTGTTGATCGAACATCGCGCCACCATCGCAACCGCCGAAAGTTGCACCGGAGGACTGCTGGCCGAACGCCTGACGCGGATACCGGGGAGCTCCAATTATTTTCTTGGGGGCGCCGTGTGCTACAGCAATGAGATGAAGACGGCCTGGGCGGACGTGCCCGCGGAGATGATCGCGGCGAAAGGCGCGGTAAGCAGCGAAGTGGCGATGGCTCTTGCCGAAGGCATTCGCCGGCGCGTAGGCACCACGTTGGGCGTGGGGATCACGGGGATTGCGGGTCCTAGCGGCGGGAGCGAAGAAAAGCCGGTAGGGACTGTGTATATTGCCGTAGCCGGAGCCGCGGGAGCAAAAGAACGGCTGGCGCACTTACCGGGTGACCGCGAAGCAATCCGGTTCTACGCCTCGCAAATCGGGCTGGACATGGTGCGCATGCATTTTGTGTATAACGGCAAGCAGCAGCCGCGGCGGAGCGGGAATTGAGAAGGCCCTCGCGTGCGCCTGTTCATCGCCATTGAGATTCCGGAGGAGGTTCGTAACGCGCTGGCGGCATTGTTGCGGGAATGGCGCGGGATTGCGCCGGCGGCAAAGTGGGTGCGCGCCGAAAACCTGCACGTGACCTTGAAATTTTTGGGACATAGCGAACCGGAAAAACTAGGTGCAATTGAACAGGCCCTGGCGGCGGTCCGCAGCCCACAGCCAATCGCGCTGCAATTTTGCGGCTTGGGCTTCTTCCCCAACGAAAAACGCCCACGGATATTCTGGACGGGCATGGAGGCATCCGCGAATTTGCGCGAGCTCGCGCAAGACATCGATCATGCGGTGACGCGGCTCGGTTTCCCTGCGGAAAACAGGCCGTTCGCGCCGCACCTGACGCTGGCGCGCTTCGATCCTCCGGGGCTGCCGGCGAAACTGGACGTGGCCGTCAAGCAGCATGCTTCGGCCAAGTTTGGTTCGCTCCACAGCAGCACGTTCCATCTGATCGAAAGTAAGTTGAAACCGACCGGAGCGGAGTACACTACCGTGCAGTCATTCTCGTTTGTGACGGAGACGTAGCGCTGCATGGGCGGAACTTCCGAGTCCATTTTGATCGTCGTGCTTGCCGGGTATCTGCTGGGCTCCATACCCTTTGGGTTGATTCTTGCGAAGATAATTGGAGGAAAGGATGTGCGCGAGCATGGCAGCGGGAACATTGGCGCTACGAACGTATCGCGCGTGGTTGGTCCATTGCCGGGGATTCTCACACTGCTGCTGGACACTGGAAAAGGCGCGTTGGCGGTATGGTTGGCCGCGAAGTTCACGGAGTACGCTGCGACCGCGATGATGTTAGCCGGACTGGCCGCGCTGCTGGGCCATTGTTTTCCGGTGTGGCTGCGCTTCCGAGGTGGGAAAGGGGTAGCCACGGCTTTGGGCGTGTACATCGCGCTGTGCACGCTGGCAGCAGGCGCGGCGCTGGTTGTTTTTGCATTGGTGCTGGCGTTCTGGCGCTATGTTTCGCTGGCATCGCTTTCGGCCGCGGCGGCAATGCCGCTGTTGATCTATTTCCTGTGGGCGCCAGGGCACGCCCCCCCGCTGGTCATTACCCTGGGCACGCTGTTTGCGGCGGCTTTGCTGTTCTACAAACATGACAGCAACTTGCAACGCCTCGTTGATGGCACAGAGCCCACGTTTTCCTTCTCCAAGCCGAAAGGCGATGGAGCATGAGCAGAATCGCGATTCTGGGCGGCGGAAGCTGGGGAACCGGCTTAGCCGTAGTGCTTAGCCATAGCCGGAGAAAACACGGGGTCCGCATCTGGGTCCGGGAAACGTCCATCGCGCAAGCGATGCAGCAACAGCACCGCAATCCGACGTATTTGCCGGGGATAGAAATTCCGCCGTGTGTCGAGGCTTCCAATGACCTTGGCGAGACGCTAGAGGGAGCGCAAATTGTTGTCGGTGTGGTGCCATCGGCACATACCCGGGCCGTGTTCCTGAAAGCTGCGCCTTACATATCCGCGGATACATGCATTGTGAGCGCGACCAAAGGTCTGGAACCCGCAACCCATCTGCGCACGAGCGAGGTGATCGCCCAGGCCTTGGCCTTGCAGTTCATTCCAGCAATAGCGGTGCTGTCTGGGCCTTCGTTTGCGCTGGAAGCGGCGCGTGGCGACCCGACGGCGGTGGTGCTGGCTTCGCACGATCGGCCACTGGCCTCATTCCTTCAAGAAGAATTTGCCGGCCCGAGTTTCCGCCTGTACACAAACGACGATGTTTTGGGGGTGGAGTTGGCGGGGGCCATGAAAAACGTGATGGCCATCGCCGCGGGTGCTTGCCAAGGCTTAGGACTGGGAGCGAATTCCCTGGCGGCGTTGATCACCCGCGGGCTGGCGGAGATGACGAGACTGACGGTAGCGCTGGGAGGCAAGCCCGAGACGTTGAGTGGGCTGGCGGGATTGGGCGACCTGGTGTTGACTTGCCACGGTGCACTGAGCCGCAACCGCCACGTGGGATTCGAATTGGGCCGAGGGCGTGCGCTGCAGGAAATTTTGGACGAAATGAGCGGGGTGGCCGAAGGTGTGGGGACTACTACGGCGCTATTGGGGCTGGCGCGGGATAGGAATATTGAGCTGCCGATTACCGAGCAGGTGCACAGCATTTTGCATCTGGGAAACTCGCCGCAGGACGCCATTCGGGCGATTATGGAGCGGCCGCTGAAGCGGGAATGAGGGGTTAGGTGCGGTGGAGATTCCTCGCTTCGCTCGGAATTACAGAACCAGCAAGACGCGGGGAGGGTTGCCGAGATGGGGGCGCAGCCCTTCGCACCTCAAGGTGAACAGTGCTGCGCCCCTACGCTTAGGAGAGCCGCTAGTACGTTAGTCCCAGTGGCATTTGCGCATCGCCTGTCCTTTGGGCCAGCCTGCCGTATGTTGTTTGTCCTCTAAAATTTATGTGTAGCGATGGCGGTCTCACTCCCATCCCTGTTGACGCGCCTCCGTACCGGCCGGGTGCGCATCCTCTGGCTTATGCTCGGTGCGCTACTGCTGGTCAGCGCGCTGCCGATCGGTTTGTATCATCGCCAGGTATTGCAATTAAGCCAGGAAAAGCTAGTGGATATGGAACGTGTGCAACAGACGGAGATGACGCGTTCGCTGGCCCAGGAAGTGCAATTCTTCGAATCGAATTTGACCCAGCAACTTATTAGCCAGCGGCAGATCCTTACGTTGACAGGGCTGATCGACAATGTCACCGACCCGGCGGCGATGCCCAAGGTGACGCTGCTGCTGGAAAACTTTGTGGATTCCAATCGCAACACGTTCATTTACGTGACCGCCGTGGGCCGGGACGGTAAAGGCACCAGTGCTTCGCAGGGAAATTTCCACGCGGAGCAGGACCCGTTTGTGGCCAAGGCGCTGCAACGGGCATTCGTGAGTTCGCTGCAATCGGTGAAGTTTCGCAGCGATCCTTTGGCGCTAGCGCCGGATAACCGGCCGGCGTTTGTGATCGCGGTGCCGCTGACCGATGCGCAAAACAATTTCACGGGGATGTTGGCAGCGGTGGTTTCGCTGGATCCGATCCTGCGGCGACTACAAGATGCCAGCGTCCGAGGCCGGACGGTGTTTATCGTCGACCATTTCGGGCACATTGTGGCACATCCAGAAACCAAACATTTCGTGCCGGGCGAAGACTTAAGCGAGAAATCGCATTTGGTGCAACTGATCAAGAACCTGCCGCGGGAACTGCGCAATACGGAAACGGTGCGTTTCACGGAAAAAGAAAATAAGCGCGATGTGGAAATGGTGGGAACGTACAGCACCTTCCCGGAGGTCAACTGGGCGGTGATCGCGGAGCGCAGCGTACAAGAAGCACGCGCAGACGCCGGGGTTACGGAATTGAATCGGCAGGCGCTGGCATTCGTCAGCGTGGTGGTGCTGATCGCGGTGCTGTTCGCATACTTTTTTGCGGTGGGCATCAGCGGGCCGATCCGTTCGCTGGCCGCCTCCACGCGAGCCATCAGCCGGGGCGAATTCCATCAACGAACACCAGTGCGCGGTTCGGCGGAAATCAGTGAACTGGCGGAAAACTTCAACCTGATGGCCAGCGACATCGAGGAATACATCGAGCGGTTGAAGGAAGCCGCCGAAGAAAACCGCGAGTTGTTCATTGGTTCAATCCGCATGCTTGCGGCGGCCATCGACGAAAAGGACCCGTACACGCGCGGTCACTCCGGGCGCGTGGCGAAATACTCCACGGTGATTGCGCAGGAAATGAAGCTGTCCGCGGAGGAATTGGACAAGCTAAAAATCAGCGCGCTGCTGCACGACGTGGGGAAGATTGGTGTGGACGATCGAGTACTGAAAAAGCCGGGCTCGCTGACGCCAGAAGAATTCGAAATCATGAAGACGCACACGACCAAGGGCGCGAACATCATGCGCCCGGTCTCGCAACTGAAAGACATGCTGCCGGGCATCGAACTGCACCACGAGCACTTGGATGGGCGCGGTTATCCGTACGGCTTATCCGGACCGCAAATCCCGGTAATGGCGCGCATCATCGCGGTTGCGGACACGCTGGATGCCATGACCACCAACCGTCCGTATCAATCGGCGATGGATTTGGAGTATGCGCTGGGGCGCATCAAGGCGCTTACCGGGTCGAAATTCGACCAGACGGTCGTGAACGCGTTGGAATCCGCGATCAGGGCGGGCAAATTGCGGCTGTCCGCTGTCGAAGTCCACGTCTAAACACTTTCCGTGTTGTTTGGCTATACTCAGCTGCACGGAGCTCACGTGGCCCAGTCTGCTTGGCGACCTACATTTGCGTTTTTGTGCGGAATTGCACTGGCAGTCTTGCCACTAAACACATTATCTGTGTATGTCTTCCACGACGTGGACAAGGACAAGATAGACAAATTAGATCTCGCGTTTTCCCAGCTAAACGCCGAGATGACGATGTACTAAAGCTCCAGAATCAGACCCTAAATTCAAAGCTGGCATTTTTCATCGGAATGGGTCTGATCACTCTTCAATACCTGTTTGACATCTTCAGCAGACAGTTCGTTTCAAGTCACTACGATTCCATGCTTACGGCGTATCTCCTTCTGGGCCCGGTGGTCTGCGCCTTGATCCTTCTTCGCAAGGCATTCCCACGGACTCCCAAAGGAGTTCCGGATCAGGGACTGCCCTAATTTATCCATCGTGCGCATGACTGGCACTAGACATTTCACTTGCATGTCCGCCCGTCCGCGCCCCATCTGTTACAATTTTGTGTTGCGCGCTTCTGTGCGCAGCGAACTGTATGATCAGTCTTTTTGGCAAACCGGAACCTACGCTGCTGGAGCGGCTGAAGGAATCCGTCAGCAAAACGAAAACAGCGCTGGCGGACACCCTCGATAACGTAACCAAAGGCGGGCGGCAAATCGACCCGTCGGTGTTAAAGGAAGTGGAGACGGCGCTGCTTACGGCGGACCTAGGTGTGAAAACCACACGGGAAATTCTGGATTCCGTGAAGGAGCAGATCGCGCGCAACGCGCTTTCCGACGGCGAGCAACTGAAGAAGGAAATTAAGGCACACGTGTTTCGCGCGCTGAATGTGTGGGGCAATAGTCCGAAGCTGGCCGACGCGGCCAAAGGCAATGACCCGCGGGTGATTTTTATTGTTGGGGTGAATGGCGCGGGCAAGACCACCAGCATCGGAAAATTGGCGAATCGCCTGCGTCACGATGGCCGCAGCGTGGTTCTGTGCGCCGCAGACACTTTTCGGGCAGCGGCCATCGAGCAACTGGAAATCTGGGCGCAACGGAATGGAGTGGAAGTCATCAAGCAAAAATCCGGCGCGGACCCCGCCGCGGTGGTCTACGACGCGATGGCCGCCGCCAAAGCTCGACAGGTGGACGCGGTAATCGTGGACACGGCTGGGCGACTGCATACGAAGTCGAACCTGATGATCGAGCTGGAAAAAATGAAGCGGACCGCCGCGAAAGTGATTCCTGGCGCTCCCCACGATGTGTTGCTGGTGCTGGACGCCACCACGGGGCAAAATGGGCTGGCGCAGGCGCGGGAATTTACCTCCAGCGTGGGCGTGACCGGGATTATTCTGACGAAACTCGACGGCACGGCGAAGGGTGGGATCGTTGTGGCCATTTCTCGGGAGTTGGGCCTGCCGATTCGGTTCGTGGGCACCGGGGAAAAAATCAACGATTTGGTGCCGTTCGACGCGCAAACCTACGCGGATTCGCTGTTCAACTAAAACTGTGAACGAACACGATTTGCACTTCCTGGAGCATGCGCTGGATCTGGCGCGCAAGGGCGTGGGCTTGGCGAGCCCCAATCCCACGGTGGGCTGCGTGATCGTGAAGGATGGAGCGATCCTGGGCGATGGATTTCACCAATATGCGCTGCGCGATCACGCGGAGATTGTGGCGCTGAAGCAAGCGGGGGCAAAAGCGCGCGGCGCGACGCTCTACGTAACTTTGGAGCCATGCAATCACACGGGACGAACCGGGCCCTGCACCGAGGCGATCATCGGCGCGGGAATTTCGCGGGTGGTCGCGGCCATGGAAGACCCTAACCCAAAAACCAGTGGCGCGGGATTTGCCCGGTTGCGAGCGGCGGGGATTACCGTGGAAACCGGAGTGCTGGAAGCAGAAGCGCAAAAATTGAACGAAGCGTTCGCCTGCTGGATCACCACGCACAAGCCGTTCGTCACGCTGAAATCCGCGCTGACCCTCGATGGACAACTGGCCGTTCCGCAGGTGCGAGGAAGTAAGAAACACGCGTGGATCACCAGCGAAGAATCACGGGCAGAAGTGCAGCGGATGCGGCATGCCTCCGACGCACTATTGACCGGGATCGGCACCATTGTGGCTGATAATCCGCTGCTGACGGACCGTAGCGGTCTGCCGCGGCGGCGGCGTTTGCTTCGGGTGATTCTGGATTCGAAGCTGCGGCTTTCTCCCAAGGCGCGTATTGTTGAAACCGCGCAGGAGGATTTGGTGGTGTTCACAGGAGCTTCGGTGAAATCGGCGAAAGCGCGCAAGCTGCGAGAGGCAGGCGTGGAATTAGTGCGAGCCAAGGTGCGTGGCGGAAAGATGGATTTGAAGCTGGTCCTGAAGGAATTGGGGAAACGCGAGATTCTGAGTGTTTTGCTGGAAGCAGGCCCGCGATTGAATGCCGGGGCCTTGACAGCAGGAGTGGTGGGCAAGTGCGTGCTTTTTTATGCGCCGAAAATTGCGGGCAGCGGGTCTTGCCCGTTTGCATTCGCCCCGAATTTGCTCCTGCCCGGTCTGCACATTCGTGGCATCCAGCAATACGGGCCGGACTTTGCCATTGAGGCGAGCCTCCATAGCGAGACTTCTTAGTGGCCATGGGAAGGTTCGAAAAGCCATTCGCACGCCCGCGTCAGAAGGCGGCCGCTACAAAACCCGCCGCGGGGCACTGTGTGGCCCTGTCTAGGAATGGGGCTGGGAAGGGCCGCGCCACTCCACTAGCAGCACATCGAGGTAGAATTTCCTACTCAACCGCGGGGAACTCTGCGACCATTTGGCATCGCCCTGTAACCATACGCTGGCGGGAGGTGCTTGTCGCATGGCTGAAGCTCGTCGCTCCTGGCGCGTCGGCTTTTGGAGCCTGATTGCCACGCAATTTCAGGGCGCTTTCAACGATAACGGTCTCAAATTTCTCATTCTCTACCTGGTGATTGGCACGAACCTGACGCCAAAACAGGAGGAAGACGCAACCCTGTGGGTCGGCGCTCTGTTCGCTCTGCCGTTCATTCTCTTCTCCATGACCGGCGGCTACCTCGCCGACCGCTATAGCAAACGCACCGTAACCATCGGCACCAAAATCTTCGAAATCGGGGTGATGTCGTTCGCGATTCTCGGGTTCGTTGCGCATAGCATGCCGATGTTGCTGGCCGCGCTGTTTTTGGCCAGCACGCAAGGAGCGCTGTTCGGCCCTTCGAAATATGGGTTGCTGCCGGAGATACTGCCGGAAGAGCGATTGTCGTGGGGAAATGGCGTGATCGAATTGGGCACGTTTCTGGCGGCGATTGTGGGAACGGTGATCGCAGGACAACTCCCCGGCTGGTTCGGCAGTCATCAAGTTTATTCAGGCGTGTTTTTCCTGGCGTGTTCGGTTGCCGGGTTCTCTACCAGCCTGGCCATCAGCAAGGTTCCGGCAGCCGATCCCGCGAAGAAATTCCAAGTCAATTTTCTGGGCGACTTGTGGGCGAACGGCACACGCATCCGGCAGGATCGCGTGTTGTGGCTCGCGGTCGTGGGCAACACTTACTTCTTTTTTCTCGGGGCGCTGCTGCAGTTCGACATCGTGTTCTATGGCCGTGACGTTCTGCACGTGGCTTCATCGCGAGGCAGCCTGCTGCAAGCAGCGATTGCGATTGGCATCGGCCTGGGTAGTTTGGCGGCGGGCTATCTGTCGGGCGGAAAAATCGAATATGGACTGATCCCGCTCGGCGCGATAGGCATTACGGTATTCGGATTCCTGCTCGCGCTGCCGGCTTTGTCGTTCAACACCGTGCTGGTGCTGCTGGCGCTGCTGGGGTTCTTCGGCGGGTTTTTTATCGTGCCGATCAGCGCGTTGCTGCAACACCGGCCGGAAGAGCAACATCGCGGTGGCGTGCTGGCGAGCGCCAACCTTCTCTCGTTCGTGGGAATTTTGGGCGCATCGGTTGTCTATTATATCTGCAAACATTTTCTGCAGCTCGGCCCCATCGGGATTTTCTTTTGGGCTTCGGCGGGAACGCTGGCCGCGCTCGTCTATGTTTTGTGGCTACTGCCTGATTCTCTGCTGCGTCTGTTGTTGTGGATCGCCGCGCACACGCTCTACCGGCTGGATCTGAAAGGCCAGGAGTACATTCCCGCACGTGGCGGTGCGCTGCTGACGCCAAACCACACATCGTGGGTCGACGCGGTTTTGCTAATCGCCGCTACGGATCGGCCGATTCGATTCCTGATGTTCAAGGGGGTTTACGACCATCCAGCCATTAAACCGTTCGCCAAAATGCTCAAGATCATCCCCATAGCTTCCGATCAGGGAGCGCGAGAGATGATTCATTCGCTTCGCGAAGCGTCGGAAGCTCTGCGCAATGGCGAAGTGGTTTGTATTTTTCCGGAGGGAGAAATTACGCGCATTGGCCAGATGCTGCCCTTCCGCCGGGGATTCGAACGCATCGTCAAAGGCATCGACGTGCCGATTATTCCAGTGAACATCGATGGCATTTGGGGCTCAATCTTCAGCTTTTCCGGCGGGCACTTCCTGTGGAAGTGGCCGCGGGCGATTCCCTACCCCGTGCGCATCACCTTTGGAAAGCCACTGCCTTCTACGGCCTCAGCGCCGGAAGTGCGCCGCGCCGTACAGGATTTGGGCGTCGATGCGTTCCAACGGCGGCGGCGCTATATGAAACCGCTGACGCGGTCTTTTATGCAGGCGGCACGGCGCAATCCGCGTCGGTTTGCGATGGCCGACGGGCACACACCGAAGGTCACCTTTGGGGAGTCGCTGATCAAGAGCGTGTTTCTGGCGCGGCGGCTCCGGCCCCTTTGGCGCGATCAGAAAATGGTCGGCATCCTTCTGCCGCCATCGATTCCCGGAGCACTGGTGAACTGGGCCGCGCTCCTGCTCGGCAAAGTGCCCATCAATCTGAACTACACTTCGTCGAACGAGTCGATCGCATCGTGCGCGCGGCAATGCGAACTAAAAACCGTGGTCACCTCGCGGCAATTCCTGGAAAAAGTGCCGATCCAGCCGCCCGGCGAACTGATCTATGCGGAAGACTTGGCGCTTAGTCCCAAATTCACGGAGAAAATGGCGGCGTTGCTGGCAGCCAAACTACTCCCCGCGCGCCTGCTGGAATGGTTTCTCGGAGTACCCAACCCGCCCTCGCTAGACGACACTGCCACGGTCATTTTCTCCAGTGGTTCCACCGGCGATCCAAAAGGGGTGGTGCTCTCGCATTTCAATCTTGCTTCGAACGTCGAGCAGCTGGAGCAGGTATTTCATCTGAATGCCAACGACCGCATCCTGGGGATTCTGCCGTTCTTCCATTCGTTCGGCTTCACGGGAACACTCTGCCTGCCGCCGCTGGCGGGAATGGGCGTGGTTTTTCACGTTAGCCCTCTGGACGCGCAGGCCATCGGGGCATTGGTCAGCAAATATTCGATTACGATGCTGCTATCCACGCCGACCTTTCTGAACACCTACGCGCGGCGCATTCCACCGGAAGGATTTGGCAGTTTGCGCATCGTGATGGCCGGCGCGGAGAAATTGCCGGAACGAATCGCCCAAGGTTTTGAGGACCACTTTGGGATCCGCCCGCTCGAGGGCTATGGCTGCACAGAATGTTCACCGGTGGTGGCCGTGAATACGTACGATTTCCGTGCGGCGTATTTCCGCCAAGTGGGAGCGAAACGCGGCACCATTGGTCATCCCCTTCCGGGGATCGGAGTACACATCATCGACCCAGAATCCGGCGAAGCGCTGCCCGCGGACAAGCCGGGGCTGCTGCTGGTGCGAGGGCCAAATGTCATGGTCGGGTACCTGAACCAGCCGGAGAAAACGGCGGAAGTACTGAAAGATGGCTGGTACAACACCGGCGACATTGCGGCCGTGGATGAAGACGGTTTTCTGCGCATCACCGATCGGCTGAGCCGCTTCAGCAAAATTGGCGGGGAGATGGTGCCGCACATTCGCGTGGAGGAGAAGCTACACGAGTTGCTGGGAGCAGATCAGCAGGTGCTGGCGGTCACGGCGATTCCCGACGAGAAAAAGGGGGAAAGGCTGGTGGTGATACACACCTTGAAAGAAGCAGCGCTGAAAGATTTGCTGGAGAAACTTGGAAAAACGGATTTACCGGCACTGTGGAAACCACGGCCTGACCAATTCCTTTTTGTGGAGAAACTGCCTTATTTGGGGACGGGAAAACTAGACTTGCGCAAATTGCGAGAGATTGCGCAGGCCGGAAGCACTACGGTGGCGCATTAGCCGAGCTGGCGATTAGTCTTCGAAACCAAACCCACGCAGCAAGCAGCTCATGGCACAGTGCACTTCGCCATTCGGAAGCAAGGAACATTCGGCCACCGACCAGTCCGCATCCTCTCCCTGGATTTTCACCGCGGCGATATGCGCGATCTTGTCCTTATTGGGACAAACCACGTCGCGAAAGCGGAAGCTACAATTTTGCAGGATGCGGTCGAGAATTTCCGGATCGTTCATTCCTCTCCTCCGTCCAAAGGGTGTAAAAGCAGGCCAGATTTTGTTCGCGCTAGCATCTCCGCGTAGATACCAGCGCGAACACAGAAATTCCCGCGAGCTTGGGAGGGCCCTCGATTCTAGGCCGGTACTACTCTTCCTTGAGCCTCGCCTGGGACAGGCAATCCATTCCGCAGTGCACTGCGCCTGGCGGTAAGAGCGAGCAATCGATAACACGCCAGCCGCCCCAACCTTCCTCACTCATGGACCAGTTGGCAACGATTACGGCGGCATCCCGGTTGTAAACCGAACAGTGGACTTTTTGCGGGTACGTTTTTGCAGCTTCCGGATGGGGGTCGGTCAGCTTAGGATCGAACACAAACCACCTCCGACCAGGAGCGTGGTCTGCCCCATCTTCGCTCCCCGTGTCGGTGCGCGTCAAGGGCCGGGGGCACGTTCGACGCCAGCGCAAGAAACCAAATGAGAAATGTCGACGGGTCCATTTGGATACTTCCAATCGGGTGCAGCATCTATCGTTAGGGAAGAACGCGGCGGCGTTGCTGTCTGGAAGATTGGTGTTGGGTTTCCGCGCATGAATTGCTGGCGTCAGGACGGATAGCCAGAGGCGGGAGGGACACGTGGCTTCTCTTCGTCCGCAAAGAATCATTCGGCCTTGCGGAACCATGCTTCCGCTCAGTTTGGCTGTTTTGGGTTTTGGAATGCTGCTTGGCGAGTGGCTCGCCGCACAATCTCCAACGGCCGCGCAGTCAGCGCCAGAAGCTGCGACATTGCCGCCGGTCCCGGCCGCCGGTCCGCTGGCGAAACCTCGCTCACTCCATCAAGTCGGGCTTCCGCTTCTGCAAACGCTAGCAGAGATTCCTGAGGACAATCCCCAGAGCCAGCAAAAAATCGCGCTGGGAGAAAAGCTATTTTTCGATCCGCGTCTTTCCGCCGACGGGACAGTGGCCTGCGCTACGTGTCACGATCCGGCACGCGCCTTTACGGACGGTAAGGTCACCTCGGTGGGCATCAAGGGCCGCATCGGACAACGCAACGCGCCTACGATTCTGAATGCGCTCTATTATCAAGCGCAGTTCTGGGATGGACGCGCCGCCACGCTTGAAGAGCAGGCGGGGTTGCCAATCACCAATCCAAGCGAGATGGGGCAGCCTAGCCTGGCCGCGGCAGTGACGAGCCTGTCCGCAATTCCCGAGTACAAAGATGCTTTCCAGAGTGTGTTTGGGCAAGCTGCCAACACTCGCAATCTGGTGCAAGCGATCGCTGCCTACGAACGCACGCTGGTTTCCTTCGATTCACCTTTTGACCATTTCCTGGCGGGAGACGCAAAGGCGATTGGCGATGACGCGAAACGCGGGTGGATTCTGTTCAATACGCGCGCGCATTGCAACCGTTGTCACGCCTCGGTCAACCGAGACGTGACCTATTTCACGGACTTCAGCTTTCACAATATCGGCATCGGAATCCTGCGGCACAACGTCGTCCCGTTGGCGAAGGAAGCGCAAAATAGGGTTGATCAAAACGACCTCCCGGCCATCGATGAAGCAGCGATTCAAGCGGACCTGTCGGTTCTGGGCCGCTTCCTTGTGACACGCAAAGCCGACGACACCGCATCATTCAAAACGCCGAATCTGCGGAATGTGCTGGTGACCGGACCTTATTTTCACGACGGCTCGCAAGAAACGCTTTGGGACGTGGTGGATCACTACAACAAGGGCGACGGCTTGAAAGACCCGTGGCTGGACGAGGATATCGAACCGTTGGCGCTGAGCGAGAACGACATCAACGACCTTGTCGCGTTTATGGCCTCGTTGACCAGTCCGGAATACAAAGAATTGGGCGAGAAAGAACTGGCGCGCCAGCGCAGGTTGTCGCGAACCAACCGGCCACAACGCGACACCGCTCGAGCTTTTGGACCGAAGCCGGAAAAACCTCCACGGCCCGATCTGTGAACTTAGACATGCAGGAATTCGATTGTCCGGAAGCAGTAGCTGTGGTGCGCACGAACTATTATTCGTAGCGCAGCGCGACGTTGGGATCGACGCGGGAGGCGCGATGCGCCGGAATCCAGCAAGCTGCCAAGGCCACGGCGAGCAAAATGGCCGCGACCGTGCTGAAGGTCAAGGCATCGTAAAAGCTGATCCCAAAGAGCATGGTGGCCATGAGGCGGCCGAGCAAAGCGGCAGCGAGCAGGCCCGCAAGCACGCCAAAGACGGCCATCTGGCCGGCTTGCCGCAAGACCATGGCGACAACCGTGGAGCGCTTGGCTCCCAGGGCCATGCGAATGCCGATTTCGTGGGTTCGCTGGCCGACAGTGTAAGAAATGACCCCGTAAATCCCAATGGAGGAAAGCACAACAGCGAAAAGCGCGAAGACGCCGAGTAGCACCATGGCGAATCGTTTGGTGGCCAAGGAGTCGGAGATGATGCCGTTCATGGATTCCACGTTGTAGACCACGGAGTCGCTGCTGACGCTTTGCAGGGCGCGGGTGAGGGCAGCGGTGATGCCGGTTTGTGCGTAACTGGTGCGGACCATGGCATCGGCGCCCCGAGCGTAGAAGGAAAGAAGCGAATCGGGACTTTGATCCATAGCGAAATAGCATTGCGCTTGAATCGGGTTAGTAGCTTCCGAATCCAAGCCCCACTCGTCCGCGTGACCAACAATGCCAATGACTTCCGCGGATTGATTGAGGATGGCGAAATTGATGTGCTTGCCGATGGGATCCTGATTGCCGAAGAACTGCTTAGCGAAACGTTCGTCGATGACGGTGACGAAAGGCGAGCGCGCGGTGTCGGAGTCGGCGAGAAAGCGGCCACGCTTGAGCGGAATTTTCATGACCTTCAAATAATCCGGCTGAGTGACGAAAAAGAGCGCCACTTTCATGTCCGCTTGAGAAGCAGGCTTGGGCTCACCTTCCAACCAGAAGGGCAACTCGGAATCGCTCTGCATGAGATTGGCGCCGCCGGAGAGGGAGACGGAATCGACGCCGGGGATAGCCGCGATGGAGTCGTGAATCTGGCGAAGCGCTTGACGAATGGCATCGGGATTGGAGCCCAGGGGTTGCGCCGTGTTGAAACTGAAATTGACGACATTGTTGGGATCGAAGCCGGGATCGACGCGCCAAATCTTGGTGAGGCTGCGAATCATCAAGCCTGCGGCGACGAGGAGCACGACGGCGAGAGCCATTTCCATGGCCACAAATGCGCCTTGCGCACGGTGATGCGTGCCCGTGAGGCCGCGGCCACCTTCGCGCAGCGTTTTTTGAATGTCCGTGCGGGCGCTTTTAAACGCCGGGACCAGGCCGAACAAAATACCGGCGAGGACGGAAGCACCGAGAGTGAACAAGAGGACGCGGGCGTCGAGATGAATGTCGTGGGCGCGCGGCAAAGCTTCCGGCAAAACTTTGAGAGCGGCTTGGGTGCCCCACGCGGCGAGCAGAGTGCCCAAGGCGCCGCCAATTAGCGCGAGCAATACGCACTCGGTGAGAAGCTGGCGAACCACGCGACCATTGCTCGCACCAAGCGCAGTGCGCATGGCAAATTCGCGGGTCCTGCCGGTGGAGCGGGCAAGCAAGAGATTGGCGACGTTCACGCAGGCGATGAGCAGAACGAAACCAACGGCAGCGAGGAGCATGAGCAAGAACGGCTGGATGTCGCCGATTAAATTTTGTTTTAACGGGACAAGCGTGATGCCCTGGCCCTTGTCGATATCGGGATAGACTTCGGCGAGATGATTGGCCACGCCGGACATATCGGAATTGGCCTGGGCTAAGGTAACACCGGGCTTTAAGCGTCCGACAGCGTCCATGCCCATGCCGGTGCGGCGGTCACGGAACAAGGGGTTGCTCCATTGTCCGATGGGGACGAAGACTTCTGGGTTGGAGTGGTAATTGTTGTTCTCGTAGTGAAAGGTGGCAGGAATAACGCCGGTGATGGTGTAGAAGTTGCCATCGAGCTGGATGGATTTGCCAACGATATCTGGAGCGGAGTTGAATTTGCGCTTCCACAAACCTTCGCTGATGAGGGCTACGGGAGCAGCGCCGAGTTGATCTTCTTTTGCGTCGAAGTTGCGGCCGATGATGGGGTTTACGCCGAGGAGCGGGAAAAACGTGGCGGAAACCATGTCGGCCCGGAGGCGCTCGGGCTCACCCGTGCCGGTCATAGTAAATGTTTCTCCTCGGAAAGAGGCGAGGGACGCGAACGAATGATTCTGGCGGGACCAGTCAAGAAAATTGGGATAGGAGATGGAGGCTTTGTCGAACTCATAGGCGTGGGTGTATAAGGCGACCAGCCGGTCCGGTTGTGCGTATGGCAAGGGATTCAAGAGCACGCCGTTAACGACGGAAAACAAGGCGGTGTTGGCGCCAATGCCGATGGCGAGCGTCAGGATGGCGATGACCGCGAATCCCGGAGACTTGCGCAACATGCGCGCGCCGTAGCGCACGTCTTGCCAGAAATGGTCCCACCAGAGCCAGCGGTCGGATTCGTAGAAGCGCTCTTTGGTTCGCAGGACATTACCGAAGGCACGCCGCGCAGCAGCCTGTGCCTGCTCTTCACTGAGACCCAGTTCTCGGTGGCGTTCGTACTCAAGTTGTAAGTGGGACTCAATCTCGTCGTCAAACTCATGCAGTTTGCGTTTTCGCCCAAACATGGCTGTTAACCTCCCAGAGGTTCCGACCCGAGAATGCGGCCGATGGCTTTCTCGAGCCTTCGCCACTTTGTTGTTTCTTTGCCAAGTTGTTTGTGGCCCGCGGCCGTCAGGGTATAGAAACGAGCCTTGCGGTTATTGGACGAGGTGCCCCACTTTGCCGCGATCCATCCTCGGTCTTGCAAGCGCTGGAGCGCAGGATAGAGGGCGCCATGTTCAACCAGCAACTCTTCGTCGGAGGTGGACTGAATGGCGCGAGCGATGCCTTGACCGTGCTGCGGGCCAAAGATCAAGGTGCGCAAGATGAGCAAATCGAGGGTGCCCTGAAGGAGCTCAAGCTTTTCGTTATCTTTTTGGGTCGCCATTTCCCGAGTGTCTATCGCTTCAGGTAAGATGTCAACCCAAGAATGAAGCGAAGTGGGGTGTGCTGTGATTTTGGTGGGGGTCCCGGTGGCTTACCCCTGCTGGACGCAGTTGCGAACTGAACGCGATACTATGAAGTTAGAGACTCGGAGAAGATTGCATGTTTACTGGCATCATCGAGCACCTTGGCACGGTTCATTCTTTGCAGGTTCATGCGGAGGGCGGGCGGCTGACGATTCATGCTCCGAGCGTGTCTGCGCATCTAGCGATTGCCAATAGTATCGCCGTCGATGGTTGCTGCTTGACGGTGGTTCAGCTGGAGGGCGAGCTGTTTTCGGCCGATCTTTCCGGCGAAACGTTGCGCAAAACTTCCCTCGGCCAGTGGCACAGCGGCATGCGCGTAAATCTGGAGCAGCCCATGACCGCGGGCAAGGAATTTGGAGGGCACTTTGTGCTGGGGCACGTCGATACGGTTGGGCGGGTCACGCGGCTCGACGCTGAGGGTGAAAATTGGTGGTACGGGGTCGAAGTGCCGGAAGGTTTCGCGAAGTACATCGTGCCCCAAGGCTCTGTGGCGATCGACGGCATCAGCCTGACGGTGGCGCGCTGGAATGGGCGCGTGGCGGAAATCGCCATTATTCCGTTCACTTATGAGCACACGAATATTCAGGGTAAGAAAATCGGCGATGCGGTGAATCTAGAAGGCGACGTCCTGGGGAAATACGTCGAGCGGTATCTGCAAGCGCGAAGCGGCGGCAAGACGGCTAGTGCGCTTTCGATCGAACAACTTGTTAGTCAGGGTTTTTGAGGCCTGGCCGGTATTTTGGCCTGCAACGGTGTCAGCCAGCTGAACCGCCGGATCTCGACCGATCCAGATAATGTGCTACTGCAGACACCGAGCAGAAACTGTCAGGTGAGATCCTTCGCCCGCAGAAAACGCGGGCTCAGGATGACAGGTCTCGTGCAATAGTTACTGACAAGCTTCATGCGGTTATACGAATCAATGTTTTGCTTCGCTGAGTTTGGAGCGCGCGCCCCGCCAATAAAGAATCAGGCCAATCAGGATGGAACCCAAGGTTCCGCCGAGCAGCCTCGCCTCGAAACTCCACTTATTCAGGGTTTCGCCCGGGGGCACCAGGGATACGAAAATGCCGATCAACACGACCACAAAGCCGAGCACGCCGCTGGACCACAAGCCCAATTTTCCGCCAGGAATCAGGACGTTGTGCGAATTTGCAGTGCGATCGTTACGCGACGAAAGCTTGAGCACCGCCGCAAACATATACAGAAACGGAATGAAGTACAGGATGATCGCGGCATCAATCAGGATTTGATACGCGGCCTGCACGGTCTCGCTGCGAATCTGGCTGAGCAGCAAGATCGCGCCGGAGAGGCCCGCCTGCACCAGGATCGAAACGTACGGCGTTTTCCAGCGTGGATGAATCTTGCCGAAAAACGCCGGCAAATAGCGGTCGATGCCGACCACAAAAGGAACTCGGGCGATTCCGGCGACGGTGCTGCCGACTCCGCCGGCGTTACCGATAGAAACCAGCATGGCCGCCAGGATCCCGAGGAATCCCAACTTCAAGACAACCGACCCAAGAGTGATGGCGTGAAACACGCCGCTTTGCGGATCGATATCGGCCGCCGGGGCCAGCGAAAGCACCGCGAAGGTGCCCAGAATGTAGGCAATGGCAATCAGCGCGCCGGCGGCAAACACGGCGCGCGGCAAGGTGCGGCGTGGGTCGCGCACTTCCTCGCTCATCGCGGACACCAGTTCTAGACCGGTGAAGGCAAAAGCGATTTGCGACCAAAAGTTCACGGTGTCCCAGTTCCACGTCGGGCGCATGTTCGCCCAAGTGAAATGCGTGGCGGAGCCCTGCTTGAAATAAACCAGAACGGCAATTCCGCCTAGCATCAGTAACGGAGCATAGGTGGCCACGCCTCCGGCGTTCTGCAGCCATTTGCCGATGTTCAGGCCGATGATGTTCAAGAGCACCGCGACCAATAGCAACCCCAGCGAAACCCACAACAGAAAGCTGCGGTCCTGCGACAGCGCCATCCCTTTAGCGCCGAAAACATATGCGCTCATCGAGGCGCTGGCGAGCAGCAGACCCGGAAAGTAGAACACGGTGTAGATCCAATAGGTCCAACCGGCGACAAATCCGTGAAAATCACCGAACGCTTCCTTGGCCCAAACGTACAGCCCACCTTCATCGGGAAAGCGCGAGGACAATTCATTAATCACGAACGCACCGGGCACAAAAAAGAACAGCGCGGCAATTACCCACAGGCTGATGGAAGAAGTGCCGTTGTGCCCCGCCGCGGCGATCCAGCGCGGACCGAGGACGGTGGCGATGTTGAACAACAGGACATCCCAAAAACCCATGGTTTTTCGGAGTTGCGCCTTGGCATTCGAGGGCGCCACGGTGGAAGTGGTCACAGAGTCACGTCCAGGGCGGGAATGAGTTCATCCTGCATCAGGAAATCCTGAAGAAAAGGATCTGGGGAACTCTCGAATTCCTTCCAGGAGCCGAACACTTGGGCTTTGCCGTCTTGCAGGAATACAACGGTGTCGGCCAGACGCTTCGCCAAGTGCGTGTCGTGAGTGACGACGATGGAAGTCTTATGGAAAGCTTCCTTGAGCCTAGAAATCAAATCGCCCATGTGTCCGGCCATGATGGGATCGACCATGGTGGTAGGCTCGTCGTAAAGAATGGCTTCGGGATTCTGCGCCAGCGCGCGCCCGATGGCCACGGCGCGTTTCATGCCGGTGGAAAGCTCACTGGGAAGCTTTTCCAGCACGTCGTCGACTTCGAGCATTTTTGCCAACTTCATCACGTAGGCGTCGACGTCGTCATCTGTTAAGCCGGGCTGGCCTTCGAGGGGAAAGGCAATATTTTCCGCGACGGTCAGGGAATCAAACAGAGCTCCGGACTGAAAGACCATGGTGACCTTGCGTCGAATTTCTTCAAACTGGCGCTCGGTAAAGTTGGTAACGTCAGTGCCATCGATGAACACTTGCCCGGCATCGGCGCGGAGAAAGCCCATGATGTGTTTCAAGGAAACCGATTTGCCCACGCCGCTGCGGCCCATAATCACACAGGTTTCCGCGCGCTTCACTTCGAAGCTAACGTTGTTGAGCACGACACGCTCATCAAAGGCTTTGGTGACCCCGCGAAATTCAAAGTAATATTCCGAGGCATTTTGTGTGGATCTGGCTGCGGAGGTTAGTCCGGCTTCGTGCAGTTCTTGGCTCATCGACTCTCTATCTCGAAGATGCGGCGCGCCTGTTTGTAATCTTCAGGGGTGTTCATGTTCTGGAACAACCGACCATGGTTATCAAAGCGTTTCCAGGCCGACTCGTCAAGCACTTCCATGGGCAGATGTTTCATTGCTTGCGAGACCTTGCGAACGCCGGACTCAAACGCGGCCTGAAGGGCCGGGAGCGAGGCGGCGCACCAACAGGCGCACAGGGGTTCGAGGCGCTGGGAGTATTCGGGAACGATCACTTGGGCCTCGCTGTGCTGGGCCCGATCCATGAGAAAACGCAAAAATTCCGCGGTCAGAAAGGGCATATCGCAACTTAGGATGAGCGCGAACGGGCAGCCGCTACGGTCCTCATGCTTGTTCCGATCCGAATCTGCTGACGGGTCAATGGAATGCAGCGCGGTGAGAATGCCACCGAGCGGGCCATCGCCGGGCCAACGATCAGCCAAGACCGGCCATCGTGAATTGTTGTACCGTCCAGGTGCCGCTACGATGGTTACGTCATGACAGACACTCTGCAACAATTCGCCAGTACGATCGAGCATACTTTTGCCGGCCAGTTTCACCAACGCCTTGTCTTCTCCAAAGCGGGTACTGGCGCCGCCGGCTTGAACGAAGCCGTGAAAAGTCACTCGTCATCCTCCTGGGCAATTTCTTGACCGGGACGGCGAATACCCAATTCACGTAAACGCTCCTGCAGACTTTGCCGATGCAGGCCGATGGTCGCCGCGGTCCGGGAAATGTTCCAGCGATGCGAGGTCAGTTGGCGTCGCAGATAGGCGACTTCGAATTTGCGTTTGGCTTCGCGAAAATCGGATTCGCTTAAGCCGAGATCCGCGCCATCTTCACCGGGTTTGGGAAGAATGGGCGACCCTTTCACGACCTCTTCGGGCAGGTCGTTCACGCCGATTTCCTCGTTGCGGGAGAGCACCATGGAGCGTTCAATGGCATTTTTAAGTTCGCGGACGTTGCCTGGCCAGTCGTACCGTTCCAATGTGGCCAGAGCTTCTTTGGTCAGCCGCCCGCTGCGTCCTAAACGAGAGCCATGAATCTGCAGAAAGGCCTGAGCCAAAGCGGCAATGTCGTCTTTGTGGGTGCGCAGGGCCGGCAACTCGATGGTGACTACGCGCAGTCGATAAAACAAATCCTCGCGAAATTTTCCGTCACGGACCGCGAAAGGCAGATTGCGGTGCGTCGCGCTGATGACCCGCACGTCTACGGGAATAGATTGTGTGCCGCCCAAGCGTTCAATGGTGCGATTTTCCAGAGCCCGTAGCACTTTCGATTGGGTGACCGGGTTCATGTCTCCAATCTCGTCGAGGAACAGCGTTCCACCGTGCGCCTGCTCGAAGCGCCCCTTCTTCTGCTGCGCCGCTCCGGTAAACGCACCCCGTTCGTAGCCGAAGAGTTCGGATTCGATGAGAGTTTCCGGCAAGGCCGCGCAATTCACGGCGACATAGGGTTTCCCGTTGCGCTGCGAGCGCGCGTGAATCTCTTGCGCCAGCAGGTCCTTGCCGGTGCCGCTTTCGCCGAGGATCAGCACGGTAGAATCTGTGGAGGCCACACGATCCCCGATTTCGAAGGCTTTGCGCATCGCTGCGGAACGCCCGATCATCTGACCGAATTGCCCTTCCGTGGCCAAGCGCCGGCGCAAGGAGTCGTTTTCCTGCTCCAGGGTGGCGAGTTTCAGTAGATTGGCGACGCGCGTGCGCAACTCTTCCAGGTCGAAGCCCTTCACCAAGTAATCCGCGGCGCCGTATTGCAGCGCCTCCACCGCCGGCTTGGCGGTGTCAAGCGCGGAGACCATGAGCACGGGCAACGGGTTTCCTTCGCTGCGCAACCACTTCAGAAAGGCGAGGCCATCTTCGCCGGGCATAACCACATCCAGCAGCAGGAGATCGGGGGCCTCGGAAGCCATGGTGGCGCGGGCCGCGGCCGCGGAGTCCGCTTCGACTACGCGATAGCGGCCCTCGAGGGCGCGCTTCAGTCCGTAGCGGGCGGCCGGCTCGTCATCGACAACCAAAACAGTTCTCATGGACACACGAACCCTCTCCAGACGCAAGGCCAGCGTGAGCGATCCCCTACGACGGAAACCGCTGTCACTTTGCGGCTTGTGCTTGCAGTTGTTTTGGAGCGAAAAGACCGGCGAGTTCGCCCCAAAGCACCGAGGCGAGATACACAGTGAGCAGCAACAGTTCTGGCTCGATGGCGTGCCGATACCTGTGGTGCGGATAAGCAAGGTAATAAGGCAGCGGATAGACGAGCACCGCCGCGGCGTAGAGCAACCAGCCGCGCGGCCGCCGCGTCAGCACAAAAAAGAGAGCGAGCCAAGCCGCCGCGGATAAGGGCCAATATTTCCACGGCTGCCACCAATCGTTGGCCTGGTAGAGGATGGTGGTGCCATCCCAGAACCACCACACGCGATGCAGGGTCAAATCGAGGAACTCGCGAGGGTATTGACGCACGAAGGCAAAGGCTTCCTTCTTGTGAAAATCGATGAACCCGAGTTCGCCGAGCTGGGCGGCCTGATTGAGATAGCGGGGGTTGACGTCGGGATGCTTCCCGGACCAACCCATGCCGTTGCTGTAGTGATAATTGCCCATGGAAAACTCGAACCAGTAGTTGTCTCGCAGAAAAACGGGGCGATGGAAGACGAGGTAATTGCGGATGAGCCAGGGAGCTATTAGCACCGCGAAAAGAATGGCGGCATAGGACAAGCCGCGAAAATAGCGGATGCCTGCTTTGTGGTTTTCCCAAGCGGCATGCAGCAGGCCGAACGGCAGTAGTGCAAGCAACGCGGGATTGATCAGCGCCATCAGTCCCCAAATTGCGCCGAGACGCAGCCAGCGGGCGAATGTGCCCTTTTCGCCGGTATCGAGGGTCATGACAAAACTCAGAGCCAGCAGCAAGGCACTTGCGGAGAAATCCCAAATCACCGACGCAGGCCAGCGAAAGAAAATCGGGCTGCAAGTCCAGATGACCGCGGCCCAAAAGCCGATGCGCTCTCCGAGGGTTCGCATTCCTAGCTTGTAGATGACCACACCGGTCGCGGCGGCCATCAGACATTGCAGGGCCAGCAAAATCAGGGCCGATGCGGCGGAGTAGCTGCCAGCGAGGCGAAAAACCGCTGCCACCAGAAAGGGATAACCCGGGGCCACCCAAGCGCTCGGGCCGGTGTCTACGTCGTGGAACGGGGAGCGATAGCCGTCCCCCGCTACGATGTGCGCGGCGATGCGGCAAATCTCCGCGCCAAAGGGCAGGTGGGTGTGCGCGGAGCCTACGTAGGTGCGAGCCCAAAGGACGAAGCCGAAGCGTAGCGCGAAGCCTACCAGGAACAGGCCCAGGAAAAGCAGCGTTTTGTTTTCGATTTTGGGTGCGGGCAGGGGAGCGCCAAAATTTGGCGGAGCCGGCATTCTGAATCGCTGGCTCGCCTCTGCGGAACTGTCTGCGCTGGTGCTTGCGGTAACCGCCATAGCCACTAGTTTCCCGAGCAGGCGGAGCGGTGGCAAGGAAGCTGTGCGGGATTCGTGTCGCAAACACCAAGGCAGGCGATTTTTGTAGCGGGTGAAAGGCACGACGGGTTGCTGGAGCCATTTGCCTCATCGCTTGCCCGCCTGTACGGGTTCCGGGCTTGCGCGAAAGGCAATTTTGAACCGCGTGCCGCCGCCATTCTGAACTGGGCTGGTGACTTCCATGACGCCGCTACACTCTTCCAGACGCTTTTGCACGATGGCCAAGCCGAGACCGGTGCCGCGCGGCTTGGTGGTAAAAAAAGGCCGCAGGATTTTTTCCTGGATTTCCGGGGCGATCCCGGTGCCGTCGTCTTCGACAGTGATTTCGACGTCGCGTTCGGTTTCCCGGGTGGCGACCCAGACATGACCGTGGGCCGGAGCAGATTCGATGGCGTTGAGAATGATGTTGGTGAGTATGTCGTTGACGGCCTCGCCGTTCGCTGCCACCCATTCCTGGTCGTTGGGCTCGCGCAAGTCGAGAGCAACCTGGCGTTTTTCCGCTTCGGGGCGCAAGACATTGACGACATTGCGCAGCATCTGTGTGAGGTTGCAGCGCAATTCTCCTGGGGCGGGTCGCGTACCGGGGCGGCTGAATTGCAAGAGTTGATTGAGCTTGGAAGCGAGCCGATTGATTTCGTCGAGGACCATCTGGGTTTCGCCGCGCAAGGCGGGCGGGAGCTCCGGGCTTTCGAGTTGCACTTGCAGAATCATTTTGATGGAGCCGAGGGGATTTTTGAGGTTGTGGGAAATGCTGGCAGCCATTTGTCCCACGAGCGCGAGGCGTTCGCGTTCCGCGAGTTCCCTTTCCAACTGGAGCTTTTGCTCGATGAGGCGGCAGAGATCAAACGCACCCGGCAATTGCTCGGCAACGAATTCCAAGGCCGCGTAGGTTTCGCCGGAGATCATTGCGCCATGCGACCGCGCGCGAAGGACACCCGTAGTTAGATGGCTGCGACGGATTTCAAAAGTCTCCTCCGCGGGACTGTGGGCGCCGCGTTTCTCGCGGCGGGTAACTTCGCCGGCCCCCAGAGCCAGGTGCACTTCGGCAAGCTGCAACTGCTCCGCGATCCAGCGCTCGCAAAACAAACGCAACTCCTCGAAATCGCCACGGCGGGCCACTTCGTTGATCGGGCCCATCAATTTTTGGACGCGATCGACCTCGCTCTGCGCGGTCTGGCGTAACAACCCGCGGATCATGCGTTGCAGCGGCTCGAAGAACGCCACCGGCAAAAACAACAATAGCGCCGCGGTGGCTTCCGGCGGCAAATACGGCTCCAGCCACTGGCCGGCGCGGCGCACAAAACTCAAATACAGGAGGGCCAGGAATACAGCGAAAACCGCGTAAATCAAATTGCGTTGGCGGCCGATCTGCAAAAAATTGAAGCGCCGGACGTCCAAAATCAGAACGGCAAAAGGAATGAGCGCGAGAGAGAGCACGACGGAGTCCAGGCCATCCGCCCAGTTGCTTCCGTAGGCACGCTGCCCCCAGAAGACCAGGAGCAGCAGCACGGCAAGCACGCCCAGAACCCGCACCATACCGCGATGAAACGCCTTCTGCTCGTCATCCGGCGCGGAGGATTGAAAGCGCTGTTGCCACACTACCGCCACGATCATCGAGAGGATCAGCCAAGCCTGAAAGAGCAGCCCCATCGTGTGCGTGGGCCGTTCGAAATCAAAATTCCCGGACAGACGCAACGCGGACCAGAGGTTGGCCAGCAGGCCCAGCGCGGGCAGCCATGCAATCGCCAGCCAAATCGACTTTTCGGACGGTGCACGGATTAGCTCTCTGAGGGAGCCATACTCCACGTGCAGATGAACCACCAACGATGGAATCAAGAACAGCCCAAGGCAGAGAAAAGTCCAGGCGAAGCGAAGCAGCGCTGCCGGCGGCGTGCCGTAAAACAGCTGGGCGTTCAAGGCGAGCAGGCTGTTACCGAAAAAACAGGTCAGCGCCAGGCACAGAAAGAAGAAGACGCGCTCGAAGTTGCGCTGGCGACGATGCCCCAGAATCACGACCATCCAGAAAAACGGCAAGAGCGTTCCCGCAGTCAAGGTAATCAGACGAAGATAGAGGAGCCAGCGCATGGGAGAGATGTTTTGGCGAGTCTAACTCCGGGATGCAAAGCAGGGCAACGGCCAAGTGCAAGGAAAACCTTGCATGGCTATCCGAATGATAATAAGGGGCTTCACTACGAGAATGGGGATGTGAATTCTCGGCTAAAGGCTGTGGAAAGGTGGGAAAAGCCTTGACTGGCCGGAAAAAGTTGCTATTATTAGCACTCGGTAGCGAGGAGTGCTAAACACCATTCAGCCCCCGCCGCCCAGTGTTTCAGTCACACCGCAAGTTTACCTAAATGGAGGTTTTTCCAAGATGGCAGTCAATCTGACACCGCTCCACGACCGTGTCATCGTGAAGCGCATTGAAGAGAAGGAAACCGTGAAGGGTGGAATCATCATCCCCGACTCCGCAAAAGAGAAACCGCAAGAGGGCGAAGTGATTGCCGTTGGAGCGGGCAAGCGCGAGAAGGGCGAGCGGATCCCCCTGGACGTAAACGTTGGCGATCGAGTGCTGTTCGGCAAGTACAGCGGCAGCGAGATCAAGATCGACGGCGAAGAGCTGCTGATTCTGCGCGAGGAAGAGATCCTGGCGAAGTTGGGCGGCGCGGCCAAGGCAGCAAAGAAGTAAGAACAGCGGTCTACAGTCGTCGGTTCACAGTTAGCAGTTTCAACCTTTCTTGGTTCAACGGATTACTGATAACTGATTACTTTTTACCAGTTTCAAGCAGCAAAAAAACATCTCGAATCGAATCAGCAGCAAGGAACTTACTAGGAGGAAAGAGGCAATGGCGAAGCAGATTGTTACCGGAGAGAATTCGCGCCAGTCGATATTGCGCGGCGTGAATGCCCTTGCGGATGCAGTAAAAATCACCCTCGGCCCCAAGGGCCGCAATGCGGTGATCGAGAAGAAGTTCGGCGCCCCGATTATTACCAAGGACGGGGTCACCGTAGCGAAGGAGATCGAACTGAAGGACCCCCTGGAGAACATGGGCGCGCAGATGGTACGCGAAGTCGCCAGCAAGACCAGCGACGTAGCCGGCGATGGCACCACCACCGCCACCGTTCTGGCTCAGGCCATCTTCCGCGAAGGCGTGAAGACCGTGGCCGCCGGCGCCAGCCCCACAGCCCTGAAGCGCGGTATCGACAAGGCCGTTGAAGTGGCCGTCGAAGAAATCAAGAAGCTGCACAAGGACGTGAAGGGCGACATGATCGCTCAGGTCGGCACCATTTCCGCCAACAACGATAAGCAGATCGGCGGAATCATTGCCGAAGCGATGAAGAAGGTCGGCAAGGACGGGGTCATCACCGTGGAAGAGTCCAAGACCATGGACACCACACTGGAAGTCGTGGAAGGCATGCAGTTCGACCGCGGCTACCTGTCTCCGTACTTCATCACCGATCCGGAGCGCATGGAGTGCGTGCTGGAAAACGCGCTGATCCTGATCCACGAGAAGAAGATCAGCTCGATGAAGGACCTGCTGCCGTTGCTGGAGCAGATTGCCAAGCTCGGCAAGCCGCTCTTGATCATCGCGGAGGAAGTGGAAGGCGAAGCGCTGGCCACCCTGGTGGTGAACAAGCTACGCGGTACGCTGCAGTGCGCCGCCGTCAAGGCCCCCGGCTTTGGCGATCGCCGCAAGGCCATGCTCGAGGACATCGCGGTGTTGACCGGCGGTAAGGCCATCACGGAAGACCTCGGCATCAAGCTCGAGAACGTGAAGATCGAGGATCTCGGCAAGGCCAAGAAGGTCACCATCGACAAGGACAACTCCACGATCGTCGAAGGGGCAGGCAAGCCCAGCGAAATCGAAGGCCGTGTGAAGCAGATCCGTCAGCAGATCGACATCACTACCAGCGACTACGACCGCGAGAAGCTGCAGGAACGTCTGGCCAAGCTGGTCGGCGGCGTTGCGGTCATCAAGGTTGGCGCGGCTACCGAAACCGAGCTGAAGGAGAAGAAGGCTCGCGTGGAGGACGCCATGCACGCCACCCGCGCAGCGGTCGAGGAAGGCATCGTTCCCGGCGGCGGCACCGCACTGCTCCGCGCACTTCCGGCTATCGAGAAGATCAAGGCTGAAGGTGACGAGCACGTCGGTGTGGGCATCGTGAAGCGCGCTCTCGAAGAGCCCGCTCGCCAGATTGCGCACAACGCCGGCTTTGAAGGCGCGGTGGTGATCGGCAAGATCCGCGACTCCAAGGACGATCACTTTGGGTTCAACGCGGACACCGGCGAGTACGTGGACCTGGTCAAGGCTGGGGTCATCGACCCGGCCAAGGTCACTCGCCTGGCGCTCCAGAACGCCGCGTCGATTGCAGGCCTGATGCTGACCACCGAAGCGCTGGTGGCCGAGCTGAAGGAAGACGACAAAAAGTCGGCTGCTGCCGGTGGTCCTGGCGGCCCGGGCGGCATGGGCGGGATGTACTAAGTTTGTCCAGCTAACCCAGAAACCTCAATCAACCAAGGGCGGTCGAATTTTCGGCCGCCCTTTTTCTTTGCCTTTACGCCGATGTTCCTGTTCGATTTGACTGTACTAATTCCCTCGGACCCTGTACGCAATCTGTACTCGCGTCGGATTGACGGGTCACGGCGATGCGCATAGAGTTGCGCCCACTCTCCCCAGCAGACTTTGGGATTTCGACGGAGAACGGGAATCCGCCCATTCCCGGAACCAGGCGCACCCCATCCGTTGGCGTGACACGAAATCGCTCACGGCAGCACGTCGCGTGGTTGGCTCTTCGCGAGGAGGTCTCGGCCACAAGCTACTTACACCGGGGTGTTGTTCCCGGAACACTCTAATTTTGCTGAGCCACAGTCCAGCAATCCCCAGGCGTCTTCCTTCTGCCAACCCAGGCCCCACCGATTAACTTTTGCCTAGCCACACTGGGGGTGTGTGTCGCCCCCCTGCGGAAATCACAACTGGAGGACTAAAAGATGCATACCGCGAAGTCTAACGCTACAGGTGCGGCTGTTTTACTGTTGTTGTGTATTTGTCTGGCTCTACCGCTTTGGTCGCAAAGCCAGGCCAGTTCGGAAGCGACCAGCGCGCAAGCAAGTTCTGTGCCCGCCACGGATCCCGGCGTGCGCGCTGGCGGAGTCAACGCCGGGACGCCGCTATCAAGTCTAGGTGCTGCGGAACTGCAATTTTTTCAAGATGGGCAGAATCGCTTTGAGCAAGTGGATCAGGTAAGCAGCGGCCTAGGTCCAACGTTCAATTCCAACAGTTGCGCGAGTTGCCACGTGCAACCCGCGGTAGGAGGCTCAAGTCCTTCCACCGCGCAATATCCCAATATTGGACCAAATCCTCAGATTGAAGCGGCCAATGCCAACGGCGCTACCAACTCGATTCCCTACTTTGTAACCGCCACCGGACCCGTGCGCGAGGCGCGGTTCCCTTTCGTAGTCTCCAATGGCCAAGTCACACGCACAGCGGATGGTGGAGTTCACGACGTATTTACCATCACGGGGCGATCGGACGCCGCAGGATGCTCGATGGCGCAACCTAACTTCGCCCAAATGCGCGAGCTAAACAACATCATTTTCCGCATTCCAACGCCCCTCTACGGGGCAGGCCTAATTGAGAGCATCACGGACGAGACAATCGTGGCAAATATGCAGGCCAACGCAAGCCTGAAGGAGCAACTCGGCATCTCCGGCCATCCGAATTACAGCGCCAACGACGGCTCCATTACCCGTTTCGGATGGAAGGCGCAAAACAAATCGCTGGAAATGTTTGCGGGCGAGGCTTACAACGTCGAAGTCGGGGTTACCAACGAACTGTTCACCAACGAACGCGGCGATCCGCCGGCCACTTGCCTGCTCAATCCCACACCCGAGGACAGCACCAACTTCACCTTATCCGGGGACCAAATTCCCAGCGACATCGTGGAGTTCTCTAACTTTATGCGTTTCCTGGCTCCGCCCGCTCCCTCCACGCAAGGGATTTCCGGCAATCCATCGGCAAGCTCCATCCAAGCGGGCCAGGCCATCTTTAGCCAAATTCACTGCAATATGTGCCACACTTCTTCTCTGACCACCGGCCAGTCCGCGTTCACTTCCGGACTCAGCAATCAGACTGCGGCACTCTTCTCTGATCTGCTGGTTCATAACATGGGCTCCGGGCTGGCCGACAATGTTTCGCAAGGCGCGGCCGCGGGCAACGAATTCCGCACGGCTCCGTTATGGGGACTCGGTCAGCGAATCTTTTTCCTGCATGATGGCCGGTCCGGCCCCGCGAATGGAGGACTAGTGAACGCCATTCAACAGCATGCCAGCAGTGGCTCCGAAGCGAACCAAGTGATCTCCTTGTACAACCAGCTAACGCCACAACAGCAGCAGGAGCTTTTGAATTTCCTGCGGTCTCTCTAAGACGAGTGGGCGCGTGCCGTCGCGGCATTGGACGGCACGCGTTCATCCAGCACCTTCGCGCGGAGCAAGCTGCGTACGCTGAATCCGGCCAGGACCACGGTGATGATCAGGTTGACCAACGGCCGAAAATCCAACGGGTTTCCTAGAAGAAGCGCGAACCACACCACAAACCCAATCCACGTTAGGCACCCGGCCAGGCTGATCCATGCCAGAGGACGGTCGCCCCGCCGTGCTGCCCGGAGCAGGTTCACCGCGGCCAAAAGAAACAAGGCAAAGGAAGTGGACCATGCCCACAGAAGTGTAATGTGGTCATTCTTGTAAGCCATATATGAACCGAACCCGTGGGCAATGCCTCCGAGAAACATCAGGGATCCGAATATGCGGTCAATGAGTTTCATCGTCTCCTCCTACCGTTATTGTTTAGGAAATCGCGGGTCGCTTTTGATTTCTTCGATTTGGGCGGCGTGCCGGCGCATATGCCCCGAAATAAGGAGCACCCACTGATAGGTGTCTAGCGTACCGAGAAGCGGATGCTCCAGAAAATGGGCGCGCAAGTTGTCTTGCGTCGAGCCGACAAACGCCAGGGTATTGGAGCGCAGCTGTAGCAATTCCTGCACGAAGTTGTCCGGCGTCTCGCGGCGAGTGGGCAGCAAAGCCTCGGGGGCTTGCAGGCGGTTCGTACGACTCAGTGCCGACGGCACGATCGCATCATCGGCGAGTTTTATCTGCGCGCGCTCGCTGGGATCCGCGGGCGCTTGCTGTACCGCTGCTGCGATTCTCTTCAGAGCGCGCGCCTCGACGATGGCCACGTGCTCACAGCAGTCCGCAATGGACCAGCGTTCGGGGGAAGGCTGGAATCCCCACTGCGCCGCAGACAAACCCTTGGTAGCCCGCAGAAATTCATCTCGAGAAGCTTCCAGTTCGGCGGAAGCTCGGCTTCGTTCCGCTAACGAGATCGCACTATTTGAAAGGGCTTCCATGTTGTTTCTCCCGCGCTCTTGAACTTTCTTCATGCGTTCGAACAAAGGAACAGCAAGATGCAATTACTTAGAACCTTGTGCCAGGCCAACGTAGAGAGCCAGAATCGCGGGCCAACCGCGGTCCGAGCCCACCTCCTGGCGTAACTTCTCCCAGCCGGCGCCGTGTCGTTCGAGATGGCGATGCTCAAACTCCACGCGGGTTCGCTCCGGGCCTTCTGCAATGAACTGCAGCGCCACTTCGCTGGCCTTGGCCAGATCGGGGCTGAAGGTCCAGTCCGGCTGCAGGTGCCAAGAGAGCACCACGGTGTGCGGGGGTTCCCACGCCAGCACCGTTCCCCAGATGCACTCTTCCCCCTTTGCGTTGATTTCATACCAGCGCCCGCCCGCGTGATGGTCGACCAGAATATCCTTGAAAGGCGTACCGCCCACATGGTGCGACGCGGGCCACCAGGCTCCCATGCGATCCGTGAACACGCGAAAGGCTGTGTCAATCGGAACTTCGACGCGCAGAGTCTTTCGGAACACCGCGTTTTGAATCGTCTCGGCCGCCATGCTGTTTCTCCTTTTTGTATTCGTCTTCCGCAAACTTTTTGAAGGACGCGAGGGCCTGTTCCCAGAGTTGGGCGAAATGATCGCGCAAGAGTGCGATGCCCTGCGGATCCAGCTCGTAAATGCGCCGCGTGCCTGCCCGGCGGTCGCGGACCAGACGAGCCTGTTTGAGCACCCGCAAGTGTTGCGAGACGGCGGGGCGGGACACCGGCAGCCGGGCCGCCAATTCGTTTACCGCGTAGGGATGATGGCCGAGCATCTCGAAGATGGCCAGGCGGGTGGAATCGCCGAGGGCGGTCAAGCCGTTCTGTACGTAAGTATTCACTTACGGTAAGCTACTACTTACCGACTAGGCTTGTCAAATGCTTTTTCTTAAGCGGGGAACGCGCCAATCGCTGCAGTGATAGCTTGCTCAGCTTCGCGTAGCGAGAAAACGGCCTAGCTGTGCGCGCTTTTTTGGTGGCTTTCTGCCAGGTGTGCCTTCGCGGCGAGTACGTCGATTTTGTGAATTTCGGGGTCTTTCGAGAATAAATCTTTGGCTTTCGCGACGAGCGCTTTGGCGATGTCTCCCGCCAGGTGGGCGTCCCGGCCGCTCTCGTTGGCAAAGGTGTCGAAGATTCCGAACTTCGATGGTCCGATCTTCAGGGCATACCAGGTCAGTGTGCCAACTTCTTTTTCGGCGAGCGGTTGCGCTGACTTCAGGAACTCCTCCACTTCTTTTTCCTTACCGGGCTTGCTTTCGACGACAGCCCAAATTGCGAGTTTGGCCATGACGAGATCCTCCCGCACAGTAAGATGCCGGGCGCTACAGATTCGTCCCAGCGATGGATACGGTGATTCACTAACTAGCAAATATTGCGCAGCGAACTTGTCGCAAAATTGGAGGTGTCGCTTTTTCCTAACTTTCGCCCTAATTACACGGCTACAGTACGGGCGAAAAATCGAGAGGAGAGACACGCCGGAGCGTTTGCGGAAAGGACCGAGAAATGAGCAAGATAGGGCTGGCAAAAGCGACACAGAGAGAATAGGCGAAGAGCAGGTTTGGCATGCTAAGTGCTCTCAAACGGGCACCAGCCCATGGCGATTAGGAAATGATGACCCAATGGACTCTCCGAATGGCACAGATCGACCGAGTCACGCGCCCCGCCTGCGTCTGTTTCTCGCAATTTTCTGCATTATAACTGGACTGCTCACCACCACGGGTTTGGTAGTTGTGTTCGGTATTGGGAAGTGGTTGGTGCGAGAAGACCCGCTACAGCCCGCAACGGCCATCGTAGTTCTCAGCGGTGGTTTGCCAACGCGCGCGTTGGAAGCGGCTGCGCTTTACCATGAAGGCTATGCCAAGGAAATCTGGTTGACGCGTCCTGACGCGCACGCCGATCCGCTCAAAGAATTGGGCATAAACTATCCCAGCGAAGCCGATTTCAATACGCGCGTGCTGCGCCGTGCGGGCGTACCGGCCAAAGCGATCCACGTTCTCGACACGCCGATCGTCAACACTGAGGAAGAACTGGACGAAGTCAGCGCCGCACTGAAGGCGAAAGGCGGCAAAGACGTAATCATTGTGACCAACAAATCTCACACGCGACGTGTTCACATTTTGTGGACGAAATACTACGGATCGCGGGGCGTGGCGATCGTTCATGGCCTGCCAGACGATGACTATGTAGCCAATCACTGGTGGAGAGATCCTGGCAGCATGACGCAGGTCGCCCATGAGGTTCTGGGAATCATCAACGCGTGGGGTGGATTGCCGGTGAAGCGAACGCCGGCCCCGACGCCGGCCGAAGTAGTCGCCGACAGGTCAAATGCCGCGAATGCGCCGGAACCGCAACACGCCGCTGCGGACTAAGTAAGGCAAGCCAGCCCACGGCGGCCGAGGCGTCCGCGCGGAAAATCAGCAAATCCACATTCGACGTTCTATAATACTGGGATTATGCCCTCTGATCCGAATGCCTTCTGTACTGCGGAAGAAGCCGTCGAAGAGATCCGCCAGGGACGCATGATCGTCCTTATCGACGATGAAGATCGTGAAAACGAAGGGGACTTGGCGCTAGCGGCTGAGAAAATCACTCCGGATGCCATCAACTTCATGGCGAAATATGGCCGCGGCCTGATCTGCCTGGCGCTGACGGAACAGCGCTGCGACGAATTGAACCTGCCGCTGATGTCGCCGATCAATACTTCGGTGCACGGCACGGCATTCTGCGAAGCGATCGACGGCAAATTAGGGGTCACCACAGGTATCAGCGCCTCCGATCGTGCAATCACGATTCTGACCGCCATTGACGCAAAAACGCGACCGCAGGATCTGGCGCGTCCCGGCCACATGTTCCCGTTGCGAGCGCGGAATGGTGGGGTGCTGGTTCGCGCTGGGCAAACCGAAGCTTCGGTGGACTTGGCGCGCATTGCGGGCTTGAATCCCTCTGGTGTGATCTGCGAAATCATGAACGAAGATGGCACGATGGCGCGGGTGCCGCAACTCATCGAATTCTGCAAAGAGCACCATCTAAAGATGCTCACCGTAGCGGACTTGATCCGCTATCGGATGCAGCACGAACGGTATGTTCGCCGCATTGCCGAGGCCGTTCTGCCTACACGCTACGGCGACTTCCGCATGATCGCGTACTCCAGCGACGTGGATCACGACCAGCACATCGCGCTGGTTCGCGGGGAACTGGACGGCGCGACTCCGCCGCTGGTGCGCGTGCATTCGCACTGTCTGACCGGTGATGTATTCGGTTCGGTGGCGTGCGACTGCAGCCAACTCGTTGCCAAATCCCTGGAGCTGATTGCCAAAGAAAATCGCGGGGTGTTCTTGTACCTGCATCACACCGGCCGTGGATTCACTGTCGATACGCCGGAAGTGCCCGGGACTCTGCCGAAAATCCATTTTCACACCCGCGGACAATTGGACCGGGAAGTGGCGCGCCAGCGCATGGTGCAGCATGAAAGCGGCACGGGAGCGCAAATCCTGATTGACCTGGGGCTGAAAGATATTCGCGTGGTCACCAATCATCCCAAGAAGGTGGTGGCGCTGGAAGGCTATGGCATCCGCATAGCGGATCAGGTTCCTTTGGATTTGACCATGCCGAAAACCACTCACCAGTGGAGCTAAGGCTCCCCAGGCCACACACGCTCTTTACGGCGGGGCCTTGTTTTTTGGCCGAGCCAACCATCCAAGTTTTGTCGTGGGTCTAACGACGAATGCAATGAGGATCAGCTGAGATCCTTCGTCGCGTCCGCCTACGCGCTGCGCGCTATGGCGGACATGCGCTCCTCAGGATGACAGGTTTTAAAGTGCGGCTTGCCTGTGACAGGCAGGTCTGCTGCAGTTTGTGGCGGAGCAGTCTGTCTTCAACTCCACGGACTCGGGCTGACTACGGTTCTTCGTCTTCGCTGGCCGTCGACGGTGAGGATTTTGGCGTTGGGGCAGCGGACTTTGGCTGCGACTTTGCCGGCGTTGCAGGGTGTGCCGTCTTTGCCGTTTTGTTCTGCGGTGGTGGCGCCACCGTCAGGTATTTGCGCATTTTCTCCAGTTTCTTTGGACCGATGCCGCGAATGGCCTCCAGATCATTCACACTTTTAAAGCTACCGTAGGATTTGCGTGCTTGCAGGATCTTCTCCGCAGTGGATGGCCCGATGCCGGGGACTTGCTGGAGTTCCGCAGCAGTTGCGGTATTGAGGTTGACGGGATGCAGGGGCGGTTTCTTCTTCGCACATTGACCCTGCGTCGCCCAGAGCACAAGGACCGTGAGGAGGAAACAAAAGCAACGCGCCGAAATGGTCCGGCACCCCGTCACGCATTGATAATAGTATAAGTAATTAACTAATGCAACAACTATGCAAGCGGTGGTTCAGCGTCGAAATACTGCGCGCGACGGAATGACCAAGCTGCTATTCCAGGCGTTCGCCTTGCGCGTTGTAGACTTCGGTATCGCCGAACAGGAGCGCCTGCTGTTGGACTTGCGCGCGGTCGCCAACCACCACGATCTGCATATTGGCGGAATCGAAGTATTTGCGAGCGGTCGCCAAAAGATCCTCGGAAGTGAGCGCGCGTACTTTGTCCCGATAGGTTTCCAGGTAATCCAGAGGAAGTTCATTCAACGCGACGGTAGCGAACTGCGACAACAGGCCCTCCTGGGTCGCCAAGCCCATGGAGAACATGCCGGTCAAATAGTTTTGCGCATCGGCCAATTCGGCGGGGGGCACCAGCAAAGACCGGAGCTTATCCAGTTCGTAGAAAATTTCGGTAAGCGACGCCGCCACGACTTCGTTGCGCACCGCGGCGGATACCGAGAAATACCCGTGATGGCGAAGAGGGGATACGCCACTGCGAGGGCTATAGGTGTAGCCTTTATCCTCGCGAATGTTCATTACCAGGCGCGAATTGAACGCGCCACCATAAAGGCTATTGGTCAGCCCCAAACGAATCCAATCGGGATGCTTGCGCGTAATGGCGTGACAGCCAACGAGAATCTGGGTCTGCACCGAGCCGGGATTGTGCACGAGATACACACGCCGTCCGTGGAATGCCGGGAGCGCCGGAGCCTCTTTGGCGGCGGGCTTTTTCCCGGTCCAATTCCCAAAAGTCTTTTCTGCGAGGTTGAGCATGGTTTGCGGATCGAAATCACCCACCATCAGCAACAGCGCATTTTCCGGGGTATAAATTTCGCGATAGACCTGTTCCAAGTCCTCGCGACGGTAGGCCGCGACCTGCTGCTCCGTGGGCGAAACTCGTGCATACGGATGCGAGCCGAAGAGAACCTTCCGCAACCGTTCGCCGGCCAGAAATCCCGGAGAAGTGCGTTCCATCTTGACTTCCTCGAGCTTCTGCCTGCGTTCTCGCTCAAACTCCGGCGGAGGGAACGACGCATCGCGGGACAATTCGTTCACCAACTCCAGAAGGGGCTCGGCAAATTCGCTGAGCCCGGCGAAGGAAATCGCGCTGGTGTCTTGTCCCGCGGAAGTGCCCAGATCCGCGCCGAGACGCCGCAAATCCTCTTCGATCCGCCGGCTATTGCGCTTTGCGGTGCCGGTGCGCAAAACCGTTGAGGTCATTTCCGCGAGGCCTACGGAGCGGTCGGAGACCAGCGCTTCTCCAGCGCGAAAGAGTAACTCTCCATGAAATTTCGGAATCGAATGCGCCTCGGCCAGCACCACTTCCAAGCCATTCGAGAGCCGCGCGCGGGTACGCTTCGGCCAGGTCACCGGGCGCTCGGGCGTAAGCGCGGGAACTGCGGAGGCCATTTCGGGAGCACGAGTCGCCATTACGCGGCCTCCTTTGCGTCTTTGCCGACCGGGGCGCGAAACACGATGGCGCGATTCTCGGGCCGCAGGTACTTGTTGGCCACGGCCTGAATCTGTTCGCGCTGCACCGCCAGGAAACTTTGCAAAACCGTGTTCACCAACTGCGGCTCATTGTCGAAGAGGCTGAAGCAGGCGAGCAGGTGCATCAACCCGTAGCGGGGCATATAGCCGCCACGCCCGCCCTCAAGCGTCGAGTAATAATCCGAACGCCACTTCACCTTCAGTTGGCTCAGTTCCTCGTCGGTGATCCCTTTCTGTTGCACTTCGCGAAGAACCTCGTCAAAGGCAACCAGCGTCTGTTCGGCGGAGTATTCGGGCTTGTGCAAAATGCGCGTGGTCATTTGCGAAGGGCCGTTGTAGCCAAACACGTCGTCCACGCCGCCATCTGCTTCCACAGCAATTTGTTTTTCCAGGACCAGTTCGCGATGAATGCGTCCGGCGCGCCCTCCGTGCAGGGCCTGGTCCAGCAGCACCATGGCATACCAGTCGTGGGTCCGGCGGGGCGGCAATACGTAGCCAATGGCCATCGCCGGAAGCGTGCCAAATTTCTCCTGCACATACCCGCGACGCTCTTCGGTCTGCGGCGGCTCGGTGGGATCGGCAAAAGGTGGGGCGGCTCCCGCGGAAATAGGTCCAAAATATTTCTCCGCGAGTGCTTGCCCTTCTTGCGGATTGACATCGCCGAGCATCAGCAGCACCGCGTTATTTGGCAGGTAGTAGGTTCGGAAGAATTTCTGCACGTCGGCCAGACTGGCGGCATCCAGATCGGCAAAATCGCCGTAAAAATTGTGTGCATTGGCCCAGTTGCGAAAAGCCACCGGCGGCATGTCCAACCACGGGAATCCTCCGTAAGGCTGATTCAGCACGTTCACGCGCACTTCTTCTTTAACCACATCGCGCTGATTGGTGAGATTCTCTTCGTCAACCTGCAAGGCGCGCATGCGATCCGCTTCGAGCCACAGCACGCGTTCGAGCGCGTTGGAAGGCACGGCTTCGTAGTAATTGGTTACGTCGTACATGGTCGAACCGTTCAGCACGCCGCCACTGGAATTAATGAGCTTGATGTGCTGCATTTTGGGGGCGTTCTCCGAGCCTTGAAACATCATGTGTTCGAAGAGGTGGGCGAACCCGCTGCGCCCCTGCGGCTCCAGGCGGAAACCAATTTTGTAGTACACGCCGACGGTCACCACCGGCGCGGTGGTATCCGGCACGATGACCACGCGCAAACCGTTGGCCAACGTGCTGCTGTGGATTGGAATTTGCAGTTGAGTCACTCGGTCGCCCCTTTCGCTTTCCCAACAAGTTTGGCATTTCCGGAAACCGCGTGCAGTTGGCGCAAGGTCATCTCGGGATCGAAAGACAATACTTGCGCCGAAAGCCGGCTCACCGCCCGGTAGGCCTCCAAGAATTCCGGCGTGAACTGGCGCAACGCCTTTTCGTGAGAGGCCACCACGCCGAAATCGCCGCGGGCCAGCGGGCCGGTCCAGGCCTTCTGTGGCCCCAGTTTCTCGTAGTGCTCGAGCATCTGACGCGTCAACGATAAGAGCGCGCTCTGCGCTTCGCGGCGCTTCAGCCCCGCAGCCATCAGCATCTGCACTCCCGCCTCTTCCATCGCCAAACTCAAACCCGCGGCGAACGCGCCCGCGGCATGATATAGAGGCTTCTTCGCTGGGGCAATGCCCACGGGCACGCCAACGAGAGCGCGTGCCAACTTTCTGGCCGCGCGTATGGCCAGTTCGTCGCCTTCCACGGCGAATACTTTGCCTTCGAGCGGCGGTACACTGACGCCACTAAACGTTTGCATGGGGTGCATCGAGCCGACAGATGCACCGCAATCACGAAGAGCGCCGAGTACGGAAGCATCCAGTGCCCCGCTGGTGTGCAACACCACCTTGCCGCGAAGGTCGTCACCCGCATTGCGCGCGAGTTCAGCCGCCACGCACGCGATCGCGTCATCCGGCACGGTAATCAAAATGACCGCCGCGGCCGCAAGCGTTGCAGGCACACCACTTGCCGGGCGCCCACCACCGATAAAGCGTACCGCTCTTTTTGCGCTCGCTTCCGTCTGGGCAGCCACCACCGTAATTCGCCAACCTGTTTCTCGCAGGCGCCGGCCTAGAGCACGCCCCACGCGTCCAGACCCCACGATGGCAAGGCTCTTTGTCATCCATGCTAGGATACCCTGAGGCTGGCTTACGACTCCAACCGGCATGCATTTCTTTTGGATATTCTTCTTCGGACTCATCGCATTTTTGTGGGTTAGCTATGGGTTGAAAGTTGCCTATGGCGCGGTGCGCCTGCCTTGGGTGGCAAATTATGCGCCTGCCGAAGATTCTGCGTGCCCCAAAATTTCTCTGATTTTTGCGGCGCGCGACGAGCAGGAAAAGCTTCCTGCAGCACTGGCCACACTGGTTGCGATGGATTATCCCAGCCTTGAGATCATTGCGGTTGACGATCGCTCGAGCGATGCAACCGGACAAATCCTCGACAGGTTTGCCGCCAATCATCGGCAACTGAAAGTGGTTCACGTGCGCGAATTGCCTCCCGGTTGGCTGGGCAAGCCGCACGCGTTGCAGAGTGGGTACCGGGTTGCGAGTGGAGAATTGCTGGTATTCACGGACGCCGACGTCAAGTTTCAAGGCGATGCCCTGCGGCGCATTGTGACGTTGTTTCGCGCCCGGGGTTTGGATCATCTGACCTTGCTCGGCGACGTGGAGCGCAGCGGCTTTTGGGACACCGTGCTGATTTCCTTTTTCGGCATGGGCTTTCAGTTGGCCACCGACCCTTACAATGTCAGCAACCCGAATTCGCGCGCGTATGTCGGGGTGGGCGCGTTTCAGATGCTGAGTCGCAAGGCTTACGAAGGCAGTGGCAGCCACCAGCGTCTGGCCATGGAAGTGGTCGACGATATGAAGCTGGGGAAAATCGTGAAAATGGCCGGGTATCGCTCGGGCGTGGGCGTGGCGCAAAACTATGTTTCGGTTGCATGGCACCTGGGGCTCGGCAATCTGGTGCGCGGGGTGGAAAAGAATTTCTTCGCGGGAGCTCAGTTTCGCATCGGCGTAGTGGCGGCGCAAATCTCAGCGCTGCTGCTGATGAACGTGGTCCCGTTTGCCGGACTCATTTGGGGACACGATTGGATTCGCGCGCTCGCGACCATTTCTGTGCTGATTGGGATGTGCTTCCATTTCGGTGTGGACGTAGTGATGCGTGTTTCGCCGCTGTACTGCCTGACGTTGCCGATAGGGGCGCTGATTTTCTCGTACATGATTCTGCGGTCCACGATCGTGACGTTGCGGCAAGGGGGAATCGTCTGGCGCGGCACGTTTTATCCATTGGCGGAGTTGCGGCGGGGCTTGGTCTAGCACCCGGCGTCGTGCGTCCTAACGCACCCCATAGAGAACAAAGAAACAGCAGATTCCTCGGGCAGAACCGGCCCTCGGAATGAAAACCCCGACTGACAACGGCGAGGTAAGCCAACTCAACCAAGAACCAACGGCCCGCCTCGGAAGGCGGGCCCTACACAAGCAAGGCAATGATGCAACGAAGGGCAGCGCCCATGCCCGCAGGTCGAGACTCAGGGTAGACCGTGCCGCGCCCCCTACGACAGAAAAAGCTTCTACATGGATGGTAATGCTCTAGGCGTTCGCCGAGGAGGATTCCGGGGTGTCCTTTGCAAACAGCCCGGACAGATCCTGTTGCTTGAGCGACTTGATACGGTCGCGGAATTGCGCGGCCTTTTCGAATTCGAATTTCTTGGCGGCTTCGCGCATTTGTGTTTCCAGTTGCGCCAAAACTTCCGCGAGCTGCTGCTCGGACTTGATGGCCGCGGTCGCGGTGTCCAAAGCAGCGGTGTCGAGGGGCACAGTCACATAATCAGCTTCGACGATGTGCGCCAGTTCCATATCCACGCCCTTGATGATCGACTGCGGGGTAATGTTGTTTTCCTTGTTGTAGTCCAATTGTTTGGTGCGGCGGCGATTGGTTTCGCTGATGGCCTCGTTCATGGATTTTGTGCGGACATCGGCGTAGAGAATGGCGCGGCCTTCGATATGGCGGGCACAGCGCCCGATGGTTTGGATCAGCGAAGTGGTGCTGCGCAGGTAGCCTTCCTTATCGGCGTCCAGAATGGCCACCAGCGATACTTCCGGCAGGTCCAATCCTTCGCGCAGCAAGTTGATGCCGATCAATACGTCGAATTCGCCTCTGCGCAAATCACGCAGAATTTTGATGCGGTCCAGCGTTTCCACTTCGGAATGCAAGTAGCGGCAACGCACGCCAATTTCGCTGAAGTATTCGCTCAGGTCTTCGGCCATGCGCTTCGTGAGGGTGGTCACCAGCACTCGTTCGTTTTTCTCGGCGCGAATGCGGATCTCCTCGAGCAGGTCGTCGACTTGCCCTTTCACCGGACGGATCTCCACCTCGGGATCAACCAGGCCGGTGGGGCGAATCACCTGTTCCACGAATACGCCACCGGATTTCGTCAGTTCATAAGGACCGGGGGTCGCGGAGACGTAAATCACTTGATTGAGGCGGTGCTCGAATTCTTCAAAGGTCAACGGGCGGTTGTCCAACGCCGAAGGCATGCGGAAGCCATAGTCCACCAGGGTCTGCTTTCGCGAACGGTCGCCATGATGCATGCCGCGCACCTGAGGAACGGTAGCGTGCGATTCGTCGATAAACAGGAGATAGTCTTGCGGCACATAGTCCAGCAGGGTCGGCGGGGCTTCGCCCGGCAGGCGTCCGCTCAAGTGGCGCGAATAGTTCTCCACCCCATGGCAGTAACCAATGGTGCGCATCATCTCCATGTCGAACATGGTGCGCTGCACCACCCGCTGGGCCTCGACAAACTTCCCCTGCTTCTCCAGCTCTTTCTTCCACCAATCCAGCTCTTCCTGGATGCCAACCAGAGCGCGATCGCGTTGATCCTGGGGCATCACGTAGTGGGTCTTCGGATAGATGGGGACGCGCGTCAAGTCTTCCTGGCCGGTGCGAATCTCTCCGGTCAGCGGATCGATTTGCCGAATGGTGTCAATCTGGTCGCCCCACATCTCGAAGCGGTAAGCGTTGTCCTCGTAGGTGGGATAAATCTCGATGATGTCGCCGCGCACACGGAATGTACCGCGCCGAAGATCTTCGCTGCGTTCGTACTGAATATCGACAAATCGCCGCAGCAACGCCTCGCGCGAGGTCTGCATGCCTTTTTCCACCATCACCAACATGCCGAAATATGCTTCCGGCGAGCCGATGCCGTAGATGCACGAGACCGAGGCCACGATGACCACGTCGCGCCGTTCGAACAGCGAACGCGTGGCGCTCATGCGCAGCTTATCGAGTTCGTCGTTGATGGTGGCTTCTTTGTCGATGTACAGGTCCGCGGAAGGAACGTAGGCTTCAGGCTGGTAAAAATCGTAGTAGCTGACGAAATATTCGACCGCGTTGTCGGGGAAAAATCCTTTGAACTCGTGATAGAGCTGGGCGGCCAGGGTTTTATTGTGGGCGAGAACCAGCGCCGGACGATTCGCGGCCTCGATGACTTTGGCCATGGTGAAGGTTTTGCCGGAACCGGTGACACCCAGCAGCACCTGATTCTTATCCCCGGCGTCGAGTCCACGGGTCAACTGGTCGATGGCCGCGGGTTGGTCCCCACGGGGTTGGTAGTTACTTCGCAGCTTGAAATTCATTGAGCAGGTCTCCTGCGCGTTCGCCGAGCACAGCGGAAACCTTTATTATAGCGCGACTAGCAAGTTGACTTGGGCCTCAGGCCAAGGCTATGCAACAGCGGCGCTCACCTGCGGCGCTTGTTCGCGCACGAGTGGCGGCAGGTACGGTAGGCGTTGTGGATTAGCCCAGCGCGAGCGGGCCGGCCCCATGAGAACGCAAGAAAGGTCTCGCTGCGCCCTGCGGATGGCCAGGAACTTTTTAGTGGTACGCAGCAACCATTCTTTCCCATAACATCCGCGGAAGCCTTGTTCCAGGAGATTTTCCAACACTCCCGGCGCGCAATGCGGATGATTCCAGACGAGATGCTTGGTGTCGAATTTCGACCAATCCTTCTCAAAAATGCCGTAATTTGCCTCGAGGTCGCGCCACATTTCCGTTTGGGGATGGGGCGTTACGATGGTGATTTGCGTGGTATCCAGCTTCAAGGAGGCGAGCGTCCGCAAATCTTCCGCAATGGATTCGGGGGTTTCCGGAGGCAGGCCGATAATGTAGTAACCCTGCGCATAGAGGCCGGCGTGATTGAGCTTTTCGGCCAACTCGAAGGCGGCCTGCACTTTTTCGTTTTTGTGCATCTGCTTCAAGATGTCCTGGTGGAAGCTCTCGATGCCAAAGAGCGCGCCTTCCATCCCGCAGTTTTGCCAATCGGTAAAATTTCGCAGGAACAGATCGACACGCGACTGCACCAGCCAGCGCACTTTATGCCGCGCGAGCAGTTCGATCACGGAATCGGCGTGCGCGGGGAGATTGCCGAAATTTTCGTCGAGCATGAGGACCCAGTGAACGCCGTGCTCAACGTAGAACCGGAGCACGCGATCGAGGGACTCCAGGGAAATTTCCTTTGGTCGCGGCGCAAACGCGGTAGTCTGGCAAAAGGTGCACCGAAAACTGCAGCCCCGCGAGGAAAAGAGCACGCCCACCGGCAGCGACCAGCCTCCCGGCAACCGGAAGCGCGTGACCAGCGGCGGATGCTGAATTTCGTCGAGAGGCAGCCCAAGCCTCTGCGCTACCGCTTCTTCGCTGTAGCTGGTGAAGGCGTGATCGAAATGCGATTGGATCGCCGGCGTCAGTGCCCCGTAGTTCCCTGCCCACAGTTCGCGGACACCGGCCCGGCGCGCTTCTGCCGCCATAGCCAGAATATCGTTGGTTTCCTCCAGGTAAAACGAGAAGCCGACAACATCCCAGCCTTTCTTTAATTGCGCAGAAAATTCCGCATGCGTAGGGTATTCGAGGATCTGCAGGTCCGGCAGGTTTTGCCGCAGAAAGCGCAAGCCAAACGAAATGGTGCGGGGCATGCCGAAGCGCCAGCGGAAATTTCGTGGGGCATTTTCGCGGAAATAATCGTAGATGCCGGTGTCACGGCAACGCGTGGTCAGTAAAACCTTGGGCATTGTTCCCCTCCCGTGTGGGACGGCTCACAGAAGCGGACCTGGTCGCGGGCAAAACTCTAGCACAATCTGAACGGTGAATACGAGATAAAGGGAATTCCCTGTGGACAAAGCGTTAAGCGGCGACGCGGCCTGTTTGTAGCATCGGGTTTATCCGCCGTGCAGCGGCGTAAAGCCGCAGCTTACAAGAGCGCTCAGGGAGCGGCCGAGGTTTGACCGGCAGACAGGTAGCGCGTTTCCAGGTGGCTGGTCACGTCCACGAGATACTGCACCCGATTGCTGTTGTCGGTTTTTGCGATGGTCACGTCGAGGGATTGCTGCAAATCCTCGGTGGCACGGACCAGCAGTCCGCTCTTTCGCGAAATGTACAGGACGGTTTGATTGGTGCCTTTGGCCGTGCCCGACGTTTTTAGCTGGTGGAGTTTATAGTCTTCTGGAGTGGCATCTTCCGGATTCGATTTCTGGCGCAAATTCGCGTTAATCAGGAAGACGGCACATTGTTCGCCGGGCAAGGTCGGGCAGGGTTCATCCTGAACGTAGGTGGTCTCGCGCTCCCAAACGAGTTTGGCAATGGGAGTGGGGGTGTGCTCTTCCTCTTCGCTCTTCCACTTTTCCCCGGGGCGCACGCCTGATGGCGGCAAGGTCCACGCGAAGGCGAACTGCGCAATCCAAAACTGCCAAGCCATGCTCTGGTCGGTATCCAGGTCGTCGAGCCCGTCAGCGCGTGTCAACGCTCCGTCGGTGCCAATGGCAAAACTGACTTTTGCGGGTTTTGGCACCGTGCTGTCGGGGGCATCCCGCTGTTCTGCCGTACTCGCGGGCAGAATTTGCGTTTCCGCTTCCAGCACCGCTCGATGGCCGAGGGCGCGATAATCCTGCACCGAAAGCCGGAAAGTCATAGCCAGATCGGCTTGCAACGGCTTGGGTTCGAACATGGTCTTCACGTTGCTTTTGGTTTTCACGTAGCGATTCATGCGGGCGTGGCTCTCATAATTGAGTGTTTGCCCATTCAGCAGTTTCGGAAACAACTGGTAGCGGTCTTCGCTCTTGGCAGCGGCACTGAGCAGAAAAATTCCAGCCACGGCAAAAACCAGCGCCGCCAGCGGCAAAAAACCGCGTTGAGTCAACCGCCGAATCACTTTTGTGGTGGACCTAACTTTCTGTCAAAAAAATTGGCGCCCGCGGCATAACCCTTCTCCCAGCTGGAATACAGCAGAAAATCGTGGACCTCGTCTGGAAAAATGAGTTGCTCGAGATACACGCCTTGCGCGCGTAACCGCGCCACCAAATCGACCGTTTGGGAGAACATAACGTTGCGATCATCGTCGCCATGGATGAACAGCACCGGCGATTTCCAGGTGCTCACCGCGGATACCGGAGAAGAATCGTGCGCCAATTGAACCAGGTCCGGTGGAATGTGCTTCCCTTCCCAGTTGTCCGCGGGCCAATCATGGACGCCGTGGAAATCCACGCCCGCGGCGAATAAATCCGAATTGTGGCCCAAGCCCAGCGCGGTCAAAAAACCGCCGTAACTTCCACCCCATAAACCGATGCGTTGTCCGTCCACGTCCGCGCGGGTCTGCAGGTATTTCCCCGCCGCCACAACATCCTGATACTCGGAGGCTCCGCGTCCGGCGCGTCCCGGCGCTTCGCGAAACGCGCGACCGTAGCCGATGCCGCTGCGGTAGTTGATCGAGAGCACCACGTATCCGCGATTGGCCAGATACTGATTCATGGCATAGGCGTTCGCGTAGTAGTACATGTAATGCCAACCCAGCAGCATCTGACGCATTGGTCCGCCATGGAGAAAAATAAGGGCGGCGCGTTTGTCGCCGGGCTTCAGATCTTTCGGCAAGAACAATTGGCCGTGGATCTCGTAACCATCCACGGAGTGAAAAATCACCGGTTGCGGCACCACGAGTTTGTCAGCGGGAAACTGGCTCTCCCAGGCGGTTGAGGAAATTTCTGTGGCCGCGTGATTCTCGCTGAGCGTGGAATGAAACACGCGCCCGGGATGCGTGGGATCCGACGCAATGTAGAACAGATCGCGATTGCCGCCCAGCGCCACGGGGTCCCATTCAATGCCCGCCTCGCCTTTGCCTCCGGTCCATTGCCGCAACCCGCTTCCGTCTACTCCTACACTCCACACATGACGGCGGTCGATATCGCCACAATTCGAATTGAAGTAAACGGTGTTTCGTTCCGGCGAAAACGACCATTCCTCGACTTCGCAATTTCCTGCGGTCAACAACTTTGCGGCGCCTCCGTCGGCCGAAATGGAATATAGATGCTGCCAGCCGTCGGCTTCGCTGGCGAAGACGATGCGATTGTCGGCTTCCCAACGGACGACTCCGCCGCCGGTATCCTCCGACATATAAGGAAAGGAATCCTGCAGTGCGTTGCCACTGTGCCAAATTTCCCGTGCCACGGTGCTGTCTACATCGGCCACCCAGATGGCCCAGGGATGTGGCCGGTCCGGCTCAATGAAATATCCATCGGGAGTATCCCGTGGAACCGCGGGCTGGCGCACAAACGCCACGCGCTGGGAATCCGGCGACCACACCGGATTTTTGTCGGTATCCACGGAAGGCGCCAAAAATTTCACGGTTTGCGCATTCACGTCGTAAATGCCGATGAAACTGTGATCGCCGCGATTGGTTACCAAGAGCAATCGCGTTCCATCCGATGACCATTCCACCGGACGATTCTTGCCACGCACCACAATCTGCTTCGGTTTCTCGTCCTCTTTCAGGGTGGACATCCACAACTCGCCACTGCGCGCATAGGCGACACGCCCTTGCGCCGATACAGTTGGCGCAGTTCCCGCATCAATTTTCACGGGTGCGCCGCCGTTCCAGGAAATCGCCCAGACGGTCTGCTCCTGGCCCACAGGATTGCTGGTCGGATTGGCATAATCGCCAGCAGAATCTTGGCCTTCGCCGCGCACATAAACGACGTAGTTGCCATCCGCAGAAAATCGCAGCTGCGACAATTCAATCCCGTCGTCCTGTTGATACGACGTCAGCTGTCTCGCGGTGAAGTTCGGCCCTTCGGCTACCCAAATATTGCGCATGCCTTGTTGGTTAGACGTCCAGGCGACGCGATTGACGTTTTTCGCGGCAACCAAATCCGCTGTGAAGGGAGCACCCAGTACTTGTTCCAGGGTGAACGATTCTTGCGCGCACAACTTCGAGGCGAAGAACAGAGTCAACCCGACAAACATTACAGCAGCAAGACGCAGGCGAATCATAGGCCTCCATGAGACTTTCCCGTTCCGGATCTCTATTGCGTTCAAGGTCGTGCTTGTTCTGAGCCCGCAGGAGCTACAGCCACTGCTGGATTTTCGAGTTGACCGGTGACGCGCAATTCCCGAGCTTCGGAAACCGTGCGTGTCCCGGCAGCTGGGCGCGGTTTTGGCGTGAATGTAAGGTTGCCATCCATACCAAAAGAGATGGTACCCGCCAATTGGGTGCGCTGGTGAGGCGCATCCAGACGAAAGTCGTCGAGGCGCACTTGCTGGTCGACCAACTGGAATTCGCCTTCGCCGCTGGACCAGCGGGAAGCACCGGCCGACGGCCCACCGGAGAGCGTGCTGAGTTCCACGTCCCAGCCACGAAATTCCACCTTGCTCAACTTTACTTCTCCGCCCCCGGTCAATTGCTTCAACAATTCGTCTCGCCCGACGCCGGTAGTGGAGAGATGAATCGTGCCGTTGGCCACGCCTGTCCAACGCTCGCTCCATCGCGGGGACCAGGGCAATTGGGCCAGGTTGAGATTGGCGAAGTCGCCGTGCATTTCATACTTGGGATGCGGCGAAAAGACTACCTCCAAGCCGCCACGAATCGTGCCTCCGGCCCACTGCGCCTCGGCGTCGCGCACATCTAAATGCAACGCATGAAGGCGGACGCTGGCGTGAGCCTTGGCCAACTTGATCTTTTCAATTGTCAAAAGATCTGTGGTTAGTTCACCGTCGGCCGAAACGCGACGCAACAACTCGCTGGCTCGCGCTGGATTTGTATCTCCGAGCAGCGACGGCAGCGACGGCAGCAACCGCTGCAGCCAGTTTGGCCGGGAACGTGGGCCAATCCAGTGGTCCAGTTCGGTGGCATCCAGATGATCGGCGTGCAGCTGGAACTGCCATGTATTATTGTCGCCGTCGTCGAGTTTGGCCTGTGAAATCGTTCCGCTCCACAATGCCCCGAAAGCGTCGACCTTACCCAGAGTGGCGATGTGCGCACCATCCTTCCATTCCAACCGGGCGTCTTCCAGCTTCAGCGGCTCATTCAGTCCAGCCACTTGCAAGCGAGCTTTGGTAAGTTCGATCGAGCCATTGCGCCGTGCCGCATTCAGGCCTGCTCCCCAATTCCATGCCACGGAGCCCGAGGCGGCCCCGTTGTACTCCCAGCCCTTGTTCAAAGGATGCCCGAAGGCAGCGGTCAATTTGAACACCGGGGTCACTTGTGCCAGGTGCAGATTCAAGCGCAGATTGCCCTGGTGCGCTGCGGAATCGTGGGCGAGCGCAGCTTCGATGAAATTATCTGGCGCCATCGGAGCATGAACTTTCGTTGTGCCCTTGTTGGCTTTTTCCTTGGCGTTTTCAGCGAGAGCCTCCGGCGGAAGGTTCAAGCGAAACCCGTCCACTTCGATCTTTCCATCCCGAACTGATCCATGGAATGGCTCGACTTGCGCGAGGGTTTGTCCCGACAACCGAAGCGAGCCCGCGCTGCCTTCGACTGTGCCCGTTTCCCAACGCAGGGGCCAGCCGCTGGCCGCTAGCGATCCACTGATCAGTTCGGTTACCGCCAGATCGTCAGAAATGCCCGGCTGAAACGCGCGATACCACGCGAGCAGGTCCTCGCCTTGCACGGCCACATTTTCGAAATTCACCTTCCAGTCGCCCGGCCCGGAAGTGCGTAGCGTTCCGGCGCCCGCCAAACTGGATTTCGGCAACTCAACGCGAACTTCTTCCGCACGGGCCTGGTCCGAGGCCAGTTCCCACACGCCCTTGACGTTTACATTTACGCGAGGATTATCGTCGCGCTCGGTCAAATCCCAGCGATGGATGTTCGTCGCCCGGGCCTGCAAGAGAAAGCGCCAAGCGCTGGCCGCCGTATCCGGTGCGGTGCCCTCCATGCCGATGCTGGCGTTGCCGTCCACGGCAAATTGCCCGCGCACACCGGAATCATTGCCGGTAATCAAACGAAATAAATCCGCAAGCGAGACCTTCTCCCAGTGCACGCGAATCTGCGCCGGTTGCAGGCGCGCCGAAGTGCCCGCGACGTAGCCCTCCACTTGCAATGTCCCAGTCGATTGCAACGGAACGCCGCTGCGCCAAGGCTGCGCTTCCAACTGCAATTGCCAGCGCCCCGGCGAAACCTGTTCGACACTTCCCGAAACATCCGTGAAGGCAAAAGGCCGCTTGTCATCATCGACTTTGAAATTAATGCGTCCCTCGTCGAAATCGATTTTTTGCAGATGGTAAGTTGATTCCGCGCGTGATTGGGAAGGCGCGGGCATGCCGGTCCGCGCCGCCGCTGGTTTGGCCGGAGGCAGCCAGCCCTCCAGATTCCAGCGGCCGGCCCCATTTCGCACGAGAATCAAACTTGGGCGGCTGAACGACATGGTGCCAAACTCCAAGTGTCCGCGAAGCAAGCCGAACCAGCGGAAGCGCGCGGTCATTTCCTCGGCGCGGAGAAAATATTCGCTGCCGAAGGACGGGTCCTCGCCAATGGTGACCGCGTCCACATCCAGTTCCGGGATGGGCAGGATTTGCACGGAGAATCGCCCGGCTTGTACCGGACGGCCGAAGGCACGCTCGAGATGCACGATCAGATAGTCGCGCATGCGATGGGTGCGGACCAGAAGCGACACGCCAGCCTGCGCCAGCAGAATGATGGCCAGAATGGCCACCACGATCCCGCCGTATTTGCGTAGACGAATCATGCCGATGGGAGTTTCTCAAACCTGAAAGCAAAAGTGTAGCGCAGGAACAACACCGGGAGGCTTAGTGAACGGTGCGCAGCATGCGGTTCCAACGGGTGCGCTCCGGAAGATGGATGAGCGTGTCAAAAATGGCCAGAATGCGTTGGGCAAAGGTGCTGCTGCCATAATCGGCACTGCTGGCGTTGATAGACCAATAGATCAGGAAGGGACGCCCCATGATGGCATCGCGATCCACGAAGCCCCAATAACGGCTATCCAAACTGTGATCGCGATTGTCACCCATGGCAAAGTATTTGCCGGGCGGCACCACGAGTTCGTCGCCTTGGATATATTTGTGGATCTCGCGCGCCCATTCCGGCTGGAGAGACGACAAGTACATCTGGTTCCCCACGGGCGGGAAATTGTAATTCAGAGGATCGCCATAGCCCGACGCGGGGTCATGAAGAGCATACGGTTCGTCGAGCAGCTTGCCGTTCACGTAAACCTGCTGGTCCACAATTTTCAGGTGATCTCCGGGCAAACCGATGACCCGTTTCACGAAATGCGGGTGGTCCTGGTAGGGAAACTTGAAAACGATAATGTCCCCGCGCTGCAATTCGCGGTAAGGCAGGAGCTTGTCGTACCATGCGCCGCGGCCACCAAAAATAAATTTGTTGACCAACAGATGATCGCCGACGAGCAGGGTGCGTTCCATCGATTGCGAGGGAATCTTGAAGGCCTGGACCACAAAGCTGGTACCGAAGAGCGCAAGAATGACGGTGACCAGGAGGGATTCCAGATATTCGGATAGGGTGGTCTGATTCGCGTGGCTGTAGCTTTCCTCCGCGGGTAACGCCGGGGCGGCGGGGCTCTCGCGCGGCGACGTCTCCGGCACTATTGGTTCCGATTCCGGTGTCAGGGTCTCATCCGGCATTCGGGCCGACCTCTTCCTGGGCTTTGGATTCCGCCCGCCGTAGTTTGTCGAGGGCTTGGCGGGCGGCTTTTTGCTCCGCTTCTTTCTTGGTGCTACCTTCGGCGCTGGACATGCACTCCCCTTTTACCCACACTTCCACGAGAAAGGTTTTCTGGTGATCAGGACCGCTTTCTCCTGCCAGCCGATACTCTGCCAGTTGCCCGCCGCGGCCCTGCAGAAATTCCTGCAAAGCACTCTTCCTGTCGGACTCGGAGATGCGCTCGCCATCTTCGCTGGCCAGCTGCAGCACAGTGCGCTTCAACAATTCACGCGCTGGAATCAAACCTCCATCCAGATAGATTGCTGCGATAACCGCTTCGAACGCATCCGCAAGAAGCGCGGGTTTTTCGCGGCCGCCGGTTTTCTCCTCGCCGCGCCCGAGCCGCAGGTGGTCCCCTATGCCCAGGGAGCGGGCGGCAATCTCCAGGGAATGGGCATTCACAATGCGAGCGCGGCTCTTGGAAAGCTGGCCCTCGCTCCATTCCGGAAAATGGGTGAGCAAGAACTCACTGGTCAGTAGCTCCAGGACCGCATCGCCGAGAAATTCCAGGCGTTCGTTGTCCTGCACAGCCGAACCGGAAAACGCAATATCCTCACCGCGGGCGGCGCGCAATTCGGGAACCGCGGAACTGTGCGTTAAAGCGCGATCTAACAGAGCAGGGTCACGGAACCGGTAACCCAGCCGTTCCATCAATCGTTCATCTTCACCGCGGACCATGATCTTCGCCCCCCGCCGTGCCGCGGCACGGCCGGCGTTTATTTCGGCGCGCTCAACTGCGTCGCGCCAAGCTTTTTGGCCTCGTCGATCTTCATTTTGCAGGTGGCCTGCAGGCTACCGGGCAATTCCGAGCATTTGGTGAAGTCGGCGACGGCGTCATCAAAGTGCGCGGTCTTCTCGTTGCAAATACCCAGCAAATAATAATTGACCGGGTCGGGTTGCGGGTCCAGTTGAACGGCCTTCTGCAGCGGCGGGATGCCATCGGCGAACTTACCGCGGCGGAAAGCTACGAGTCCGAGCCCGCTATAAGCCATGGCGGCGGTCTGATCTTTAGCCTTGGCGAACATCTCGTCGCTCATATTCGCGGGTTTCGGAAAGGTCGGGAGCAAATCCAGGGCTTTTTGCGCAGCCTGTTCGGCCTTTTCCAAACGCTTTTCTGGATCCGGGGTGCTGGCGTTCATTTTGCGGGGCAGAGCCGAGCCGACAATCGCCAGGGTTTGCGCGTCATTCGGAGCAATGGCCAATTCCTTATCGGCCGCGGCTTCCATCTCGTCGATCTTTCCGACGCTGAAGTAATACTTCACCTGCCAACTGTAAACATCAGCGCGATAGCGGCTCTGCGGGAATTTCTGGAGAAAATCGTTGGCCGACGAATCTTTCTTCGCGGGATCATCGTTTGGAGCGTCATTGAAAGCCTTAAAAGCCGCGTCTTCTTCGGCGCTGACGGGCGGCGGCGCGCCCTCCAGCGAAAGAGGAGCGGCCTGTTGGCCGCCTTGACTCGGAGCTTGCGCTGGAGCCTGCGCGGGTGGCTGCTGCGCAGGCGTCTGTGCGAGCACCGCAGTTGCGCCCAGTAGAAATCCCGCCAGAATCAGAGTCATGCTCAGATTGCTGCTTGCTTTCATCATCCGCTCTCCTTTTCGTTCATGTTCATGGCCGTTCTGAAGGTTTTCTGAGATCCAGGTCGCCCAGGCCCTTTTGCGCGGCTTGTTGTGCCTGCGCAGGGGCTCCCTGGACTGCGAGCACCGCTTGGTATTCTGACTTAGCCTGATCCAACTGCCCTTCGTCCTCAAAAATGCGCGCCAGATAAATGTGCGACCACGACAGCACCAGCGGATCGTGGACCGCGGCATATTGCCCCGTCGTCAGTCGCCCAAACACTTCCTTGGCCCTCTCGGCGTCGTGGTCTAACACCGCCACCATCCCCAAGCCATACCAGGCGCGCGGCTGATTGGGATACTTCACCAGCACGCTCTTGAAGGACGCTTCCGCCCCGCGCGGGTTCTTCTGGGCTAATTGCTTTTCTCCCTCGCCGAGTGCGGCAATGGCTTCGGGATCATCAGGCAAGGTGCTGAGTTTCGCGCGCTTGCGTGCCAAATCTTCTCCGCCCAACGCCGCCGACTGGGTCGTATCCTGGATGCGCGCAAAATGAATGGCCGCCACCCGGGTCTGCTCCGCCGCCAGATCGATGCCACGGATCAGGTCCGGGAAATAATCGCGGAACGAAGAGTCACCTCTCTCATAGCCGCTCAAGCCCAGATAAATCGGCCGTACCAGAACATAACCATCCTCATCATTCTGCTGTAAAGCGGCTTCCAGTTCGCCCGGCGTCATCTTCTTCTTCAACTTGATCTCTACCGCGCGCACGGTGCACTCTTCAAACCAGCCCGGAAAATCATCCTTCAAGTCCGGTTCCAAGCGCGGCGCCTTCGCGGCAATTTCATATAGCGGCCGCTTAACGGAAATTACGTGCGGGTACATCAGCGGCACCCCATCCAAAAGGAAGTGCAAGTACGCATGACGCACCAGGTCTGTCGGGATTTCTTCGCTGCCGCTCAAGATAATCGCGTAATGATCCACGAAGCTTCGTACGTTGGTGATATGGCCGACCAGCGGCTCAACAATCACAGCGAAGGTGCGGGGTTGCGCAGGATCCACAACGGCGCGCAAGTAGATTCCCGCTTTAAAAACAATGTCGGAGATCGGGTCGTGCAGCCGGTCGATCTCCTGGTTATACAGCGGTTGAACCTGGCGGAACAATTTCCCGATGTTCTGCTCGGTATAGTAATTGGAGAGGATGTCGCTGAAGCCCTCCAGGTCCAGCACATCCGGGGGAAGCTCTTCGCGCCGCAGAATTGGCCGGAACTTCGGTGCCGGTCCAGACACCAGGCCGAACCAAACGAAGCGCGAGAGCATCGCGCCGGGATCGCGGTACTGGTGATTCTTGTAGAAGTCTCGCAATGCTTGGACCGCCGGGCCTTGTTGCGCGGTTAACTTTTCGCGCATCTGCGTGCGATAAGCAGTCCAGTTGTCCGTGCTGATGTTGCCCTCGTAGCCGGCGGCGTACAGCGCGCACATGGTGGTGAACATCGCTTCGCTGGTGTCGATGGTGGTCGCGGTGGCTGGAGCGACCGCGGGCCTAGGATGCGCCACAGGTGCCTGGGCAAAGCACGCACCCGCGTATATGGCCCCCAGCATTACAGTTACACAAAGCTTCTCGCTAATTTTTGTTGGCATCTGTTAGTAGCAGGCGCGGCCGCTCCCTGGTAGTGCTCGCACGCCTTGGGCAGGTTCATGAGGCTTGGATGGCGGTATCAGTCGATACGGACATTCAGGAATCACGCTGCCGCGTCCTTAAGTCACTGTACAAGCGCCCCTTGCATCCGTCAAGGAAACGCCCGAGGCCCTGGCGCAATGCCTGGGCGCGGCGAACCGCTGCGAGCATAACGGGAATGGATGAGGCGGCCAAGCCAATCGTTGTCCCGAGTTGCTGACGCATAGCTGGCGAACCGGATGGACTTGCCAGCCCTACGCCATTTTGCTAGGAATGAGGAGTCCGCCCGGCAAGGACAATCCCAATGAGACGCATCGGAAGCTCTTCTGTGTTGGCCGCTTTTCTGTTTGCGCTTGGTTTGTTGAGCTTGGTTACGAGGCTCGTCGCGCAATCCCAGTCGGTGGCCGCTCCAGCAACCAAGGAGCTTGTCACCAAGACCTTCACTCTCGACGGGGGTAAGGTGTGGACCGACACCGGGATTACCCTAGAGCCCGGTCAACGAGTCTCCTTCACGGCGGAAGGCAAACTGCGCTATAGCGACGCCAAGGCGGACAATGGACCGGAGGGATTGACCCGGAACTTCAAGGACCTGATTCGCATTCTTCCTAATAACGACGCGGGACGTGGCGCGGTGATTGGTCGCATCGGCGATGCGGATTATGCGCAGCCCTTCCTTATTGGTGCCAGCAAGGATGTCACTTCACCCATCAACGGCAAGCTTGCCATCGGCATCAATCAATCGAGTAGCGATACCGGCGACGGCTCCTATACCGTGAAAGTCACCGTCTACGCCGCGGATGCCAACGCGAAATTTGAGGTGGCCCGGCAGGTAGCTTCCATGCCGGGCATCGATAATGCGCTCTTTGCCAAAATTCCCCGGCGCATTGGCGATAAGGATGGCAATGCCGGCGACATGGTTAATTTCCTGATTCTGGGGAGTGAGGAGGAAATGAAGAAAACGTTCACCACGGCGGGATGGGTCAAAGTAGATGCAGACGTGAAAGAAACTATCCTAGCCGGGGCGCTGGCAAGCTTGTCCAAAGAGTCTTACTTAACCATGCCGATGAGCCCGCTGTATTTGTTTGGCCGGCCACAGGATTATGGTTGGGCGCACGCGGAGCCTATTGCCGTGGTTGCTTCGCGGAATCACTTGCGCATCTGGAAAGCGCCGTTCACAGTAGACGGCCAGACTCTATGGGTCGGCGCGGCCACCCACGACATCGGCTTTGAAAAAGATCAGCGCAACAACGGACTGACCCACAAAATCGATCCGGACATCGATCTGGAGCGGGATTTTGTGGAAAAGACACTATCGAGCACGGGGCTAGTTTCGGAAGTGACGCACTTCCTGCCCAAGAATCCTCTGCAGGAAGCCAAGACCGCTACCGGTGGCAGCTTTCATTCCAATGGACAAGTGCTGGTGATGAGCTTGGTAGGTTCCGCGACAGCCACCTCATCCACGGCTGCCACGAAATGAGTTTCGATTCACGTAGCAGCGGTTTTGCCTCGCTGCTGAGTGATTACCGCACCGGGCAACTTTGCTCGACCGCCCGGTTGAGATCCTTCGTCGCGAAAGGCGCTCCTTGATTCCATAACAACGAAGGCTCCTAGGACCGAGTAAGCTTGGTAGGGCTTAACAGACCAAGGCTCGGAAGAAGGAGCCAACGATGCGGTTCATTATAGGCTGTGATTTTCATCC